>Ga0224559_1000106_pt1 | contig 50138 bp, 35 predicted proteins | sample 714S33034metaG_FD_180676 | JGI IMG/M metagenome (GOLD analysis project Ga0224559, IMG submission 180676) | Peat soil microbial communities from Stordalen Mire, Sweden - 717 S3 30-34 | ecosystem: Environmental > Terrestrial > Soil > Wetlands > Peat | place: Sweden: Norrbotten County, Stordalen... | reverse complement strand
GCTGTGCCTTTATCAGACGAGCCACGCGGGCCTCTATCCCAAGCTGGCGGAAGCCCTGTGAGGCGCCTTTTCAGCCACTCTTGATTGATTCGGAATGAAATTGTGTCACGGTCTCCCACCCATTTCGCAAAAAGCGCGAAAAGGATGGGGCACGGGCATATAGGATAGTCAACAATGGCCTCCGGTGACCCGGTTCCTGCCGCTGGCCGTTTTCAATCTTCGCCGTCGATGGGGTAAAAATGCTCAAAGGCTTTCGCGATTTCATCCTGCGTGGAAATGTTGTTGACCTGGCCGTCGCCGTGATTTTGGGCGCGGCCTTCAACGCCATCGTCACTTCGCTGGTCAAAGACGTGCTGACCCAGTTGATCGCCGCCGTTGCGGGCAGGCCGGACTTCAGTGCGCTGGTGGTGAAGGTGAATGGCACTCCGATCCTGATTGGCAACTTTCTGAATGCCGCCTTCTCGTTTTTAATTGTGGCCAGCGTGGTCTATTTTGGAATTGTTTTGCCTTTGAACAAACTGATGGCCAGGCTCAAGAAGCCCGCGCCGGAGGTTGCGCCAACCACCAAAGCCTGCCCCGAATGCCTGAGTGAGATTCCTCTGGCCGCGCGGCGCTGCTGCCATTGCGCGCAGCCGGTGGCGTAGATGCGGATGGTTTTGACAAAAAATCCCGCAGGGGCTAAACCCTATTGATTCAATGGGCTTTATCGGCACGACTGAAGTCGAGCCCTTTCAAAACGTTGACGTTATCAGAGGTTCGGCTTATGACTTTATACAAACCGTTTGTATGTACTTTTTTGCTGGCGCTGATTTCCTGCCCTCTGGGGGCGCAGAACGCCGCACAGCCGGCTGCTCCCACCGTCTTCGGCTACCGGGACTTTGCCGCGCAAGCGAAGATTGAAGAGCTGTTTCTGGCCGTTCCTGACGCTCGGCTGGCCGGCCAGCATCTGAAGACGCTCACCAGTGAGCCGCACCTGGCCTCGACCCCCGAAGACCGCAAGACCGCCGAGTACGTGGCGCAGAAATTTCGCGCGGCAGGGCTGGAGACGGAGATTGTGCCCTACCGCGTGCTGATGAATCAGCCCAAGGTGGTGCGCGTGGAAGCGCGTGATCCCGGCGGCAAGCTGCTGATGAGCGGCCCCACGCGGGAGCACGTGGACGGCGACCCATTCCAGGACAATCCACGCGTGGCGATCCCGTTTAACGGCTCCTCCGGCTCGGGCGACGTGACCGCCGAGGTGGTCTACGCCAACTACGGGCGGCTGGAGGACTTCGACCGACTGGCCCAGCAGCACATCGATGTGCGCGGCAAGATCGTGCTGATCCGCTACGGCGCCAACTTCCGCGGGGTGAAGATTTACCTTGCCGAGCAGCGCGGCGCGGTGGGCGTGCTGCTCTACTCCGACCCGCGCGACGACGGCTACTCCAAGGGCGACGTGTACCCGATGGGTCCGTGGCGGCCGGAGACGGGCATTCAGTACGGGTCGGTGCAGTACATCTTCAAGTATCCGGGCGACCCGGAGACGCCGGGCGTGGCCTCGACGCTGGAGCTGCCCGACGCGGCGCGGCTTTCGCCTTACGGCAATGCGCCGCACATCATTTCGATTCCTATCAGTTCCCACGACGCCGCGCCGATTCTGCATGCGCTCGGCGGACCCAAAGCGCCGATGGAGTGGCAGGGCGCGCTGCCCTTCCATTACCATCTTGGACTGACTGGAGGACCGGGCGGCGTGAAAGTCCACCTGGTCTCCGAGCAGGATTTTCAGCGGCGCATCATCTGGGATGTGATCGGCAAGGTGAAAGGCTCCGAGTACCCGGATGAATGGGTGGTGGTGGGCAACCACCGCGACGCCTGGATCTACGGCGCGGTGGATCCGTCGAGCGGCACGGCGGCGATGCTGGAAGCGGTGCATGGCGTGGGCGCGCTGCTCAAGCAGGGCTGGCGGCCCAAGCGGACCATTGTCTTTGGCAGTTGGGACGCTGAAGAGGAAGGCCTGATTGGCTCGACCGAGTGGGTGGAGCAGAATGCGGCGGCGATGGAACACGCGGTGGCTTACTTCAACACCGACGTGGCCGTCGCCGGGTCGGATTTCTCCGCTTCGGCCGTGCCTTCGCTGAAGCAGTTCCTGCGCGAGCTGACGCGCTCGGTGAGCAGCCCGCTGGGCGGAACGGTCTATCAGCAGTGGCGCATCGGTCATCCGGCGCGGGAAGAGCGCGCGAAGGCGAGTGAGCGCCGCAGCGAGAAGACGGCCAGCGCGGAGGTTGAAGTGGGCGATCTAGGCTCCGGGTCGGATTTCTCGCCCTTCTTCCAGCATGTGGGCGTACCCTCGACCGACATTAGCTCGGATGGCGACTACGGCGTCTATCACTCGGTTTTTGACAATTATGCGTGGTATACGCTGAACGCCGACCCGAATTTTGTTTATTTGCAGGAGATGGCGCGCGTGCTGGGCCTGGAAGCGGTGCGCATGGCCGACGCGGATGTGCTGCCTTACGACTATCCCGCCTACGCCAAAGCCATTTCCAGCTACATGGAGGCGGCCAAGGCCAAGGCGGCGGATCGCCGGCTCGACCTTGATTTTGGCCCAGCGCAAACGGCCGCGGCGCGCTTCTCGGCGGCGGCGGAGCGCGCCCATGGAGCGCAGACGGCGGCTTCCGGCGACCTGGCGCGCCTCAATCTTGCTCTGCGCCAGACGGAGAGCGCGCTGCTCAGCGAACAGGGCTTGCCGGATCGGCCCTGGTTCCGGCACACCATCTACGCTCCGGGCGAATTTACCGGCTATTCGGCGGTGGTCCTTCCGGGCGTGAATGAGGCCATCGACGCGCGCGACGCCAGATTGGCGGCGCAGCAGTTGACGGTACTGACGCAAGCGCTGGATCGCGCGGCGCGGAGTTTGGGTTCCGCGTTCTGAGCAGAGATCAGGGATCAGGAATTAGGGATTAAACAAACGCTGGTTGGGGTTCGTGGTCTCCCACCCTTTCCGCGATAATGCGGCGGAAACGATGGGGTACGGAAGCTGGCATGAGGATCACGCCCTATGCGGGCGGGGACGCCCGCATGACAGCCGGTCTGGAGACCGGCGCTACAACTTCAGAGCGCTACTCAAGGAGCTGAATCTTGGTTCCCTCGGTGATCTTCAACTCGAATTCGCCGCTGGTCAGGGGTGGGTTCTGGGGGTTCTCCGTCACCTTGTCCACGGTGAGAACCACTCCCAGATCATCCATGGGACGGCGGATTTCAACCTTGGAAGGATATTTTTCCGCGCCGAAATCCTGGTAATTCGAGTAGAAAACCTGGGTCTCCAGGTTGCCTTCGGCGTCGTAAGAATCCTGCTGATAGGGCAGCAGGTCGTCGCGATGGAAGGTGACCACGCGCTCCGGCGTCAGCAGCAGGCTGCCCGCCTTGCGGCGCATGATGGTCAGCTTGTACTCCGGCACGGAGTAGAGGTGCTTGCGGGCAGTATCCTCCGCCGTATCGGTTTCGGCGGTCACCATGTACTCGTCGTCCTCGTCCAGCCCGCGCACCACCAAGGCGTCCAGGAAGAAGCCCGGACGCAGGTTCTCAAAGGCATTCGCCGACTTCTTCTTTATCGAATTGCCGCCTTTGTAGGCGATGTTCTTTGACGGAATCCAGAGCGTGAAGTTCTTGCCGTCGCTGACCATGTCAAAGGCGCGCGTGCCGATCACCGGAACCCGCCCGTAAACGCGCAGCATCTCCGGCTTGAGCATCAGGATAATGCCGCGGATGCTGGTGTAATCGTTGGCCACGCCCTCTTTGCTCTTGAGCACGCTGGCTTGAATCTCGACGGTTGCGTTCAGGCTGTCGAGCGCGGCCCAGCGCTTGTTGAGTTGCGCAACCAGCTCTTCTGGCGCGGCAGTATGCACGACGAGCGGCGGCTTGGGCCTCGGCAGTTTGCGGGTGGTGAAGTAGCAGCCGGAGAGCAGCAGCGGCAGAGTCAGCGCGGCTGCGCAGCAACATCGAAAGCGAACTGTCATCGTCCACCCGCCTTCTTCACGGCGTGCCGGTAGTCGGCCACGTTCTTGGCGTGCTCTTCAATGCTGTCGGCAAAGCGGGAGCGGCCCTGGGGATCGGCTCCGGCGGCCACAAAGTAGAGATAATTGCTCTTGGTTGGCTCCATCGCGGCGCGCAGCGAACGCAGGCCGGGATTGGCCACCGGACCGGGCGGCAGGCCTGTGTGCAAGTAAGTATTATAAGGAGTATCCAGCTTCAGATCGCTGGCATAGATCGCGCCTCGCCAGCGGCCATCCAGCTCCAGGCCGTAGATCACCGAAGGGTCGGTCATGAGAGGCATCTTGCGGGCGAGGCGGTTTTCAAAGACACCGGCCACCAGCGGACGCTCCGCATCCACCGCCGTCTCCCGTTCCACCAGCGAAGCCATGGTCACCACCGTATGTACATTCCCTTTCAAACCCAACTGCCCAGCCACAGCCCTAAAACGCTTGACCATCGCCGTGCAAATCTGCGCCGGAGTAAACTTGCGCGGAAAGTGATAGGTATCCGGAAAGAGGTAGCCCTCCAGGCTGGTGGCTTGTGGGTCCAGATCGGCCACCAGGTTCGTCTGCCTTGCCGCGCCGTCCAGAAAACTCTGCCGTGTGCCGAAACCCGCCTGCTCCAGCCGCGCGGCAATCTCGAAGAGGCTGGAACCCTCGGGAATCACCACTGTCCGGGTAAAAACATCGCCGCGATTGATGCGCGCATAGACCTCGGTCACCGCGGCTGGATGGTCGAAACGGTACTCGCCGGCCTTGAGCGAGCCGCGCTTCCACCAGCGCACCAGATCAAAGGCGAACTGGCTGCGCACCACGCCCGCCGCCTCCAGTTGGCGGCCCATTTGCAGCGTGGACGAGCCTTTCTCCACTTCGACAAAGGTCTCCGTGGAAGGCCCAAATGGCGTAAAAACCAGCCAGGCCGCCGCGCTCGCCGCTATCAATAAGACGAAGAAAAGCAGCCGCAAGACGCCTGCCGCGCCGGAACTCTTTCTCTTTCTTGTCTGTCTGCGGCGCACCATTCGTTGCTGTCAACCCTTCTGTGGTTAAAAAACGGAGAATTCCTTGCGGGACTCCTCTATTGATTGTACTGGGCTGGAGGTCGGATGAGGGTAAATCTTCACCGTCGCCCGATTGCAGGCCGTAAGCTAGAGGCTGGGAGCAGAAGCTGGAAATCGATCCTCATCCTCGCTACCTCGGCCTTGACGTGGGCAACCGGCGCATTGGCGTGGCGGTGTCGGATGAGTTGGGGCTGACCGCGCAGCCGGTGCTGACGCTGGAGCGGCGGCGCAACCAGCGCGAGGATTTGCGTTCACTGGCCCGGCTCTGCCGACGGTTTGGGGTGGTGGGGATCGTGGTCGGCAATCCCGTGCATCTCTCCGGCGACGCGAGTCCGCAGGCCGTGAAGACCCAGGCCTTTGCCGCTGAGTTGGGCGTGCTGACTGGATTGCCCATCCATCTGTGGGATGAGCGGCTGACCACCCGTGAGGCCCATCAGATCTTGTATGAGGCCGGACACGCGCGCCAGGAGCATCGCCGCGTGGTGGATCAGGTGGCGGCTACGCTGATTCTGCAGTTGTTTTTAGAACAGGGATTAGGGGTTAGGGATTAGGGATTAGAAAACCGGAGATAAACATAAAAAAGTCCGATTCCGCGCCGCGCTTGACAGTCTTTACCGCGCGCATTAGCGTTGGAAACCGAAGAGTAAACTGGAACGTCTAGGAATATGTTGGGTTTGGTGTGGCAATTCTAATCCCTGATCCCTGATTTCTGATCCCTGATTTCTGATCCCTGAAAGAGGAAAATGATGAAGTGCTTTGGATTGCGATTGATGGCTGCGGCGCTGGTGGGTTGCGCGGCGGTGTGGACGGCTGGGGCGCAAGAGGCTCCCAAGCCTGCGTATTTGGACACCACTTTGCCCGCCGAGCAGCGCGCCGCCGACTTGGTGCAGCGGATGAAGCTGGAGGAGAAGGTGACGCAGCTCGTTAATCAAGCGCGCGCCATCCCACGGCTCAATGTGCCTTACTACGACTGGTGGAGCGAGGCGCTGCACGGCGTCATCAACAACGGCGTCACCGAGTTCCCCGAGCCGGTCGGCCTGGCCTCTACCTTTGACACACCCGCGATCCACTCCATGGGAGAGGCCATCGGCACGGAAGGCCGCATCAAGTATGTGCAGGCCCAGCGCGCTAAAGAGAAAAACCTCTTCCTCAAAGGGCTGGACTTCTGGGCTCCCAATGTGAATATCTTTCGCGATCCGCGCTGGGGACGCGGCCAGGAGACCTACGGCGAAGACCCCTTCCTGACGGCGCGCATGGGCGTGGCCTTTGTGACCGGAATGCAGGGCGACGATCCGCTCCACTACCGCGTCATCTCGACGCCCAAGCACTTTGCGGTTCACTCCGGTCCCGAGTCCACCCGCCACACAGCGGATGTGACCATCAGCAAGCACGACGAGCTGGATACCTATCTGCCCGCCTTCCGCGCCACGGTCACCGAGGGCAAGGCCGATTCGGTGATGTGCGCCTACAACTCGATCAACGGCGAGCCGGCCTGCGCCAACGACTTTCTGCTGGTGGATCAGCTTCGCAACAAGTGGGGATTCAAGGGCTACGTGGTCTCGGACTGCGGCGCGGTGATTGACGTCTTCAAGGGCCACCACTTCAAGCCCTCGCAGCCTGAAGCTTCGGCGGTTAGCCTGCTGCGCGGCATGGACAATGAATGTACCGATGGCGGTGCGCTGGTGGCGGACGACCACGACTACAAGCCATACGCCGACGCCGTCAAGCAGGGGTTCCTCAAGGAGAGCGACATTGACGTCGCCCTGGTGCGCTTGTTCACGGCGCGCATGAAGCTGGGGATGTTCGATCCGCCGGAGCTTGATCCTTACTCCAAGATCGACGAGCACGAGTTGGACTCCGCCGCGCACCGCGCCCTGTCCCGCAAGATCTCCAACGAGTCGATGGTGCTGCTGAAAAATGACGGCGTGCTACCGCTCAAGCCCCAAGGCGCGAAGATTGCCGTCATCGGCCCCCTGGCCGGGCAGACCCGGTTCCTGGTGGGCAACTACGCCGGCCAGCCCACGCATACCGTTTCCATCCTCGATGGCATTCGCAAGGAGTTCGCCAACGCCACCGTCACCTACGCGCAAGGCACGCAGTTCCTTGGCCACGCTGCCGCGCCAGTGCCAGCGTCCGCGCTGAGCGTCGATGGAAAGCCGGGCGTCAAGATCGACTTTGCTCAGTTTGACACGAGCGACATCAACCACCCCGGCCGCGGGGCCTCGCTTGCCCAGCGCATCGACCCTGTTTTGGACATCTCGCTGGCGCCCTTTCCGCCTGAGACCAAGAGTGTTAAAAGGCTTTCGATCCAGTGGAAAGCCGACCTGACTGCCCAGGAGACCGGCGACTACAACCTCGGAATGCAAGCCAACGGCTTCTTCCGTATGCGCCTGGACGGCAAAAACGTAACCTCCTCCTGGGGCTCGGACGGCAAGGAAGCCAAATTGGGGCGCGTACACTTGGAAGCCGGCAAGCCCGCCAAGCTCGAAGTCGATTATGCACCGGACGAGAACGGCTATGACACTAACGCGAACAACGGACCTATCGCCAAGCTGGTCTGGTCCAAGCTGGATAGGAAGCCGCAGCCCGAAGCCATCGAAGCGGCCAAAAAGGCCGATGTGGTGGTGGCCGTGGTGGGCATCACCAGCGAGCTGGAAGGCGAGGAGATGCAGGTGGACGAACCGGGCTTCAAGGGCGGCGACCGCACCAGCATCGAACTGCCCGAGCCGGAAGAGGCGCTGATCGAGGCGCTGGGCACCACCGGCAAGCCGCTGGTTGTCGTGTTGGTCAACGGCAGCGCGCTGGGCGTCAACTGGGCCAAGGAGCACGCCAACGCCATTCTGGAAGCCTGGTATCCGGGCGAAGAAGGCGGCGCGGCGGTGGCCGAAACGCTCAGCGGCAAGAACAACCCCGCCGGACGCCTGCCGGTCACCTTCTACAAGAGCGTCGATCAACTGCCGCCCTTTGAGGATTACGCAATGAAGGGCCGCACCTACCGCTACTTCCAGGCTGAGCCGCTCTTTCCCTTCGGCTACGGCTTGAGCTACACCACCTTCGCCTACAGCGGATTGACCGTTCCCACCACGCCGGTGGCGGCGGGCAGCCCGGTGGTGGCCGAGGTCACCGTGACCAACACCGGCAAACGCGCCGGCGATGAAGTGGCTCAGCTCTACCTTGAATTTCCCAAGGTTCCGGGCGCGCCAAATCTTGCGCTGCGCGGCTTCCAGCGAGTTCATCTGGAGGCGGGCGCCAGCCAGAAGCTGCGCTTCGAGCTTCAGCCGCGCGATCTAAGTATAGTGACCGAAGCCGGTGATCCGATTGTCGCCGAGGGCCAGTACACGCTTTCGGTCGGCGGCGGGCAGCCGAAGATCAGCGCGCAAGTGCTGCAGCAGAACTTTGAGGTCAAAGGCAAGCTGCTGCTGCCGGAGTAATCAAATAATCTGACTGATCTAACAAATCCTCCGTGTCCCATCCTTCCGCGTTCTTTGCGGAAGGGTGGGAATCCAGTTTTTGAATTCTCTCTAAACCACCCTGTGAACAAAATTGCGCCTAGACCTCAACTGGAGCGTCTTCTCCGATCAATGCACGGCGCAGCCAAAGTGGTGGATCACCACGGAGCATTTCCTGAAGACGCACAATCACATCGGCAATCTCTCTGTCGCCATCGACTTTAACCGTGAAGATCCGGGCTTCGCTTAACGCGAGCACGGAATAAGCATTCAAAGTCTTGTTGACAAAAAGCACAGATACTCCGGCAAGGCTTGCGGCCTTGGCAAGAATTTCCTTTTCATCGATTGGTTCATCCCTCTTATTGCCGCCGCAACCGCCACCTCCGCCGGGACCACCTTTTCCATTCCGGCCAAGTGTCCCTGAGGGACCGGTCCCTTTCGGCGCGCCGCTTTGATAAGTCATCGCATGACATTCTCTTGCGCCGATCGTGCTAACTTCATAAACGACGATCTGGCGGGCTTGTTCAAAGCCGGCGTTGATCAGCAATCTATCACCCGTGGCAAATGCCGCATTCACCATCCTGTCATTCAGCACATCGCCCTCCTTCGCATTTCGATGTCTTTTCAGCTTCTTCCGCCGCACACTAATCTACTGATACTGCTCCCACCGGATCGCTTTGGAGCGGAGAGCGGCCTCCCAGTCGTTGGCAACGATTTCAAGCATGTTAATCATACCTTCATAGCCGAAATAGGCGCTATCCCGATAGAATGTCCGGTTGGTTGGCTGCAGTAGATCGAATGCAACTTTTGTGCCAATCTCCTCGGCCAGATACTTTTCCCAAGCCGAGCCAAAGATAGCATCCAAATCGCTGGAGGCTAGCGCTTGCTTGACCTTGTAGCCATCCACCCCAAAAGCGACACGAGGCGAAATGCCCAGGCTAGCCAGTTCCGCATCCAGCACAGATTTCGCCTGCTTGGAATTGGAGCGCACCAAGAGAAGATCGGGAATCATCTCCAGCTCTTCAAAGAGCATCCGCACAAGGCCGATGGTCATGGATGCGTCGGCCGACACAGCGACCTTCGCATTGCGATAGCGGGGAATAATCATGAGTCCGCGCCTGCGAAGAGTTCCAGTCACCTGAGCTTCTCCGCTTTCAATCAGTTGCACGGCAACAGCGCTGGCGTCGAAGAATTCTCCCAAGGCTCTAAGCCAGTTCGCAGTATTTTTCAAGCCGATGGGCAAAGGCTGATCGATCAGAATCGTAGGCACATCATGCTTTGCTTCCATCTCTCGCGCAAATGTGTACCCCATGTCGAGAGTCAGCATGATATTTGCCGAGGCCGCCGATGCCAGCGAGATTTCTTCGATGGAAACATTGCTGGGAAAGACGCAATGAGTCTCGACGTTCATCGCGGTCAATACACTCTTCACCCAGTTTAGATCGGCCCACCAAGTTGGATTGAGGCTCGCTTGTGGAGCAATCAGGTTGACGGTCCGGGGCAGCTTGGGCGCATCCCAAGGTTCGACAAAAGATAGAAGCGTACTAAGTCCCAAGTCCATTCCCGCATACAGGTCGCCGCGAAATCCGCCGGAGTGGATGGGAATCAGGCGCGCACCGACTCTGGGTTGCAAGGAACGGCAAAGGCCATCTATATCTTCGCCGATAATATCCGCCGAGCAAGTGCCGATGACAAACATCACCTTGGTCTTGTAAGTCGCGTCGGCTTTGAGAATCAAATCGCGCAGCTTGTCCGTAGCACCCATGATAATGTCCATCTCGAAGAGCCGCGTGCAGGCGACCTTGCGCTGCGTGAAGTCGGTCTCGTGATTGTCATAGCCGAGCGCAACGGTGGATGCGCAACCCTGCGGAGAATGCAACACGATGCTGATGTCGCGGATGCCAGCGATGATGTTACTGACGCCTTCAAGCGCGCAGCCGACCACCGGATCATGCGAACTGGTGCAATCCTGAAAGATCAGTTCATTGAGCATTGGCCCTTCCTTCTCTTTCCGGCGTACATGGTGCAGTCCGGCATATCCTGCGCTAACTTGCCCGTCAAGGATTGAACGGAAACCAGGCCTGAATCTTTCGGAAAAACAATTCTCTTGCTCATTGCGCTGCGCGGGCGGAATGCGTAATCAAGTGAAGTTTTGATGCATTTGGCCACCTTCAATGCGCCGCGATAGCCAAAGCGCGGCCGATTCAAAATCGCGTTCAGGTCCACAAGAGGAATGCCGGGGAAGCTCAAGGACGACCCGAAGTAGACCGTCTCCATGGGATTGAGGCTGCCCAGAAACTCCAGCAGTTCGGCTTCCGTCTGCTGCATGGACTCATACTTGCCCAGGGCGAGCGTTCCCTTGGTGATGAGAATCTCTGGATCAAGTCCGGTCTCCAGTAAATAGTCGATGCTGGTTTCACGCGCCTCCGCGCTCCACGGATGGAAGTTATAAACGATGGCGCGCATCTTGAAATCGCGCTCCAACATGTGAGCTATCGAGAGCGACTTGATGGCGTCATGGCCTTCAATGATGGCCGTCTTGCCCACAAGATGACTCAAGACCTGTTCGTACTCATCCTTGATTTCTTCGTACTCGCGCCGCATGAGAGCCCTGGCTTCAGCAGTTTTGCCGATATACTTTGCGGCACCCAGAATCCATCGCTCGGTAGCGGCGATCCCATAAGGAAGAATGGTCGAGTTAAGCGGCGTTCCAAAGGCATCTCGCATCGCCGAACCTATGGCGTAGCCGAGATCGAGGCAGAGCGCGCAATTCACAGCCGCGCTGGGCGCGCGCTGTAACTCTTCCAGCGAGCAGTTACCGGCAATCACGGCATGGACCTTGCCGCCAATGCCTTCAATCAGGCGCACCAGTTCCTTCACGTCGGTATCGACTTCCGTGCGCTCAGGGCCCATCTTTGCGCCCACGATATTCACGTGACCGGCCAGCGCGGCCTTGCTCTCTTCAGTGGGCGCGCGCATCAACTTTGTGATTTCGCGGAAGACAAGATCGAAGCCGCTGCGATACTCACCCGCGAAGCCCTCGCAATGAATCGCCATCACCTTTGCGCGCACTTCAGACTGGATTTTTGCGGCGACAGCATCGACGTTATCGCCGATAATTCCGGTGGCGCAACTGGTGGCGACAAAGATAACTTCAGGCTCATACTTTGCATCTACTTCAAGCAGCGCGCTTCGCAGTTCGCGCTCGCCGCCATAAACGATCTGGCTCTGCTTGAGATTGGTGCTGACGACGGGTTCATACGGAGCAGCGCTGTTTCTGCTGTTGGTCAGCTTGTAAGCCTGCTTGACGCCGAAGGCGCAGCCGCTTGGTCCGTGCGTGAGCAGGATGGAGTTACGAATTCCACTCAAAATCTTCGACGCCGTCCAGAACTTGCAAGGGCGCGTGTGGCTGCCCTGAAGCGACGTAGGAATCTTTCCTTCCTTCGCCAGACGATATAGTTCACTTAGTGGGCCGTGGAATACGATGCTCTCGGCAATGCCTGATGCAGCAACGATCTCGGGATTCGGCATAGGCGTCTCCTGGTAGAGCTGCGTGAAACTGTGCGGCGTTTGCGTTTTCAATCATCTTGTCGGCACGGTGATCTATCTTGCCTGCGAATGAAAGAATGCAGGACAGCCTGTAACAAGCTGTCCTGCGATAAAGGCCCATGCAACGAACTACCAGGTGTTCAGCAGCCATTCGCGGTCTTTCTTGAACTCCATCTGCGCGAACAGGGTGTTGGCAATAGTTTCTCCCAGCATCATTGCTCCCTTGTATCCAATGACCGGATTGCGGTAGACACCCGCGCGGTCAAAGGTCGGAAAGCCCACGCGCACCATTGGGATTCCAGCATCGATGGCTATGTAGCGGCCCTTTGAGTGACCCATAATCAGATCCAGTTCAATCTCCTTGTTCTTGATCCGCTTCTCTAACTCCCAGAGGTCTGCATTGCAGACAATCTCCATATCATAATCGACATTCTGCTGTAAGTTGAGGATGCGCGGGTCTTTAACATAGCCGCCGTTTTCATCGCCCAGCAGTAGCAGAACCGGCTTCAGTTCAACCTCGCGGCAGAATTCTGCAAGGGCAATCACAAGATCGGGATTGCCGTAGATTGCCACCTTTTTATCGGCGAAGAACATATGCGCCAGATCGGCTAGCGCATCAAGAGCCACGCCCCGTTCACGAACCAGTGATTCCGGAATTGCCTTTCCGGTAATCTTCTGGATTTGCTGAAGCATGATGTCCGTGTTGCGAATGCCGATGGGGGTTGGCGTGAGCGTGGCGGGAACTTCAAATATCCTCTCCAAATACTGCGCCGCGCTGTAGCCTTCGTAGCGACTCAATGCAATGGAAGCCGCGGCGTTGGCGGAGCCTTCAATGTCTTCCACAGTGGTGCTGCCATGAGTGAACGAGTCCTTCGACGGCATCATCGGAGAATCGAACGACTCGATGTCAAGAAGAATAGTCGCGTCGATCCCCATCTCCGTGAGATAGTGCTTCAACTCCGTGACATCGCCTGGATTCACCCAGCCGGTAAAGACGTTGAGCTTTCCATTCGCTTCGCCTTTTTTAGCGATTGTGGTCACCATCGCCTGCACAGCAACGTTATAGCCGCTAACGGCGCTGCCGGTATAACTCGGCGTGTGAACAGGAACCAGGTGAACGATGCGGCCGGGGTGATCGCGCTTCAGCATTCTTTGCAATTTGCGGATGGATCCTTCAATGTCGTCACCGATCGTCTCCGTCGAGCAGGTGGTAATGATCGGAATCACGCGCAGATCCGGATAGCGTTTGACAAGGCTGTCAACGCCGGCTTCGAGGCGTTTGATGCCGCCGAAGACCGCCGCTTCCTCATGCAGGGAGGAGGATGCGATGTCAAAGTTCTCTTTGAAGTGCTGCGCAAAAAGCAGCCGCACAAACATACTGCATCCCTGGCCGCCGTGAACCAATGGAATACAGTCCTTCACTCCAATTCCGGCATATTGCGCGCCGGCGGGCTGGCAATTGAATATTGGATTGATGATGCCGGACCGTGCTTTTTGAGTTACTGAGCATCCCATATATTCCTCCTTGATTACCTTTTGCACATACTCCAAGGCGCAGGTGATTTGTTAGTAGAGCGGTTGATGCAGCTCCCCGTTCTTCGAATTTTTCACCGTGAGTCCATGGATTCGCTTGATGGCGCCGGTAACAACGGCAAACAGCTCTTCCTTGCCAAGCTGAGTTATCCAGGGAAACTCCGTTTTAATCTCCGTGACAAGATGATTCGCATTGGCAAAGTGCAGCCGGTCCATTGGCGTTTGCAGTTTGGGAACTCCTCCGGTGAGAAGAATGCCCACGAGAGTGAGAACCCCGTCGATATTCTCTTCTCTGTCCGGGGCGCGTGAGACAAACTGCCACAGGCAGCGCTCCTGGATGAAAGTAACCAGAGATTCAGCTTTGTCCGCCATTGCTATAACCCCTCCTGAATGTTTTGTCCCGCAAGCGCCCAGAGCGGCGAGTTGACGGCGTTGTAGAAATCCCTCGCCAGATTCACAAAACCTTCAAATCCCATGTACGGTCCATTGTGATATGCATGGCCGTTGACATAGGGGATATGGAGCTTCTTGACCAGCTCACCAACGCGAGGGCCAGTGAAGATCACGTCTGGCTTGACCATTTCGATGACCTCGAAGAATTCAAGCTCGTTGCCGTCGTCGATGTAAACCGTGCCCTCGCGACCGCGCGCTATGACCTTTTCAAAGTCTTCCTGATGACCAAACTTGGAGGCCATTGCCACCACTTGAACGCCGAGATCGTCTTCCACCGCGCGCGTCCAATGCCACAGGCGAGGACCGCCCGTCCAGATCGCCATCTTCTTGCCCTTCAGGCGCTCCTTGTACCAATCGAGCTTGGGCTTCCACTTATCCTCTTCTTCTTCAATCAGCTCTTCGACCTTGTCTTGAATGCCGAAGTAGTCACCGACCTTGCGCAGGCCCGTCGCCATATAGCTGAAGCCCCACGAATCAATGTCCAGGCGTGGAATGCCGTACTTCTTTTTCAATTCGTTGGCGATGTAGCCGGCAGAGCGGGCGCAGTTGACCACATTCAGTTGCGCGCGATGCATTCCGCGGCATTCGTCGTAGGTTGCATTGCCGGTAAAGTGCGCAATCACTTGAATGCCGAGCTTGTGCCAATACCTTTGCAAGACATCGGTGTCACCCTGAATGTTATAGTCGCCGATGAAATTGATGGTGTAGGGACTGGTGATCTTTGGTTCGACCTGACCCACTTTTTCGTGAATCCAGCCCATATTCAGAACGTGGTGGCCCTTGGACTGGCTGACGCCGGCAAAGCCCGGGCATTCGACGACGAAGATGTCCACATCCGGGCGTTCGGCTATCACTGCTTTTGCAACAGCCTTGGGGTCATCGCCGATAAGCGCCGTCGAGCAAGTGGTGTAGATGAACATGCGCTTGATGGCCGGCATTGCATCGAAGACCTCATTGATCGCCAGCTTGAGAAGCTTCTCAGCCCCGAAGACAACATTTTTTTCCTTGACGTTTGTCGACCATGCATACTTGAGTTGGAAGTTATCGTTGTCGCTGGGGTAGCGCTTGGTGTGCCATGTATCGTAGGCGCAGCCAAACGGTCCATGGATCAACTGAATGGTATCTTTCAAAACACCGCCGATGACCAGCTTCGCGCCGCAGAATGCGCAGCCGCGCTCGGAGAGTGTGCCTGGAATCGTGGCGGCATTGGAGATTGGGAGGAATTGCGTGGTGTCCTCGCCTGCCTCCTTGATGTACACGTGCTGCTCCCTCTCGGGAATCAGTGTATCGCAATCGAGCAGCTTCATTGGCATAGTTTTGTCTCCGCGGTCGTAGCGTTGCTTGAGGCTACGATGGATCGAAATCGTGATAATTGAAGATGCCGCGCTCGTCTAACTGCCCGAGTTCCGAACGCGGCCCCCAGATGTTTCACTTGCAAAACAGCGGCAATTTGAGGAGAAGAATCAGTCCGGAATTCCGTAACTGACGACCATCTCTTCCAGTTCCGACATCAGCATCGGAGTCGGAACCACAAAGTCCTTGTTCTCGATGATCTTGCGCGCTAGTTCGGAGTATTCGCTGGCCTGATTGCAGGTTTCGTCGTACTCGATGACTGTCTTCTTGTTGAACTCGGCCTTCTGCACGATGTTATCGCGGGGAACAAAGTGAATCATCTTTGTGCCGAGCCTCTTGGTGAACTCAGCCATCAGTTCCAGTTCACCGTCCACCTTGCGGCTGTTACAGATGATTCCGCCAAGCCGGACGCCGCTCTGATCGGCATACTTCAGCAGGCCGCGAGAGATGTTATTGGCCGCGTACATGGCCATCATTTCGCCGGATGCGACGATGTAAATCTCCTGCGCCTTGCCTTCGCGCATGGGCATCGCAAAGCCGCCGCAGACAACGTCACCGAGGACATCGAAGAATGTGAAATCGAGGTCGGGGCTATAAGCTCCAAGCTCCTCCATCATATTGATGGCCGTGATGACACCGCGGCCGGCGCAGCCAACGCCTGGCTCAGGGCCGCCCGACTCGACACAGCGAATGCCGGCGTATCCGGTCTTGACAACCTTTTCGACGGTCACGTTCTCCTCACCCACATCGCGGAGCATATCCATCACGGTGTCCTGCGGCTTGCCGCCAAGAATCAGGCGAGTCGAATCGGCCTTCGGGTCGCAACCGTGAATGAACACCTTTTTGCCGAAACGGTGCGCCATCGCGCTCGCGGTGTTCTGTTGCGTCGTCGATTTACCGATTCCACCTTTACCGTAAAATGCGATTTTCCTTGTCATGATAAATCCTCCTTCGGAATTGGATCTGCTCCCTATCCGTCTTGCAGGGTTTGTGGCTAAGTGCGCTTGACCTGCGCTAATGACGGCACTACTGAGTCCGGGAGGCTAGTGCGCGTCGCAAGATGCTGATTTCGCCTAACGCCTTGGTTATTGCACGATGTATGCCAAACGGGAAGAAGATCGCGAATAACTCAAGATGTTTTTCTGAAGCGGGGTTGTTGCAACTGATAATTCTTGCGTTATGAAAGGGATACTGGTGGACAAAATTCTTGCAAACATTCTTCAGATGGGATTTGCCAGCCTTGCAACAGCAATCTCTTGAAAACTTCTGGAAATTACGGATACCAAATCCGTTCAAAGTTGTACGGGAAGGCCGGTAAATGTGCAATTCCGTCCATGATTGAACGATCACGAACAGAACCTCAGTTCATCGTTTGTACAAAATTGTCAAAGGAAGAGCATTCGTGGACTCGGCACCCATCTATGAGCACGCGCAGTTGTGGATTGAAGGCGAGATTGTTCAATCTCCCCACAAGCACGCGATCAGCTCAAAGATGGGATCTTCCGCGCAGCATTATTCCGCGGGGGCTGACGATGGCCGCTTCTTTTCGACAATGCGGTAGTCTTTATAACTTATTCCATATTTTTGCATGCGCAGGGTCAGTATTCTTCGCGTGAGTCCCAGTTCTCTGGCCGCTTCCGTCATGTTGCCGTCCTGAGTCTTCAGGGCATCCACGATCATCTCGTATTCGATTGCGCCCAGCCGGGCGTTGAGTCCACCCTTTTCGACCGTTCCCGACAAGACCGGCGTTTGCAGAGAAGGAGGCAGATCATAGCCGTGGATCACGCCGCCTTCAGAGAGAATCGTCGCGCGCTCGATTACATTTTCCAACTCACGGACATTCCCAGGCCAGTGATAACTCATCAGCATATTCAGCGCCGGAGTTGAAATTCGCTTGACATCCTTTTGACATTCCTTCGCATATTTTGCGACAAAGAAATCGGCCAGCGCGATGACATCACTGCCACGGTCGCGCAGCGGCGGAATGGTGATCGGAAAAACATCCAGCCGGTAGAAAAGGTCTTCGCGAAAGGTGCGTTCTTTCACCATCTCACTCAAATCACGATTGGTTGCCGCAACAATTCTAATATCTACTTTGATGGGTTTGTTACTACCGACTCTCTCCAGCGTCTTCTCCTGAAGCACGCGCAGCAGCTTTGCCTGCGCGGGCAGCGGAAGGTCGCCAACCTCGTCCAGAAAGATCGTTCCGCCGTCCGCCTCTTCAAAACGGCCTTTGCGAAAATTTGTTGCGCCGGTAAACGATCCTTTCTCGTGCCCAAAAAGCTCGCTCTCGACGAGACTCTCGGGGATAGCCGCGCAATTGAATTGGATCAGAGGCGCTTCCTGGCCCAGTCCAGAATAGTGAATCGCGTTGGCCACCAGTTCTTTTCCCACGCCGCTTTCGCCGAGAATCAGCACTGTGGTTTTTGTGTTGGCAACCTTTTCGATAAGGGTATAGACCTCATGCATACTCTTGCTGTTTCCAATAATGTTGGAAGGGCGAAACCGGTCCTTGAGCGCATTTTGAAGGCGCCGGTTTTCATTCATCCACGAAACCTTATCGACATTTTCGATGAGATATAACTCAACTGCCGGAGCCATCATCGCGGCAATAATGCCCAGCAGTTCCGCGTCCAGCTTGAGAAGTATGTCGTTATCGTAAACGCGTTCCGCGCTGATGGTGCCCAACACCTTATTCCCGCGCTTGATGGGAACGCAAAGAAAGGATAAATCGTCATCCTCGGCCGTGCGCGTGCGCGTCATATTAAGGAAATCTTTGTCGTCCCCGATGCGCGGAACAATCATCGCCTTGCCGGTCTCCACAACCTTGCCGGTGATTCCTTCGCCGAAGCGGTAAATGCCGCGCGCTTCTTCTTCTTCAGTCAGGCCAAAACTTTCGTGAATATAAATAGTTCCCGCCTGGCGGTCGCAGAGGCTCACAGTCCCCCGCACAACGCTCATATACTGCTCCATGATGCGCAGCAGGATTTTGACAGTGTCGGGGAGGCTTGCGCTTTCCGCAAGCACTTCGCTCATCTCATGCAGGGAGGGCCAGGCCTGGATGCGGCATTCGCCGGCGAGACAAGTCCAACCGTCATTCCTTTCGCATTCCATGCTGACTCCTCGATTCTGCCTGAAATATTGGCGCGCAGATCTCCCCATTTCATCCGGCGGCATCTTAACGCACATCAACTCTGCCGTGCTCGATTCGAGCCGGAAATGGGTGCGCCTGTTCCATTAGTATCCACGATCCGTCATAAAGAACGGATGGAGAAACGGCATCTTTAATGTCAATTTTGGGAGTTTTCATTGGTTTAGATAGGGATTGGAATGCGCGCAGGCGCATTGTTCGCGGACCCTGCGCCTTCAGGAAGCCAGGCTCAAGACGGATGCCTGATCGATGTAAACCGGAGCTGTCCGGCTCTTTACCAAGCGGTGGAATCGCCACAACTCTTCGTGCGAGGGAGGCACTTTATTGGTCAAGTAATGCTGACGAACGTAGGAGAGAATTTCTTTTGCGTCCTCATGGCCAAGCGTAATTCCTAGATTATGAAAGGCCCACTGCACGGTCGCGGCTCCTGAATGCTTGCCGAGCACAATCTCATTCGAGCGCCCAACCTCCGCGGGGTCCAGGAACTGATAGTTTTTCGGATCACGCAGCAAGCCGCTGACATGAATGCCCGATTCATGCGTAAAAATCGCGGAGCCAACCACCGCCTTGTTGGCAGCAATCGAACGGCCAGATGCGTTGGCCACCATGGTCGATAGCATCTTGAGAGTTCCAGGGCAAACACCCGTCTCTCTTCCTTCGAGCAGGCGCATGCCCATCACAACCTCCTCTAGAGGCGCATTGCCGGCCCGCTCACCCAGGCCATTCACCGTGGTGCTCACATGGGTTGCGCCGCCGCGAACCGCAGCCAACGAGTTTGCCGTAGCCAGCCCGAGGTCGTTGTGCGCGTGAATTTCCAACTCCATTCCCGTGGCCTTGCGCAAACGCTTGAACTTTTCCAGCGCAACAAATGGGTCCAGCACACCCAGCGTATCGGCAAAGCGAAAGCGGGTTGCGCCCGCTCTCTCCGCAACCTCCAGCAGCTCAAGCAGAAAATCCATATCCGCGCGCGAACTGTCTTCTCCGCCAAGAGAAACCGTCAAGCCTTTGTCGCACGCGCTCTTGATGAGCCGTTCTGTCTGTTGCAGAACCCAGCTTCTGTCCCGCAGCAGCTTGCGCGTAATCTGCTGATCGGAGACGGAGATGGACAGATTCACATTCGCAACGCGGCACGCAAGCGCGGCCTGCAAATCATCGTTATGCATACGGCACCACGCGATCAATTTGGCCGGAAGCTCAAGCGCCGCCACCGCACGAATCTCATCCTGTTCGCGCGAGCCCATTGCCGGAATTCCAACTTCAATTTCAGGAACGCCCGCATCGGCCAGCGCGGACGCAATCTGCAGACGCTCATCGAGCGTGAAAGCCACGCCAGCCGTCTGTTCGCCGTCGCGCAACGTGGTGTCGTTGATAACTACCTGATTGATAGCTTGAGCTTTCATACCGGCAACCTCCTTGTTCTGTTGGAGTCGTTCTGTTGGCTCATGCGATTGCTGTGCGCGGCTGGACATTCGCTGAAAGGTTAGTCCTTCCAGGCAGGAAACACTCGAATTGGCCTGCCGAGGGTTTCCGTCAGATGTCTGCGAATTCCGCCCAGTGTTTGGCCAGCCATGTGACATCCAGCACAAGCACCGCCCAGTTGAATGCGCGCAATGTCATTCTCGAAACTAAGCAGTTCCAAATCGCCGCCATCGTTTTGCACACCTGCTCGGATAGCTTCAAGCGCGCCTTGAATTACGTGCAGATCCTGCTCGATATTCGCCATATCACTCCTTTCACGAAAGCCAAAAAATTGAGTTTAAGAACAGCCGTCAGCGTCTCCGCTGCACGACGTTCCACATGTGAAACTGGGCTTGACCATGAACATCAGGTCGCCCCCCGTTGCGGTTGCGCCGAGCGCTTCGTCGATGACACCTTCCACGATGGCAACAGTGATTCCGTGGTGCGCAAAGATCTTTCTCGGAACGGCGCCGGCCCCGCTGACCAGGATGCCGCAGCAGTCCTTGAGCTTGTCGATCATGCTCAGCCAGCGCGCGGAACCTCCTGCCTCACTGGCGATACTGCGTATATCGACAAGCGTTGAGCGGCGTTCCGATGGCTTGTAGATTCTGACGTGAGTGGCCTCGCCGAGGTGCTGGTTGACAAACAACCCGTCGCGGCTTGCCACCGCGACATAGGGCCGCTCTGGAGTTGGCGTCAAACGCAACTGAGAAGAGAGCGTCATGGGCAGTCCATTGTCAACGTCCATGGCGAGCGTGCTGACCGGTGCGATTTCGCCGGAGTACTTCGCTGAAATCTGAAGTAGTTCGATGTTCTTTTGCGAGTTCTCTTCGCCAATCAGTCCCACTGCGTCGGCACGGCACCGCGAGCAGTGCGTCATCTGCGGCAGATAGCGCCCCGCCAGTGCCCGCGCTTGTTGAACAGCTTTTTTTTCGGGTTCTTTGATGGTTGCAAACGGCGTGTTCGCGGTGGGAAGCAACGGCATGATATTCAGGATCGTCGCGCCCAGCACGGATACAGTCTGAGCCACTTGCTCGATGTGCGCATCGTTCACGCCCGGCGTATAAATCGTGTTGACCTTTACGATGACGCCCTTGGCCGCGAGGGCGCGAATCGCCTTCCTCTGCCTATCCCAAAGCTGCTCGGCGGCTTCTACGCCCTCATAGCGATGGCCATCGATCGCCATCCATTCATAGAACTTCGCGCCAATCCTGGGATCGACGGCGTTGACCGTGACTGTTACATGAGAAAGGCCAATCGCTGCTAACTCGTCCACATAAGGAAATAGATTTAGCCCATTGGATGCGATGCAGAGAAGCAGATGCGGATGCCTGACCTTGACCATCCGCAGCGTCTCCAGCGTCTCACTGGCATTAGCGAAGGGATCGCCCGGGCCGGCAATGCCAACCACGCTCAGGTTCGATACCTTCTCCGTATACTTGCGCAGATACTCGATGGATTGACCGGGCGTGAGAATTGCGCAGGTCACTCCCGGCCTGCTTTCGTTTACGCAACTGTACTTGCGATTGCAGTAGTTGCATTGCATATTGCAGCGTGGAGCCACGGGAAGATGAATGCGCGCAGATGTGTGCCGCGCCTCCTGATTGAAACATGGATGGGTCCCAAGATTGGGGGCGGCTGGAGTTGTCGTGCCTGAAAGGATGGGGTTCATGTGACCTCCTTGGGGCCCCACGTTGTGGTTTTCTAGGTTGATGAATGCTCTGGCCGCAGACCTCGATGACAAGAAAGGAGAAGCTGCTACTTTTCTTAATGCAATTGCGCTTCCAATTGAGATTGCTTTCGCGCCAGGGCTGAAAATTTCGATTTTCTCTGTTGCACGCCGCCGAAAGCGCCATCGTAATTCTGCGGCACAACTGGATAAACCCTTTGGATATGCGGGTTTTATCGCTCAACAAGCCTCGGCGATCCAGAAGGAAAATTTTTGGCAATCTTTCGAAAAGAGATAAAGGGACAGTTGCAAATGTACGTAGCGGTCTACGGCCTACCATTTCGTACAAATATGTTCACCATAAAATTACGCGATGACCGACATTTCCGCTCCGCCTCAGAAGACGAATTTGGCAGCCAACTGCATGAGCCTTGGCGCGGCGGCGCTCACCACGTATCCGAATTCGTTGCTGTTGGTGATGTTTCCGTTGACCGACTGCGGGCCGTAAAACTGCGCATGATTAAAGACGTTGAATGCCTCGACACGCAGAACAATTGAGCGCGACTGAGGCAGGTTGACACTTTTCTGCAAGCTCATGTCGTAGTTGTCGATTCCAGGCCCTGAAAAAAATCTTCGGCGCGCATTTCCCGGATCGCCCAGCGCGGGCACGCTGAATTGCGCTGTATTAAAGTAGGATTTTCCGTTGCGAGGATTGTGGTTCAACTCCAGCGCTCCGGCTTGATAACTGGGTTCGTCCACGGGCAGATTGTTGATGCCGTTGGATTGCGTTCCCCACAGCGAAGTGTCTCCGAAATTCATTAGAGTCACCGGAAATCCCGTGCTGAACCGCGTGATTCCAGAGAGATCCCAGCCGTTGCCCCAGCGGTTTGAAATATGCAGAAGGCGAGCGGCAGAAAGATGCGCCGTATAACTCACCACGAAGTTCTGCCGCATATCAAACGAGGAGAGGCCGCGGCTCAACTTCGGATTGGTTGGGTTCACCTGATCGCCGAGATTCGATGCCTGATCGATGGATTTGCTGTAGGTGTAAACCGCCAGAATCTCTCCGCGTCCGCTCGAATGGCGCACGCTGGCCTTCAGCGAGTTATAAGTCGAGTTGCCGATTCCGCTTTGATTGCTGACGCTTCCAAAGGCGGGACCAAGAGGGCCGCGTGTGCCGTTGATCGTCTCGCCCGCAGCATTGATGTATGTTGTGCTCTCGCCGAATGGGCCGCAGGTCGGACTGTTTGCGGCCACTTCATTCGACTGACTCAATGCAAGGCAGGCTGCCGGATCGCCCGGATTAGCGGCCTTAAGAACAAGCAGCCGGTGGGCCTGATTTCCCGCATAAGTCAGGCTAACGAGTGTCTGGCTTCCTAACTGCCGCTGCCACGAGACCATATATTCTTCCGTATATGCCGTTTTATTGTCGGGAGAATAGCCGGGAATTGCGCTGATCGGCTCAAACTGCGACCAGTCGATATTTGAATCGGGATTGTCTTTGCTCACCGTAAGCGGAGCGAATTTCGCGGGAAAGCGCTGCCCCTCCGAATGCCCCGTCGCGGCGTCCATAAATGGAGTAGCGAAGAGCGGAGGAGCTGGACTCGTGTAAGTGAAGCCGTAGGGAGCGTTATCGCTGATCAGCCCCAGGCTCTCGCCGGGAACAACAGTATAGAAGATACCAAAACCAGCATGAATGCTGGTGGTTTCAGGCCCTCCCACAATCTTTCTCAGCAGGGCGGTCTTGGCAAACGAAGGCGAGTACGCCAATCCGACGCGCGGCGCAAAGTTCAGATTCTGTGCCGGCGCAAGGGTGCGCGCGATGCCCGGATCGCCTGGAAATACAATCCCTTTCGGCGCCGTGGGAAAGACCACCGATTGCTCGCCGGCAACCAGTGTCATCGCGTTGTTATACTTTTCCCACCACGGCTCGATCCTCTCCCAGCGCAGACCGGCATTGAGAGTAAGATCCGGGCGCATCCGCCAGCTATCCTGCGCATAAGCGCCCCAGTAAGTCTCGCGCTCATAAAACGGACGCAGGCCGTTCTGGTTGTATTGGCTGGCAATGCCCAGCAGAAAATCCGCAAAATCCACGCCCGTTTCCGTGCCGTAAAACTGGAAGCTGCCGTTGAGCTGCGCGGATGGAAAGGTGTTGATCTGGTCGTAGTCGGCGTGAATTCCGAATTTAATGGTGTGCGTCTTCCAAGCCTTTGAGAAGCCATCGGCCAACTCGAACGTGTTGTTGATCTGGCGATATTGATTCGGATCGCTGCCGATGGTGAAGTTATTGAACGCCACATTTTCCACGCCTTCGCTATTCGGCTGGCCGGCCACGATGCCGAGCGTTTCAGCTCCCGTTTCAAAGCCTTGCGACGAAAGCGAGACGCCCATGCCGCCAACCGGCTTGCCCAGTTCGCTGGCGATTCTCGCATAACTCAAGTGAAACTGATTGAAGGCCGTCTGCCCAATCGCTTTGTCGTGCCCGATGACAAAAAGCTGTGAACGCCCATCCGACAGCGCATTGAAGCCGGGAACATTTGCGCCGCCCTGCGAAGTCGGGAAAGGATCATCCACGATGTAGTTATCAAAAAAGTAATAAGCATTCAATCTTCCCCATCGCGTATCGGCGTCCACGCGCACGGCGCCTTTATTATCATGCAACTGCTGATTGAAGGCCGATGTCGAGTACTCACTGTCCGAAACATTTGGTTTAGGAATGTATTGCAGAAGAGCTTGCGCCGGAGCCGACCACACATCCCGCGGAATAATCGCGTTCGGGAAAACACAATCCGCGCTGGAAGTGCAATCAGATGTATAAGTGCTGCCTGGATTGCTCGGAGTGCTTTCTCCCTGAACAAAGTAGTAGGGTTCTCCCTGCGTCACGGAATACTTCAGCTTCGGGCTGAGAATCTGATTGGCGAAGTAGGAGCCGCTGACAGTCGTCGGAACGCTGTAAGTCTGACCGTTGATTGTCTCGGATGTGACAAACGAGTTAGCTTGATCCGACAGGTTTCCCGTGCGGTCAATTGCAGTGGGAACAGGGATTCGCCCGGTGTCCATGCCCTGCGTCTGCCGCGTTCCCTGATAATCAACGAAGAAGAATGCCTTGCCGCGCTTGATCGGCCCGCCCAGCGTCGCGCCGTATTGGTTTTGCTCAAAGGTTCCGCGATCTTGAGAAAAGTAATTCTTCGCGTCCAAAACCGTATTCCTAAAAAACTCGAAGGCATCGCCATGAATTGCATTGCTTCCCGACTTAGTGACGACGTTGACCTGTCCTCCACTATAGCGGCCATACTCCGCGTCCAGATTATTCACCAAGATTCGGAATTCGGCGATCGAATCAAAATTGGGAATAATCGCCGCCGTCAAGCTGCCGTTCTCCTCGGCATTGGCGCCGTTTACAATGTAACCGTTGGCGGATTCGCGCTGTCCGTTGATCGACAGAACCCCGGGATTCAAGTCGCCAGATGGAGAGAATACGCTCTGGCCGAGTCCTTGCACGGTCGAGGAGGTCATCGTCGTCACCGGTGCCACGCCTGCCTGTAAAGCCAGCAGGTCAGAGAAGCTGCGGCCATTCAGCGGCAGCGTATCAACCGTGGAATGATTCAGCACCTCTCCCATCTGCGTGCTGGCAATGTCCAGAACCACGCTGGCTCCTTCCACCGTAACGGTCTCCTGATTCTGGCCGACATTGAGCGCCGCATCGGCGCGGACATTGCCGGTCACATTGATTGCAACCGCGGTGCGGGTATAAGTGCGGAAGCCTTGCGCGGAGATTTTCAGCTCATAACTCCCGACCGGAACGCTGGCAAAGTAATATGAGCCCGCGCTGTTGGTCGCCGTTGTCAGCGTAGCTCCCGTGCCCGGATTGGAGAGAGTTATAGCGGCACCTGCAATCAGCGCGCCGCTCGAATCCCTGACTTCGCCGGAGAGGCTGCCGCCAGCGTCGTTCGCAAAAGCAGCCGTCGAGAACAAGAACGCGGAAATACACCCGCAAATAATGCTTCGAAGTGCGCAAATCCCATTGACTTTTATTCGCATATTGTTTTTCCTCCTTAATGGGCGAGGCTCTCCCCGCCCCGTTCTGTCACGGGAAAAATGAAGCTAGAATGATGCTCTTATCAGGCCGCAGCTAACTGTGCGCCGCAGCCGGTATAGCGGGCCAGCTCTTCAACGGCCTTGCCTGTCAAGCGCATATTGCGCCATTGATCGACAAAGTTGGCGCCGAGAGTTCCATAGAATTCGATGGCCGGCAGGTTCCAATCCAGGACCTCCCACTGCATTCGGTGGCTTCCCATCTTCAGCGCGATGTTAGCGGCAAAGGCCAGCAATTCCTTGCCGATTCCAAGCCCGCGCAATTCCGGCACAACATATAAATCCTCCATATGCAGCGCCACTTGCCCGTCAAAGGTGGAGTAATTATACAGATAGATGGCAAATCCCGCCGGCTTTCCGTCCTGCTCGGCTAGCAGGCAATGAAAGAGGGGATTCACTCCGAAGCCGTCGCGCGCAATGCCAGCTTCCGTCGCATGAACCGCTTCTGGAGAAACATTCTCATACTTCGCCAACGCGAGAATGAAGGCATATATCTGCGGAACATCTGCTTTCGTTGCTTTACGAATCGTCGCCATGCTGGGCCTCTTCTCTCTGCACCGTTATCTTTGCGTTGTACCTCTGATGGTTTGGCTTCACGAGAGTGCGGAGCCGTATCCATTCATTCTGCATCCTGCCATTTGTTTTGCAGTTTCACCCCGGCGGCCCGTGGTGCAAACGGACGGCCAGGGTGAAGGGGGCGAAAATAGCTGCTTGTAAAGCTTGTTGCGGATGCCGTGTTCGGCAGCCGGCAAATCAACCAGCCTGACTGATCTAGCAGCTTGTGGTGAAAGTCGAAAAGGCCGAAAAGCCATCCCTCAGGGGCTAAAGCCCGCATTTATTTTGAGCCATTTACGGCACGACTAAAGTCGTACCCTTTCAAAACAGGACTTACACCACGGTCTGCTAGGCAATCAGGCAGGAGACTCCACCAATCAAAGCGCCCATCACACAAGGGGTTGCGAGCTTCCATCTCGTGGAGATAGCCAGGTTCTTCGCGGAATGTTCAATCAGCGCCGTCGAGACTGCCACCAGAATCATTCCCGACATCAAGGCCATCACCGGCTGCTGAAAGCCAGCGGAAAAATGCAGCAGCGCGCCCAATGGAATCATCAGTCCGACCGCAGCCGCCAGCGCGAAACGCGGCTTCTCCTTGACGCCTTCCAGCATTGCAAAGGTAGCCATGCCTTCGGGCAGCTTATGCAAAAGCGCGCCGACAACGAGCAACAACGAGATAGGTCCGGTCATGGCCGCAAAAAGAATACCCTCGCCAAGATTGTGCAACGCCATTCCTGTAACCGCAACGGTTCCGCTTCCATTCGTGGAGAGGCTGCTGTGCCTTCCATAGCGCCACAGCCCAAGCATCAGCAGCGCGCCCACGGCGAAGAGCGGATAGCCCATCGCGTAGTGTTCCGTGGCATCCGGAAGAAGATCGAAGAGCACAATGGCGAATGCAAAACCAAGGCCGAAGCTGGTCATCAGCATCCGCAGGCTCACGTTTTTCGTTTTGAAAAACCAGTACGCTCCGGCCGCTTCCGCAATGGCAAGGATCATCGTTACCGCAAGATTTTGACTCGTCATATCGATTCTCCCAATGTAGATTGGTAGGGCTTTCCTGTCCCCCATTCCTGTCGTGCCTGCCCTTTTCAATGCACGAGCATTGCCAACTTGCGGCCAATCCCGGCGGTAATCGCAATTCAGGCACACCCGGCATGCGCGCTTGGGGTGTTAAGTTTATGAACCGATATGTTTTATTTGTCGATTGGCGGCTTGTCGATTTTTTCCACAATTTCATCTTGTCTTGTTGCCTTGGTCATTTTGCATTGAATGACGATGCAACCGCATCCAGAAAGTGTTCCGGCAAGTGCGTTTTTGTACCGCGCAGTGCGGATTTGTACATCGACAACCACCAGCTTACATGACAATTGGTGGACTTCAGCATTTGCTGGATCGGTCAGATCGTCGATGTTCGATCCCGCAGGCGAATCGGCCAAATTCTGGAGATTGTCCGGCGTATCAGTATGATATGTCGTGTATAAGACATAGAATTTGTTTACAAAATATGGGGGGTGAGGTGTCCGGCAAGTCGGGCGGGGGGTGCATCCTCAGTTTTCGGAACCTTAATCTGCCATTAGCCCAGGGTGCTCCATCCTTCGCGCTTTTTGCGAAACCGGCTCGCTTCCCGCAAAGAATCCTCATCCGCCTTCCGGCTCCGGCGCATCCCGCCACGACTTGGCAAAGGGACGAAAGAGGAAGAATCCTTTCTTCTTTTCCGGATTGGCGGGCAGGCCGCAGGCGGTCCGGGCCATCTGGCGGATGGCGCGCGCAATGGGCGAGTCTTCCAGCACCACCGGGGTCGCCGTGCTCGCCGTGCGCTGCGCCGAGGCAAAGTCGTCGGGAATCTTCCACAGTGCCGGCCGGGTCAGGGCCTTGGTAATCTGCTTTTCATCAAAGAGCAGCGCATGAGGCGTGTAGCGGTTGAGCACGATTTGCAGCTTTTGCCCGCGCGAGGAGAAGAACTGCGTGATCAGCCGGTTGGCGTTGCGCATCTCGGTGACGCCCACCTGCGCAACCAGATAGAGGCTGGCCGACTCGTCAAAAACGGTCGTGCTGCGCAGGTCGAGCCGCGAGCCGGCGTCCACCACCACATAATCGAAGCACTGCCGCGCCACGGCCAGCAGCTTGTCGACCGCGTCACAGGGCGCATTCAGCGGGGAGAACTCGCCCGGAGCGGCCAGCACCGACAATCCCGAACTGTGCTTGGCCAGCAGCGAACGGAAGAAGCTCGCATCCAGACGGTTGCAATCCTGCAATGCGTTGGTGGTCGAGTATTGCGTAACCATCCCCAGGTTGAGCGCCGCGTCGCCTAGCGGAAGCCCGAAGTCGATCAGCAGCGTTCGCTGGCCCGATTCCTGCGCCAGCGCCACGGAGAAATTCGAGGCGATGGTGGTCACTCCGCAGCCGCCTTTGACGCCCAAAAAGACGAACATCTTTCGGCCGCCTTTTCTGCCCCGCGTGGTCGCCGAGCGGCGGATGGAAACCCGCGCCAAAGCACCGGCAATATCGGCGCGCAGCAGCGGCAGGATGAGAAATTCCCGCGCTCCGGCGCGCATGAAGCGGACGGCCAGCTCCAACTGCGTCTGCGCCGAATACACCATCACGGTGGTGGTGTTCGACGCGCAGAGGCTCTCCACTATGTCGAACGCAAACTCCGGATCGCTGTCCAATCCGATAATCACCGCGTCGTAACGCTGCTCCAGCATCTGTGGCAGTTCATCCAGATCGGCTGGAAAGGAGGAGTACTCGCGCACCGAGGTTCCCTGAAATTCACTCAGTGCGCTGGCTACCTCTCGACGATGCTGGTCGTCCGGATCGATCAGCGCGACGGACATCACTACGGTGTCTGAGGAGCCGGAGATGGAGATATTGACAGGTGTGGGCATGGCATGGGGTTCTTCCATTGATCTGCTCGCGGAGGTCATTCAACTCAATTCCGCTGCAAGGTGGACGGTTCCTTTCTGAGGTCTCTCGCTTGGTACACACGAATCACGTTTCCACAGCGGCTTACGCATGGAATGCCTGCATCGAACACGCGCTGAAACTGCCGCCATGGAGGTGAAGACAGGACGACGGAGAATTCCGCTTCTTCGCTTCTCGCGCATCTTCCTTGTTCAACCTACTGAAGAGCGAAATTCATCGACACTTCGACCGTGGAGATTCCCGCGCCTGCTTCGAACTTCCATTTATGCACCGCATCCTCCGCGGCAATCGAGAGCATATGGTTTCCGGCGACCATCTTCACGTCCAGCACCTTGCCGTCCGCATCCACGGTCACACTCATCTTGACCATCCCCTCGATCCGCATACGCTTGGCAATCTCTGGATAGACAGGCGGAACACGCTGTTTGACGGCGCGCTCCTCCGCTCCGGAGGGCATGGTAAGGGCCAAGGCCAGTGCGCCCGCAAGAATCAACCGGCTTCCAACGCGCCGAATCCGGCTGAAATGGGTTCTGCTGCATTGATTGTTCATCTTGTCCACCTCGAGAAATTCAATCTTTCCAATGAGGTTATCGGCGCGGAGATTGCCTTCATTAACGCGTTTTCAGCATCTTATTACCCTGGGACGATGGAAGTTGGTGGAAACACAGCTCTCAGCATCGCTTTGCCGGTTTTAGAGCAAGACAGGGCAAAATCAACGCCGACTGACGGCGCGATAAGCACTAAAAAGTTGAGAACTGAAAACTGTGAACTGGTCTTCAGCCCTGCGTACACTCGGCAAAGGTCAGGTTCTCCGCCGCCGCGTTGTACACGGCGCGCCACTGTTCGAAGAGCCGCCCATAGCTTAGCGTCAGGTACTGCGCCGCATCAACGCCCAGCCGGGCGGCGGCGCGGTCAATCCACTCCGCGGAACCTTCCAGTTCGGCGTAGTTGCCGATGGGCGTCTCATCCACCACGCAATGGCCTTCGCCGTCGGTCCACTCGGTGCGCCACTTCTCATAGCGGAAGGCGGCCGTGAGGCCCAGCGAGAGGAAGATCTGCTCAATCGCCTCGCCGTCGCCGACCTCGGTCTCGGTCTCCACGCGATGCTTGTGCCGGTCCTCGCCCAGGCCCGAATCGGGAAGGCGCTTGTGCGTCACCGTCCATCGCCCTGCATAGGAGCGAATGCGCAGAATCTCCGTGCGGGCGCGCATCCGCCGGTCGGACGTGTCATAGAGGACGTTGCTCTCAAAGGCGCGCGGGGTGTGCAGCGTGAAGCCAGCCTCTTCCAGCCGCCGCGCCAGCCCGGCCAGGTCGTCCACGCGAAATTTGATCTCGGTCTCGATGGGCATCGTCAGAGGTGAGTATACGGCAAAGGACAGTGGTCAGGGATCAGTGGTCAGTGGTCAGTGGACAGTGGTCAGTGGACAGTGGACAGTGGACAGTGGTCAGTGGTCAGTGGACAGTGGTCAGTGGTCAGTGGTCAGTGGTCAGTGGTCAGTGGTCAGTGGACAGTGATCAGTGGTCAGTGGTCAGTGGTCAGTGGTCAGTGGTCAGTGGTCAGGGATCAGTGGTCAGTGATCAGTGGTCAGTGGTCAGGGATCAGAAAAAGCGCGCTGGTTGAAGTTCTGAACAACTAAGGTGAGCCACTTACCCCGATGCTCTCATCCCACAATATGAGACGGACCTCTTTTGGATGGGGCGCGCAAGTAATTGTTTATTCGCGCTTTATAAATAATCGGCAAAAGTTTTCCACAGTTTGAAAATATCGTAGGGGGGAGGGGGTACCCTCGCCAGGAAATAGGGAACAGGGAATAGAAAACGCAGTTCGCCCTGCTTTTGCTCCTTGCGGTTACCGCCCATCGCTAATCCTTTCTCTTGGATAGTATGCACAAACGGGCGAAAATTATCGGCAACTTTCTTGAAGAAATGATGGCGGGTTGGGGTTCGTGGTTCCCACCCTTCCCGCAAAAGACGCTGGAAGGATGGACCACCCGACTTTTATGGTTGCGCCACCCGCCCAAAAAACAAAAAATCGACTACTGTGAAAGCTATTTTCCTTTATTCTATATGCATGGAGCTAATCTTCGAGGTGCGCGAGGCGGAAGAGGGCGGCTATGTGGCCCGGGCGCTGGGGCAATCAATCTTTACCGAAGCCGAAACCTGGCAGGAGTTGCGCGACAATGTGAGGGAAGTGGCGAGCCTCCACTTTGAGGATGCCGCGGAAACTCCCACCATCACCCAGTTGCATTTTGTAAAGGATGAACTGATTGCGCTTGAGGCTGCATGAAGCTGCCACGCGGAATATCGGCGGATCGGCTGATTCGCGCTTTGGAGCGTCTCGGTTATACCGTAATTCGCCAGAAGGGAAGCCACATCAGGCTTTTCCACTAAGCTGCGCCTGTCCATTCGATCTCAGTTCCATTGCACGACCCGCTCAAAATCGGGACGTTTCATGGAATTCTGGTCGAAGTGACTCAAGCACAATCCATCTCCATTCAGGAAATTCTCGACCTGCTCTGAGAGAGTGAAGAAAAAGACGGCGGGTTGAGGTTCGTGGTTCCCAGGTCTCAAAATCGAGACCTGGGCCACCCAGCTTTTTGGGGTTGGTCAGACCTGGGGCACCTGCATCTCCATTCAGGAAATTCTCGACCTGCTCTGAGAGAGTGAAGAAAAAGACGGCGGGCTGAGGTTCGTGGTTCCCAGGTCTCAAAATCGAGACCTGGGCCACCCAGCTTTTTGGGGTTGGTCAGACCTGGGGCACCTGCTGGGCCACCCAGCTTTTTGGGGTTGGTCAGACCTGGGGCACCTGCCATCTCACAAATTACAAAATCAAGCAAGTTCTTACGTTGCCATCTCAGAAAGTTTGCCCGTGCCCATCCATTTCAGGTTCTTTGTGAAAAGGGTGGGAAACCAGCCATCTCACTGAAAAGATGTGTTATGCTCTCTCTTACCATGGAAATCTCCGTCATTCTCGCCCATCCCGAGCCGAAGAGTTTCAACCACGCCATCGCGCACGCCGCCTGCCACGCGCTGGAGCGCCTCGGCCACGCTGTCACCTTCCACGACCTTTACGAAGAGGGCTTCGACCCCCTCCTGCCCGCAGATGAACTGGCCTCGGAGGCACCTTTAAGCCCCATTCTCAAGCGCCACTGCGAGGAACTCCAGCGCGCCGGCGGGTTGGTCATCGTTCATCCCAACTGGTGGAGCCAGCCGCCGGCGATGATGAAGGGCTGGATCGACCGCGTCTTCCGTCCTGGCGTGGCCTACAGATTTCTGGAAGGCGACAGCGGCGAGGGTGTGCCGGAGGGCCTGCTGCAAGCCCAGGCGGCCGTCGTTTTCAACACCTCCAACACTCCGCCGGAGCGCGAGCAAGCCATCTTCGGCGACCCGCTCGACAACCTCTGGAAGCGCTGCATCTTCGACTTTTGCGGTGTGAGGAACGTCGTCCGCGAAACCTTCAGCGTAGTCATCACCAGCACGCCGGAGCAGCGCGCCCAGTGGCTCACCCAGGTCGAGCAGATCGTGACCGCAACATTCCCGCAAGCCGCACGTTAACTTGCCAAGCCGCGAAGCCGCAGCCCACTCGCTGCATTTATCTGAAAGACCTCTGGTCAGCCCATCCTTTGAACGTGTACGGCTTCACCGGCTTCAAAGAGCATATAAAATAGAAGAGCTATGAGCACATTGAAGGCAGTTCGCGGGACGCGGGATCTGTTGCCGCCGGAGACGGCGCTTTGGAACCGGATTGAGGCTACGGCGCGGGAGGTCTTTGCGCGCTACAACTTAGGCGAGATTCGCACGCCGGTCTTCGAGGACACCGGGCTCTTTGCCCGCGGCGTGGGCGAGGAGACCGACATCGTCTCCAAGGAGATGTACACCTGGGAGGATCGGGCGCGGGCGCAGTCGGAGAAGACGCAGTCGCTGACGCTCAGGCCGGAGAATACCGCCGGCGTGGTGCGGGCGTACATTGAGCATGGCCTGGGCGAGAGCGGGTTGCTTCAAAAGCTCTACTACATCGGTCCGCAGTTTCGGCGGGAGCGGCCGCAGAAGGGGCGCTACCGGCAGTTCTCGCAGATTGGGGCCGAGGTGATTGGGCCGGCGTCGGCGGGCAGCGAATCGCCGCTGCGCGACGCCGAGGTGCTGGAGATGCTGGCCACGCTGCTGGACGAGTTGGGCATCCAGGGCTGGACGCTGCATCTGAATTCGGTTGGGTCGGCGGCAGATCGGGCGCGGTATAACGAGGCGCTGCGGGCGGCGCTGCTTCCGGTGGTGGGGCAGATGTGCGGGGATTGCCAGCGGCGGGCGGAGACCAATCCTCTGCGCGTGCTGGACTGCAAGGTTCCCGGCGATCAGCCGATCATCGAGACGTTGCCGATGATTGCCGACTCGCTGGACGATGAGTCGAAAAAACACTTTGCAGCCGTCACGGCGGCGCTGGATGCGGCGGGAGTGCCGTACACGCGCAATCATCGCCTGGTGCGAGGCCTGGACTATTACACGCGGACGACCTTCGAGTTTACACATGGCGGCTTGGGCGCGCAGAACGCTCTCTTGGGCGGCGGGCGCTACGATGGGCTCTCGGAGATGTTGGGCGGGCCGCGCGCGCCGGGGATCGGCTTTGCCATGGGCGAGGACCGGCTGGTGCTGACCCTGCTGGCACAGCAGGAGGGCGCGTCTGTTGCTGCCAAGGCCGATGCTTTTGTTGCTCCATTGGGCGAGGGAATGAATGCTGCCGGGCTGGTTCTGGCGCGGGAGTTGCGCCATCAGGGGCTGTGGATTGAACTGGGCGAGGGCAGCTTCCGGCTGAAAAAATCCTTCGAAGCGGCGGACAAGACGGCGCGGCAGATTGTGATTCTGGGCGAAGATGAGCTGCAATCCGGTATTCTTACAGTGAAGAATTTTTCCACCGGTATGCAGACCAAGATTCCTCGCGGGGAGCTGGCGGTTTTTCTTTCCAATTGACCAACTGCGGTGGGGCAGACGGCGCTTGCGCGCCAAGGGGTTCGTGGTTTCCCAGGTCCGAAGATCCGGACCTGGGGCACCCAGCATCTGAGGAGGTTGACAGATGACTAGATTTACAATTTCCGATGAGATGAAAGTCAAACAGCGGGAACAGTTGCGTCGAACTCGGTTTCCGAGATTAGCTCTCTTGTTGTTGGCGATTTGTACTCTTCTTTTCCTGCAAGGTCGAGAGCCATTTCGATCCCACTTTTGGATGTTTTTTGTTGCTATAAATGTTGCAATAACCATCGGTTTGTTTTTCATCGAATGGATGGACAATAAAAGGAATTCTGTAACAAATTGTTCAGGTTTGACTCCCCAAAAATGATTGGGAATCACAGCTTTTCAAGAAACAAAAGAAAGTAAAGGACACGAATAGTGCTTGATTTTCAAGGCAATCTCGAACGGACGCATCATTGCGGCGAATTGCGCGCCGCCGACGCAGGAAAAACTGTCGTACTCATGGGCTGGGTGAACCGGCGGCGCGATCACGGCAACCTGATCTTTCTCGATCTGCGCGACCGCACCGGCATCAGCCAGATTGTGCTGGACAAGGAACTGGTGCCTGACGGCCACGCCAAGGGCGAACACGTGCGGCCGGAGTACGTTGTCGCCGCGGTGGGCAAGGTGCGCCTGCGCGATGCGGACGCGATCAATCCCAAGATGCCAACCGGCGAAATCGAGATCGAGACGACCGAGTTGCTCGTCTTGAATGACACGCGCCTGGCACCGTTCTCGCCTTCGGAAGAGGCGATACAAAATGAGGAAGTCCGCCTCAAGTACCGTTACGTGGACCTGCGGCGGCCGGAGATGCAGCACAATTTTCGACTGCGCCACGACATCACTTTGGCCATCCGCGACAACCTCAGCCAGCAGGGATTTCTGGAGATTGAAACGCCGATCCTGACCAAGAGCACGCCCGAAGGTGCGCGGGATTTTCTCGTCCCCAGCCGCCTGCACGCGGGCGAGTTTTATGCGCTACCGCAGTCGCCGCAGATCTTCAAGCAGATTTTGATGATCTCCGGCTTCGACAAGTATTTTCAGATTGCTCGCTGCTTCCGCGACGAGGACTTGCGCGCCGACCGGCAGCTTGAGTTTACGCAAGTGGACTTGGAGATGAGCTTTCCGCATCAAGAGACAGTCTTCGGCGTGGCCGAGCAGTTCATGGCGGCGGGCTTCAAAGCGGCTGGAGTTACATTGCTTACACCCTTTCCACGCATCAGCTACGACGAGTCGATGCGGCGCTTCGGCAGCGACAAGCCTGACCTGCGCCTGCCGGGATTGACGGACGTGCGCGCGGCCTTCACGGATGAGAATCTGGCGGCGTTGCAGATTGATCCAACGCTGCCGGTGGTGGCGCTGCGCATTCCGAACGTGGGCGAACTGAGCCGCAAGGAACGCGAGGACAATCATCCGCTTTTTGATTTGAAGAAAGGCGCGAAGTTCATTGACGATTTCAAGCGGCTGGCCAAAGGATTCCCAGAATCTGCCGTCAAGGTGCGTGAGCTGGCGGGCGCTTACGATGCTGACTTTGTAATTATTGTCGCTGGTGATCCTGCGCATCCGGTCAAGGCCAGCGACACGAAGTTCGAGGGCCGTCTGAGCGAGCGCGAGATCAATGTTTACTCGGCGGCGGGCAACTTCCGCACTGAGTTGGCCAAGAAGTATGCGGAAAAACATGGAGCGTTTGCGGTCACCGAAAATGCAGTGCAAGAGGCTGCCGCGCGCAGTGATGCGAGCGCTTTGGTCGATGGCGCGCAGGCTTTTCAGCCGATCTGGATCACCGACTTTCCGATGTTCGAGTACGACGCGGCCATCGCCAAGTGGATGCCGGCGCATCATCCGTTTACCTCGCCGCATGAAGCAGACATGGCGAACCTGGTGAGCGATCCGGCCAGCGTGCGCGCCAATTGCTACGACCTGGCGATGAACGGATTGGAGCTGGGCTCTGGATCTATTCGCATCCACCGCAAAGATGTGCAGCAACAGATCTTTCAATCGCTCGGCATCAGCGACGAAGAGGCGCGCGCGCGCTTCGGCTTCTTCCTCGATGCGTTGGAGTACGGCACGCCGCCGCATGGCGGGATTGCGCTCGGCCTCGACCGCATCGTGATGCTGCTGGCTGGCGCGCCGAGTCTGCGCGAGGTGATCGCCTTCCCCAAGACGGCCAAGGCGATTGACCTGATGGTGGACGCGCCGACCACGGTGACCGAACAGCAGTTGAAAGAATTGCATATTCGCGTGGCGCTGAAGAGTTAGTGTTTTTCTCCTATTGATGTGAAGGTGGCTTGTATCCCACCCTAGCCGTAAAAACAAGAACGCGGCGAGGGTGGGGCACCCAATTCTCTATTCCGCAATTCCTGCGGCAAGGGTCTTCACGCCGCGCAGATCGATCTTGCCGGTGCCCAATACTGGCAGTGCATCGACATGGAAGAAAAGGCTCGGTCGCGGCTTCCACAACGCGGGAAGATCGCACTGCGCAAGCTTCTCCAATACGGGCGCGATCTTCTGCTCGGCGAGCGTGTGAACGACCACGATGCGCTCGCCCTTCTTCTCGTCGGGAAGAGCGGTCACGGCAAAGACCTGCTCCGTGACTCCGGCCAATTCTTGCAGCTTGTCTTCAATGCGTATGTGTGGGACCATCTCGCCGCCGATCTTGCTGAAGCGCGAGAGGCGGTCGGTGATGGTCAGGAATCCGTCCTCTTGCATCATTGCAACATCGCCGGTGGTGTACCATCCATCGTGCAATACTTCTGCTGTCTTTTCCGGCTTGCCGAGATAACCCTTCATCACATTCGGCCCTTTGACGAGCAGCATTCCCGGTGTGCCGGGAGCGACAGGAAGGCCCGTGTCGAGATCAACTACTTTCACCGAGACGCCCGGAAGAGGATGGCCAATCATGCCGCGCCGCGCTCCCACTTGGCGGAAGCCTGGAGCACGGAAGTCGCGGCCATTCACGGTGACTACCGGCGCGCACTCGGTGCAGCCATAACCCTCCAATGGACGAATGCCGAAGGTGTCTTCAAAGGCTACTGCAACGCGCTCCGGCAGCTTCTCAGCGCCCACCAAAACAAATTGCAAACTGCCGAAATTCTCCGGCGAGCAGCGGCGAATGTATGCCTGCAGAAAAGTTGGCGTGGCGATCAGGAATGTAACTTTGTATCTGCCGACAAGCTCGCTGATGGTGCTCGCATCCAGCGGGTTGGGATGATAGACGACACCGACGCCATTCACCGCGGGCATCCACAGCGCGGCCATGAATCCGAAGGAGTGAAAGAAGGGAAGAATGCCGAGGATCTTGTCTCTGCCGCCAAGCATGAAGACCTGCGAGACCTGCTGTATATTCGATGCAATGTTGTAGTGCGTGAGCATGACGCCTTTGGGATCGCCGGTGCTTCCGCTGGAAAAGATTACCGTCGCCAGATCGTCCACGGCGCACTTCGATGCGCTGCGCCTTGCGCCGATTGCGCGGTAGAGAAGCCATTGCGGCGTGAGCCAAGCAAGCGCGAGCGAGAGGAATTTCTCGCCGATGCGCGGGGCTTGCAATGCGTCTTCAAGAAAAAGCGTGTGCCCTGGAATCACAAGATTGGGAAAACGTTCAACAAATGCCTTTGAGGTGATGACCACATCCACGCCGCACTGATTGGCGCAGGATGCGATGGCTTCGCTGGACGTGGTGTAGTTCAGATTCACCGCGATGCGCCCAAGCATCCTCAGCGCATAGTTGGTGAGCGCACCACCAACTGAGGGCGGCAGCAAGAGGCCGATCATCTGCTGCTCGCCGATTTGCGAACTCAGCCTGCGCGCGATGAAGATGGTCTTGACGAGCGCGGAGCCGAAGCTGACCTTGGGAGTTCTTCCGTCGGCCATCATAAAGCGCAACGGAAAGCGCCGCGCTGTGTGAACAAAGGCGCGATCCAGCGTCATCATGCGCCGCTTGCGCTGCGTGAAGGCTTCGGCTTGCAACTCCTGCACTGCACGGCGCACCTCGATTGCCGTGGAGAATGGCGGCATTGGCTGACCGAAACTTACCGTGACGGGATAGGGAATCTTGCGTGGCATCTTCCACAGAAAGCGTCCGCGCGCGAAGCTGAAGATGCTGCCCCAGACGCCATCGAGATTGACGGGAATGATCGGCACATCGACGCCCTTCATGATGCGCTCAAGGCCACGCCGGAAGGGAAGCAACTGGCCGGTGCGCGTGATCTGCCCTTCGGCAAAGATGCAGACAATTTCATCTTCGCGCAGCGCGTCGCTGGCCGTGCGCAACGAGCGAATCATCTCGCGCGGCCTTTGTTCACTGGAGAGGGGAATCGCATTCATCGCGCTAGCAAAGGGTTTGATGAACTTGTTGTCATAGATTCCCTTGTACATCAGGAATCGAATAGGCCTGTCGGTTGAAGCAATCAGCAGCAATACATCCACAAACGACATGTGGTTGCAGACCAGCAGCGCGCCAGTCTTGTCAGGGAAGTTGTCGCGGCCCAGAACCTTGATGCGATAGACGGTGTGCGTGAGAAAGAAGAGAATCAATCGCCCGAACCACTCGGGCAGCAGCATCAATACATAGACGGTACCCACGCCAGTGATGAAGGAGGCGGCAACAATCACTTGACTTGGATTGAAGTGAACAAATCTTGTGAAGACAAAATAGACGCCGGATGAAAGCGCGATTCCAACAAACGACAGAAGATTTGCGGCGGCGATGATTCCGCCTTTGTCCTTCTCGGCCGGCCGATGCTGAATGAGCGCGTTGACGGGAACCGCATAGAAGCCCGCCCAGAAGCCAAGAACCGCAAGCAGCGCTCCTGAACCGACGAGGCCGAAGTGCATTCCGCCCAGCGCCAGCCCCGTGCAGGTCATTCCGATGGAGCCGAGTGGAATCAGGCCATACTCGATTTTGTTGCCACTGACGAGGCCGGCGATCATGCTGCCAATGCCGATGCCGATAGCCAGCGCGGCATTCAAATAGCCGGTCTTTGTTTGGCCGACATGAAGAACATCTGGCCCATAAACAACAATTGTTGAAAACAGCAGTGAGCCTAAAAACCAAAAATATATATTGCCAACGACGGCGAGAAAGAGCGCCTTATCGCGGCGCATTAAACGGATCTGCTGCCAGAGATCGCCGAGAAAGTTGATTTGAAATTTCTTCTCCGGCGCTGCCGCAGAAACGCGGTCGATGCCGAGGCTGGCGAGGAAGCCAACGGCTGCAAGAGAGAGAAGAAAATAACCGGCGTAGACTTCGCGTCCACGAAAGCGCTCGGCCACTGCCGCGCCGGTGACGGTACCGATAATGATGGCGAGAAAGGTTCCAAGCTCGATAACGCCGTTGCCCCAGGAGAGGCGCTTGGCAGGCAGCAATTCAGGAAGCAAGCCGTACTTCGATGGCCCAAAGAGAGCGGCCTGCGTGGCGACCAATCCGAGCGCGAGCAGCGTAAGCGGCTGCGAATGGATTGCCAGTCCCACCGTCGCTACGGTCATGGCGCCGATCTCCATCCCTTTCGTCCAAATCGTGACGCGCCGCTTGCTGAAGCGATCGGCAAGCCATCCGCCGGTCATGCTGAAAAGCACAAATGGCATGGAGAAAAGGAACGTGACCAATGAGACAAAGCTGGAGCGCTCGTTGCCGGCCAGCCCCATGCCGACGATCATCGCCAGCAGCAGGTTGCGCAAAATGTTATCGCTGTAAGCGCCTTGAAATTGCGTGACGATCAGTGCCCAGAAACCGCGCTCGCTGCGCCGAGGGGCCGGTGAAAGAGGCAAAGCATCGGGATTCATTGGGAAATTGTTCTCGGTCATGGCGGGCTTCGTCTGACTGCAAATGATTATAGCGCGGCATGGCTTGGATTGGTTATACTGCGGTTCATCGGCTCACGAGCTTCACATCTCTGTTTCAGAACGGCGCTTCTGAATTTTCTTGCAGGATTTTTTGCAAGAGATTCTGCTCCCGGCGTTCTAGCTTCAGTCACATGTTTCTCTTTGAATGAGGATAGGCTAAATGGAAATCATGATTGTGCTGGTTGGCGGCCTGTTGGTTGCCATTCCAATTGCGGCATTCGCAGCGTTGATACGGACCGGGACGCTGCGCAGAAATCTCGATGAACAATCGCTAGAGTTTCGCGACAGGCTTACTGATTTGAACGGCGAAATTGCGCGCTTGAAGCGGGAAGTGGCAGAGCTTTCCCGGCGGATAGATCGGCAGGACGCGGTCTCTTCACCTGCTCCCGCCGTCGTAAAAAGTGAGCCAGTTCATGCACCAAAAACGGTAGAGACTTCGAGTGAACCAGTTGCTCACGCTGCGATTCTTCAGCAGGAATCCGCTCTGTCGAAGCCAGTGGATCAACATCCTGTTGTTGCCCAGGCAGAAGCGACTATGCTGCCGTCGATTGCTGCGATGAGAGTCTGGCCGAGCCAGCCGCTCCCGCGCTTCGAAGCAGTGTTGGAAGCGCAGCCCGCTAAGCCAATCGTTGAGGCGGTTGCTCTGCCTGTGCCAGTTGTCGCAGAGCCTGAGCCACCAGCGAAAGATGAGATGTGGCTGGATCGAATCACGCCGCCTCCGCCGAGTCCTCCGCCATTGCCGAAGCCTCCCAGCGCAGAGCAACCAATATATTCTTCCACGCGAACGACTGCTCAGCGCTATATGCCCTTTGAAGACGCGCCGCCACGTAAAAGCATTGCTGAACGGTTGCGTTCCACGCTGCCGCTGGAAGAACTGCTGGGCAAAAATCTCTTCGCCAAGATCGGCATTGTCCTTCTCGTAATAGGAATTGCGTTCGGTGGTCAGTTGGCGTTCGCTTCGATGAGCGCAGGCCTAAGAGCTGCGTCGATCTATGCTATCGCGGGCGTCTTGCTCGGAGGCGGAATCTGGTTTGAGCGCAAGGAACGCTATCGCATCGTTGGCCGCGCGGGAATCGGCGGAGGATGGGCAACGCTCTTCTTTGCTACATATGCGATGAATCATGTTTCGCAATTGAAGGTTATGAACTCCAACACGCTCAATTGCATTCTGCTGCTGGGAGTGGCAATTGCCATGGTAGCGCATACTTTGCGCTACAAGTCGCAGGTGGTCACTGGACTTGCATTCCTGCTTGCCTTCACCACTGTTGCACTGAGTCAGGACAGCGTCTATGCGCTTTCTGCGGGTGTCATTCTCGCCGCGGGCATCGTCGCCATTGCGCTGCGTATGGGCTGGTTCGAATTGGAAGTCTTCGGCATTTTGGCCAGCTATGCGAATCATTTTTATTGGCTCTACAGGCTTTTTCCAGATGGTGTTGCGGGCCATGCGTTTCCGCAATTCTGGCCGAGCGCGATCATTCTGATTTTTTACTGGGCAATCTTCCGCATCTCTTATGTCGCGCGCCGTATCCGTGCTCCGCGTGATGAAGCTATCTCCACCATCGCGGCCTTGCAGAACACCATGCTGTTGGGCGCGGTGATGAAATTTCAATCCACGCGCCCGGAGCTTGCCTTTTACGGGATACTCGCAATCGGCGTAGCGGAATTCATCTTCGGGCAACTGCCGATCACGCGCCGTCGCCGTCCGGCATTCATTCTGCTGACGGTGATGGGGACGATGCTCGCCTTTGCTTCCGTGCCTTTCAAATTCAGCGGCAACAGCATTGCGTTCTTCTGGATGATCGCGGCTGAAGTGCTGTTGATTGCGGGAATCAACCAGAAGGAAGTCCTCTTTCGGCGACTCGGCCTGCTGGCCGGAGTCATCACTGGAGCGCTTGTCATCTATGAAGCATGGGACATTGTTGGTCTTCGCCAGAGCTCGAATGCGCCGCACAATCAGGACGGCATTCTGCTGCTCACATGCAGCGCGGCGTTCTATCTGAATGCTCTGCTGATTCATCGCAGATGGAAACCGCTCTTTGCATTGATCGACGGCCCGCTCGCTATTTTGCAGAGCTACATCGGTTGCTTCACGGCCTTTCTCGGCGCGTGGTGCATCTTCACAGGAGACTGGACCGCAATCAGTTGGGCTGTGCTGATGCTTGGCGCTGCGCTTGCGAAAAAATATCTGGATGACAATCATCTGCTGGCGCAGGGATTGGTGCTGTTCATTGCGGCTTGGTACACCTCCGTCGTTGTGAATGGCCATCTCGACGATCTCTATCCGCATCACATTGCGACGCGCTTGATCACACTGCCCATTCTCGCGCTAATTTTCTATGGCGCGGCCTGGACGGTTTCCGGAGCCAAAGATATTGGGCTGTATCCACGCGGGTTTGCTCTGTGGGCGGGTACTTCGCTTCTTGCGCTGCTGGCTTGGTTTGAAGTGGCTCCCGCGTGGGTTGCTCCGGTGTGGATGGCGCTTGCCGTTGCGCTGGTTCTGATTGCGCGGCGCATCAAGCTGGCAGACTTCGCTTATCAGGGCCATCTCCTCGCAGTTGCTGTCGGCGTGCAACTTATCGCCGTGAACATCTATGCGCAGACTGCGATGGAGCGCTATCTTCCATTCCTAGGCTGCGCGGCGGCATTCTATGCGATCTCGCGCTTTTGCACGTTGCGGGATGCGCAGTACCGGCGTCCGGCTGCGTGGATGCACACTTGGGCCGCTACGGCATTGATTGCGGCGCTCGCATGGAATGAGTCGCCGCAGCCTTGGCTTGCTGCGATCTGGGCGCTCTTCGCGCTTGCGCTCGCCGTAACGGATCGTATCTTCGATATTGAAGAGCTTCCCTATCAGGCGCACCTGCTTGCATTTTTTGCTGTGCTGCGCGCGGTTACGGTCAATTTGTATACGCTCGATCAGTGGCGCGGAGTCAGCTCGCGACTGATCACGGTATCAATTCTGATTGCGGTTCTCTATGCGATGGCGCGCTGGGTGCGTATGCCTGAAGCGATCAAAGATCCGGAAGCGCGGCACGTCTATACGTGGGTTGGTTCCAGCATTGCCGCGTGGCTGATGTGGAGCGAGTTGCAATCGATCAGTGTTGCGCTCGGCCTGGCGCTCTTTGGTCTCGTGCTCTTTGAGGCGGGCACAGAGTGGAAGCAGAAGCAACTTCGCCTGCAGGCGTATGTGGCATTGACCGCGGTCTTTGGGCGCATCTTCTTTGTGAATCTGACAGCCGTGGCACTGCCCGGAGAGACGATCAGCCCGCGCATTTACACGGTGGTTCCGATTGCGCTGATCTTTTTCTACGTGTGGTCAAGGATGCAGTCGGAGCATTCCACGCCGGAGATTGGGCAGTGGTCGCTGCGCGATTTGATTGCGTACTTCGGCACAGGCAGCGTTGTTGCGCTGGCCTATTTTCAAACGCCTGTGGAGTGGATCGTCGTGGCCTGGGCTGCATTGGCGCTAATGCTGGTGATTGCGGAATGGGCGATCAACAAGCAGGTTTTCTTGCAACAAGCGATTCTGCTTTCAGTTGGAGTGGTGGGGCGCGGGCTGGCGCACAACATCTTCGGCGGAAGCTATTTTTCCGCGGAGGGATGGCGCGGCAAATACGAAGTTCTGTCGATTGCATCCGTGCTTCTTCTGCTCACGCTGCCGATTGCTTTTCGGTTGCGGAAGCGCTATGCAGAGCTTTCAATTATGCCGAGGCTAAGTCGGCTTCTCGCGCTGAAGCATCCGGAACAATGGTTCTTCTTCGCTCCCGTTGTGCTGATTACCTTGATGATTGCTGTGAGGATGAAACCGGGAATGGTGACATTGTCGTGGGGCGTTGAAGGTGTCGTCGTGATTTTGCTCGGGCTCCTCGCAAGCGAGCGAAGCTATCGCATCACCGGGCTTTTCCTGCTGCTGCTTTGTGTTGGAAAGATTCTCGCGTTCGACATCTGGCAACTGAATTATAACGACAAAGTCATCACCCTCGTCGCGCTGGGATCGGCGTTGTCCCTGGTCTCCTTGCTCTATAGCAAGTACCGCGAGATTGTAAGGCGGCTGCTATGAAGAGAATGATTGGGCTTGCGTTTGTGTTGCTGGTTGCAGTGGGCGCTCTTTATCTGGCGCAGCACAAGAAACGCGCGGACGCGGTGAGCGCGGATGCGGTGGTGGACATGGCCGCAGACTGGCAGCGCGATGTGACGCGCGCGCCGATGCACTTCACGCGCATCTCCGATGAGCGAGAGACGCAGATCGGCGATGAGTTGGCGCGGGAATATATCTCCGAGCAGACCACGCAGAGCGCGGAGGCGCAGGCTACTGAGCAGTATGTGAATGAAGTGGGCGGACGCGTTGCAGTACACGCGATGCGCAAGCTCCGCTATCGTTTTCATCTCATCAGTAATGCGAATCTGATTAATGCCTTTGCGCTTCCGGGCGGGCACGTCTTCATCGGCCAAGGGCTTCTGGATCAGATGACGTGCGAGGATGAGCTGGCCTTTATTCTCGGTCATGAGCTGGAGCACATCGATCACTATCACGCCGTGGAGCGCGTGCAAATTGATGCGAAGCTGAAGAGCGTGAATCTAGAGATCGTTGGAGAGATCGCGCAGATTCCGATGTCGTTGTGGCAGGCCGGATACAGCAAAGATCAGGAGTTCGAAGCGGATCGCGAAGGGCTGCGCCTTGCTGTTGCGGCTGGCTACTCGCCGCAGGGCGCGGTGAAGGTGACGGAGAAGTTGATGAAGCTGGATCGCGAATACGTGATTCATGCGGAGACGCCAACAGGCGAGTTGAGCCAGGTGGCTATCGACGGACTGAATGGCTATTTTCGTTCTCATCCGCAGCCTTCAGAACGGCTCCAGCAAGTGAATGAAGTGATTGCACAGGATCATCTGCCGAAGGATCAGCCTCTCAAGCCATTTCATATTGAATATGAAGTGACGAGCGGTGGGAAGTGAGTGTGCCTTATTTTGCTCACTGCCAGAGATACGAACAGCAACCGGAGGTCCTTCGACTCCGCTACGCTCCGCTCAGGATGACAGCTTTGTAGGAATGCAAAAAACTCCGCTCTTATTGAACAGGATTGCAAAGAGAAGCACTTGATAAACAAAACCAGCAAGTCAGCTTCCGCTTCGCGGAAATAGCGGGTTAGCAAGTTGGCGGCAGTTCATCCAGATTGAAACTCGGCGCGGCGAGTTGGGCTTCTCATGATGACAGTTTTGCAGTGAGTCAAGACTTTCCTTCCTGTTCAATCATTCCACGTTGCGCCGCCATCTAATGTGGTCCAGAGGGTTCCGTCTTCGGCTTCCACTGTGCCTGACTGCGCGGTTTGAAAGTGGATGTGCGCGATGGTGTGAGAGCGGCCATCCTTGCTTGGCAGAGTGATCAGCTTCCATGTTGCGCCGTTGTCCGTGGAGTGATAGAGGCGCGCATTCTCGCCGCCGATCCAGACCTCGGAGCCGAAGACTGAAACGACGCGCAACTTGGATTGTTCCTGCGGGAGAACAGACTGCCACGCGCCATCACCGAAGGAGCGTTCCGGCTGACCCGCGCTGTTGATGCGCCAATGAGAACGCGCAGCAGAAGCGAGCGATGCGGTTGAGGATGAACGCTCCTGCGCGGCATTAGCGAAGGCAGAAGGAGCGTAAGCTGATGCGTAATTCTGCATGGACGGACCATGCGCGCGAGCCTGTCCAATCTGCGTGTTGGAAAAACTGTTCGAGGATTGCAAACCAAAGTTGGATTGCTTGGCCGCTTCGTTCTGATTCTCCTTCATCGCAACTGCGGCAGGCATTAATTCGGAGGCCGAAGGAGCTTGCGCCGGTTTTGCCACGGGAGGATTAAAAGGCTTGGTGAGCGTATTCTTCAACTCCGGCGAAGGCAGCGGAGATGGCTGCTGAAGCGCGGGCGCAGGAAGTTGCGCTGGTTCATTGGCTGCGACCTCAGCGTGCTTCCGCGAAGATTGTTGCTGGTGATAGAGCAGTGCTGCCGAGCAGACAACAAGGAGGCTTGCGGCGATGCTGGCCCAGGGAAGCCAGATGCGCTGCGGCGGAAGCGCGCGGCGCGGCACAAGGAACGGCTTGAGCGCGGCTTCGGTCTCCGGCGCGGCTTCGGAAGCAATGGAAAGCAGTTCGCGGCACTCGGCACATCGCGCTAGATGCTCGAAGAGTTTCCGGCGCTCGCGCGGCAAGAGCGCGCCCTCGGCAAAGGCCGTGAGCAGATCGGGATCGGGGTGAGGATCTTCCTGATAGCCTCGCGCCAGTTCCTGTTGCAGCGGATTTTGATCGGATCGATTCACGTCACTGGTCCTGTAGTTAGAACGTTCCGGCTGATCTTTCTTGCCGCAGATTTTCCGTTACGTTGATGTTGAGGTCGCGCACATCCATCTCTTGCAGGAGTTCGTCGCAGCGCCGAGGAGAAATGCCCGCGGCTTGCAAGCGCTTTCGAATTCGTTTGCGCAGCGCATCGGTGAGCCGCTCGAGTTTTCTACAGATGGTGGATTCATGCACGCCGATCTGACGCCCGATGCTGGCCAGTGTGCGTTGATCAAGAAAATACGACGCGAGCAGAAAGCGCTCCTCGCCGCTGACTTCGGCGAGCGTTTGCGCGATGGCCGCGGCGACGCGATGGTCCTCGATGGACGCGGCAATTGGCGAACGCGCGGCAAAGCAGACGCCCGCTTCGATCTGCTCATCGAGGCTCACGTCCCGTGCTCGCGAACGGCAGCGGTTGGTGTGCTGCTGCGCCAGCACGGTGCGCAGCCATCCCTCCAGCGAACCGCGGCCCATGTAGTAATCGAGCTTGGAGATGCGGCGGCCTTCGCGGTTGGGCATTCCGTAGAGTTCGGCATAAAGCCCATCGGACAGCTCGCGGCCGGTTGCTTCATCGCGCGTGATCTTGCAGGCGGTTGCAAAGAGCGACGGACGAAAGCGCGCCAGAAAAACACCCCACGCGGCTTCGTTTCCCGCCGAGCAGGCGCGCGCCAGGGCCAGCTCCTCCAAGCGCAGCGACGCCACCAACTGCAATTGCTCGCGGGCGCTTGCATCCGCCGCGTAACGCAGCACCACTGCCGCAACAATTTGCTCGAAGCGCTCGGACGTGATGCCGTAGCATTCCGCGCCGGATTCGGCGTAGCGACTGGCGATGGCGCAGATGAGCGCGCGCGCCAGCGCTGGTTCCGGGATGGACGGCAGATGAGGCATTGCTTCCGATGGTAGCAAATTCTCTGCAAGAAAGAGAAGCACGCGCGTTCTTCATTTGTATGCGGCACGCGGTGCGGCAGAAGGAGAAAACGATGACAGCGAAATTGAAGAATGGTTGGCGCGCTGGCGCGAAGATGTGGATGGCGGCGTTCATTCTGATGCTGGCTCCCGTGGCGTGGGCGGGCAATGCGAGTGAGTACAAGCTGCTGCCGCCGATGGTGCGCGGCAATTTGGCGATCTTTCCGGTGGTGGGCAGCCACAGCTATGACACGTCGGAACTGATGACGCTGGATGAGGGCGTGCGCTCCGGTCAAGTCACCGTGACGGAGGCCGGGGATGAACTGGGGCTGGTTCGTCCAGGGCAGGCGATGCCGCGCAGGCAAGGCGGCGCGGAGGTGAACCGGCTGGTGCTTACGAACAACTCCAGCCGCCCGCTGCTGCTGCTGGCCGGTGAGATTGTTACAGGCGGCAAGCAGGATCGCGTGATCGGCTCCGACCGCATTGTGCCGCCGAATACCGGGCCGATCGATCTGGGAGTCTTCTGCGTGGAGCCGGGGCGGTGGGTTGCGTCGAGCGCCAACTTCGGCTCGATGGGCGCGCAGATGGCGCAGCCGAGCGTGCGCACGCCGGCGATGGCCGAGCGCAATCAGATGCATGTGTGGGACAATGTGCGCGCCTCGAATGCCAAGATGGCCGCCAATTTAAGCAGCCCGGAAGCCGCTGCCGTGAATGGAACAAGTTCCTACGCCAAGGTCTTCGCCAGCGCGCCGGTGGCCAGGATGGTGGCCGCGTACGGAGGCGTGGAGAGCGAACAGGCGATTCTGCGTGAGCTGCGCGCGAAGGGCGCGGTAGGCGTGGTGGTCGCGGTCAATGGGCGCGTCTTGTGGGCCGATGTCTTTGCCAGCACGGAGCTGCTGACCAAGTATTGGCCGAAGCTGATGCGCAGCTACGTGGCCGAGGCGATGACCTCCGCCAGCAACGGCGCCACACCGGAGCTTCACGAGGCGGAAGAGTTCATCGGCGCGCTGACGGGCGGGCGCGAGATTGTGGAGACCGAGCAGGGGGTCTATCGGCGCACCGACATTACCGGCGATGGATTTCGCGTCTTTGAGTTGATGGCTCTGCTGCCGAAGACGGGTTTTAACGTGCATATTACGAAGATGCGGCAATGAGGAGGATCGGCCGGGCTTTACCATAGGATCATTGCGGATTTTCTCGGATTTCCTGGCGGATCGCTGACTATCGAATGGAAATCAGGCAAAAGGGAAGGAAAGCGATGAAGCGGAGGAAGCTCGTTTGGCTGGCATGCGCCGCGCTGGCGTTTGTGGCGGCTCTGGTCGTTTGGGAGCGCCCGATCAGCGGCGTTTACTTCCAGTGCGTGATTCCTGTGCGGCTGGCGCTAGCGGGCGGCCAGAGCCACTGGGTGACGGTGGGCGGCTATCGCGTTCATTACGATGCGCTGGGGCCGGCAGCGGGCGCGCCAGTGGTTCTGGTGCATGGTCTGGGCGGGCGCGCGGAGGAGTGGCTGGCGCTGGCGCATGACCTGGCCAAGGCCGGCCATCGCGTCTATCTGCCGGACCTTGTCGGCTACGGGCGCAGCGAGCAGCCATCTGATTTTTCTTATTCGGTGCGTGCTGAGGCTGGGGTCGTGGTCGGCTTTATGGATGCCGTGGGATTGAAGCAGGCGGACTTGGGTGGAATTTCGATGGGCGGCTGGATTGCGCAGATTGTGGCCAGCGAGCATCCGGAGCGTGTGCGGCGGCTGATGCTCTTTGACAGTGCCGGCATAGCTGAACAGCCGACCTGGAATACGCGGCTCTTCACGCCCGCGACGCCGCAGGAGGTGGCGCAACTGAATACGTTGCTTTATCCGCATCCAGCGCCCGTGCCGGGATTTGTGGCGCAGGATATTCTGAGGATCACGCGCAAGAACGGATGGGTGATTCGGCGCGCGGTGGCGTCGATGCTCGATGGGCGCGACGCATCGGAGAGTTTGCTGCCGGGGTTGCGGATGCCGGTGCTGCTGGTGTGGGGCGCGGAGGACCACATCATGCCGCTCGAACAGGGCGAGAAGATGCACACTCTGGTTCCGCTCTCGAAGCTGGAGGTCTTTTTCGGCTGCGGCCATCTTGCGCCCATGCAGTGCGCGGGGCGGGTTGGGCCGAAGGTGGTGGAGTTTGTGGGGCGGTAAGACAGTGGTCAGTGATCAGGGATCAGTGATCAGTGATCAGTGATTAGGGATCAGGGAATAGGGATTAGGGATTAGAAAAGACCGCTGGGGGAGGTTCTTGGTTTCCACATCGTAAGAGCAGATTTGGGCCACCCGCCCGCTCATCGCGAAAAAACTGCGATGAACGGGGCACAGCTTTTCAAAGCTCAGGGCGATTCTTCGGAGCAAATAAACGGGGCCACCCGCTGACTTGAATTGAAAGTCCAGCCAGAGAAATTATTCCTCGCTGCCGGACCAGCCTTCGGGGATGAAGCGGTAGCCCACCCACGGCTCGGTCTGGATGTACTGCTTGCCGGTCTCGGCCTCCAGCTTCTTGCGCAACTGGCCGACAAAGACGCGCAGGTACTCCGGCTGATGGGCCGATTGTGCGCCCCAAACGGTGGTCAGCAGCACGCGGTGGGTGATGACCTTGCCGGCGTGGCGGGCCAGATGGAGCAGCAGGTCGAACTCCTTGGGCGTAAGGTGAATCGGCTTTCCCAGGACGGTGATCGAGTGCGCCACGGCGTCCACGACGAAATCGCCCGCCTCTATCGCGGAGGTCGTCCGCTCCGGGGCGCGGCGCAGGTGGGCGCGGACGCGGGCTAGCAGCTCCTGCGTGTTAAAGGGCTTGGTCA
>Ga0224559_1000104_pt1 | contig 50234 bp, 49 predicted proteins | sample 714S33034metaG_FD_180676 | JGI IMG/M metagenome (GOLD analysis project Ga0224559, IMG submission 180676) | Peat soil microbial communities from Stordalen Mire, Sweden - 717 S3 30-34 | ecosystem: Environmental > Terrestrial > Soil > Wetlands > Peat | place: Sweden: Norrbotten County, Stordalen... | reverse complement strand
CCCTCAAAGACCTGACCCCAGCCCTCGTTTTTTAGATTTTGTAGGTATAGCAAAAAAATATAAGCATGAAGAATACCTCCTGTTGGACGCTTGGAAAAAATAGCTAATTCTGTAGAGAAAGCACCTATTGTTCGCATTTGGTTTGTATTTATCCCCCAATAATAATCAATAGGAATTTGTTCCGCTATGCGTCTCTGGTCACTGCATCCAAAATATCTCGACGCTAAGGGCCTTGTTGCGCTTTGGAGAGAAGCTTTGCTTGCTCAGGCCGTGCTTAGAGGAAATACACGTGGCTATCAGAACCATCCGCAATTGCTTCGCTTTCGTCAGCAGTCCTCACCTCTTTCTGCTATTGCATCCTATCTTGTCTCCGTTCACTCTGAGGCACAAAATCGCGGCTATTCATTTGATTTAGGCAAGGTCGGAGTGGCACGATCCCTATCACTTGTTCCTGTAACCGCTGGTCAAGTCGAATTCGAAAGGCGGCATTTATTATCCAAGTTGGCAGTGCGTAGCCCCTCGCTTTACTCGAAATTCAGTTTAACTACGACGCCTGAAGTTCATCCTCTATTTGAAGAAGTCAGTGGTGATGTTGAAGTGTGGGAGCGCCAATAAACAAGGGTAGCCTTGCGAAAAGAAGTGAGAATACGCTACTCTGTCGCGGGGTTTCGCTCGTCCGAGCTTGGGGAGATTTCATGAATCCATTCCATGTTGTATTGCCAGCCTGTGTACTGGCAACAGTTTCATTCTGTGCCGCAGCCGATACGCTGTATAAATGCGCAGACGAAACAGGTGCGGTACATTATCAATCCGACAAATGTAAAGGCATGAAAGAAGTCGCCAGCAAAGCAATCGGAACTGAGCCGATAGAAAGCGAAACGGGTACGGCGACCGCCCATATCAGTAGCGTAACAAATACATTCCTGATTAATGCCAAGATTAATGGTAAGCCTCTGGTGATGACATTGGATACCGGCGCATTTAGTACCGCTATTAGCGAAGATCAGGCCAAGGACTTTGGCGTAATCTGCCATACGCAGCGCATGATTCGTACCCCGACAGGAACGGGTACCGCCTGTGACGGTGTGGCTCACACAATTCAAATCGGGAGTATTACGCTGCATAATGTGGCATTGGTAATCTTGCCAATTGCCCATACGGGCGCTTTACTTGGGCAGTCGGCACTTAAACAGTTGAAGGTTGAGCAGAGCGGCTCGACGATGACCCTAAACAAGTATTAGCATGAACCTTGAGTTGGTCTAACCAATTGATTTTTCCATTTGCACGTGCGGTATATGCACCTCGGTAAATATCGGGCCCACTTTTACATATCCCAGCTTTTCGTAAAACCCGACTGCAGTTAAGCGCGCGTGCATGGAAAAATGGGTAAATCCGCGCTGTGCCAGCGAGTCTTCCAGGAACCGGATAATGCTGCTACCGTAGCCTTTGCCTTGGAGCGCGGGATCGACAGCCATCTGACGAATCTTGATTGCGGTAGGGGAGCAGGCAAGAGCGATGACGCAAGCAACCAAATTTCTGTTTGGATCAAATATGCCGAAGTGTATCAGTTGATTCTCGTTGCTCAAGTCTTCATCAAACAGATTCAGCCCCAGCGGTACGCGTAGCACCTCATTGCGAAGCTTGCATTCTTTCCTATAATCGTCTGATCCGAACGTTATCTCTTCGATTATCATGTATGAATTCTTCAAAACGGGCTGAAGGATTTTGCGAATAATGTAAAATGCTTCCGTTAGCAAGCCTACTCAAAGTCATGTCTTCTTTACGTTCTAGTGTAACGCCCGAGCTTTTGATCCGCCAGGAAATCTTGGCGCTGAATGCCTATCATGTTCCGCCTGCGAGCGGCATGATTAAGCTTGACGCGATGGAAAATCCCTATTCTCTGCCCAAGGAGTTGCGCGACGAAATCGCACAACTGGTCGCAGAAGCTTCAATCAATCGTTATCCCGATGCCGGTGCCCATCAGCTTAAAACCAGTATAGCCCAAGTAACCAATCTGCCGCATGGTATGGATATCCTGCTGGGTAATGGCTCGGATGAGATTATCCAATTGCTGGCGCTTGCAGTCGCCAAGCCAGGTGCGGTATTGTTAAGCGTTGAGCCATCGTTCGTTATGTACAAGATGATAGCCACCTTTGTTGGAATGAAATATGCGGGCGTGCCCTTGGCAGAAGATTTCTCGCTTGATCTGCCGGCGATGCTGGATGTGATTAAGCGCGAGCAGCCGGCACTGGTATTTTTGGCTTATCCCAACAACCCGACGGGCAATTCGTTCGATGCCGGTGCTATCAGGCAGATTATCGAGGCAACGCCGGGCTTGGTTGTGGTTGATGAGGCATACTACGCTTTCGCGCGTGACAGTTTTATTCCGCATCTGGCACACTACAATAACTTGCTGGTAATGCGGACTTTCTCCAAGCTTGGCATGGCGGGGTTGCGACTGGGGTTTCTTGCGGGCGCGGCGGTGTGGTTAGGGCAGTTGGAAAAGCTGCGCTTGCCGTATAATGTGGGCGTGCTGCCGCAATTGGTTGCGGCAAGATTGCTGGCGCACCACGATGTGTTATTGTTGCAGGCAGAGAACATAAAGCAAGAGCGCGCGGAATTGCTAAAGGCGCTGAACGCCCTGAACGGGGTGCGGGCATATCCCAGCGAGGCAAACTTTATTTTGTTTCGCGTGGCACAGGCGACTCAAGTGTTTGAGGAATTGAAGCAGCGCGGAGTGCTGATCAAGAATTTGAACGGCGGACATCCGGCATTGACCGATTGTTTGAGAGTGACCGTGGGTACCACAGACGAGAACAAGAAATTTTTAGCAGCATTGAAAATATCATTAATCAACTCGCACCATAAGGCGAAACATGCGTAGCGCAAAAGTCACACGCAACACTTTGGAAACCAAAATATCAGCAGAGATTAATCTCGATGGTACCGGCAAAGCTCTGCTGGATACCGGTTTGCCATTTCTTGAACACATGCTGGATCAAATCGCGCGCCATGGCTTGATCGACTTGAATATCAACGCCAAGGGTGATCTGCACATTGACGCTCATCACACTGTAGAAGACATCGGCATCACATTGGGTCAGGCGTTTGCAGAGGCCGTGTCCGACAAAAAGGGCTTGCGCCGTTATGGCCATGCTTACGTGCCGCTGGACGAAGCGTTGTCGCGCGTGGTGCTGGATATTTCGGGCCGTCCGGGGTTGGTATTTAATGTTGAATTCGTGCGTTCCAATGTGGGTGAATTTGAAGTCGATCTCGTGCGCGAATTCTTTCAGGGTTTCGTCAATCATGCCCTGGTGACTTTACATATAGATAATCTGGCGGGTAACAACGCACACCATCAAGTTGAAACCATATTCAAGGCTTTCGGTCGGGCGCTGCGAGTCGCGCTGGAAATTGATCCGCGTATGGCCGGTGTGACGCCATCAACCAAGGGAACGCTATAACGTCTTCATCATGGTTGATATTGCAGTCGTAGATTATGGGATGGGGAACCTGCGCTCGGTGCAACAAGCCGTGCGCAAAGTTGCGCCGAATGCGTCGGTAAGTGTGACCGACGATGCCAAAATCATTGCCGCAGCCGGACGTGTGATATTTCCCGGCCAGGGAGCCATGCCTGATTGTATGCGCGAGCTGGATGCGCGCGGTTTGCGCCAAGAGGTTTTGGATGCCGCGCGCAACAAGCCGTTTTTGGGAATTTGTATCGGTTTGCAGATGCTGTTTGATCACAGCGCCGAAGGGGATGTGTCGGGTCTGGGCGTTTTGCCCGGTGAGGTGGTGCGTTTTCAATCCGATTTAAAAGACAATCTGGGAAATAAAATAAAAGTGCCCCACATGGGGTGGAATCAGGTAAAGCATGGTGATCACGCCGTGTGGGACGGTGTTGATCAAAATGCACGCTTTTATTTCGTACATAGTTATTATGTACAACCTCGCGACGCAAGTGTGGTGCAGGCTACCAGCGATTACCCGCAAGCCTTTGTCTGCGCGGTAGCGCGTGATAACTTATTCGCTGTACAGTTTCACCCGGAAAAGAGTGCTGCGTCAGGCTTGAAGCTGTTGCAGAATTTTATTAACTGGAATCCTGTGTAATCGTTTAAATATATGGACACTAATACGTTAATCATCCCCGCTATCGACTTGAAAGATGGTCATTGTGTGCGTCTTAAACAGGGTGTTATGGAAGGGGCCACGGTTTTTTCCGAAGACCCGGCAGCCACGGCAAAGCATTGGTTGGCTAAGGGCGCAAGGCGCTTGCACTTGGTGGACTTGAACGGTGCCTTCGCGGGCAAGCCTAAAAACGAGGCTGCGGTACGCGACATACTCAATGTTGTGGGTACGGATGTTCCAATTCAATTGGGCGGAGGCATTCGCGATCTGGAAACGATCGAACGCTACCTGGACCTCGGTGTGACCTACATCATCATCGGAACGGCAGCAGTGAAAGTGCCCGGCTTTTTGCACGAGGCATGCGATGCTTTCCCCGGGCATATCATGGTCGGGCTTGACGCTAAAGGCGGTAAGGTCGCGGTGGATGGTTGGTCGAAACTAACCGGTCACGATGTGGCTGATTTGGCAAAACGCTTTGAAGGTTATGGTGTGGAAGCTATTATTTATACTGATATCGGTCGCGACGGAATGCTGTCGGGCGTGAATATCCCGGCAACAGTAGAATTGGCGCGGCCATTGCATGTGCCTGTTATTGCCAGCGGCGGCATCACCAATCTGGACGATGTCCGCGCTCTGTGTGCCGTGCGCTCCGAAGGAATTACGGCTGCCATCACGGGGCGAGCGATTTATGAAGGCACGCTGGACTTTACCGCGGCGCAAGCACTGGCGGATGAATTGTCGCCCAAAATCTAATGCTAGCCAAACGCATCATTCCTTGCCTCGATGTAACCGCCGGAAGAGTGGTCAAGGGCGTTAGCTTCGTCGAATTGCGCGATGCCGGTGATCCGGTTGAGATTGCGCGCCGCTATGATGATCAGGGTGCGGACGAACTGACTTTTCTCGACATCACAGCCAGTTCCGATGACCGCGGCATAATCTTTCGCATCATCGAACAGGTGGCGGAACAGGTATTCATTCCGCTAACCGTTGGCGGGGGAGTGCGTGAAGTGCAGGATGTGCGCAATCTGCTCAACGCGGGTGCGGACAAAGTGAGCATCAATACCTCGGCTGTGGTTAATCCGCAACTGGTTGCGGATGCGGCCGCGCGTTACGGCTCCCAATGTATTGTTGTTGCCATTGATGCAAAACAAGTCGCGCCGAACAAATGGGAAGTGTTCACTCACGGCGGACGCAAAGCTACCGGGCTGGACGCGGTGGAGTGGGCGAAGAAAATGCAGAGTTTGGGCGCTGGTGAAATTCTGCTGACCAGCATGGACAAAGACGGTCAGAAAAGCGGCTTCGATCTGGCATTGACACACGCAGTGACCGATGCGCTGGAAATTCCAGTGATCGCCAGCGGTGGTGTGGGCAACCTGCAACACCTTGCCGATGGCGTGAAACAGGGCGGTGCGGATGCGGTGCTGGCGGCCAGCATTTTCCACTTCGGCGAGTACACGGTGCATCAGGCAAAACAATTTATGGCAGGGCAAGGGATTGAGGTTAGATTGTGAGTTTGAACAACTATTTGCCACAGAGATCACAGAGCACACAGAGAAAACCCGCTGCACGCAGGGTGTTAGTGACACTCTCTGTGAACTCTGTGCTCTCGGTGGCTGCTTTTAATTTATATGAGTGAAACTTGGCTAAATAAAGTGAACTGGTCTGCAGACGGTCTTGTTCCCGCCATCGCCCAAGACGCGAAAACGGGCCGCGTGTTGATGGTGGCGTGGATGAACCGCGAAGCGCTCAAACGTACCGCAGAAACCGGTGACGCGATATACTGGTCGCGTTCGCGCAAAAAATTGTGGCGCAAGGGCGAAGAGTCCGGCCACTTCCAGAAAGTGAAAGAAATACGTCTCGATTGCGATAGTGACGTGATCCTGCTGCAAGTGGAACAACAAGGCGGTATAGCTTGTCATACCGGGCGCGAGAGTTGTTTTTTCAGTAAGTTGGAGCAGAGTAAATGGGTAGAGACTGATGCAGTGTTAAAATCACCCGACGAGATTTATAAACAATGAGCAACGACATTCTGCAACGACTAACGGAGACGCTTGAAGCGCGCAAACACGCTGAGCCGGAGTCATCATACGTTGCAAAACTATTCAGTAAAGGCGAAGATGCCATTCTGAAAAAAGTGATTGAGGAATCAGGTGAGGTGTTGCTGGCTGCCAAAGAGGGAGACAAGCAGCATTTGGTTTATGAAGTCGCGGACTTGTGGTTTCATAGCCTGGTGTTACTGGCACACAAAGGATTAAGTGCCGATGATGTACTGAAAGAATTGGCACGGCGCGAAGGTTTGTCGGGGATAATTGAGAAAGCGAACAGAAAATGAGCGATAACTGTATTTTCTGCAAGATCGTGCAAGGCGAGTTACCCTGTAGTAAAGTGTATGAGGACGACGACATGATCGCGTTTCATGACATTAAGCCGGTTGCCCCGGTTCATTTATTGGTAATTCCAAAGTTGCACATCGCTTCTTTGGAAGACGCCGGGGAGTCGCACACTGCCTTGCTGGGAAAGATGTTGTTGGCGGTGCCGAAATTGGCGCATGAACAGGGATTGAAAAACGGTTTCCGTACCGCAATTCATACCGGCAAGGAAGGTGGTCAGATCGTATTTCATTTGCATATTCACATCGTTGGCGGTGGAAATATCCGCCATGATGCGGTGACGCAATTAACTTAGGAGATTGAAATGGGTTCGTTCAGTATTTGGCATTGGTTGATCGTGTTGCTGGTTGTGGTGCTGATCTTCGGCACTAAAAAATTGCGCAACATTGGCGAAGATTTGGGTGGCGCTGTGAAAGGTTTCAAAGAAGGCATGAAAGGCAGCGAAGATCCCCAAAAGCAAGTTACGCAAGACAGCAAGATCATCGAAGGCGAAGCGAAAGAAAAGACTCAAACCAAAGTTTGAGTTTGAGCAATAGTTATGTTTGATATTGGCTTTTCAGAAATTGTGGTCATCATGGTCGTGGCGCTGATTGTTATCGGCCCGGAACGACTGCCAAAAGTCGCTCGCACACTGGGTCTTTTGTGGGGCAGGGCGCAACGCTATGTGAACGGTGTGCGTGCCGACATCGAGCGCGACATGAATTTGGAAGAAATTCGCCAAATCAAACTAAAAATGGAACAAGACGTACTCGCTGCAGAGATGGCGGCCAGAGAGACAGTGGAAACACTTGATCATAATATACAGTCAATCGCTGCACCAACAGAACCAAAACCGATAGAATTATCAGAATCAAAACCGGTAGAACTATCAGAACCAAAACCAGTATCGGAAAGCCAGTTAAAAAGTGTACCAGCGCCGACAACAAGCCCAAAACCGAAAGAAACTGCCACCCCCGTTCAGCAACAATTTCCCATTGATTAGTGTCCCCCGTGAGTACTAGCGAAAATTTTATTTCCCACCTTCTGGAGCTGCGCAAGCGCCTGCTCAACTCCGCTATAGCGTTGCTGCTGGTGTTTGTTTGCCTATTTCCCTGGGCTGCCGATCTTTACACGATATTGGCGCATCCGTTGCTGGCTAAATTGCCCAAGGGCGGGCAGATGATTGCCACGGATGTTACTACTCCGTTCTTTGTCCCGCTTAAAGTTGCGATGATGACGGCATTTTTAATCGCGCTGCCCTACATACTGTACCAAGTGTGGCGTTTTGTTGCGCCGGGTTTATATCTGCATGAAAAACGCTGGGTGATTCCGTTGTTGGTTGCCAGCGTGTTACTATTTTTTTGCGGCATGGCCTTCGCCTATTTCGCAGTGTTCCCGGTTGTATTCGGATTTATTACATCCGCAGCCCCGCAGGGAGTGGCAGTGATGACCGACATCGATAAATATCTGAGTTTTGTGTTGAGCATGTTTGTGGCTTTTGGCTTGGCATTCCAAGTGCCTATAGCAGTCATATTGCTGGTAAAAACCGGCATTGTTACTACGGCAAAGCTGCGTGATGTTCGTCCTTATGTTGTTGTCGGTTCATTTATTGTCGGCGCAATATTCACACCGCCGGATGTGGTGTCACAATGCATGTTGGCGCTGCCCCTGTGGCTGCTTTATGAAGCAGGGATCATTACTGCCGGATGGATGACGCACCCGCCCAAGCCAACAGATATTCCGGGCTAGGCACAATGCAGTTTGGCTGGCCGGGTGTTTCGTTTCTTGTTCAGTTGAAAGAAATTCAATGACTTCCATCCCCGCTAAAGTGCTAGTCGGCTCATTGCTTTTGAGCTTCACATGGTTCGCGCAAGGCGCGATCAATTTGTCCGCACCTCTTCCTGTCGATCCTCACGTCAAGATCGGCAAGCTGGATAACGGACTAACCTACTACATCCAAAAAAACGCCAGACCTGAGAAGAAAGTTGAATTGCGTCTGGTGGTGAAGGCAGGCTCGGTACTGGAAGACGACGACCAGCAGGGCTTGGCGCACTTTACCGAGCACATGGCTTTCGATGGTTCGCGCCATTTCAAAAAGCACGAACTCATTACTTTTTTGCAGTCTATAGGTGTGAAGTTTGGTGCTGACTTAAACGCATACACAAGCTTTGACGAAACTGTTTACCTGTTACCTATTCCGACCGACAAGAAAGAAAATCTGGAGACTGGTTTTCAGGTGCTGGAAGATTGGGCGCAAGGTTTAACGATGGAGGCCGAGGCCATTGACCAGGAGCGTAATGTAGTACTCGAAGAGGCGCGTTTGGGCAAGGGGGCGGGCGACCGTATGAGAAGGGTGCTGTTACCCGAAGTTTTGAACGGGTCAAAATACTCGGAGCGCCTGCCGATCGGCAAGGAAGCAATATTAAAAGGTTTTGCACCGGACGTGATCAGGCGTTTTTACTCGGACTGGTATCGCCCTGACCTGATGGCAGTTATTGTCGTTGGTGATGTGGAGCCGGAGCAGGCGGAGAAATTGTTGCGGGCGCATTTCACAAAACTCGTCAATCCTGCCAAAGAACGTCCGCGTGACTACGCAAAAATATCGGCACGCGCAGAATCGGCCGGCCTGGTCATCACAGACAAAGAGGCAACCAATAATGCTGTGCTGATCGAATATCCGATTCAGGAAATTCCGGCCGAAACGACAATTGCCGACTACCGTCAGGAAATGGTCAGAGACCTTTATACGGCGATGCTCGGGCAGCGTTTGCAAGAATTGACCCAACAGGAGAATCCACCATTTCTGAGCGCATATAGTGCAAGCGAGCCAATTGCGCCGGGTTACAAAACATTCACGTCGAATGCGGTGATCGGGCGCAGCGGGATCACGTCGGCAATTACAGCAGTGGTGCAGGAAAGTGAGCGAGTGCGCCAATTCGGTTTTAATGCGGGTGAGCTTGAACGCGCCAAAAAGGACATGATACGGAATGTTGAGCGCGCGTACAGCGAACGGGAAAAATCCGAATCGTCCGGTTTTGCTTCCGAGTTTACGCGCAATTTCCTGGTAAAGGAGCCGATCCCCGGCGTTCAAAATGAATATGCCTATGTTACCGAACTGTTGCCGGGTGTGGCACTGGACGAAGTGAATGCGTACGCGCATCTTAAGACACCGAGCAACGCGAAAATACTCGTGGCTTACTTGGGGTCCAACAAGGAAAGTGAACAGGTGCCAACGCGCGCGCAGCTGCTGGGGCTGGTCGATGCCGCCGAAAAAATGCCTGTGCTTGCCAAAGGTGAAACAGAAGTCGCGGCTAACTTGATGGCTCAACCACCCAAAGCAGGCAAAGTTGTAACGGAAAAATATAACAAGGAACTGGATATCACCGAGTTAACACTGGCCAACGGTGTGAAGGTCATTCTCAAATCCACCGATTTTAAAAATGATCAGATACTCATCAGCGCCACCCGTTTTGGCGGACAGTCCTTGTTTGAAGATAAAGATGTGTTCAATGCCCGCTACGCAAATTCCGTTGTTTCGGGGATGGGGTTGAATTCATTTACGCCTACAGAATTGACAAAAATTTTGGCGGGTAAATCCGTGAGTTTGCATACGAGCAGCGGAAATTATACAGACAGTATTGATGGTTCATCCGGCAGTGCCGATATTGAATCATTGTTCCAGTTGCTCTATCTGCAACTGACCAGTCCGCGCAAAGACGAGAATCTATTCAAAGCGTTTATTAACAATTCCCAGGATTGGGCGAAGGACAATAAAGCCAGTCCGGAATCGGTTTTTTATGATCTGATCCAAACCACAATTTATAACAACCACCCGCGCCTGGCGCTGATGCCCAAACCGGAAGACTTCAGTCATGTCGAACTGGATCGCGCATTGGCGATTTACCACGAGCGTTTTAGCAGTGCCAAGGATTTAACTTTTGTCATTGTGGGAAGTTTTGAGCTAGACAAAATAAAGCCCCTGATTGCAACCTATTTGGCCAGTTTACCGACGAGTGAAATTGCCGCTACATACCGCGATTTGGGAGTTCGTCCAGTTTCCGGCGTGGTTAAAAAAGAGGTACGCACCGGCACCGAGCAAAAAAGCATTGTCTCTATAACCTTCACCGGGACGGCGACTTATTCTCAGGAGGAAAACAAACGCCTGCGTATGTTGCTGGAAGTGATGAACAATAGAGTGATTGATATTCTGCGCGAGAAATTGTCGTTAATTTATAGCGGGGGTATGAGCGGTGTGCTGAACCGTATTCCTTACGGAAATTACCGAATCGATGTGAACTTACCCTGCGCTCCGGAGAATGTGGATAAAGTAATTGCTGCCGCGTTTGCCGAAGTCGAGAAAATTAAAACAGACGGGCCGCAACAATCTGATACCGATAAAGTTAAACTGAACTGGATTAAACAATATCGAATTGCGATGAGAACCAACAGCAAATGGCTGGGCGCCATCAAAGATTCAATTTTGTACGGTACAGATATGGCGGAAATTTTATCAGAAGAAAAATTTATAGACTCGATTACAACCGAGGATGTTAAAGCAACCGCCAAGCGTTACTTTAATACCGGAAATTACGTACAAGCAGTAATGTATCCGGAAAAATAATCCGAACATTAAATTTTATGCATGGCGCACTGAAAAACTATCAAACATCGCGCCGATTTGTTTGAGCAACGAATCGTTGAGCAAGCCTTGATCTGCGTAAGAAGTATTGAGGCTCACATCGCTGCAGCCCTGAGGCCGGAACTCTTGCAGAATATAATGCCTTGCGCCCAGTTGCCGCAACTCTTCCGCCATTTTGAGCAATGAATTTGTAGTGTGGTACAGCGGATGCACAGTAGTGCGAAACTCATAAGGCACGCCGCTTGCAATTAGCATCTTGGCACTTTCGCGTACTTTCTCTGCGCTGGATGGCGTGCCGGTCACTTTTGCATAATCCGAGAATTCAGATTTGATATCCATGCCTACCCAAGACGTTAGCGGCAACAATTTGCCCAACTGTGAAGGATAGGCTCCGTTGGTGTGCAGGCCCACCTTAAAGCCAAGTTCGCGCACTTCTGTCACGGCTTGCTTCAGCCCGTTCTGCAAGGTGGGTTCGCCGCCACTAAAAACAACTGCATCCAGCAACCCGCGACGACGTTGCAAAAAATCCATGACTGAGGGCCACTTTAATTGGTTTTCTGAATCACGAGGAAGCAGATGCGGATTGTGGCAGTAGCCGCACTGCCATGAGCAACCTTGGCAAAAAACCACTGCGGACAAGCAGCCGGGGAAATCGCCGCTGGTCAGCGGCGTCAGGCCACCTATTTTCAAATTAGACAAAACTTGATTCGCCAGAGAGAAAACAGGATAGTTGAATAGGGCAACTTTCTAGGGATTGATGCGTGCAACCAATGAGGCTTGGCATTCGTGAAAATGTTTGCGCTCATAATGCTCGCCCTTTTTGCCAATATTGAATGAAGCCACAGGCCGGTGGTAGCCCATCACACGCGTCCAAACCTCGCAAGGTTGGCGTTCCTCATCGCTTAAAAATACCTCGTTGTTTTTGATTTGGGGTGCAGACAATTCGATCATGAAATTCTCCTTTAGTTATATTATTGGTTTTCAGGCGGCAGCCAAATCTGAGTTACGTTTTTTTGCCAGGCGTTCTTCGTCGCATTTCGGGCAAAACTTATGTTCACCATTCAGATAGCCGTGTTGCGGGCAAATCGAGAACGTTGGAGTTATCGTGATATAGGGCTGGCCAAATCTTTCCAAAGCACGGCGCACCAACGTCTTGCAGGCATCCGCACTGGTGATGCGTTCGCTCATGTACAAGTGCATCACAGTGCCGCCCGTGTACTTTTTCTGCAATTCTTCCTGCCGCTCCAGCGCTTCAAACGGATCATCGGTGAAACCCACCGGAAGTTGCGAAGAGTTAGTATAGTAGGGAGCGTCTTGTGTGCCGGATTGAATAATATCGGGGAAGCGTTTTTTGTCTTCTTTGGCAAAACGGTAAGTGGTGCCTTCCGCAGGTGTTGCTTCCAGATTGTACATGTGGCCGGTTTCTTCCTGGAAAGTGAGCATTTTGGCTCGAATATGATCGAGCAAGCGCACCGTGAAAGCATGTCCCCATTGGGTCGTGATATCGTGCTCATCGCGGGTAAAGTTGCGGATCATTTCGTTGATGCCGTTCACGCCCAGCGTGGAGAAGTGATTACGCAAGGTGCCCAGATAGCGCTTGGTATAAGGGAACAAGCCCGCATCCATATGGCGCTGAATAACCTTGCGTTTGTTTTCCAAACAATTCTTGCCAATTTCCAGCAACTCATCGAGGCGACGGAACAGCGCTTCCTCGCTGTCCTGATACAGGTAACCCAGTCGCGCGCAATTGATCGTGACTACCCCCACAGAACCGGTCTGCTCGGCACTCCCAAACAAGCCATTGCCGCGCTTTAACAATTCGCGCAGATCGAGTTGCAAGCGGCAGCACATTGATCTGACCATGTTAGGCTTTAGTTCTGAATTAATGAAATTCTGAAAATAGGGCAAGCCGTATTTCGCTGTCATTTCAAAAAGCAAAGTGGCATTTTCAGATTCCCAGGGGAAATCCGGCGTCATGTTGTAAGTCGGAATAGGGAAGGTGAACACACGCCCTTTGGCATCGCCGGTGGTCATCACTTCGATATAGGCGCGGTTGATCATATCCATTTCCGCCTGCAATTCGCCGTAACTAAACGGCATTTCCTGACCACCAATTACAGGAAATTGCCCGCGCAAGTCCTCAGGGCAGACCCAATCAAATGTCAGATTGGTGAAAGGTGTCTGGGTGCCCCAGCGTGACGGCACATTCAGGTTGTAGATGAGTTCCTGAATGGATTGTTTGACCTCTTCATAGGGCAGATTATCTTTGCGGATAAAGGCAGCCATGTAGGTGTCGAAGGAACTGAATGCCTGTGCCCCCGCCCATTCATTCTGCAAGGTGCCGAGGAAGTTGACTATCTGACCGACGGCTGAAGACAAATGTTTGGGCGGCCCTGCTTCGACTTTACCGGGAACGCCATTGAGGCCTTCGTTGAGCAGATTGCGTAGCGACCAACCTGCGCAATAACCAGCCAACATGTCCAGATCGTGGACATGAATGTCACCCTCACGGTGGGCAACACCGACTTCAGGCGGGTAAACATGATTGAGCCAGTAATTAGCCACCACCTTGCCGGAAACATTCAAAATCAAACCGCCGAGACTGTATCCCTGATTGGCATTGGCATTGACGCGCCAGTCCATTTGGTTAAGGTATTCATTGATCGAGCTTTCCACATCAACCACCGTTTTGCGATCCTGACGCAGCTTGGTGTGCTGTTCACGGTAGACGATGTAAGAGCGGGCGGTCTTGAAATGATTGGCGGTAATCAGAACCTGTTCAACCGCATCTTGAATTTTTTCGATATGGGGCGGCTCGGCGCGAAATTTGTAAATGAGTACCTTGACCACCTGAGCCGAGAGCAAGAATGCCTCGTTGGGATCAAATTCACCGGAGGCAGCTCCAGCCCGTTGAATAGCAGAGCGGATTTTTTCCGAGTCGAATGCCACAAGCGAACCGTCGCGTTTGATAACGCCTTTGGGAAGTGAAAGCAAATTACTATTAGTGCTTACCGCTTGTTCGTCTGCCATTGCTATCTCCTGACCTGTAATGAGTGGATAGCCCCGCCAACGTCCGAAGATAGAAAGACAATAGATTGCCCTGAACTCGTAAAAACACTAGATGTTGTGTGGCCATTTATAAATTACACAATATATAGTGGTTAGTCAAGCGAAAGCAGATTTTCAGCCGCAAGAGATTGATCTTCATTGTTTTGTTGTTCTTGAGTGCAAGATCACAGGATTGCGGACACCCGAGCAGAGACAATAACGATACCACTCAGATTTCTCCACGGACTTCGAAATTGACAGAATCAAGCTCAACTCCTTGAAGGTCCTTCAATACCAATTTGTGTCGTCCACCCGATGGCGCCCACTCAACTTCGGTTCCGTTGCCAACTGTTTCACCATCGACTATCCAAGAGATTTTGTCTCCGCCTCGGGAGCTGAATTGCACGAGTTGATGTTTTGTCGGGATGTCAGGATCCATTGCAATTACAGTCCCGTTGGTCGGGTAAAGTATTTTGGCTTGCAGTTGTTGACCGGCACTATTTTGAGCGACCATTTTTACTTCACTGATCTCTGTCCCGTCGATGAACCACTCCCTTCTGGGAGATTCGATGGGAGGAGAAAAATGCAATTCCTGTGCGATGATGCCGCGAGGTGTTTTGGGAGAGTCGCTGCCATTCCCGTTATGCAGATACTCCATCAAATCTCGCCAGATTGGAGCGGCGCCGCTCACGCCGGAAACATCCCGCATCGGCTCACCATTAAAGTTTCCCATCCAAACGCCCACTGTGTAACGACTTGAAAACCCCAGGCACCAGTTATCGCGCATATCTTTACTGGTACCGGTTTTTGCCGCAGTCCATACCCGGGTAGCAAGTGGGTTCTCCATTCCAAAGGTCAACGCTCGCGCCCCTTTGTCGGCAAGAATATCGGCAAGAATAAATGCAGCTTGTTTAGATATAACTTTTCTATTTGCCCTTGATTGATCCGTAGTTTTAAATCTGACCTCCCCCCACATTCCTTGATTAGCAAGTGTACGATAGGCGTTGGTCAATTCGATTAAACGTACATCAACACCGCCAAGGGCAAGACTGAATCCGTAGTGATCCCCGTCTTCGGTCAAACTTGTTAATCCATACGTACGCAATGTGCGGGTGAAATGATCGACCCCGATCTGGCCTAGTGCCCGCACGGCGGGAACATTCAGCGAGGATGCCAGTGCCGTGCGCACACTGACCATTCCTTTAAAATCACGGTCATAGTTTTGCGGGATATACAGCCCCATCGGTGTAATCAACTGGATGGGTGAATCATCCATCAAAGAAGCAGCCGTAAGACGCCGTTCCTCCAGGGCCATGCCATACAAGAATGGCTTCAAGGTCGAGCCAGCCTGACGCAACGCTGTCACCCCATCAACATTGGCCGCATCGGAAATTTCGCCGCTACTACCCACATACGCCAAGACGTCTCCAGTCTTGTTGTCGAGCACAATAACAGCACCATCTTTAACATTCTGGTTAGTGAGCGAAAGCAGATGTTGGCGCAGGGATTGAATAGCGACACGCTGAAGATTTGCATCCAATGTTGTCGTGACGCTAACACCGGATTTATCCAGCAGCTTTTGCGCAAGATGGGGAGCAATACTGTCTCGTGCCACACGATAGCCGGGCATACTCAAAGCAAGGTGTGCAAGATCGCGCAAGGTTTCACAATTCGGATCGTTTTCCTGACGCGACGATTTAAGCAGCGCGCATGCTCTGCTGGCGACATGATCGGGTGTGGACATTGTCCCTTTCAATAACGCCATCAGCAATAAAGACTGAGAGCGATTTAATGAAGAGGGATGAATGCCGAACAGCGCAACTGATGCCGCGTTGATGCCAACAATCTCACCACGGTAAGAAGCAAGATTGAAATAGGCTTCCAATATTTCATGTTTGCTCCATGACTTTTCAATCTCGCGGGCTGCAATGATCTGCTTCCATTTTTGCAAAAGGGTACGTTTTGAATTTGCGGGAGCCAGTGAAGGGTCTAGAAATCCAGCCAACTGCATGGTCAGCGTCGATGCGCCACGCGGACGTTTGCCATCCAATACATGCCACAAATTCAAAGTGCCCGATGACAAAATTGCCAACCAATCCACGCCACCGTGCTGATAGAAACGTTTATCTTCCGATAAAAGCAAAGAATCTTGAGTCGCCGGCGACACCTCGCTCAAGCCTACCCATTCCAGTCGCTGTACTTTGTTGTCGATGCGTTTTGCGCCAATAACTTCGCCATTGCGGTCGAGTAACCAAGACTCCGAAGGACGGTAGCTGGATTTAATTTCAGCAAAAGTGGGAATTGCATGCCCGGAGGGCAATAAGGTAATGCCACCCAATAACAATCCGGCTATTCCAGCCAGAATAAGAAAAAGCCGAATTTTTTTGATGATCATTTTTGTGCCAATTTATGGATCAAGGCATGACCATCACTTTTTCATTGGGCAGTTCGCCAAACATTTCCGGTGCATACATTGCTTCAACCCGGGTAGCGGGTAATTGGAAAGTACCGTCGTTATTCAAACGCACGGTGTATTCCACGGTGAACACACCTTTGGGAACAAAACGATAATAAGCGTGGAAACTGTCAAACGTGCGCTCTTCAAACGCCGGCCATACCCAACCCTGCTTCTTTTCTCCCTGAGTGAGCAATTTGGAATCACCGCCAAGCCCGGTTCCCAATATTGAAGCACCGGATGGAATAGGATCGTTTACGACAACCCAAGTCATATCGGATTGTGCGTCGATCTCCAGATGTATACGCGCCACGTCACCTTTGTGCCATTCCCCTTGAGTCTTCTGACTAACCGGGATAATCTGGCGTTTGACTTGGTAGCCGGTAAACAGTGGCTCCTTCAGCGGAAGTGCGGCAAGGCTTTGCAGAATACTCCAAGGTTTGCCAGTACCTGCGCGCGAAAGCTCCACAGGTGCCGTGGCAGCAGGCCAGTTCAACAGTTTCTGCGAACTCGTTGCATCCCCGGTCCATTCTGCAACAAAACGCTCTTTACCCAGTACGGCGGTCGTGCTTCCGGTTACGGGAACAGATTCAAATTTGGCGGAAAATTTCTTCATCGCCAATACCCCCCAGGCATTTGCAACCGTGGTACTCCAATGCCCCTGCAATTGACGCCCCAACGAACCACGCACTAAACGAGGCACATCTGGTTCCCATTTGGCGTCGTCAAGCAGTGTCAGCAATGCCCGGTTCGCATTCACGTCGCCGTTGATCATCAGCCACCACAGGGTATCATTTCTTTCGGTAGAGAAACCCATGGTGGTGCCTTGGAAGTTAAGACGGCTGCGGATGATCTGCTGTGCCTCTTCGATCTGACGCGCGGATTGTGCTGAAATCGCCGGTTTGCGTTGCAGGATAGACAACCAATCAATCACCGCCGAGGTCGGCCACAAATTTGGTTCGATAGTAATACTGTCCAACCAGCGATGCTCAACATCCCCTGTGCGTGACAACGCTTCGATAGCCGCAATTTTGCGCACTGCCAAATCACTGGTGGCTAATGCGGAATAACGGATGATGCGACCTTCCACGAATCCGACCAGAGCGTTGCGCATTTTTTCCTGCACTAGTTCCGGTATTTCGTAGCCTGCCTCATCGGCGACGGAGAGCAGATAGGATGTTAACGTATCGTCTCCTTCAAGCATCATCGGCCAATATTTGGCCAGTCCGTTTTTATCCAGATACGTTGGCAGTTTTTTCATCAAACTGTCCCAGCGAGCCTGATCTTGCAGGGCTACAGCTTGCGAAGTTTGCTGCTCAAGGCAAGTGTAGGGATAGCGGGACATATATTCCTGTACACCGCCCAAGCCTTCGCCCAGTTGTTTGCGGAAGGTAACCTTGATTCCACCTCGTCCTGGAATAGCACCTTCCGGCAATTTCACGCTCACTGATTGGGGGGCATCCAGTTGCATGATGGTCGCTTGCAGCGTGCGCACCGGAACAGCGGCGATCACTTTTTGGCTAATTTTGAGATGATCCCCGTCTTCGTTCGATCCTTTTTCGCGGAGGCTAACGTCCCACTTTATCGAATCAATGTCCACCGGCACGCTAACTTCCCAACCGATGTTTCGAGATTCCCCTGCGGGAAGATTGAGACTGATAGGCTGAAGTTCAATTGCGCTTGCCACGCCATTCTGGTGTTTGGCACTCACCAATACATCCATGGTGTGATCACTCGCATTGCGCACGGTAAAGCCTGCCTGGAACTTATCCTGTTCTCGTACTACAGGCGGAATGCCGGAAAAGAGCATGAGGTCTTGGGACGATTGGACAGAGGACGAACCGGTTCCGAAAAGATCCATGTCGCCATTGGCTATCGCCACAATGCGAAAAGAAGTCAGAGAGTCGTTCAGCGGCACGGTTGCTTCAGCATGGCCGTGTTCATCGAGTTTCACTCGTGCTTGCCAAAACAATAATGTGTCAAAAAGTTCACGTGCGGACTTCCCGCCGCCGCCATCCCCGCCCGCAGCCAGTGCTTTTCGGCCAAAATGGCGTTTCCCGATGACTTGCATCTGCGCAGTCGAAGTTGCGACTTCGTTACCACGTCGGGTCATCATGGCTTCCAGTAATTTCCATGAATCATTCGGCTTGAGTTGCAAGAGACCTTCATCAACGGCTACCAGCGTTATTTCTGAATCACGCGGGGGAAAACTACCATCTACCCGCTTGACGTCGACGGATACTTTTGCCTTTTCGCGTGTATGGTAGGTCAGTGCATTGGTCGAAACTTTCACTTTGAGTTCATGAGCCGACCAACCGATTTTGATTTCGGCAAGTCCCATTTTGAACGCAGGTTTGCCCAAATCGATGAGTGCAGTCGGCTGAACTTCGTTGGTTCTCCCTCGTATTACCAATGCAGAAACGAATATATTGGGCGAGTAATTTCCTTTGATTGGAACTTCTATCGTCGGATTCGCACGTGTTACATGTGTTACAAAACTATCCAGAATACCTTCGCGTTCGACCGTCACCAGCACATCCGCCTCTTTAAACGGCATGCGCAACTGGAAGCGAGCCTTATCATTCGGCTCATAGCTTTTCTTTTCTGGCAACAGATCAATACGATCATTATCTGAAGCATCGAACCACCAGTCCTCATTCCCCGCGACAAAAACCTCTTGGTTCGCAAGGCTTGCATTTCCATTTGCATCTTTCGTTTCAGCCTGAAGGATAATGTTGCCTTTCGCGGGTGCTTTGACATCGCAAATCAACAAGCCTTTGTCGTCGGTCACGCCTTGGCAGATATTGCCCAATAATTTAATTTCGCTGTGATTGTCAAATGCGTAGAAACCGCCGATTAAACGCCTGCGATGGGAGAAATACTCGTGTTGCAATGCTTTAACAACGACTGGTTCGCCAGCTTTCGGCTTGCCAGTTAAATCCACTACCAATGCATAAAATTTCAGGTGTTCCGCAGTCGCCATCCATCCGTCCGGCTTGAGTCCGACAACTACTTGTGATGGCCACAAAGGAATATGTGTAGCTGCAGTCAGTGTTTCTCCGTTCGGGTCCTGATATTCCACTTCGGCTTGAATGTCCTGGGGTACTTCCGATTTATTCAGCTTGGTGAAAACACTTCGCCCGGCACCCGCCGCATCAAGACGCAATTCTTGCGATGAAAGCATGAGGCTCTTTGCATCATTAGCAGAGGGCGGCGCAGCCCCCTCCCCGTCCGGGTCGGACATTTCGTATTCGCCGTTGGACCAAGGTTCACGGGTATTTTTCTGAACTCCCGGTTTGACACCTCCATTGGCAAAGGTGAAGTCTTCATAATCCCCGAAGCTAACGAATTTTTGGGTCATTTGCCCGCGTAGTTTAACGGGCAAGAAAGAAGCACCGCCACCAGCCAAATAATTGATTTGGATGCTTACCCCGGCCTGATCTGCATTGATCAATGCTTGATCGGAAGATTGGATTATCGCTTTCATTGTCGGCACACGGAAGCTCTCGACTTGGAAACTGCCAGCATCGACTTGCGCCCCTTTAGCAGCATTTTGCATTTGGATCAGATAGGTTCCCTGCTTGGCATCTTGGGGTACTGTCCAGTCAAACGTTGAAATGCCGCGCCCATCCCAGTTTACGGGCACTTGGAATTTGTCTCCGCTGCCTTCATGCTGAATTGTGATCGTGCCAGGCAAGCCGGTTCGCGGGTTATCAAAACCTGTGCCGGTTTTGCGGCGCACGATCAGTTTCGCGTGGACAGTTTCACCTGCACGCAACAAGGTGCGATCCATGATCGCATGAGCAACCTCGTGACCGGTCCATCTGGTTTCAAACGCATTGAATCGCCACAGTGCAATACCTTCATTCCAGTTCGACAGTACAAAGGAAAAATCCTTGCCTAAACGGGCTGTCACAAAATACTGGTGGTCATAAGAATTCATGCAACCGGGAAGTGCTTCAAGTTGAGGTAATTCCTTTTTAATCTGCAACAAGCCTTGCGAGTCGGTATTGCCATGAACATATATTTTTCCGTTGCAGTCTCGAACGGCAACATTGACATCTGGCACGGCTTTCCCTTTGTCGAGGCTGGTCACCCACACCAACGAAGATTCCCGTCCCTGTTTGAAATGGACAGACAAATTGGTAACAAGTGCTGCTGCATGAACGTAGTAGGGGCGTGAGTTGCCAGTCAAGGACGAATTCAATAAATTCGTAACGAGTGAAGTAGCTTTTTCCTTCAGCGTGGTAGGTTTTGCTTTATCTTCGCCAAATAGAGCAGCTCCCAAACGCGGACTTGCCAATTCCACCACATAAAATCCGGGCTCTTGAAGGGGAATGCCAACTACTTCAAATTCTTTATCACCCAACATTTTGGGAATTGAAAATGGCTTTAGCTGATCGTCTTTCCCAAACAGTGAATTCTTTCCGGGACCTTGTCCTTCTTCATATCCTGCATCAACTGTTTGCAAACGCTGCAACCAACTAATCACACTTAACTCGGAATTGTCGTGCAGGGTTTTGCCCGCAATTGGGGGGCTAGCCAGATTGGCCGCCAAGTTAGGTTCGACGTTGCGCAATGTAACCGGCAAAAGAGGAGGAGTATTGGGCGAAGCATTCAGTTCAAGAATCAAAAAGTTGGCAGCAAATTTTGCGAGCGGTGGGTTCTCATCCGTGCGCACTTCCAAGGGATAACTGGTCGTATTGCTTAACGACCTTCCCGCATCATCCGAAAAGGCCTCCGGCAATATAATCTTGAATTTGGTTTTTTCAGGTAGCGGTGTAGGGAAAGAAATCGATTCAACGAATTTGGCTTTTTTGTCGTTGTCGGAAATAATAGCCTTTACAGGTTTACCATTCGTGGCAACGAGCTTAATCTTCTCGGCGTTCTCCAACGTGATCGGCGCGGAAAAACTAAGGTTCATCGGTAGGGCGGGAATGCAACCGGCATCAGGGTTGACTCGCTCACAAGTGAACCTTGCTTCGAAAGTAGGCCGACTGACAAATGCCAACGTTTGGTCCTGGCTCGTCGGAATGCCTGAAACCGAAGTCACTCCTTTACCCCAGATCAAGTTGATATGCGCATTATTGGGAAAAGTTCGCTGGCATTGCAACACAACGATAGGCGAGTTGGCTCCATCTCGCAGCTTCAGAAACTTTTCTCTATCTGAACCGCGTTCATCAATTCCGAAAATGAAACTTCGCCCCTCGTTCTCCCCTCGCTTGAAAATGACCTGGTAATACCGCGTTAAAAAAGACTCACGCCAATCCAGGATTGATGTACGCAGTTTGCCCGTAATTAATCGAACAGGAATTTGTTCTGATATGCCCTCAGCTTGGCAATGTACATTCTTTTGAACTGAATCAGCCGTTGCAGGCGCGTCGAGACCGAGTACGAATATTTGATTCTCATCTATTGGTGTATAGGAAAACGGCTCACTTTGCAGCACGGCGGGACCACCCGTATTGAAAGAAAATGCGCTTGTGGTTTTAACCAAGTTACCGCCAAGTGAGGCGAGTCCCTTTTTAAGCGTGAACAAGCAAGAAACTCCCGCTGGCAAATCGTGTTCAAAGTCGTAGATCCAATTACGTTGATCAGCCCATCGGCCTTTTCCTGCACTTGGGCATGTAATATCGAATGGATCAACTTCGCGTGGATCGCCAAAAGCAACCATTTGTTCAGAAAAACGTACGGCAACTTGTCGAACTTTCTTGACCTCACCCGTGGGTGAGAAAAACTCAACCTCGGCGGCATTGACAACATGCGGCAGAATGCACAGCATGAAGACAAAAGCCAATTGCACATAGTGATATGCTATGAAAGCATGGCCTATGCGGGGGGGATTATTAGATTGTGGGCTGGAACTTTTCGAACTTTTTTTCGTTTTTCTTAGATAAGTCTGAAACTGAGTACAATAATTTGTTGTGAATAGGCGTTCAAAATTCAGAATGACTTGCAAGCTAGTTCTCCCTTCGTCATGGCTTATGTGAATATCAAACTCTTCAAGAAATTAGGCTAATTATTGACATTAACCATATTCCAAGGAGCTTGCGCCAGCCTCCTGATCTGGGATTTCACCATTCGTCCCGCACAATTTTTTGGGGCGATGTACGTAATGGTGAAGCTGCAAGACATCTGAATTGTGAAGGCGGCGCAATCAATTTGTCAAATATTTGCCATCGGATTGTGCTTATAATTCACTCTCGTTGCACTTTTATTTAAATTCAAATTTTTATTGATTCCATTGATTCCGATGTTGTTAATGTTATTTCTAACCGAGGAGAATTGTGATGAAACGTTTAATACTAGCTATTAGTCTATCTCTACTGGCAACTTCAGCGCTAGCCCAAAAAGATTGTGAAGAACTTAAAAGTGAAATTACCGCCAAGCTTCAGGATAAAGGTGTAAAAGCATTCACACTTGAAATCGTTCCCGCAGCAAATGTTAAAGACGAGAAGGTGGTTGGATCTTGCGAGGCCGGAAACAAAAAAATTATCTATAAACGAGATTAACCCGGCTCTCAAAAAGTTTTCCGTTCACACTCAAAGACACCCATGACGCAAAGTTATGAGTGTCTTTCTACGAATGAAACCATATTTCATAGTGAGCTAACTTCTTCATCCATTTCCCATTTGTTGCTTGAATAGTTGGCAACTTTGATGTGTTCATCTCCAAACCTGAACAGCGCTATTTGTGTCCGCCTCCGACGCTTCCACCATACGAACTTCCGCTCCAGCCGGAGCTGCCATGGTAGTAACTGTTTGAGTTTGGTGATGAGTACTGAGTCGATGAGGGTGAATAAGATACACTTGCCATCATGGTGGCGATAATGATGGTGTAAATGACATAGAGCGTCTTGGTCATTCAAATTTCTCCGAAATGTATTTTGGTATCCATAGTGCAATCATGGCAAGTATTAGTGCTCCGTCATTACCTCGCCCCATGAGCTGAGCGCCGACATTCACGAGAAAAACCGTTACGCAAGCGACGATTATCCAGCTTGAGGGAATGCCACCCGATTGAACGGTTTTTTTCGGTTCCTCGGCGAGGGGTAGTGCGAAGGCTTTTGCGAGCGCAGCCGCAGGGAATTTATAGGAAAGGGTCCATGTCACCTCGTTCAGGTAGGTCTCGCGCGACAGGTTGGCTTCCCCGGAGACCCATTCAGTGACTTGTACTTCATCTCCGATTTTCACTCTCCAGTTGAATTCTCCGAGTACAAATGTCGTCTTGGCGGTATATTGGCTTTTCTGTCTAAACAGCTTGCCACCGTGGTATACCTGATCGCCGCGATCAGCGGGCAAGCTGTTTAGCACTTCGCCGAGATACCATTCGCCATCGGAATGAGTCAGCCACAGGAAGCCTCCGTCTTTTGAGAACAGGATGTATTCCTCCCATTCCGAACTTTCACCATCGCTGCGTGCCATGAAGCCGATGACCTGGTACTCCTTGCCGCGGATAACACCTTTTGACCCCAAAGAGATGGTGGGCTCTCTGCTGTCGAGCTCTTCCTGCTTAACAATAACCGTGCGCCGATCTCCCACCAGCGCTACAACCGCCCGACAGAATGGGCAGGCAATGCTTTCGCCAAAACCGGCGTGATATTCGAGGGAAGCCCCGCAGGAGGGGCAATCAAAGCCGGTGACGGCGCCTTTCAATTTACCTGTGGCACGCTCGATTTCTTCGTCAGGACGCAGATTGCTCAGCCCGAGTTCATCTCTGGAGCATGCTTCGCCAACATAGACAGAAGGCGGGACATCACTGTAATCAAAAGTGATAAAGCCGTTTCCACCGACGCTACGCAGATCGACAGAAGTGAATTCTTTTCCGTCATTGGCGCTGGCGGGCAGCTCCCCTTCACCGCCGATGCATACGCATGTTCGTGCGTCTGTCACGGCGTATTTCTGCTGATTGACATTGATGTTGCGGCCGACCGGAAGCTGGTCGATACCCACTGGCGGTTTGACAGATGCATTGAGCTGCGTCACGACAAATTGCCCTGAAGCATCTGACAACCAGGCCAGCGTGCCATCCTTAAACTCGATGTTCCATTCGTTCCAGGCACCATCGGCGTATTTCAGGCGCAAACGCCCGATGACGGTAAAGTTCTTGCCTTTCCAGACACCGGCGGTGCCCAATTGGATAGGAGAAAAGTCCTCAAGAATTTCAGAAAGCTTGCCGATATTTGCGGTGGTAGCCCCGTCACGCAACACGGTGGCGCGACAATACGAACACACTGCCATAGCGGAAGCGGCAGACTTGAATTCGACTTGTGCGCCGCAAGAGGGGCAGTTGCTTATCTTCAACGGTTATATTCCTGAAGGCCCAGAAGCAAATAGATCAGCCGATCAGCTTTTTCAGCAATTCTGCCTTGCTCTGATCGAATTCAGTCTGACTGATCAGGCCCTTCGCCAACAGTCCGCCCAGCTTCTCGATCTTGGAGGAAATTTCGTCATCGGTGATGGCGGCAGGCTGCGTGATCTGCGCCAAGGCTCCCGACATCGCGCCCGCTACAACTTGACCTGCGCCCAATCCGACACCCAACCCGGCGGCCAGGCCAGCAAGCCCGCCTTCGTTCTGTGCGGCCAACGGGATCGCATCCGCCACTTGCAGTTTGGTATATTCGGGAATTACATCTTTCATCATGCCCACTGAAATACGCTTATCGAGAGCTTGTTGAATCTCCTCCGGTAGAGATACGTTCTCCACCATGAAGCTGTCGAGAGACAGACCGAAACGTTCGAAGGCGGGAATAAGTTTGGCTTTGACCGTGTCGCCCAGCAACCCCTGGTTCGCGGCCATGTCGAGAAATGAAACATTGGATTCGCCGAATGCCGCGCTCATTGAGGAGACGACCTGATTGCGCAATTGCTGCTCCATGTCATCAACGGTGTAAATTTCGCGCGTACCGGCCACTTCTTTGAAGAACACGCCCGGGTCCTTAATCTGGTAGGAATAGATGCCGAACGCACGCATTCTCACCATGCCAAAATCCTTGTCGCGTATGGTGATTGGCTGCTGCGTCCCCCAGCGCCGCCCAAGTTGAAGACGTGTGGACATAAAATAGACATCTGACTTGAAGGGCGACTCGAAAAGTTTGTCCCAGTTCTTAAGGTAGGTGAGGACAGGCAGTGTCTGAGTCGTGAGTTTATGAGTGCCCGGAGCAAAGATGTCGGCAATTTTTCCCTCGTTGACGAACACCGCCATTTGCGACTCGCGCACCACCAGCTGACCACCGTACTGAATTTCAAAGTCCTGCATTGGATAGCGCCAGGAAAGAACACCATCGCCTTCCTCGTTCCATTGCAGAATATCAATGAATTGCTTTTTCACGAAACTCATCAGGCTCATCTCTTGCTCCTTACTAGGTAAAATTATTGAGTAAAAAAGTTCAAACCACGCACGCCGCGTTGATCACGCCAACTACTAGAGAAATACCACCTTCGAGGATGCCATACGCCGTATTGTTGGCTTCGATTTGGGCATCGACGTCTTTCAGTGAAAGTTTCAAAAAATAATAGGTGGCAATCTGCGCCACCATCGCCGTCAACGACCAGAACACAAAAGCTTGAAATGATGCCGAATGAACAATGGCTGAATAGAGTGGCAGGGAAAACCCCAAAGCACTGCCGATCAAAGAGCAGGCCGCTGCGGTGTTGCCATGACGGATCAACTCCATTTCGTCATATTTAGTGGTACGGGTATAAGCCAGAAAATATAAACCAAGGAATAGCAGCCCCATGATGAAATAGCCAAAAAAGCTGGGAGTGTGTGAGAGCATTTCGAGGGTATCACTCATGGTTTTACTCCGTAAACGTAAAGATGCCCGACCAAATGGAAAGTTTTTTGCATGCGCAATTTACCCTTTCCAGATAGTTGAAGCAAGCAAGGGCTTCGGTAATGTGGCACTATTGCATCTGCTATATTATTTTGGCGCTATTTTGCAATTGTCCTTTATTCAAGCTCATTCACCCGTGTCGACAAAACAGTGAACAAGGTTGTCATTTTCTCGGTATTTATGACTGCATCATGCGGTCTTGCCTACGAACTTATAGCGGGCGCATTGGCCAGTTATCTGCTGGGGGATTCCATCCTGCAGTTTTCGACCATCATCGGTGTCTATTTATTTGCAATGGGTGTCGGCTCGCACCTTTCCCGGTATGTGCAAGACCGGGTGGCGGAGCGTTTCATTGATATCGAAATCGCAGTCGGACTGATCGGCGGAGTGGCGGCTGCGTTGCTTTTTGTGGCTTTCGCCTGGGCTCAATCGTTCCGCCCGCTGCTTTACGCGCTGGTGACAATTCTCGGCATACTGGTGGGCATGGAAATCCCCATCGTGATGAGAATGCTGAACGAGCGCAAAGTGGAATTTTCAAATCTGGTAGCGAATGTGTTGACGTTTGATTATCTCGGCGCACTGGCGGTATCGTTGCTGTTTCCATTAGTGCTCGCCCCCAAACTCGGACTGATACGAACAGGTTTTCTGTTCGGCATGATGAATGTCGGTGTGGCGCTGTTGACCATTAATTCCTTTAAGAACGAACCGAAATTCGAGGCTAAGGGTCGGTTAGTCAGGGGTATTGCCGTACTGGTTTTCCTGATGATCGGTTTCCAATCGTCTGATGCGCTGACCAACTGGGTGGAAAAAGGGATATTTGGTGACGAAGTTATTTACGCCAAGAGTACGCCCTACCAGCGCATTGTCATCACGCGCTGGAAGGACGATTTACGACTGTGGCTAAACGGTAACCTGCAATTTTCTTCGCGGGATGAACACCGCTACCACGAATCGCTCGTTCATCCCGGTCTGGCAAGTTTGCCTTGGGCCAGACACGTTCTGATCCTCGGGGGAGGCGACGGCATGGCGGCGCGGGAAATTTTAAAATATCCGAACGTTGAGTCCGTGACCCTCGTCGATTTAGATCATGGCATGACTGAGTTATTCATGAACTCATCTGAGTTGGTGAGTCTCAATCAGGGATCGTTGAACAATCCCAGAGTCAAGGTGATCAATGCCGATGCGGGAAAATGGCTTGAGGAATCTGACGACATGTTTGATTTCGCGGTCGTGGATTTCCCCGACCCTTCGAATTACTCGCTTGGCAAGCTTTACTCTGTGCCATTCTATCGTCTTCTAAAAAAGCATTTGGCCGAGAATGGGCTGGCAGTAATCCAGTCTACCTCGCCCTACAATGGGCGCCGCGCTTTCTGGTCGGTGGATACCTCGTTGCGGGAAGCGGGCTGGAAAACCTGGCCATATCATGCGCTGGTGCCTTCCTTCGGCGAGTGGGGCTATATTCTTGCCGGCAAGTCTTACCGAATACCGGAGAAACTGCCGATCACAACGCGCTTCCTCACCCCTGAAGTGATGAAAACCCTGTTTCTGTTTCCGCCCGACATGGCTAGGGTGGAGGTAGAGCCAAACCGGCTAAACAGTCAGCCGCTAGTGCGCTATTTCGAAGAAGATTGGGCAAATGTGATCCGATGATGGAGCGGCGCGACTTTCTCAAACTCGGAGGTGCCGCCTGCCTTGGCCTAGCAGTTGGAGGAGGCTGGTCGTCCGGAAATTTGACAGGTACGCTCACACGATCAGGAATGAGAATGGGGCATGCTTTACGTGCGGGGAGCATCGGAAAAGTTGCCCGTCTCAAAAAGAAAGTGCCGATACTCATCGTGGGCGGAGGCATGGCGGGGCTATCCGCAGCTTACTATCTTTCGCAAGCCGGTTATCAAGATCACCTGATGCTGGAAATGGAAGACTACCTCGGAGGAAACGCCGCAGGAGGCCAAAACGCGGTCACGCGCTATCCTTGGGGGGCGCACTATATTCCGCTTCCTTCAAAGGAGTCCTCTCATGTCAGGCATATGCTGCACGATTTCGGCATGCTGCTGGATGGTGTGGATTCCGAAATTCCAAGCTATGACGAACGCTACATTGTGCATGCCCCGGACGAAAGGGTGTTCGACGGTTTGATGTGGCGCGAAGGGCTGTTCAGTGAAGAAGGATTGACGCAATGGGAAAAAGATGAGCGTCAGCGCTTCGTTGATATGATGACGAATTTCAGAAGTGCTTACGGAGCTGACGGGCGAAAGGCATTTGCCATACCAATTGATTTTTCGTCGGCAGACCCGGAATATCTTAAACTGGATCGGCTGACTATGAGCGAGTGGCTTGCCGGGAACGGGTTCAAAGGTGCAAGATTGCTGTGGTATGTCAACTACTGTTGCCGCGACGATTTCGGTACTGGTATTAACAAAGTGTCCGCTTGGATCGGGGTTCATTACTTTGCTGCCCGCAGTGGGAAAGGAAGGCACGCAGAACAGGGAGCCTTCCTGACTTGGCCCGAGGGTTTGGGTCGCCTTAGCGCGGAGTTAGAACTCCGTGCCGGAGGTCAACGAGAGCGCGCCTTCGTCCACCGACTGATTGATGATCCCAAAGGTATCCGGGCAACGGCATATATTCCGGAATTGGGCGAAAACTGCGAAATACTGGCGCAAACGGTTATCTGGGCGGCACCTGCTCATGTCGCCCGCCATGCAATTGAGCAGGATATTTTGCCGGACAGGAGAATGCTGGAAGTAGACTCCGCCCCTTGGGTGGTCGCTAACCTTGCGTTGAAAGACTGGCCGAAATATAGACCTGACGCAGCATTCTCATGGGATAACGTCATGATGCACGGTCACGGTATCGGTTATGTGGTCGCCACCCATCAGGATATTGCACAAGCCACCCACGGTCCGACCGTGCTTACCTGCTACGACTCTTGGTCGCAAGGCGACGATTTCACGCACAACAGGCAAATTTTGGAGAAGGCCGACTGGGGTACGCTTGCAGCCAGATTCCTCAGTGATTTACGTGTGCCACATCCTGACATTGATAGTCTGGCAACAAATTTGGATATAAGAATATGGGGGCATGCAATGGCTTCGCCCGGCAAAGGATTTCTATCTCATCCGGCAAGAAAATTGGCAAGCCTTGATGACAAGCTTCTGTTCGCACATACCGATGCCGTCGGTTATTCTGTATTTGAGGAAGCGAGCTGGTTGGGCTTAATGGCAGCAAAAAAAGCATTAGCGAAAATCGGGTAAATTTATAAACACTTACCGGCGACAACTTTCTAGAATCAATTTTCTTTTTCCAGCATAATCCCGACTATGAATATCGCCACTAGTTTCGACAGCTTGCACCTGATGGCCAACCTCCACGGTTGCGATGGGGCGGCGAGTCTGATGCGCGATGTCACCACGTTACGCGCCAGTTGCCTTCAGTGGGTGATGGAAACAGAGCTGGTTGCCGTGGGCGAATGTTTTCATCAATTCGACGATGGCGGCGGCGTGACTGGCGTGGTGGTACTGGCCGAATCACATCTTTCGGTTCACACCTGGCCGGAAAAGAGTTTCGTTACTATCGATGTGTTCGTCTGCAACATGAATTGCGATAACCGGGCCAAAGCTCGACAACTGTTTGAAACACTCGTGGATCGCTTTCAGCCGAAGGATATTCGTTTATACGAAGTTGAACGGAATTGATTTTTCTCATGTGCTGATTCGCTTACAGAATATCGGACGAACCGGACGCTAAATATTTTTTAAAAGGATTTCTCTCTAGCCTGTGGGGGAGTCAGATTTCCCAGATATCGAGCCCGCACTTTTAAACTTATCTGCTCTTCAATCGAAGGAAAACACGGCTCCGCTTCTAGATGACTCCCATGAGTAACCAGAATCAATAGTATGTGTGGTTATCTAGTATTAAACTGATGCTCCATCATAAATATCGAAGGGCAATGCCAAAGAATCAACACCATCTATGCAGCCAATGTTTATTCGGTAATGGTCTATTCTTCGTGCTGTTTGATGAAAGGGATATATGCCGCATTTTTTGCAAAAATAATGCTTTGCTACCCGGCTTCCGAATTGATAAGTTTCCAAGCAGTTATTTAGCACTGTAATTTTCATGTCTGATGGTGCCACGACAAAGTCGGTCATGATCGCTCCTTTACGACGACACAATGAGCAATTGCAACGAAGTCCTCGCGTTATTACTGGTCCGGAAAATGAAAACTGAATACTTCCGCAGTGGCAGCTTCCGGCATAATTCTTCATGCTCTCAGTCATTCAATTTTTCCCGGTTTTTATAGCCACGAATTCTCCTACAAAATGCCCGACTTTTCTTCCTTCAAATTCCAGAACTGAAACAACAGTGGTTCTCGCTTTTCCCTTGCGCTTTAACATGCGCAAGAATGGCTCCCACTGCGCAGGATCTTGTAGCATTGCATGCGCGGTGAAGTCACCCGCAATAGGAAGATCGTACTCCATCGTATTCCTTTGGATTACCAGGCGACTTTGGAATCCTTCACGGAGCAAGCGAGTATTCAACAATGACCAGGCCGCAAGAATTGCAACGGCAGAAGCGCTCCCGCCAAATATCGTATCTTGATGGTTAGTATTCGGAGCAAGGGGAGCGCTCAGCACAACACTATCGCTATCAATTTTTACTACTGCAACCTGCATCGCTTTTGATAAAGGAATGTGTGAATGCAAATAATTTTCAAGATCGTTTGGCAACAAATTATGAACCCTACCCTTCAGGAAAAAATACGAAAATTATACAGCCGTCCTTTGATTGAGGAATATGAGCTGAGCCGGCCGGATTGTGTATGAAAGAACCTGGAGGGTAGTCATGGACTCCATCATTAAATATGCCTGAGACAACGAAGACCTCTTCCGGGCCGGGAGAGTGAGTATCAAGGGTCGTGAATTTTGCCCCTGCATCAAATTCAAGTATTTTTGCCTTGGCTCCGTTCGCTCCCTGCCAAAGACTGCGCATACGAATTCCGGGAAAGATTTCCTTCACAGGAAGGTCTCGCCAATTCGATGACACCACGCCCGCAAGGTTTATCACCATCATCCCCCTTCTATTAACGCGACGTTACAGTTCATGAGCCACTGCCAGCAATTATCAAGTTCCGCCAGTTTGCAAGCGCAACAAAATCAACATGCCTATACAACATTGGCTAAATGCCTCGCTCAGCACTACGCTGCGATAATTATTTGCCACTCCATTGAGTTCAGTCAACATGTTTTCAGTTGTCTCAAAGAGACGAATGTGCGGCATATATTCAAGTAAATTTGTAATATGTCCGAATATGAAAGGCCAGCGATATCATATCAATTTACAAATAAGTATTAACATAATTCCGGCTACGGATGTTGATACCGGTATTCCTGAGTTTTTCCACCATAGCCGTATGCTGTGGCGCGAACATCTTGTACGTATATGTAACTTTCATCGTGGAGATTTCCAAGCAATTTGTTGAAGGCGTCAAATGCTTCGCTAATATACTGTGCCTTCTCAGCTTTTGTGTTGGTCTCATCCGTGATTTTTACGTCGAAGTAGATACTACTCTTCCCTTGCTCTCTGAGCGAAAGACCTGCAACAATCCAATCATCGGGGTCAATGTAATCGATTGCTATTGATGTTACCTCAGGCTTCTTGTGCAAGATCCGAGTGGTTAGTTCTAATAGTATCTTGGATATGGCTTTGGTCGATTCTGCATTTTTTATGGTACCTACTTTTACGTTTAATATTGGCATCGTGGTTCCTTTGAGTTAAATAATCAATGTGCTGTGAGATGAAATATATTCATAGGCTACTTTTTGTATTGGGTGAGGCAATGTCATCTATCAGGGTTGCAACGCCATTACCAAAAGACCAATCATCAAGCTGCGTTGTATTGAACACCACCATCACATCCTGAGCACGGATGCCGGGAGATGTTTCGAGTAGCGAGGCAAGCCGACGATAAAATGATTTTTTGGTTTGAGTATCCCGTGGACGACCAATGGTGATTGCAATAAGGACATAGTCATCGCTTCGGGGGCCGCCAAGGTAATGACGATCAAATATCAATTCTTCCTGGGAGTGTTGGTGGAATATTTGAAAACAGTCGTTAGGGGGCACATTAAATTCTTCAGTTAATGCCTGATGCAAATTAGTCGAAAGTGCTCGCAGATATTCCGGTGATTTGCCTTTTAACAGTGAGATGCGGGCGTAAGGCATGATTTGGTTATCCTCAAATGGTTGGGTCTGGTAGATAGCGCATTATTTTTTGCTGGACATTGCATTCAGCAGCTTGATCGCTGAGTGAGCAGTTGGCCAGCCAGAGTAAAAAGCCAAGTGTGTGATGATTTCAATCAGCTCGGTTTTTGTCACACCATTCTCTATTGCGAAATTAAGATGAAATGGTAGTTGCTCCAGACGGTACATGGCTATCAGCGCTGCAACAGTAACAATACTGCGATCACGTTTTGCCAATTCGTTTCTTTCCCATATATCGCTGAACAAAACCTTGTCAGTCAGTTCCGCCAATTTGTGGGCATCGCGCCCCATCGCTTGCTGCCCGTAGCTTTGTGCAGTACTCATATCACTTCTCCTTGGTTGAAATAAATTGACAGCCGAACTATAGCGATTCAATATAATCCTGAAAATCAGAAATTATTGAACCAACAGTTCCAAAAAATAGGATTATTGTCATGCAACGCCTTACCTTTGATCTGGATGTATTACGCACCTTTGTTGTCGGTATTGATCTGGAGAGCTTTGCCAAGGCAGCAGACCGCCTAGGGCGATCCACCTCAGCCGTCAGCGCGCAACTCAAAAAACTGGAAGATCAGGTTGGAGTTCCTGTCTTGCGCAAGTCAGGGCGCGGTTTGGTGCTGACACCAACAGGGGAGGTCTTGTTCGCCTATGCGCGCAGGCTACTTGAACTCAATGATGAAGCCGCCACTGCCGTGAGGGGAGTCGATCTTGAGGGCTGGGTCAGAATAGGTTTGCAGGAAGATTTTGCCGAAAGCCTACTCACCAAAATTCTGGGCGATTTCGCGCGCGCTCACCCGCGTGTGCGTGTCGAGGCTCGCGTCTCGCGCAATGCCGAATTGCTGGAGCTTGTAAGCGTAGGTCGCCTCGATCTTGCGCTGGCATGGGATTCTGGCTTCAGCACACCGCATAGCAAAATGCTGGGTAACTTACCGATGACATGGATCGGCCCGAGCATCGATAAAATGCCCTGCCTCACCGCAGGCGAAGCAGTACCTTTGGTGGTTTTCGATGCCCCCTGCATTATGCGTAGCGCTGCCACGACTGCGCTGGATAAATCAGGAATCCCGTGGCGAATAGCCTTCACAAGTCCAAGCCTAAGCGGTATCTGGGCGGCAGTGGAAGCAGGACTGGGCGTCACCGTGCGTACTCATGCCGGGTTGCCAACAAATTTATTCGAGCTTAGCGGCATGCCTGAGCTGCCTAAAATTGGACTAACTCTACACAGTGCCGAAGCCGATCCCACAGATGTGATCCAACGATTATCCGAGATCGTAAAAGTGTACTTGGACGAAGTGATGCCTTTGCCGAACGAAGAGTTGGCTTTGATCGCATAAGTTATAACCGGTCCTGCGTCTTCCCGGTTATTCCGACTATGGCGACATCCTAGAACAAGTGTCGATGAAGGATACTCGGGGGCTGCTTTCAAAATTTTCAAACCATCACTTCCGAGGCATTGGTATCTTTGGGGGCATCTTTCGATTTCGATTAACTCCTTCAAACCAGCCATGAATCGGTTTGAAATAGCTGGTTTGAATCAAAACTGGAAATAGTATCTGACTGACCTCAGATTACGTTGAGCAAAGAAATACTTAGTTCTTCTGATCTCCGGCGACCATCAATCGTCGCGGTTATTGCTTCATACCATGGAATGAAACTGATGCGAAGCTCCTCATGGGTATTGGCTGCTGAAACTGCTTTGATAATAGAAAGATGGGCCCATTCTCCACAGAAAACTCTAATGGTGTTAATCATGAAATTTTTTGCATTTTCAATATCCTTGGGATTCGTGCCAGATGTTATCTCGCGGAAAGAAAAGTTTAGTCCTGACCCTGGTTTAACTTCCGCAATAAAAGAATTTATTTCCGACTGATTAACCAGACCGATAAATCCGTTTTTATGAAGATGTCCAAGTATTTCTTTCAGATCGTCTCCAAGAGCCAATTTGGCAATTTCTTCAACTGTTCGATGGCCATCAACTTGAATCAATATTCGCCGTGTTCTAAGAGACATGTCACGACTACGATTCTCGATTTCAGCAATTCCTTTTGCTGTTTTAACGAAAACTTCTCTCAATTTGCCATTCCCCCTATAGCGTGCCTGTCTTTATTTATTGGCGGACTCAAATTTTAAGTATTGTTTAATGTGCGTCCGCACTTGTTCAGCCGGCGAATATTAAATTCTAATAGTGCGAACCGTCAAAGGAATTATTTTCCAAAGTGACAGCTTTATGTCACAAGAAGTTAACATTCAAAACAACATGATGACCGTGCTCCTGAATTCCGCAACTCATAACACGATCATTATGTGGCATTCTTCAACTCGGCCAAACCGGACGCTGGGGATTTTTCAAAATGGGTGCCGGCGCAGCATTCTCAAATGTCCGGTTCGACGTTTTTTCAACCATCACTATTAACTGGAAATCGTAATTCATTAAGGGCAGGAGATGGGTAGTTTGAGGTGTCTGGAGTGTTATACAAAGCAATGGATATGGCAATGTCTATGAATAGATAGCTCGTTTGGTATATATGTTCAGCCGCCTATTTCTGCTAGCATTCAGCCAGTAATTGGGTCAGCCAATACCGTTTGTCTTGGGAAAATTCGCCAAGCTTATAGAGAGTGAAGGCTTAACAAAGGAATTCGCAAAGAAGTAATCCAGATTACTCTTATCCAATTTGCCTGGCAAAATAGATCACATTGAGCTCAAACCACGAAAGAGCTTATAGCAGATCAAGCCGCAACGGCGAAGGAAGGTGATGGGCCAATGAAAAAATATTCATTCAGATTTATACCTGTTTGGCTGCTCATATGTCTGTCCGTCTGTTCAGATGTGTACGCTTACAACGACACAGGGCACTATTACACCTTGCTCGCAGTGATTGATAGTGGACTGCCAAGCACTGCACCTAAACAAACATTGGACGAAATCAGGATAGAGGCGTTCTGTGCGGAACTTCCCGATCTGGCACTTGAGCTTGACGCTATCACGCAACGTGTTCGGGTTTTGGAGAGTACCAGGGACTTTCTATGGGGGCTGAGGGGCCAATGCCGCACCAAAGAATCCTCCCACATGGTTGCCTCGCAATATTATCTGCACGGACTATCCGGTGTCCCCGCACCACAGCTCAGGTTAGCGGCACAGGATATCATCAGGGAAATTGATGGTGAACTGGTGAATAATGGATTAGATAAATCCCTGCGTCGACAACTCATCTGCGCTCGCGGGTTTGCCATCCATTTGTACGGAGACTCATTCGCCCACGTAAAACTGGAAAGTGAAACACCAAGATTCTTCTCTCGCGATTACAAAACTGAAATGTACGACACAGGCCTCGGTCATGCCAGGGATGGGCACAAACCAGACTATCTTTATGGGCACAATATTGAAATTAATAAATGGCCGAAATATGTTCAGGGCATAAGTTCGGCTATTGCCCCGGATGCCAATCCGAAACCTGTGCTTGATACGCACAAGGGATGTCCAGATGGCAATTTTCAAAATTGCGACAATCGAGACAAAGAAGTGCTAATAAGTATTATCCGGGAGAAGGCCATATTAATGGCCAATATGCAAAAATTCCTTAACACCGGTAGCTCGGGGATCGGCGACATGGCGCGCGCAACGACTTGCGATCAGGTTGTAAAATCGGCATTTCCAGACACAAGCAATGCCCCGGATTGCAGCAAAGCATGGGGTAGTTACCTTGATAAGGCGATTCGTGTTTTTCTAAAGTACGGGATTGACCCGACATCACGCGTAAACGCAAGTGCAGACTACAGCTGCTCTGCATGGCGTTGCGCGGGAAAAGTTAACTACAATGGTGAGGCAAATGACTCCTCTTGCAAAATTGAAGTCACCGATACGCTTGAAGATGGGGTCAAAGAACCATGAACATTTCCACGGGTAGCCTTCCCCGAAAACGGGCCGATCGCCACAGGCGCCTGAGGTACACCGCAATGGCTACTTGGATATTAGTCATTGCTTTTCTTCCCGCATTGTTTTTTTATTTTGAAGCGACAATTTCAACATGCTGGGACTCATCCAGCAATACTTTGGGGTGCAACGTTGCTATTTTGGCTCCCTGGGTACTGATAGCGATAGCATCCGCTGCTTATTCCTTTATCGTGTGGAATATCCATGAACTTGGGCACGAGAACCTTTTGGAATTGCACCCTGATGTATCGACATCACGTTATGCGTGGGCACATGCCAAGCTGGGATATATGAATCTCAACAAAGGATATCATCACCATGTGCGCCACGCGCACCGTGTGGCGACGGTAGCTCTGGCCGGGGTATTAGTCTATGCATCTTTCCAATATTTTGAGGCAGACACCCTTACCAATCTAATTATTGCTGCTACAACCTATGTTGTTATAGGTGAATTGCTCAACTGGAAGACGTACGAAACACTCCTGAAATAGCGACGAGATGCTAGGGTAATTTCTATATGATTCTGCCACCTTCTCTATTTTCAAAGGTAAGATCGCCGGGGAAAGGTTAGCGGAATGAGGTAGGTACTTGGCTTTCGCGATAACTGACATCTGCCCATTCGCCATAATCGGCCTTAATGGATCGCGCTCTATAAGGCCGAATTCCGGGTGGCCGCAGCAATCCAACTGACGGACTGCACAACCGAGACTCATAGTCTTAGCAAACTCTTAGCAAATCATCACGAATGCAAATAGTTACTCAAATCCGATTATTACCAAAATCAACCACAGATTTGGTATCCACTTCTTGTTAGGACTGACCGAGCCTAGCTTACTCTTGCTGTTTGGGAATCGGCCGCTTTCCAACTTTAACTTGCACGGCGATTTCGCTCTGGTTGCGCAGAAGCTTAAGCGTGGCAACTTTATTGGGTGGCAATGCCGAGATGGTTTCCAGCATAATGTTGGAGTCGGATAGTGGATGATCCGCAATGCTCAGCAGAATATCTCCCGCTTTAACACCGGCTTTGTCCGCAGGGCTGCCGCGCACAACTTCGGCGATCAGCACGCCCTTGGTATCACCCAGCTTGAATGATTCCAGCAATTCCGGGGTGAGATCCTGCACCGCCACGCCTATCCAGCCGCGAACAACGGAGCCGCTTTGTATTATCTGCTCCATGATTTTTTTCGCGGTACTCACGGGAATAGCAAACCCGATACCGAGCGAGCCTCCATTGGGAGAATAAATGGCGCTGTTAATGCCGATCAGATTGCCGCTTGCATCAACCAGCGCACCGCCGGAGTTGCCGGGATTGATTGCGGCGTCGGTCTGAATGAAATTCTCAAACGTGTTCAAGCCGAGATGATTGCGTTTGAGCGCGCTGACAATACCCATCGTGACGGTTTGCCCTACACCGAACGGATTGCCAATCGCAAGCACAATGTCACCCACGCGCGATTGTTCGGCACGGGCAAAAGTGATTGCGGGCAAATTGCTGGCAATGTCGATCTTGATAACGGCCAGATCGGTTTCCGGATCGGAGCCGACAATATGTCCCTTGGCTTTGCGACCGTCCGACAGCGCAACTTCAATTTGATCGGCACCCTCGATAACGTGATGGTTGGTGAGGATATAGCCGTCATGGCTGACAATGACACCGGAGCCAAGACTCGAACTTTGTTGCGGGGCGTTGTCATCAAACTGGTCGCCAAAAAAGAAACGGAACCTAGGGTCATTATTGAAAGGTTGAGCTTGAGCCTTTACTTCGTTGCTAGTGTAAATATTGACCACTGATGGCATTACTTTTTGCGCTGCCGCGCTGAAACCGGCGGCAGGAATCTGGCCACTATTGACATTATTTTCGTTGTTGTTTTCGTAGAGCGTGACGACTCCGTTACGAGCCGCATTAGGCAGCAGTGTCGGACGGAGAGTTTGTATAATAAATAACGCTGCCAGACCGATCGTGGTTGCTTGGGCAAACAATAGCCAGAATTTGCGCATGATATGATGGACTCGTAAATTGTAAGGAGACGAATCGAATGCAGTTAAATGAATTGCGTGATTATATCGGAACCTTGCTCGCCGTCAGCCGTTTTCGTGATTATTGCCCAAATGGTGTGCAAATTGAAGGGCGGGCCGAGGTGCGGCGCATTGCCACCGGCGTCACTGCGTCACTGGCAGTGCTTGAGGCCGCAACGGCTTGGGGGGCGGATGCCATTATCGTGCATCACGGCTATTTTTGGCGCGGCGAAGACTTGTGTATCACCGGCACCAAAAAGTCGCGTATTGCGCATTTATTGCAACGGGACGTGAGTCTGTTGGCATATCATTTGCCGTTGGATGCGCATGCGGAATTGGGAAACAACGCGCAACTCGCCGAGAAACTGGGCTTTACTATTCAGGGGCATTTTGGGGAGCAGGACATGGCCAGTTACGGCGTGCTGGATCGGCAGCAGACTTTACAGCAACTGGTCAACCATGTCGGGTACACATTACAGCGCACCCCGCAATTTATCGGAATATCGAATGCGAATATCTCGAAAATCGCCTGGTGCAGCGGGGGCGGGCAAAGCTATTTTGAACTGGCGCTGGCGCTGGGTGTGAATGCTTTTTTAACCGGCGAAATTTCAGAACAAAACGTGCATGTCGCACAGGAAGCCGGCGTCGCATTTATTGCCGCCGGACACCATGCAACCGAGCGGTACGGGGTGCAGGCATTGGGCGAGCATCTGGCAAATCAATTTGGAATTGAGCATCATTTTTTCGATCAGGACAATCCGGTTTAAAATACGTTTACATATAGCATCCCGCAACAACAAACTCAATCAAAGTCGTAACCGACACTTTCAGTTTGTCGTCCAATAGTTCTGTGCGTCTACGTACGAACAGTGACCGCGCCAATGAATTATTTTGGCAATTCAATTGTCAAATCCCAAGGCAAAATTTGCATTCCTGCCAATGCAGTTGAAATCAACGGCGAGTATGATATCGGTGTATTAATTTGGCTTGAAACATAGGCGTGAAAGTTAAATACGATGATCAAAACGAAAAATAACCAGAGTCACAATGCGACGGCAGATGCGCTTGTTATCTTTGGCGTGACCGGTGATCTTGCACACAAAATGATTTTCCCCGCGCTATACGGAATGGCCAAACGTGGCGTGCTCAATTTCCCGGTGGTTGGTGTGGCCGGACGCAGTTGGAGCCACGCACAATTGCGACAGCACGCGACGGACAGCATTACCGAAGCCGGTAAAATTGACGATTCAGATGCTCTCGAACACCTTCTGTCCCAACTCCGGTATGTGAGCGGAGACTATAATAATTCAGATACATTTAACGCACTCAAACTCGCCTTGGGCAACGCGAAATATCCGGCGTATTATCTGGCAATACCACCCGTAATGTTCGCGACGGTTATCAATGGACTCGGCGAGGCTGCGCTGGTCGCCAAAGCGCGCCTTATCGTGGAAAAGCCATTCGGGCGAGACTTGGCTTCTGCGCGCGAACTTAACCGTATAGCGTTGTCAGTGTTTCCGGAAGACCGAATCTTTCGCATTGACCACTATCTTGGTAAGGAGGCGATCATGAATATTCTGTATTTTCGTTTCGCCAACTCTTTTCTTGAGCCGATTTGGAATCGCAATTGTGTGGAAAGTGTACAAATCACACTGGCCGAAGAATTTGGCGTTAAGGATCGCGGCGTATTTTATGAAAATACGGGCTGTCTAAGAGACGTTGTTCAAAACCACCTGTTTCAAATTGTTGCGCTGCTGGCGATGGAGCCACCGGCCTTTCAGGGCTATGGCGCTGTACACAATGAAAAAGCCAAAGTGTTTCAAGCGATGCGTCCATTGCATCCCGATGATGTGGTGCGAGGTCAGTACGAGGGTTACTTGCACGAGCCAGGGGTGGCGAAAGACTCTGATGTAGAGACATTCTGCGCGCTGAGGTTGTTTATAGATTCGTGGCGCTGGCAGGGAGTGCCATGGTATTTGCGTTCCGGAAAATGTCTGGCTGAAACGGCGGCAGAAGTTATGGTTGAATTAAAAGCACCACCGCAACGGTTGTTTGACGATTCGGCACCGGGAACGGGGCGCGCAAATTATGTACGCTTCCGGCTGTCGCCCAATTCTGCTGTCGCGCTTGCCGCGCGCGTGAAGCGTGCAGGTAAAGAGTTTGTCGGCGATCAGCATGAGCTGTATTTGCTTGATGAACAACCGGGCGAAGATTCACCCTATGAGCGATTGTTGGCAGATGCCATGGCGGGCGACAGCGCACTTTTCACGCGTGAAGATACTGTCGAGGCCGCCTGGGCGGTAGTAGATCCCGTGTTGACTAACCGCAATCCGACTCAATCTTATATACGCGGCAGTTGGGGCCCGAAAGCGGCTGATGCGCTCATTCAGGCAAGCGGAAGTTGGCATAACCCTGTTCTTGTGAAAGAGACAAAATGAATCCAGTTCAGCTTAAAGTTTCTACCAATCATCCTCTATATAACTTACTACCCGCAGATGTGGAAGGTTTGGAATCTTTGGTCGATCTTGCCCTGGATATGCGCTGGTCATGGAATCATGCCAGTGATGAAATTTGGCGTCATCTTGATCCGGTGCTGTGGGATCTGACGCATCATCCCTGTGATGTGCTACAGACGGTTTCCCGGGAGAAGTTGCGAAGCGAACTTGCCGATCCGAATTTTCGTAAAAAAATTGATGCTTTTATTCAGATCAAAAAGCGGGTTGAAGATGCCCCCGCCTGGTTTCAACAAGCGCATCCGCAATCGCCATTGAAATGTATTGCGTATTTTTGTATGGAATTTATGTTGAGTGATGCCTTGCCTATTTATTCGGGCGGGTTAGGCAACGTCGCAGGTGATCAACTCAAGGCTGCCAGCGATTTGGGCGTACCCGTGGTTGGAGTGGGATTGCTTTACCAGCAGGGATACTTTCGCCAACTCATAGACAGAGATGGCGTGCAACAAGCGCTGTATCCGTATAACGATCCGGGACAATTGCCGATTACTCCGTTGCGCAAAGCAAATGGCGAGTGGTTGCGTCTTGAGGTTTTGCTATCGGGTTCTTCGCTATGGCTGCGTGCCTGGCAGGTTCAAGTCGGCCGGGTGACGTTGTACCTGCTGGACAGCAATGATGTTGCAAATACGCCGACGCAACGCGGGATTACCAGTGAGTTATACGGGGGTGGAGCGGAGTTGCGGCTGAAGCAGGAAATGGTTCTTGGCGTGGGTGGTTGGCGCTTGCTTCGCGCTCTGGGATTGCAACCGGAAGTCTGCCACCTGAATGAAGGCCACGCTGCTTTTGCGGTGCTGGAGCGGGCACGGGAATTTATGGGGGAAACGGGGCAACCGTTTGACGTGGCGCTGGCCGCAACAAGAGTGGGCAACCTGTTTACAACACATACGGCAGTGGATGCGGGCTTTGATCGTTTTTCACCGGCACTCATTGAGCAATATCTCGGCAAGCATACAAACAAGCTGGGTATATCACTGGACCAACTGCTGGCGCTGGGGCGCAGGAATCCCAAAGATGCCACAGAACCCTTCAACATGGCCTATCTTGCAATACGCGGCAGCGGGGCAGTGAATGGTGTGAGTCGTCTGCACGCAAAGGTTAGCCGGCATCTGTTTGAGCCGCTTTTCCCAAACTATCCGCATGAAGAAATTCCGGTGGGGTACGTGACCAACGGAGTTCATATGCCGACTTGGGATTCTGAAGAAGCGGATGAGCTTTGGACGGAAGCGTGCGGCAAAGACCGTTGGCTGGGAACGGCGGAAATCATGGGGCAGAATATGCGCCGGGTTTCCGACACAAAAATTTGGCAATTTCGGATTGCTGCCAGTCAATCTTTTGTGGATTTTGTCCAGAGGCGTTTGGAAAAACAAATGGCTGCAAGAGGCACTTCTCCCGAAGAGTTGAAACAGGTGCAGCATATATTTGATCCGAATGTATTGACTCTGGGATTTGCGCGGCGTTTCGCCACTTACAAGCGACCCAATTTGCTGTTACACGACCCGGAGCGACTGATGAGACTGTTGACCAATCCATTAAGGCCGGTGCAGCTCATTTTGGCAGGCAAAGCGCATCCCTCGGATTTGCCGGGGAAAGAACTCATCCGCCAATGGATGCAATTCATCAGACGACCCGAGATCCGCCGCCACGTCATTTTCCTGAGCGACTACAACATGCTCCTGAGCGAGTATATGGTGCAGGGCGTCGATTTATGGATCAACACACCTCGTCGCCCTTGGGAGGCGTGTGGTACAAGCGGCATGAAGGTGTTGGTTAATGGCGGCCTCAATTTATCAGAGTTGGACGGATGGTGGGCGGAAGCGTACACACCGGAAGTCGGATGGGCATTGGGTGACGGCAAAGAACATGGCGATGATCCGGCATGGGATGCGCATGAAGCGAACGAGCTTTATGACCTGCTTGAACGCGAAATCATACCGGAGTACTACGCCCGAAATGAACAGGGGATTCCCACTGCCTGGGTAAACAGAATAAGAGAAAGCATGGCGCAATTGACGCCCCAGTATTCCAGCGGCCGCGCGGTGCGTGAATATACTGAAAAATATTACCTGCCGGCAGCAATGGCCTACCGCCAGCGCAGCGCCAATCAGGGCAAGATCGCTGCGCAAGTAGTGAATTCGAGCCGCGAGCTGGAACAAAAATGGGGCACTATCCGCTTCGGCGAAGTGAAAATTGAAAGCGCGGGTGAAATCAACATATTTGAATTACAGATATATCTTGATAGCCTCGATCCGGAAACAGTAAGGGCTGAGCTCTACGCAGATGGCATAAATGGAAATGCCGCAGAGCGCATAGAAATGAAAAGGGCAAGGCAACTGCTGGGGGCGGGCAATAGCTTTGCCTATCGTGCTGAAGTTGCTGCATTGCGTCCCGCGTCTGACTATACGGCGCGGCTTATTCCTTGTCACGAGGGTGTGATTATTCCGCTGGAAGAAACACATATTCTGTGGCAGAAATGATTGGGTTGCACGGAGCCTGTCGAGGGACTTGTTTGGTGACGCATTGAATTTTTAATATCTTCCAGGCATGGTTCGACAAGGCTCTCTTGAATTTGTAAAAAACAAAAGTTGACGGAGATTGCCGGATTACTTGCACGTATATTTCTTAATTCTATGGACGAAGCAATCCGCGCGATGCAAAATGCGATCCACGATGCAGAGAAGGGTTCATATTAGTTCTGCCTGAATGCATGATCGAACACGAGGCCGTGCTGCGAATTCGTTGCGGGTGGAGCATTAAATACTCAACATTTCAGAAGATCAATTTGTGATACATCTGCAAAATATATTTTTGTACACTATTTGTACTTTTGGTAGCCTGCTGATGGCAGGCTGTACAAATTCACCTGCGCATGGCAACACTTCAATTCCCTGGCCCAAAGAGTTCCACTCGGATCAAATCCAGCTACTTAACAGGGTGACCTGGGGTGCCAATACCAATGCGATGCATCAACTCAAAGATGAAGGGGTGGAACATTACCTTGACATGCAATTGCAGCCCGATCCGAAAGCGCCTTTGCCCGATGCCGTTCAAACCCAGTTGAACGCCATGCAAATCAGCCGGGAAAGCCTTGAGCAACTGATTACAGAATGCGAGCTTCAACGTAAATCAGCCGACTCAATTGCGAATGACGACGAGAAAAAGGCAGCGCAACAGAGCTACCAGCAGCACCTGAACCAACTTGCCAAAGAGGCTGCCACGCGTTCGCTTTTGCGGGACCTTTATTCACCGCAACAACTGCAAGAGCAAATGACGTGGTTCTGGATGAATCATTTCTCTGTTCTTCAGGCAAAAAATAATTTGCGTACTATGGTGGGTGACTACGAAGACAAAATTCGTGCGCACTCTTTGGGGCGCTTTCGCGATCTTCTCGAAGTCACTTCCCGTCATCCGGCGATGTTGATCTATCTCGACAACGAGCAAAATGCGCTGGGCCACATCAACGAGAATTACGCCAGAGAGTTGATGGAACTACACACCCTGGGTGTAGAGGGCGGCTACAGTCAGCGTGACGTTCAAGAGCTGGCGCGGATATTGACCGGCTTGGGGGTGAACCTTACAAACAACAAGCCCGGCGTGAAAAAGGGTTTGCAAGATCAGTATGTTCGCGATGGCCTTTTTGAGTTCAATCCTAACCGCCATGATTATGGCGACAAGGTATTTCTCGGCAGGCAAGTGCATGGTCGAGGCCTGGCTGAGATAAATGAGGTTCTGGATATCCTCGCGCATCACTCGGCTACAGCGCACTTTATCAGCCGCAAACTGGCCATGTACTTTGTTGGTGACACGCCCTCCAATGCGCTGATCGAACGCATGGCGCAGACCTTCTTGTCTTCAGATGGACAGATCAACGAGGTTTTGAGAACACTATTCAAGTCGCCCGAGTTTAGTGCCTCACTCGGACACAAATTCAAGGACCCGATTCATTATGTGGTTTCAGCCGTGCGATTGGCCTACGATGACAAAACTATTTTGAATGCCGGACCGATGATCAATTGGCTGAACCGCATGGGTGAGCAAATCTATGGTCACCAAACTCCGGATGGTTATCCACTCACTCAAACTGCCTGGGCGAGTTCCGGTCAGATGGCGACACGCTTCGAAATTGCCAAAGCAATTGGTAGCGGCAATGCGGGTCTTTTTCGCACCGACAGCCCGCAAATCAACGAGCGGGCAGCATTCCCACAATTGGCTAATGCGCTCTATTATCAATCCTGGCAAGCCACGCTGGGAGCGAGCACAATAGCTGCGCTCGATCAGGCAGTATCACCGCAGGAGTGGAATATCTATCTCTTGGCGTCGCCTGAGTTTATGCACCGATAAAGAGGCTAACCATGGATCGTCGTCAAACATTAAAGACACTCACGGCTTTGCCGTTCATGGCATATTCGGGCCAATTGTTAGCGGTGCCATCTGGCAATACCAAATTTCTGCTTGTTTTTCTGCGTGGTGGATACGATGCCGCCAACCTGCTCATTCCCATATCCAGTTCCTTTTATTATGAGTCCCGACCTAATATTGCTATTGCGAAACCCGGCGTCGATGCACATGCAGCGCTTGCCATCGATAGTAATTGGGGTCTTCATCCGGCTCTTCAGGAAAATATTTATCCGCTATTTCAAAATCAGCAGGTGGCATTTATTCCCTTTGCCGGAACCGAAGATTTGTCGCGTAGTCACTTCGAGACGCAAGATAGTATTGAGCTTGGACAACTGAATAATGCAAGCCGCAACTACCAATCCGGCTTTCTGAATCGCCTGGCTACGGTGCTAAGCGGAAACAAACCTATTTCTTTTACCGATCAGTTGCCACTCATTTTTCGCGGGGATACTGAGATACCCAATATGGCACTTCGGCAACTGGACAAACCGGGGCTTGATCCGCGTCAAACCAAGATCATTGCTTCCATGTATCAGGACAGTGCGCTGGCAAAGCCAGTCCTGGAGGGGTTCGATGTCAAGGAAGAAATACTCAAAGAAATGACAGCGCAGATGGATACGGCCAGCCGCAATGCGGTTACTGCCAAAGGTTTTGAACTGGAAGCGCGTCGCATTGCCACATTGATGAAAGACAAATACAGTATTGGTTTTGTTGACATCGGCGGCTGGGATACTCATATCGGAGAGGGCGGAGGAAGTGGTTATCTGGCAAACCGTTTCGACGAGTTGGGACGCGGCTTGGCCGCATTTCATGAGGAGATAGGCTCGCGCTGGCAAGATACGGTAGTCGTGGTAATCAGCGAATTTGGTCGAACGTTTCGGGAAAATGGAAACAAAGGAACGGATCACGGCCATGGCACCGTCTACTGGGTGTTGGGTGGCAAAGTTAAGGGTGGCCGTGTTATGGGTGAGCAGATCGCTGTCAGTCAATCGAATCTGTTCGAAAACCGTGACTTCCCGGTTCTCAATAACTACCGTGCTATTTTAGGAGGATTGCTGGGCCGCCTGTTTGATTTGTCGCCAATGCAAATTGCTTCAGTGTTCCCTGATGAAAAGCCAGTAGATATTGGCCTTGTCTAAATGTGAAATTAAGCCGCCGCCGACAGAAGAAAATATAAAATAATCTCGCGAATAAAAACTACTGTGATTAACTAAACCAGCGGTCTGCTGAAGCAATTAGTTTATCAATCCACCCCAAGTAGGCGCATAGAAAAAATATACAGATACCGAGTAGCATTCCGATTGCGAAGTATTGGGCTACGAGACTCATTTTGTTGCTCCCTATTTTATTGTTAAGCACGGATTACTCTATTTATATTTACAGGCACACGAGCTTGTCTACTCTTCATTTCTTGAAAATTTATGGTTAATACTGTACATAACGATTTATCGACAATACAGGCACAGTTCGAGAAATTGATATTGATACTGGACTGGTTCACATACCATGACAATTATTAGACTAGACCCAAATGATTCTTTACCGTTGATCCATCAAATTACACATGGTATCAAGGCATTAATCGACAACCGGGCGATTAGAAGTGGCACACGGATGCCCTCTATTCGCAATTTCGCCAGCGATCATGACATAAGCCGTTTCACTGTTGTACAAGCATACGACAGGCTGGTAGCAATGGGCTACCTTAATTCAAAGTTGGGGTCAGGTTTCTATGTATCGGCTCGCCCCAAGCCGCGCGCAACTACCGAGATCGGCAAACTGGACGATTCTATAGATGTGGCTTGGCTTTTGCGCAATGCGTTGGAGGATCGCACCAGCAAGACCATGCCCGGAGCCTGGTGGCTACCGGCATCCTGGATGGAAGAAACCGGCATCCAGAAATCGCTGCGACAGCTTTCACTAAAACATGGTGAGTTCTTCACTGCGTATGGAACTCCCGCAGGCTACCAGCCGTTAAGGGAGTTACTGCAAGGTAAACTGTCCGCTATCGGTGTTTCAGCCGAGACCACGCAGATCGTTCTGACCTCCGGCGTTACCCACGCGATGGATCTCATCACTCGCTACTTCGTGCAACCCGGCGATACGGTGCTGGTGGACGACCCCGGATTTTTCATACTATTCGGCGGACTAAAATCTTTCGGTGCAAAAATCGTAGGCGTGCCCTGGAACCATGATGGTCCGGACATTCCCACCATGGAAGGCTTGATCAAGGAACACCGTCCGCGTATCTTCTTCACTAATACGGTATTGCACAATCCAACCGGGGTCAGTATCAGCCAGAGCGTGGCGTATCGAATGCTGCAATTGGCAGAGAAATACGACATGATTCTGGTCGAGGACGACATCTACGGCGACTTCCATCCCTCAAAAATTACCCGCTTGGCTACGTTAGACCAACTGGATAGAGTCATCTACGTCAGCAGCTTCTCCAAGACGATCTCCGCCAGCCTCAGGGTGGGCTACTTTGCCTGCAAGAAGGAATTGGCCGCCAGCTTATGCGACATGAAATTGCTGACCGGCCTCACCACTTCGGAAGTAAGTGAGCGAATCATTTACCAACTCCTTTCCGGCGGGCATTACCGCAAGCACCTCGATAAACTGCGCCTCCGCTTGCAGGAAATTCGCTCTGCCACCATAGCTCGTCTCGAAAAAATGGGCTTTGCCATCTACCTCGAACCTGAAGGAGGCATGTTCATCTGGGTAAAGTTAAACGATGGAATCAATATGGACACTCTGGCAGCGCAAGCTGCAAGGGAAGGCGTCATGCTTGCGCCCGGAAATGTATTTCGACCCCATCAAGAACCATCTCAGTGGCTGAGGTTCAATGTGGCGCATTGCGAAAATGAAGCAACTTTTGAAATCCTGTCAAGAATAGTCGGTGGCAATAGTGCATGACTGCCGGTTCCAAACCGGATGGCAAAAAACTGCCGGGCACTTGTTTTTTGCTTTAGGTAGTCAATCTTCGTCAATACATCCGGCTCATATTTTTTCAATTTCAGCGCTTTAAAATTGGCATGGTATTTGTGCCGGTACAGTATCGACATGAAAATTGATTACTGTATATTCTCTGTACGGCAACTGCTCTATAACGTAAGCACAATATATGTAGTCAACTATTACAAATAATTTCAGGGTGGGGGCAGGAAATGGGGAAAACTATAAACATAACGCAATTCAAACCGCGATTTCATTGGAAAAGAAGAAGCACTCAAATTGGCATGTTGCTGCTGATCATTCTGATTCCCACTCTTGGATTATTTAGAATCGATTTTGCTACCGCAAGTTTCTTTATCAAGGATCTTCAGGTCGAGTGGACGAATTATGTCTTCCTTGTCGGGCTGCTTATTGTACTTTGCATCGTCCCCGTCATCACTTATATGACCGTTGGTTCAGTATTTTGCGGATGGGCCTGTCCGCAAAACCTGTTTGCGGAATTCTCTGACGGCCTAACCCATAAGCTGTTGGGAAAGCGAGCCGACGTTCGCATAGACGGCCCCGGTATGGTCGTCGCGGCATCCAAAAATAAGGCAACTAACTGGCTGTTATTAGGATTAAGTTTTGTCGCGGCCTCGGCGGTATTGGCGTGCTTCTTCCTGATGTTTTTTTATACGCGTAGCGATATGTGGACTTTCATCACGGGTGAAAAAATCCGGCAACCGAGCATGATCGTTATGTTCTGGATGACGACCTTCTTCATTTTTATAGACATTGCCACGGTACGTTATCTATATTGCGACTATCCCTGCATCTATCGCGTCTGGCTAAGGTTTTTCAGGAGCAGGGATGCGCTTCATATATCCTATGATGCCTCACGTTCAGCAGCTTGCGAAAAATGCAATTACTGCGCCACAACCTGTATAACCAATATCCAGCCGACCAACATTAAGATAACCGACACCTGTGTTGACTGCGGTGAATGTGTCGATGCGTGTGACCGCTTGCAAGCAAAATCCGGAACTGATGGACTGCTGAGTTTCAAGGTGGGAGAAAGCTCAAACAGGATGACCTGGCGCAAAATGCTCGGCAAAGCCTTCGCCCGCTACAGATGGATGCTGGGCGTATTTTTCCTGCTGGGATGTACGCTGATGGTGTGGGGAGGAGAAATTGCCGCGCAAAAAATAACAGACCAAGAAAGGTTGCTACAAGAAAACCAAAAAAATCAGAAAATCGCCCGCATCTGCAACCATCAATGCGCAGCCCTGCAAGCCACTTGCAATGCCAAAAACGTCAAAGCCAAGGATTTCACAGGTTGCAACCGCGCCTCGGCTTGCATGTGCGAATGTACCTTGCAACAAGACCCTAATAGCCCGTCTGCTGAGTCATTGCGGCAATGCGGCAATGCGTCAAAAACGGCGAGATTCATGCACAAGCGTTAAATTTGAAGGCGGCTAAGCAATAAATGCTAATGCGCCCTTGGTCTTAAAGGTTGATTTGTTTGGTGCCGCGCTCGTGCTCGTAACCTGTTTTACAGTTCCTACGCCTAACCAGTGTTGTTGAAAAAACCGACAGTTTTCACTGTCGGTTGAGTCAACTATTTACTACTTTATTATTAGCGCAATAATGTTAATACGCTATTTGGGGATTGGTTTGCTTGCGCCAACATCGCCGTACCTGCCTGTTGCA
>Ga0224559_1000103_pt1 | contig 50251 bp, 42 predicted proteins | sample 714S33034metaG_FD_180676 | JGI IMG/M metagenome (GOLD analysis project Ga0224559, IMG submission 180676) | Peat soil microbial communities from Stordalen Mire, Sweden - 717 S3 30-34 | ecosystem: Environmental > Terrestrial > Soil > Wetlands > Peat | place: Sweden: Norrbotten County, Stordalen... | reverse complement strand
GACCGGCCGCCACGGCCTCTTCAACTGTTACGAAGCCTTTATCCACATTATCGATTCGATGGTCAACCAGCACGCCAAGTGGCTGAAGGTGACGCGGCATATTCCCTGGCGCAAGCCGATCGCGTCTCTAAACTACCTGCTCTCTTCTCTGGTTTGGCGGCAGGACCACAACGGCTTTTCGCACCAGGACCCCGGCTTCATCGACCATCTGGTGAACAAGAAGGGCGAGGTGGTGCGGGTCTATCTGCCGCCGGACGCCAACACGCTGCTCTCGGTGGCCGACCACTGCCTGCGCAGCAAGAACTACATCAACCTGATTGTGGCCGGCAAGCAGCCGGCTCCGCAGTGGCTAACGATCGACGAGGCGGTAACCCACTGCACTACTGGACTTGGTGCGTGGCCGTGGGCCTCGAACGACGCGGGCTCGCCCGACGTGGTGATGGCCTGCGCGGGCGACGTGCCCACGCTGGAGACGCTGGCCGCTGTCACGCTACTGCGCACGCTGGCGCCCGACCTCAAAATCCGGGTCGTCAACGTGGTGGACCTGATGGCGCTCGAACCGCCCTCCGAGCACCCGCATGGCCTCGCCGACGAGGACTATGACCAGATCTTTCCGCCCGCGACGCCGACCATCTTCGCCTTCCACGGCTACCCGTGGCTAATTCACCGGCTTACTTACCGGCGGCACAACCACCACCAACTGCACGTGCGCGGCTACAAGGAAGAGGGCACCACCACCACCCCCTTCGACATGTGCGTGCTCAACAACATTGACCGCTTCCAGTTGGCGCTCGACGCCATCCGGCGCGTGCCGCGGCTCAGCGGCCAGGTGGACGCCGCCGAGCAGTGGTACTCCGAGGCCATCCAGCGCCATCACCTGTACGTGGCGGAAAACGGCGACGATCTGCCGGAGATCCGCGACTGGCGCTGGCCACAAAACTGACTTGTTCACCGCGAGCCGGTCACGCGACGCGAAACCGGCTCGCCAACTCACCCACGGAGCGGATTTGGCAATGTGGAATCCGCTCACTCAAGCATTTTCAGGATTGGCATGAAATGAAACCACAGCTGCCCAGGGGATTTTCTTAAGAAAATCCGTCTTACACGCACTTGTTGACCCTATGGAATTCTGAGAATGTTCTAACCTGCTAACTCGCCAATTGCAATCAGCAAGCTTTCCGACCCCCCTGACTTTATGACTTGCTGCTTTGCTGACTGGTTAACCAACTGATTCGTTCAGCTCCATTTCAGAGGCTTTTACGCATGGTTTCCTTACCCGTACTGGTTTTGAACAGTGGTTCATCTTCCATCAAGTTTTCCGTCTATGAGGCCGGCGGCGGCCAGCGGACCAAGCTCTTCGATGGCGCGGTCGACGGCATCGGCACCGCCCTGGGCAAGTTCTGGATCAAGAACGCCGCGGGCCAAAAGCTGATCGATCAGACCCCGGCCCTGCCCGATCCCGCCGTGGCCTTCAAACTGGTCTCCGATGCGCTTCACTCCGGCGACTTTCCCACCCCGCTGGCTATTGGCCATCGCATGGTCTGCGGCGGGCCCACGGTGCAGGAGAACCAGCTCATCACGCCCGAGTTGGTCGACGAGATGGAGCGCTACACGGCCTTTGCGCCACTGCACACCCCCATCGCCTGCTACATCATGCGCGCATCGATGCGCCTCTTCGCCGGCGTGCCCAACTTCGTCTGCCTGGATTCCTACTTTCACCGCACCATGTCCGAGGTGGTCACCCATATGCCCATTCCCGAGGAGTACTCGGCGATGGGCGTCCGCCGCTACGGGGCGCATGGCATCTCCTACGAGTCGATCGTCTACCAGTTGCAGCCCCACGTCCCGGAGAGGCTGATCGTCGCTCACCTGGGCAACGGCGCCTCCATCTCCGCCATTCGCAATGGCCAGTGCGTGGACACTTCGATGGGTTTGACGCCCACCGGCGGCATCATCAGCGGCACGCGCACCGGCGACATCGACCCCGGCGTGCTGCTCTTCATTCTGCGCAAGATCGCCGAGACGGCCCCCAGCGCCGCCGAGGCCGCCGACCGGCTCGAGGTGGTCGCCAGCAAGAAGGCGGGCCTCTTGGGCATGAGCAGCCTCTCCAACGATATGCGCCACCTGCGCGACGCCATTGAAGAGGGCAACGCCAAGGCGCGGCTGGCCGTCGACAAGTTCAACTGGACCATCGCCAGGTGGATCGGCGGCTTTTTCGCCGAGCTGGGCGGTCTGGATATGCTGGTCTTCACCGGCGGCATCGGCGAATACGCCTACCACGCCCGCCAGGAAATCTGCGCCGGCCTGGGTTGTCTGGGCATCATCATCGACCCGGTGCGCAACAACTCGGTCGGCCAGGCGCTGATCTCGGCTGACAACTCGCCAGTCACCGTGCGCGTCATTCCTCCCGCCGAGGATCTGATGATCGTCAATCACGTCATCCGGCTGCTGGGGGCGTAGGCTGGCGGTCTGTTTGCGCTGAAAAGCTGGTCCTGTCGCGACCTCGCATGAAAATGCCACGGCAGGGCTGGCTTCTTCCTGGATAGCACCGTGGCCCTGCGGTTGGGAATGCGGCCCCGAAAGTTTGGGTGCCCCAGATCCCGATTTTGGGACCTTGGAAATTATGAATTCACGCGGCCGCAGCACCAGGCTTGTTTTTTGAGAGATTTGGTCCCGATGGCGGCGCAACTTCAGGGCTTGTGCGCCAAAATCGGCAGCTCGAGGCCTTTGATTCCAAGTCAAATTCAAGGGCTCATTGACCCGCGGCCTCATTTCCCGTAGACTAAGTAATTGCGAGGGATGCGGATAGAGTTGCATTCTGGCCCCGCATCAATCCCCCCTGAAATCAGGGTCTTAGATCAAGGAAGAGCAATGGCAAACCATGTATCGTCGCTGAAGCGCGCCCGGCAGACCGAAACCCGCACCGCGGTGAACCGCGCCAACCGCACCCGTGTGCGCAGCAGCCTGCGCGCGCTCCGCGAGGCGCTCGTCAAGGGCGACGTAGCGGCTGCCCAGACGCAGTATCGCGAGACCGTCTCCACGCTCGACAAGAGTGTGCAGAAAGGGATTTTTCACGACAACACCGTCTCCCGCTACAAGAGCCGCCTGAACGCGCGGCTGAAGGCCCTGGTTCTGGCCAAGGCCGCGTAGTCTTGGGCTGGCTTGGGCGCAGCTTTCAAGAGCTGCCCAGGTTCCACGCCCAGATTTCAGATGAGTTTCTATAACGAATCGCAAAAACCACGCACGGCCAGGGTTGCCCTTGGCTGTGCGTGGTTTTTTGCCCGGATGACGGCCGTGTTCGGGCCTGGAAACTTTCTAAAAACTCGATTTAGTGTGAAGGGTACGGGCTTTAGCCCGTACATCCATGGGGAAAATGAGTCAGGGCTTTAGCCCCTGAGGGAAGTTTTCGCGGCAATTCGCATTTCCTCGGCGGCTAAAGCCAATCAATCAATCTGGTTCTCAACGGACGGGCTGAAGCCCGTCCCCTTCAAAGCACAGTTTCAGACAGGGGCTCAGAACTCGTAGCGCAGGCTGAAGGCCGGGTAGCGGCCCATCTGGTCGACCTTGCTGATTGGCTCGCCGCTGCTATCGGTGCAATCCCATCCCTTCTTGCAGTTGTCCAGCCAGACGTAGCCCATCAGATTACCGCGGTTGAAGACATTTTCCATGCCGGCGTGAATATCGAAGACGCCACGGGCGGCGTGGAAGCGGCGTTCCAGCTCGAGGTCCAGCCGGTTATAGAACAGGCCGCGCAGAGCGTTAATGCGGGTCAGATCGTAGATGCCGCGGCTTTGCGCATTCGAATCGGCCAGGTCAAAGGGCGTGTAGAGGCGGCCGCTCGAAGCCGACTCGCGCAGGTCGAGCTGAATTCCCTTCACCAGCCGGATGTTCCCCATAGCGTTGACCGCCAGGGGCGTGTCGTAGTTGGCGGGGCGGCGGACGCCGTCCAGGGCGCGGTAGGTGGATTGGGCGCGGGCGGCCGAGATCATCCACTGCATCCGGTCGCGCCAGTGCGCGCGCAGCGCCACCTCCAGCCCGCGGGCCTGCTCGGTTCCGGCGCTGGTCAACGGCAGCCAGACAAATCCCTGGCCCAGGGTATCGACCATGTTGGAGAGCATCAGGGCCGGGTACTCGGTGGAGACGGCCTCGCGCCGGTAATCCTTCTGGTACATGTCGGCGTCCAGCGTTCCCCAGTTGGTCTGAAAGACCCTCATTCCCACCCCCTCCTGCCGGACCCGGACCGGTTGCAGGCGGCGGTTGACGGAGTAGCTGATCATGTCCATCACCGGAGGCAACTGCGAGGAGAGGTTCACCTCGGCGTGCAGGCTCTGGCGGCTGTTGAGCTGGTAGGCGACGGACGCGCGCGGCTCCAGGGCGTAGCCGCCGGTGAGGGCGAAGCTCTCGGCGCGCAGCCCGGCCATCAGCTTCCATCGCGTGCCGAATCCGCCCTCGGCCGAGACGAATGCGGCTGCCTGGCCGGTGGAGAAGTCGCGGTGGAAGGTGACGGCGTCCGAGCGGGTGGGATCGGCGCTGAAGGGCGACTGCTGGCCGTTGGGCTGGGCCACGGAGTCGTCCGGGGTGGTCAGCGTGCCGCGCGCCCCGGCCGAAAAGAGCCAGCCGTGCACGCTGGCCTGCAACTCGTAGTTCAGCATCGAGAGACCAGTCTGCGAATTTTCGCTGTAGGTCTCGAGCAGCGTGACCGGATGGCAGTTGCCGCGGCTGTCAATCACTTCGCCGAATTGCTGCTGCTGGCCGATCTGCTGGCTGGTCACGGTCGAGCTGGCGCTCAGATTGGAGCTAAGCTGCGGCGAGTAGTTGTGCCGCCAGTTCAGCGCTTCGGTGGTGCGCCAGCCCGCGTACTGGGTCTGATAGTTGCTGGTCGCTCCCGGCGAGGAGCAGGGCGTCATGTCGATGGAATCGGCGCCGGTCAGGCTGAAGATGGAGATAGTGTCCCGGTCGCTGGGGTTGAGTTCCAGGCGCGCCAGGCCGTTGGTGTAAACGGGCACTCCGTTGATGCCGATGTCGTTGGTGACCAGGTTCAGAATGCTGCGGTGCGCGGAAAGCAGCAGGCTTCCGTTGTGGGGCAGGGCGCGCAGGTAAAGCCCGCCCGCGCCGGTAATGCCGGCCGTGAGATTTCCCGCCTGGCGCGCCGCTCCCAGTTCGCTGGTGTGAATCTCGACCAGCGAAGAGAGGCGGCTGGAGTAGCCGGCGTCGTAGGCGCCGGTCCTCATCTCCATGCTGCCGACCGCGGTCGCATCGATCATCGAGGTGAATCCGCCATTCGAGCCGGAGAGCGAAAAGTGGTTGATGTTGGGAACCTCGACGCCATCGACGACAAAGAGATTCTCCGTCGGATGGCCGCCGCGCACCAGCACGTCGTTGCTCAGATCGGAGGCCCACACCACGCCCGGCAAAACTTGCAGGTAGCGGCTGAAGTCTCCATAAGTTCCCGCCGAAGATAGAATTTCAGCCTGGGTAACATTCGAGACCGGCGCCTCGGCATTCAACGCGCCCGGCGCTTCGGCCACCACTTGCAGCGTAGTGGAAACCATGGGGATTACGGCCGCGGACGCATCCGAGCCTTCCACCGCAGGCGCGGCGGAGTCTTCGGCTACACGCGCGGCAGAGCCTTCCCTGCCCGCGCTGGAGGCTTCCGCAACCATGATGGTCCGCGCCATCTCCTGCCGGGACTGCGCAAAAAAAGGTGCGGGATGGGCGGCAAAGGCGAATAACAGAGGCCAGTAAATGATTTTTTGGCTCATAACAACTCCCGCACAGAAGATTTAGAAATTGATGACTCGCGGCGAGAATGCGGAAGGTAAGAAAGGGGCTGAATGGAGCTTTCGCGCGTGTAACTTCCCGGCATCTTCGCCAAAGCCGCGCTGTTTTGCGCCTTGCCGAGTTAGCAATCTCTAATTAAGTGTCGTTGGAATCGAATAAATTGGGAATATCTCACTTGTGCGCGCGTCAGTAATGTGTGTATTGTTTCGAGACAGTCTAACTGGCTAACTCTAGTGGCGATTTACGCTCAGGTAATCAGATTTATGCCCACACGTAACTTATGCCATCAAAGCTGGCAAGTTAGAGCATTTTCACTGATAGTGTAAGGTCTGGGTGCCCCATCCCTTCGACTTCGCTCAGGATGACAGCCGCAAGGATGGGGCACCCACATGGGTACAAAACAAGCGGTCAGAGGCCTAGCGGGGGGAGTTCAGCAGCGCGCCCAGGCCCTTCATGTCCTTGACGATAATGCGGCGCGCGTCCACCTCCACCAGCCCCTCGGCTTGCAGGCGCATCAGGTTGCGCGAGATCAGCTCGCGCACCGTCCCCAGCTGATTGGCCAGCTCCTGATGGGTCGAAGGCAATTGAAACTCGATGCCGCGCGCGGTCGCCGCGCCCTCGGTTTGCGCCAGTTTGAGTAGCGTGGCCACCAGACGCTGGCGAATGGTGGTGAACGAGAGTTCCTCGATGATCTCCACCAGCCGTCGCAGCCGCGCGCCGATCACCGAGAGCATTTTGAGCGCGACCTGGGGATGTTCCAGGCAGTAGCCGTGAAAATCGCGTTGCGAGATGAAGACGATCTGCGTCTCTTCGAGGGCGATCCCGGAGGCGGGGTAGAGGCCTCCATCGAAGACCGGAATTTCGGCAACGGCTTCGCCAGGCAGATTGACGGCCAGCACCTGCTCGCGGCCGCTGGCGGAACTCTTGAAGATGCGCACCTTGCCGCTGGCGATAATGTGCAATCCGTGGCAGGGCTCGCCCTCGCTGAAGAGCAGCTCGCCCGCGCTGAAGCGCTGGCGCGTGGCCCTGGCCGCCAGGGTGCGCAACTCCTCCGGGGAGAGGCCGGCGAGCAGGGCCGTGCTCCCTAAAATGGCTACGAGATCGGGGCGCTGAGTGCTCACACGTGGATTCTATCAGCCCGTGAGCCGGCTGATTCGATGGATTGCGTTCATCGGGGAATGCTGTGAACCCCACCCTAGCCACAAAAACAAGAACGCGGCGAGGATGGGGCACCCAGAGTAACAGGTAGTGGGAGGGTTGAACTGGATCAGGCCAGCATGGCGGCCAGATCTTCCTTGGGATCACCGATGGCCATGAGGTTGAACTTCTCATGGAGCAGGGCGACCGCCCCTGGCGACAGGAAGGCCGGCAGCGTGGGCCCAATGCGCATATTCCGCACGCCCAGGTGGAGCAGCGTGAGCAGAATCGCGACCGCCTTCTGCTCATACCAGGAGAGAACCAGCGAAAGCGGCAGGTCGTTGACGCCGCAATCGAAGGCCTTGGCCAGAGCCAGGGCGATTTGCAGCGCCGAGTAGGCGTCGTTGCACTGGCCGACGTCGAGCAGGCGCGGCAGGCCGCCGATCTGGCCGAAATCGTGCTTGTTGAAGCGGAACTTTCCGCAGGCCAGGGTCAGAATGAGGCAGTCGTCGGGAACCGCTTCGGCCAGCTCGGTGTAGTAGCTGCGCCCGGAGCGCGCGCCGTCGCAGCCGCCGATGAGGAAGAAGTGGCGGATGGCGCCGGCCTTGACGGCGTCGATGACCGTGCCGGCGACGCTGAGAACCGCGTTGTGGCCGAAGCCGACGGTAATCTCCTCGTCTCCGCCGTCCTCGGCGAAGCCGGGGCTGGCCAGAGCGGCGGCGATCACCGGGCTGAAGTCCTGGTTCGTGAGGTGCTGCACTCCCGGCCATCCGACCATGCCCGAGGTGAAGATGCGACCCTTGTAGGTCTCCTTTGGCTTCTGGATGCAATTGGTGGTCATCAGAATGGCGCCGGGGAAGGCGTCGAATTCCTTGGCCTGATCGGTCCAGGCGCCGCCGTAGTTTCCGGCCAGGTTCCCGAAGGCCTTGAGCTTGGGATAGCCGTGCGCGGGCAGCATCTCGCCGTGGGTGTAGATCTGAATGCCGGTGCCCTTGGTCTGCTCCAGCAGCGCGTAAAGATCGTGCAGGTCGTGGCCGGAAACGAGAATCGCCTTGCCCTTGAGCGCGCCCAGGCGGACCTTGGTGGGCTGGGGATGGCCAAAGGCCTCGGTGTGCGCCTTGTCCAGAACCTCCATGACGCCGTAGTTCAGCTCGCCGACGGCCAGCGCCTTCGCGAGCAGTTCATCGGCGGTGGGCGAGGGGTAGGTCAGAAAGTCGAGAATCTCGTGGAACTTGGCGAAGTTGGCCGGCTCCTTGGCGCCCAGATCCAGCGCGTGAACGGCGTAAGCGGCCACGCCCTTGAGGCCATAGAGGACCAGTTCCTGCAGGTTGGCAATCTCCTTGCCCATGGTCATGAACCTTGCGGGAAGAAGCGCCAGCTGGCTTTGGCCGAGCAATCCTCCCAGCGTGTCGGCAGGCGTCCACACCGCCGGCCCACCCAGCTCCGCGGGAACTACGCCGGCGGCGACGCTGGCGTTCTCATAGAGCTTGCGCGCCTTGCCGCGCACCCCGATGGCCTGATGAATCAGCTCGACGATCCGTGCCGGATCAAAGTTAACGTTGGTTAAAGTGGCGTAGATGGCGTTCACGGTGAAGGCGTCGATGTCCGCATCCGACGCGCCCAACTGCTGGGCCCGGTGCGCATACATCGAGATGCCCTTGAGGGCATAAATCAGCAGATCCTGCAAATCGGCAGTGGTCTCGTCTTTTCCGCAATTGCCGACGACCTGGCAGCCTTCGCCCTTCATCGTCTGTTCGCATTGATAACAAAACATAGTGCACCCTCCTGGCTGGTTTTTACTTGCAGACTGAGCATAGGAGGCCTGCCAATCGGCCACAGCGACTTAAGTCACAGGTCGAAAAGAATTGTCGAGAGAGGAAATTATTTCATCCCGCTGAGACCAAAGTCGCTGCCGCCGGGGCCGGTGCTCCTCCATGCTGCTGCAAGAGAAGGAGATTGCCATGACCCCCATCGCTCAGATCGAAGCCGCCACTCAAACCCTGGCCGTTGCCCAGCCCGGAACAACCTCTCAAGCCCCGTCCGCCTCTCGGACCGTTCGTGAGATTGCCCTGGAACAACCCGCCTTGATGCGAGTCTTCGAGAACTTCGGAATCGACTACTGCTGCGGAGGCGGCAAGACACTGGCCGAGGCCTGCGCCGCCCGCGCGGTCGAGGTTGACCGGGTGGTCGCCGCGCTGAAGTTTGCCGCCATCGCCCCCGCGCCCGCTGCCGAGGACTGGACGCGCAGCTCCCAGGAGGAGCTGACGGCCCACATCGTCGCGACCCATCACGCCTATGTGAAAAAAGAGCTGCCGCGGCTGGCCACGCTGGCGGAGATCGTCGTGAAGCGCCACGGCGCGGCCCATCCCAAGCTGCCCGAGCTGCAAGCCGCGCTGGCCAGGCTGGACGAGGAACTGAGCCAGCATCTGGGCAAGGAAGAGGCCATCCTGTTCCCCTACATCGTCCAGTTGGAAGGCTTTCTTGCCGGCCAAAGCCCCCGCCCGACGGCTTGCTTTGGCGCCGTGGCCAAGCCCATTCAGAAGATGACGCGGGAGCACGAGGCGGCTGGAGCGCTATTGGCCCAAATGCGCTGCCTGAGCAGCAACTTTACCGCGCCGGAAGAGGCCTGCCCGACCTTCCACGCATTTTATGACGGGTTGCGGGAGTTCGAGCAGGACCTGCACCGGCACATTCACCTGGAAAACAACATTCTGTTTCCCCGTGCGGTGGCGATGGAGGCGGCACTGGAGGGAAGCCGGTAAGAATTGGCCTGAAAGATAAGAATATTGCTGAAAACAAAAGGCTCCGGCGGGAATAATCGGCTATAACCTTCAGCCTGTAACCTTCAGCCTGAGAGAAAACCCACGGCTCGACGCGCTGCCATGCAAGCGCCCTCCCGGCCGGGAGGGCGCACAGACAGTGAAGCGGCTCAAGCGATCGCCGCGGCGCTCACTTCGACGGAGTGCTGCTGCTGGCAGGCGTAGTGCTGCTGGCGGCCTTGGTGCTTTTGGTAAACAGCGGAATGTGGAAGGACAGCCCGGCGCTGGACGGCTTTTTCGGTTTGGCGTTTTTGCCGCTCGGGTCCTCGCGGAGCACGGTGCGCTGCGAGTTGATGCACAGCCAGCCGTCGCGCGCGCGCTCGAAGATGTGGGTGAAGACGCCCTTTTCGTCCACCTGGGCGGAGCCGGCCTTGTGGTGCAGCACGTAGGTTCCATTGGCCACCGCGATGTCGCCCAACATGCGCACGGTGATTACCCGCTGCTCGATATGGAGCGTTTTGTCCTCGAGGGTGATCAATTGGGCCAGTTGCTGATTGCGGGTGGTGATGTCGCCGGCGGCCGAGACGTCCATAAACAGGGACGAGAGCACCAGTTCCAGACCGAACTGATCGCGCTGGTTAATGGCCTCCGACCAATCGTCCTCAATCTTCTGGAACTCGTGAATCTCCGGGCTCTCGGTCGAGGTGACGGCGGACGGAGAAGCAGCCGAGGCCGGGCTCTGCGCCAGGACGATGCAGCAGGGGAGGAACAAGAGAGAGAAGCCAGCCACAAATCGGGTTATATGCACCATGAACTCCAGCCAATACAGTTGTCAGAATGCAGTTCTCTGCATTAAGTATTCAGTTGTCAGCCGTCGGTTTCAAGACCGTTCTGCGTCCCGCACTGACCACTGATTACTGACTACTACCTTGAATTCCCGGAAGGCGCGCATCAGCTCCGGCCCGAAGATTTCTATTACCCGCCCAGTGTCGGGTCCTGGTTTTTATACCAGGCTAGTGCGTGCTCAAAATGCTGGAGATCGAAATCTGGCCAATATTCATCCCGGACATAGAAATCCGCATAAATCGATTGTACCGGAAGAAAACCGCTTAATCGGCGTCTTCCTCCCCAGCGTACGATCAAATCCAGACGCGAAACCTCACCTGAACGCAGGCCGCCGTTTTTAAGACCGGCCAGATCCCATTCCCAGCCATAGTTGACCAGTAGATTCACCTTCATTCCGGCACCCTGGCGATGGCGGAATTCGTTTAACGCCTTGGGGAATTGCGTCGAGGTTTCATCGCCGACGACAAGCAGAGCCGCTCCACGGCGTGCAATCTCAAAAGCAAATGCAACGCTGGACTCGCTAAATGCCTGTTTCTGAATGGAAGGCCGTTTAGTATTGTCCTGAGTAAAGCAATAGATGGAAGTTTCCTTGATCCCGCATTCTTTACATTTCTCGAACAGCAGCAACCCCGGGTTGATACCATGAGCATATCCGGCTTCTTTTGGCAGGCCATGATCCACAGCCCAGCGTCGATTCCCATCGGGAATGAAACCGATGTGGCGCGGGATATTATTTTTCGCCATTGCGGAGGTTCCTTAACCGAGCTTTATTTTCCACTGGTCTATTAACTATTGCGAGCATATATAATAATATCAATCATTTAGTGTATTTGGCAAGTTGTTCTGGCCCACTTAGGCCGTTTAATCTGGCCCCCTCCTTCTTGAGGCAAACCGTGGACGGCCCTCACCCGCCTCGACTTCTCCTTCTTCCACCGCGCCCCTTTCTGATGGCACAGCAACCGCTTCACGTACGCAATCGCCTGCTCCTCTTGTTGGGCAGCAGAGCGGCGCGGGCCAGGCCGTAGTGGCCGTAGAGGGGGCTGCTGTAGCCGAACTCGGTCATCACGCGACCAGCTTGCGCAGGTACGCGCCGAGTTGGACAGGCGGGACGGCAACATCGGCGCCGCTCAATCCAGCGCTTGCAGCCGCTCCGGCTGGTGAAGGGTAATCAGCGAGTCCTCGATCGAGACCCAGCCCTCCTTGCGGAACTGCCCCAGGGTGCGGGTGACGGTTTCGCGGGTGGTGCAGGCCATCGAGGCCATCTCCTCGTGGGTCAGCAGTAGCGGAAAGCGGAAGCTGCCCTCGTCCAACTGCTCGCCAATCTGCGTGGCCAGCTCCAGCAGCAGGCGCCCCAGGCGGGCGGCCACGGTCTCGGCCAGCGCGATGCGGCAGGCGTCCTGCAAGGCAAAGCGGTACTCCTGGCAGATGCACTGCACGGCGCGCATCTGTGCCTCCTTGTGGCTGCGCAGAAAGCCGAGGAAGCGGTCGCGCTCGACGGGGCGAAGCTGCGCGGTAGTCAGCGTCTCAGCCGAAACCTCGTAGACGCCATGGGAGAGAACCGCGTAGAGGCCCAGCATGGAGCCCGGCCCGGCCACGCGCACGATCATCTGGCGCTCCCGAAAATCTCCAACGGTGAGCTTGAGATAGCCGCCGCAGATCAGGTAAAGGCAGCGCGCATCCTCGCCCTGCGTAAAGAGCGTCGACTGCGCGGGCAGGCTGATAGTGCTGGTGGCCAGCTCCAGATCGGCCAGCACGGCCGCACCCAGTGAGCAGAACCAGCCGGGGCGGCGATTGGAGCAGGCCGCGCATCCCACCGGAGCCTGCCGGATCATCTGCCTCGGCCGCGCTTGCCCTGCCACCGGATTCTCTTTTTCCACTTCCACCATGTTCCCGCACCGCCGGCCGCCAGCATCAACTGCTTCAGCCGCCATCACCCGAGCCGCCATGAATTTGAAGCCCGTCCGCCACCGCGGCGGTCAGACCAGGATGAAAATGGCGCCCGGTATTCCAAAAATCAACACATCCCTGGGTTATAACGAGTGTGCCGGAGCCTTCGTTGCTATGAATGTGACAGGGCTCACATCTATGCAAAGCCCCGGCAGGCTGAGGCTTTGTCCGCTCTCGAAAAATGGAGCGCACGGAAGGTCTGTGTTGATTCGCGGCAGGAAATCCAAACCGGGAAGAAATATCGCTGTTGTATGTGACGGTCATCACTATAGATTGAACAAATTTGGACGTACTATGCAGCGCAAGAAGAGATGCTCCTCACAAAGAGCACCTTCCGCAAAGGCATGGCCGGCGCTTCTGCCGGCCAACCGACATTCCCCAAGGGGGAGATCCGCGATTTTTGGCTGACGGAGGCCGATTTTGCCATTTGCGGAAGCAGCTATTGAGACGATCAAAGGCGGTATTCAATGCATAAGGACAGGCCTGTCACGCAATTCCTGATTGGTGCGGTTCCGGGCAGAAGGCCGGGACTGCGAGCTTGGATGTGGTTGCTGGGCGCAGTCATCTTGTGCGTTCCCCTGCTGGCCTCGGCCGCGCCCGGCGAGAAGCCGGCGGCCGCGCAGTCCGCCGCGCCGGCCCAGCCGTCCGCACAGGCCCAGCCGTCCGCGCCCCCGGATTTTGTGGGCGCCGAAACCTGTGCGAGTTGCCACGATGAGGTGGCCAGTGGGTTCGCCAACAACCCGCACAGCAAGCTGGCCCTGGAGCATGGCAATAACGGGGTCACCTGCGAGTCCTGCCATGGCGCCGGCAGCGCGCATGTCGCGGCGGGCGGCGACGCCACCAAGATCTTCAATCCGGCCAAGGCCTCGGCCAAAGAGGTGGACTCGAAGTGCCTGGACTGCCACGCGGGTGCGCATCCCAACTTCCTGCGCTCGCCCCACACCAAGGCGGGGGTAAGCTGCGTCAGTTGCCATAGCGTCCACGCCAGCCAGGCTCCGGAGCACCTGCTCAAGGCCTCGCAGCCCGCGCTCTGCTTCCAATGCCACACCGACGTGAAGCCGGCCTTCGATATGCCCTTCCACCACCGCGTGAACGAGGGCCTGGTCAAGTGCAGCGACTGCCATGACGTTCACGGCACCTTCGAGAACAATAACCTGAGGACGACGGCCGATCAGAACGCCATCTGCACCAAGTGCCACACCGAGACGCGTGGGCCTTTCGTCTACGAGCACGCCGCGGTCAAGGCGGAGGGCTGCCTGGGCTGCCACACCCCGCATGGTTCGCAGAATGCCCGGCTGCTGAATATGCCGAATATCAACACCTTGTGCAACCAGTGCCATAGCCCCGTCTCCGCAGGCACGGTTCACAGCATGAGCGCGGGATCGGCGGAGCTGACGCCCTGCATCAGCTGCCACACCATGATCCATGGTTCCAACATCAATCAGGCTTTCATCAGGTAAATGAAGCTCGGCCGCGCCCTCCGGCCACGACCGAGGGCACGGTCCCGATCCCGTTCCAACCTGGCACACGAGTTCAAGATCTGGCACGCGAGTTCAAGATTTCGAGGTCAGCAACAGGGCTTTTCAAGTGAGGCTTTATGAAAAAGATAAGCTGGTTTTCCCGGCTGTCCCATCAACAGCCCTCTTTCGCAATGATCCAGCGCCTCGCTGGGGGCATTGGAGTCGCCACTTTGATGACGGGCATCGCTCTGGCCCAAAATCCGACCGCCGCCGCCCCGCTTCCGGCGCCGGAGACGCATACGGTGGTCCCGGGCGGGTACACGATCCACCAGGGCGTGGATCTGGGCGGCCACATCGACAGCATCTCGGGCAGCGGAGCCATGTACGACACGCTGGTCAATCTTCACTCCGGGCCGCGCGTGCTGGGCGAAACCTTCGAGATGCGCGCGCTTCCCGGCACAAAGCATACCCTCCTGGACAGCCTCACGGCCATCAGCAACGGCTTCGGCGGCGATCCGAACAACTTCGCCAAGCTGGACGTCTACAAGGGCAGAGTCTACGAGTTCTCGGGCATCTTCCGCCGCGACCGCCAGTACTTCGACTACGACCTGCTGGGCAACCCGAATATTCCTGGGGGGCAGTCGATTCCCATCGGTCCCTCCGGTTCGCCAACCGGCTCGCTGGCGTGGCCGCAGGTAAGGCAGTCTCCGGTGATGTTCAACACCGTGCGCCGCATGACCGACACCAGCCTCACCCTCTTTCCGCTCTCGAAGGTGACCTTCCGGGCGGGGTATTCGCAGAATGTCTTCGAGGGCCCGACCCTGAGCCCCGGCGGCAGCAGCAATTACTTTGCGGAGTCGATCGGAGCCAACGACGCCCTGCTTGAGCAGTATCAGCGCAACAGCACCGACGATTTCACGGGGGCGGTCGATTGGAAGCCCTGGCGGAAGACAAAGCTGACCTTTGAAGAGCGGATCGACCACTACAAGGCGGACTCCTACTTTACTCTGGCCCGCAGCAGTTTCATTGTGCAAGAGGCGGATGGAACGCCGGCCGCGCTGGGTAACTGGGACAGTTTGACCCCTTACGACAGCAGCTCCTGCAATAAGACCCACATGATCAACTCGAACACCGTCCTGTATCCGAATGCCTCCGGCAGCCGGCCGATCATCGATCCTGCTTGCAATGTGGCCACCAGCTACCTGCGTTCGCAGCCGACGCGCATTCTCTACCCCACCGAGACCTTCCGCTTCCAAAGCTCGAGCATCAAGAACCTCTCGATGAACGGGGAATTCCGCTACACCCAGGCGAATATGCACCTTCCCAACTACTATGAGAACTTCCGGGGTTTGGATGGGCTGATTCGCCGGATAACCTATACAGGCAATGCGAGTGCCAGGCGGGAGGTCGTGGCCGCCGACTACGGCATCGTCTGGCAGGCTACCAAAACAATCACCCTCTCCGATCAGTTTGACTTTTCCAATGTCCACCAGCCCGGCACCGCCAACATTTCGGCGGGGATCACGGAAAGTGAGAGTCTTACGGCTCCGGGATATGTAAGCGGATTTGGAACCATCAATTACATTGGCGGGCTGACCCCTGGAACCGCCACGGTTGAGGGCAACCCCAATGGCGTCCCGCTGCCGGAATACTTTGGCCAGAGGTTCATAACCAATAACTTCACGGCGAGCTGGGACGCCACGCCTCGCGCCACGTTCTCGCTCACCTATCGCTACCAGACGCACAGAATCGTTCAAGACGCTGCGACAGGCCCAGACAGCACCGTGATCGACATCAATGAAAACGGCGGAATCTTCAACGTCGCCCTGCGTCCCACCAACCATTGGGACGTGAATGGTACGGTCGAGGTGCTCTACGCCGACAACGCCTACACACCGGTCAGCCCGCGGCAGACCAAGCACTACCGGGTGCATTCCATCTACCGGCCCAGGCCCTGGGCGACGATCTCGGGCGCCTTCAACGACCTGGAGCGGCATAACAACACCAACAACACGGGCACGGCGCCCCTCGACGGCCCGATCAATCATGTCGATCACAGCCGGGTTTTCAGCCTGGGAGCGGTGCTGGCGCCCAATGAGCACTATGGGCTCGATCTCAATTACGCCTACAGCGACGTGTACGCAGCGACCAACATCTGCTATCTGAACGGTTCTCCGATCCTGCCCACGTCTGGACCCGTAGTCCCGAACACCTTCCTGCCTGGCGCTGTCACCTCGGTTACCGCGACCCTGTGCCCTGGCGCGTACGCCAGGAACACGACGACCCTCGATGATTGGGGGCCTTCCCGCGACTTCATGGATGCGCCTACGCAGTATGGATCGGCGGCCTTGATCTTCTCCCCGGTCAAATCCATCCACTCCAACGTGGGCTATCGGATCAGCTCGGTGAACGGCAGCCGGTTCTTCAACGATGCGCGCGACGTCAACGGCTCGCTGGTCTCCACTTACCAGTCCCCCTATGTGAATCTTGCCTGGACGGTTCATCCAGGATGGGTTTGGAAGGCTGAGTACAACTACTACGGCTACGGCGAGGGCGGCCCTTCCGGCTCGCCCTTCTGCAGCACTTCAACTACTGTGGGAGCAACCATTGTTCCTTGCAACTCGCCTATTCTGACCGGTCCGACGGGCCTGACCGAATCGCCTTCCGGTTTGACCGCGCCGCGGAATTTTCATGCCAATAACGTGACCCTCAGTATGCATTACGAGTTCTGAGGCCGCGCGCTGATCGAGCGTGGCAGGATCAAAGCGAGGCAGGATCGAAACAGGATCGGCGCCGTTCCCGTGAAGTCAGGGTGGAAATTGCGCCGGTTTGAGCCAGGCGGCATCCTGTAGCCATTCCGATGGCCGCCCGGCGGCCAGTTCAGATGCGGCGCAGATGAGATCATGCCGTCTGTGAAATTGCTTTCAAGGAGAGTACCGATGACAAAGACGATTCGTTCCCTAGCGGTGCTGGCCGTTGCAGTCTGTCTGGCCGGCGCCATGTGCTTGGCTGAATCCTCAGGCCAGGCGACCTACAAAACCAAATGCGCGATGTGCCACGGCGCCACCGGCACCCCCAGCGCGGGGATGACCAAGTCGATGGGCATCAAGTCGGCCTCCGATCCGGCCATCACGAAGCTCACCTCGGCCGAGATGAGCTCCGCCGTCAAAAATGGCAAAGGCAAGATGAAGCCCATCGCGGGACTCACCAACCAGCAGATCACGGACGTGGTGGCCTTCTACCGCAGCTTGAAGTAGCGAGCACTCTTCGACTCGGCCCGGAAGATTGAACCGGGCCAGGTCGAAGCCAAACCACGGCTGGGCTGCGCGGGATTCCGGCGAGGGGCATTTCAAGTCTCGCTGAGAAGCCGTTTCAGGGGCGCCATTTATTGATAGGCCATTGATTGGGGTGTGGGGGGCAAGGTGACCTTGTTTCAACAATTCCGTGAAGGCTGGGTGCGGCCCGCACTGTTTTTTGGCAACAACTCTATCAGCATCGCCGGCGGCGCGATCACCACCGCCTCGGGCCTGACTATGATCGGCTACTGGCTGGTGGAACTCTTCAGCCGGGGCACCGAAAACCCCTACCTCGGAATCATCTTTTTCCTGCTTCTGCCGTTTCTGTTTATCGTTGGCCTGCTGCTGATCCCGGTGGGCATTATTCTGCGCCGCCGCAAACTTCGGAAAGCCGGTCAGATTCCGGCCGAATTTCCCCAGATCAACCTCAACGACCGGATCTTCCGCCACGGCATCGAAATCGTGCTGGCGGCCACCATCGTTAACCTGCTGATCGTGGCCATCGCCAGCTATCGCGGCGCGGACTACATGGATTCGCCGCGATTCTGCGGGCAGACCTGCCACGTGATGCTCCCCGAGTACACCGCCTACCGGATGTACGCGCACTCCCATGTGGCCTGCGCGGAGTGCCACATCGGTGCGGGCGCGGCCTCCTACTTTGCCGCCAAGGTGAATGGCACCCGGCAGATGATCGAGGTCACTTTTCATCCATTCGCATCCATCGCTCCTAAATGGATTCCAGACTATCCCACGCCCATTCCATCTCCGGTGGAGAATCTGCGCCCAGCGCGGGAGATCTGCGAGGGCTGTCATTCGCCTGACAGGTACGTGGGTGAAAAGCTGCTGGTCAAGTCCGACTTTGCCGACGACGAGCAGAACACCGAAACCCAGACGGTGCTGGCGCTGCACCTGGGCGGAGTGAATGGCCTCTCGCACCTGACCGGCATCCACGGCGTTCACCTGGGCCACATCGAGTACGTGGCCACCGACCCCACCCGAACCACCATTCCCTGGGTCGAGAGGCGGAACGCCGACGGCTCGAAGACGGTTTTCAGTTCACTGCCGGCCGGCAGCGGCACGCCCCAGGGCGAGCGCAGGGTGATGGACTGCATCGACTGCCACAACCGCGCCGCGCACACCTTCGTGACCGCCGAGGAGGCGATCAACCAGGCCATGGCCTTGGGCGCTATCAGCCCCGCGCTGCCTTGGATTCACAAGGAGGGTCTGGAGCTGCTGAAGGCCAGCTACGCGAGCCAGGCCGAGGCGCGGCGGAAGATTCCCGATGGGCTGCGCGCCTTCTACCGCTCCCAGCATCCCGAGGTGCTGGCCACCAAGGCCGCGCTGGTCGACTCCGCCGCCGGCGAACTGGTGACCCTCTACACCAAGAATGTCTTTCCCTTCATGAATGTGACCTGGGGAACGCATCCCAACCACATCGGCCACATGAACTACCCCGGCTGCTTCCGCTGTCACGATGGCAATCACGCGGCCCAAGACGGCAGCAGTATTCCTCAGGACTGCGCGACTTGCCACAATCTGCTCGCCGTAGGCGAGGCCAAGCCCAAGGTCCTCTCCGATCTGGGCATTCAGTAAGGCCTGTCCAAGAATGTGCCCCGAAGGGGATGGGCTTTAGCCCTTGAATGAATATAACTTTCAATAAGTTACAATCTCGCAGCGGCTAAAGCCGCATTTCGTCGGCGGCTTCCGCGGCACGACTGAAGTCGTGCCCTGACACTTCTGGTGGTTCTGAATCTCTAGGTTTCCGGGAGTGGCGCGTTACTGATCGGCTGCCGGTTGCATCAGGGGAACGTCCTCCTGTTTCGGTCCCGGCCCTCCGGCGTGGTAGGCTGGCTTTTCAGTTTGAAGGAGCCAGAATCTCATGCATTCCACCCAGTCGACCCGCTTCAATCTTGTTGCCTCAGCCCATGCCGCTATGATCGAGCACGGTTTCCAGCCGGATTTTCCCAAGGGAACCGAGAACCAGTTGAGTGCGATCAAGTTGAGCGCGATCCAGGCTCATCCCGGGTTGACGCCCGCGGACTGGATTCAGGATCTGCGCGGCCTGCTCTGGTCCTCGATCGACAACGACACCTCGCGGGATCTGGACCAGATCGAGTGGGCCGAGCAACTTTCCGATGGCCGCATCCGCGTGCTGATCGGCGTGGCCGACGTGGACGCGCGCGTTCGCCAGGGCACGGTCATCGACAGCCACGCCCGCAGCGAGACGACCTCGGTCTACGCCGGCGTCCGTGTCTTCCCCATGCTGCCCACGGAGCTTTCCGAGGGCATGACCTCGCTCAACGAAAACGAGGACCGCGGGGCCGTGGTGATCGAGTTTTCGGTGGACCCAGCGGGTGCGGCCACGGACGGAAAAGCCTACCGGGCCCTAGTTCGGAATCATGCGCAACTGGCCTATAACGCGGTCGGCGCGTGGCTTGAGGGCACGGGGCCGACGCCTGAAAAGGTGGCCGCCAACGCTAAGCTGGCAGCGCAATTGAAGCTGCAGGACGCGGCCGCGCAGCGCATGGTCGATGGGCGCTTTCAGCACGGCGCGCTCGACCTGGAGACCATCGAAACCCGGCCGTTGATGCTGGCCGAGCAGGCGATCGAGATCGTCCGCCTGACCAAGAACCGCGCCACCTCGCTGATCGAGGAGTTCATGGTGGCAGCCAACGGCGTCATCGCCAGGACCTTCGAGGAGGCGGGCGTGGCCTCGATCCGCCGCATCGTGCGCACGCCCAAGCGCTGGGATCGCATCGTCGAGCTGGCCGCGGGGCTGGGAACGGTGCTGCCTGCCGAGCCGGACTCGAAGGCTCTCAACGACTTTCTGCTGGCCCAGAAGCGCAAGGCTCCCGACCTCTTCCCGGACCTTTCGCTGGCCGTCGTCAAGCTGATGGGCCCCGGCGAGTACGTGCTGGTCAAGCCGAAAGAGGTTTCCCCCGGCCACTTCGGCCTGGCCGTGCAGGACTACACGCACTCGACCGCGCCCAACCGCCGCTTCCCGGACATGGTGACGCAGCGCCTCCTGAAGGCGTGGCTGACCAAGGCGCCGCAGCCCTACTCGCTGGGCGACCTGGACAAGATAGCAATCCGCTGCACTCTGATGGAAGATTGCGCCCGCAAGGTGGAGCGCGAGATGCAGAAGCGCATCGCCGCCGTCGTCCTGCGTCCGCGCATCGGCGAGAGCTTCCGCGCCATCGTCACCGGCGTCAACCACTACGGCACCTTCGTCCGCACCCTCGACCCGCACGTGGATGGAATGCTGGTCGAAGGCGGCAAGGGCCTGGATGTGGGCGACAAGGTGACGGTGAAGCTGGTTTCCACCGATCCGCAGCGGGGATTTATTGACTTTGCGGTGTAAAATTCCGGCCTTTTCCGTAAAACAGCCTGGAATGCCGCGCGTTCTTTCGGGAGTGGCGTCATCCTGCCGCCGCATGTGGCTACTACGCCAGCCGGGGTGCAACTTGCCAGCCTGCTAACCTTGATAAAGGATTTTATGAGCACTTCACCGATTCGCTAGCGGGCGTAGAGGGCTTATCTTGGGCTGGACCGCACTTTTCGCTATTGCATTTTCCCTTTCGCTGGACGCCTTTGCCGTGGCCACGATTGCGGGTACTACTCTGGATGTGCCCTCGCTCAGGCAGCGCTTCCGCCTGAGCTTTCACTTCGCAGCCTTTGAGGCGATGATGCTCACCGGCGGTTGGTACCTGGGAAGCTTTATCGTGCGCCTGCTGCATGGGATGGAAGCCTGGGTCGCCTTCGCTCTGCTGGCCCTGGTCGGCGGCAACATTGTGCGCAACGCGCTGCGCAACGTAAAGGGCGAACGCCACAAAATTGATCCGACACGCGGCTGGGAGCTGGTCTTTCTTTGCGTGGCATCGAGCCTGGACGCACTGGCGGTTGGCATTTCTCTGGCCATGGTCAAATTTCCCATCTTGCGCTCGGCGCTCGTGGTGGGCGTTGTCGGCTTCGGCATGACGCTACTGGGCGTGGAATTGGGCCGGAAAATCGGCACCATCTGGGGACGCCGCTGCGAGCTGATCGGCGGCATTGTCTTGATTTTCATGGGCCTCTACTTTCTGTGGCCAGTGGTGCGGGGGCTGCGCTTCTAGAGCGGCTTCAGCGGCGCTTCGAGCGTCCTGGCTGGCCGGGGATTTGGCCGTCCTGAAAAGAACGGGACTGAATAGAATTTAGTCGGGAGAAGATTGAAGTGAATGTAAAGCGCTTTTCGCTTTTGCTGCTATTATTCGCCGCTTTCGGGCTGTATTCGCGCGCGGCTTCGGCTTCGGCTACGGTTTTAGCTCAGGACCAGGGTGCCGCTAAAACTCTGGCTCCGGTTTCAGCTCAAAATCAGGTTCCGGCTTCGGCTCAAGCGAATCTCCTGCGCGCCACGCTGCCCAACGGGATGCGGGTCGTCATCATCCGCAGCACATTGGCCCCGGTGGTCACCGTGGAGGCGAATTTTCTGGTGGGCGGCAACGAGACGCCGGCGGGATTTCCTGGCATGGCCCACGCGCAGGAGCACATGGCCTTTCGCGGCTGCGCGGGCATGACGGCCGATCAGACGTCGGCGATTTATGCGCAACTGGGAGGCGAAAACAACGCCGACACGCAGCAGAACATTACCCAGTACTTTGCCACCGTGCCAGCGGCCGACCTGGACGTGGCGCTCGAAGCGCAGGCGGCCTGCCTGCACGGCATCGACAACTCCCAGAAGGAGTGGCTGGCGGAGCGCGGCGCCATCGAGCAGGAGGTGGCGCGCGACCTCTCCAACCCCACCTACAAATTCATGAATCGCCTGAATGAGGATATGTTCGTGGGTACTCCCTACGCCCACGATCCGCTGGGCACGAAGAGCTCCTTCGACGCCACCACGGGCGAGATGCTCCAGAATTTTTACAAGCAGTGGTACACGCCAGGCAACGCCATCCTGGTGGTGGTGGGCGATGTGGACCCGGCCGCGACGCTGGCCAAGATTCAGCGGCAGTTCGGCGATGTGGCCAGCCACGCCCTGCCCCCGCGTCCGGCCGTCGATCTGAAGCCGGTCAAGTCGGAGCAGTTCACGCTCGACAGCAATCTTCCCTACCTTCTCGGCTTTATCGCCTATCGGCTGCCGGGAACCAGTTCGCCGGATTACGCGGCCAGCCAGATTCTTGCCGATGTGCTGGCCAGCCAGCGCGCCGACCTGTACGGAATGGTCCCGGCCGGCAAGGCGCTGGCGGCGGAGTTCGGCCTGGCGGAGAGCCATACCAAGGCCAGCGTCGGTTACGGGATGGTCGCTTTGCCCTCGGGCGCGGAGGCCACGGGCGCCGCCAAGGACGCCATCAAGGAAATGCGGGCGATTCTGGCAAACTATGCGCAGATGGGCGTCCCGGAGGATCTGGTGGCGGCGGCGATCCGCAGCGAAGTGGCCTCGGCCGAGTTTCAGCGCAACTCGATTCCCGGCCTGGCCAATCTCTGGTCGAATGCACTGGCCGCCGAGGGCCGCAACTCGCCCGATGAAGACGTCGAGGCGATCAAGCGCGTTACGCTGGCGGATGTAAACCGGGTTGCCCAAAAATACCTGACCGATGAGAACTCGATTACGGCGGTTTTGAAGCCGGTGCCGACCGGGCAGCCCGTCTCGGACAAGGGCTTTGGCGGCGCGGAGAAGGTCACTTCGGCCCCGACCAAGCCGGTCGAGCTGCCCGCGTGGGCGGCTGTCGCGCTGGCGCGGCTCAAGGTTCCCGAGAATTTCATCAAGGTCACGGAGACCACGCTGCCTAACGGGCTGCGTTTGATTGTAAAGACGGACCGGACCAGCCCCACCGTTTCGGTGGCGGGCGCGGTGAAGCACAACTCCGATCTGGAGACCCCGGCCGGCCAGGAGGGCGTCTCGGAGATTCTAGACGGGCTCTTTTCCTACGGAACCAAAACGCTGGACCGGCTGGCCTTCCAGAAGGCGCTGGACGACATCGCCGCCAACGAGAGCGCGGGCTTCAACTTCTCCGTGGCCGTGCTGAAGGAGCACTTCTCGCGCGGCGTGGAGCTGCTGGCCGACAACGAACTTCATCCCGCGCTGCCGGCCGAGGCCTTCGCCGTGGTGCAGCGGCAGACGGCGGAGTACGTCGCCGGAGAGCTGCAAAGCCCCGGCTACCGGACCTCGCGGGCGCTGGATCTGGCCCTGTTGCCGGCCGGCGACCCGGTTTTGCGGCAGGCCACCCCGGCCACGGTCAACAAGGTTACGCTGGACGAGGTAAAGCAGTACCACGCCGCCACCTTCCGCCCCGACCTGACCACCATCGTGGTGATCGGCGACGTTACGCCGGAAGAGGCGCGGACGGTGATCGAAAAGTGGTTTGGCGATTGGAAGGCTTCGGGTCCAAAGCCGAATACCACCCTGCCTGCGGTCCCTCTCAACAAGCCTTCCGCCGTCGATGTGGCCGATTCCGAGGCCGTGCAGGACTCCGTCACCCTTTCCGAGCAACTGAAGCTCAACCGCTTCGACCCGGACTACTATCCGCTGCAACTGGGCAACCACGTTCTGGGCGGAGGCTTTTACGCGACGCGCCTTTACCACGACCTGCGGCAGGTGGCCGGCTACGTTTATTCCGTCGATGTGAACCTGAACGCCTCGAAGACCAGGGCCACCTACTCGGTCGACTACGGCTGCAACCCGGAGAACGTCTCGAAGGCGCGGGCGCTCGCCGTGCGCGACTTGGAACGTATGCGGACCGAGGACGCATCGGCGAGCGAGCTGCAACAGGCCAAGGCGCTGCTTCTGCGGCAGATTCCGCTGAGCGAATCGAGCGAGGACGAGGTCGCCGAGGGGCTTCTGCGGCGGGCGGAGATTGGCCTGCCGTTGGACGAGCCGATCCGGGCAGCCAAGCGCTACTACGCTCTGGATGCCGCTGAGGTGAAGGCAGCGTTTTTCCGGCACGTGCGCCCCGAGGATTTTGCACAGGTGGTCCGCGGCCCGGCTCCGCAGTAAGACCGGTTCCGCGGTAGGCCCGGTTTCATGGAGAAACGGCTTCGCGGTAGAAACGCAGTGGGGGTTGCGTCTGCTTTTCTATGCGCTGTGCCCATTTCGCACCCTCGGCGGATCGGCACAGGCCATTCCGCAAGTAATGCTGGCGGTCAATATATTCTCCGGAGGGGTGCAACTTTTTATGGGTTCGTGCATCTATGTAAGCAATAAGCAGAGGCTTCCCCGAAATTTCACCCTCCCAGGAAAGGTATCCACTCCTTCTTGAAGGTTCAGTAAGAACCTCTTCCCAAATTCTCCTCTCGACCCCTTCCATTCATTGCCTCTCGAGCGGGCCTGCCGGAAGGCAGGCCCAAGTCTCGTCTGGCGCCAGATAAAATGGGAGACAGATGCCCTCTTCCTCCACTCCAAAGCCTTACTCCGAGCCGGAAATTCAGGCGCGGCAAATTCAGGCGCGGCAAATCGAGGAGATTGACGCGCTGTTTGAACAGGCGGGCCTCAAGCGCAACCTGCGCGGCCAGGCTGCCGGCGTCACTCACCGGATGCGCTTCGAGCGGGCGGCACGGCAGGAACTCACGCCGCCCGCGCCCGTCGCCCGCGTCGCGCCTAACGGCGTCGCCTGGCTGGCGGTTCCCGCCTGGGAGAAGCTGGACCGGGAAAAGCTGGGGCAGGAAAAGTCAGGCCAGGAAAAGACAGGTTGGCTCTGGCACGGCTTCAGCACCCGCCGCGGCGGCCTCAGCCGGGCCTATTGCGCCGATGGAGCGCCGGGCGAGTTGAATCTGGGCTTTACGGCTGGCGACGACCGGGAAACGGTCAGGCAAAATCGCCGGCTTTTTGTCGAGGCAGTCAGCGGGGATGCAGCCGCGCCGCTGGTCACTCTCAAGCAGATTCACTCGAATCTGGTCCTCCTGGCAAACTCCGCGGAGGCCAGCCGCGAAGAGCTCCAGAATCAAGAGTCGAATACCGGCATTCCCAGCGGCTGTTCTTCGCCGATGGGGTCGAAAACCGGGGCCCTCAGTAAAAACTCTTCGTCGTGGGAGCGCAAGGGCGGGGTCCCCGGCGACGGGTCTTTGCCGCTGGGGCTGAAGGGCGACGGCCTGATGACCGATGAGCCAGGTCTGCTCTTGGGCATTCAGACTGCCGATTGCATTCCGGTGCTGGTGGCCGACCGCAAGCGGCGCGCCGTGGCCGCCTTCCATGCCGGTTGGCGAGGAACGGTGCAGCGGATCGTGGAGAGCGGAATTGGCCGCATGAGGCTCCAATTCGGCTCCCGGCCAGAGGATTTAGTGGCCGCCATCGGCCCCGGCATCGGTCCCTGCTGCTACTCCGTCGGCGAAGAGGTGCTCTCCGAGTTCGAATCCCAGTTCGCTTACGCTCGTGAACTCTTTTGCGAGGTCTACGATTCCGACCCGGTGCGCACCCGCTACCCGATGCTGTTTTTGACGCAGCGGGCACCGGGGCATTCGCCGATCGGCCCCAGCCTGCACCTCAATTTAGCGGAGGCCAACCGCCGCCAGTTGCTCGCGGCGGGCCTAAAACCACGGTCGATTCATCTGGTGGGCGGCTGCACAAGCTGCCAGCCGGAACTGTTTTTCTCGCATCGCGGCTCACAAGGCCACGCGGGGCGCATGATGAGCCTCATCGGCATTCGCCCGGACACAGCGCGACGCTGAGGGCGTGCATTCAGGAGGCGCGGGCGGCTTCCTGGGGATTGACCAGGTCGCGCAACTCCTTGGAAGGCTTGAAGTAAGGCACCTTTTTCGCCGGAACCTCGACGCGCTCGCCGGTCTTCGGGTTGCGCCCGATGCGGGGGTTGCGCCGGCGAATGCGGAAGGAGCCAAAGCCGCGAATCTCAATCTTATCTCCGCCCTTGAGGGCCCCGATCACCGCATCGAAGATGGTCTCGACGATGACCTCGCCATCGCGGCGCGTCAGGTCGCCCACGCCGGTCACCTTTTCCACCAGGTCTGCCTTTGTCATGTTCTCCAGGCCTCCGCTCACAGCATAACCGGATTCGGCCTCTCCTGGCACGAAAAAGAAGGCTTCTTTGCGGATTTGGACCTTTTCCTCTCAATAGCTTGGCGGGGAAGAACCCGTATGGAAGATTGCACGGGCGACTTAGCGCGTCGGCATTTATGATGACCAGAGTCTTTCCCTGAACTCCCCCATCCGGAAGCGGAGGAGACTTCAGGGCAGGGGACGGAAACGTGACGGACGAATCAAAGCAGAATGCCGGGCCGGCGAACGGCGCCGGGCCAAAATACAGCATCGTGATTCCGGCCTTCAATGAGAGCGCACGCCTGCCGGCGACGCTCGCCTCGGTGATGGAGTGCATCCGCGCCCACGGCTGGGTGGCCGAGATCATCGTGGTCAACGACGGCTCAACCGACGGGACGGCCGAGGTGGCGCGCGCCTTTGCCCGGACGGCGCCCGAACTCCGGCTGATCGAGAACCCCGGCAATCGCGGCAAGGGTTACAGCGTGCGCTCGGGAATGCTCGCGGCCAGGGGCGAGGTGGCACTCTTCACCGACTCCGACCTCTCGGCCCCCATAGAAGAGGCCGAACGCCTGTTTTCCGCCATCGGGCAAGGCGCGGACATCGCCATCGGCTCCCGTTGGCTGGAAAGCAACCGCCAGACCCAGCGCCAGCCGCTCTACCGGCAGTTTTTTGGCCGCTGCTTCAACGCCGTCACCCGCGCGGTGATGCGCCTGCCCTTCGCCGACACGCAATGCGGCCTGAAAGCCTTCACCCGCGAGGCCGCGCAGACCGTCTTCCGCCTCCAGACCATCGAGCGCTGGGGCTTCGACCCGGAGATTTTGCTGATCGGGCTCAAACGCGGCTTCCGCATCGTCGAGGTGCCGGTAAGCTGGGCTCACGACGAGCGTACACGCATGAGCTACCTGCGCGACGGCTTCCGTATGCTCCAGGAGATCGCCCAAATTCGCTGGAATGCCCTCCGCGGGCGCTACAACCGGCCGGTCGATCCGAGCCAGCACACAACTTTATGAAGGCGAAAATGCTCCAGCCTCACAGCTCTAAAGCTCAAGGTGAGGAGCGCATTGCTATCACTGGGCCCGTTGACGCAGAAACGAGGGAATATCCCGCGCGCCCTGGGTCACTGCCACAATCTCGATAAACTCATTTTGAAAGCGGTAGAGAATCAGGTACGCGCCCACCGGCCAGAATAAGACGGGATAATTAGTAAGGTCATCCCGCTTATGCCCCATTCCTGGGTTCCGGGCCAACGCATCGAAAGCCTCAAAGAGCTTCCCAATCCAGCCGTCGGCGGCATTGATGTTGTCCTGGGCGATGTACTCCCAGATCTCGTCCAGATCCAGTTCGGCTCCAGTACTGAGGACGTACTCCTTCATGCGCTGAGCCGCCTCCGCTCGCGGGACTTTAGCTCAAGCCTTCCGCGCGCCATCTCCGGTTCAACGTGCTCGCCACGATCCAGTGAGGCCAGCCTTGCACCGAGTTCCTGGTTGAAGGCTGCAAGCTGCGCGCCGCGTGCCCGGTCGTATTCTTCCAGCAGACGCAGAGCCTCGCGGACAACCTCACTGGCCGAGTTGTAGCGGCCAGATTCAACTTTGCTGGCTACGAATTTGTCCAGTTCAGGGGTCAGCGAAACATTCATGGGAAAGATCTCCTGGCTTTGATGCTGGACTGAATAACAAGGTTTGTCAATCTTTGGTATTTACGCCAGCAGAATCCCGATCGAAATCGTGACTTAGGAAGCCCCTCCCTTCGGTTTGTAGACTCGCCTGAATGCAATTCGGCTCCTCCGCCTCGCCTTGGGCTACAATCAAGGCGCTATGGCTACCCAGGATTTCACTACCTCGATTCAGCCGTGCTCCCCTCAGGGCGGCTTTCAAAATGAGCCTTTTACCGACTTCAAAGTACCGGAAAACGCGCGCGCGATGCAATCCGCGCTGGACCTGGCCTCCGGCCAGATGGGCCGCGAATATGACCTGGTGATCGGCGGCCACCGGCTCAAGACAGAGGGAAAAATCCGCTCCCTGAACCCGGCACGCCCCACCCAGCTTGTAGGTCTCCACCAGCAGGCCGGAGCCGCAGAAGCTGAAACGGCCATGAAAGCGGCCCTGCTGGCCTTCGAATCCTGGAGCCGGACTTCGGCAGAGGAGAGAGCCTCGCTGCTCCTCAACGCGGCCCGGATCATCCGCAACCGCAAATTCGAATTCTCGGCCTGGCTCACCTTCGAGGTGGGAAAAAACTGGGCCGAGGCCGACGCCGACGTGGGCGAAGCCATTGATTTTCTTGAGTTTTATGCTCGCGAGGCACTGCGGCTGGCCACCGTCCAACCTCCCATCCAGTTCCCCGGCGAGCGCTGCGAACTCCTCTACATTCCGCTCGGCGTGGGCGCGGTGATCCCGCCCTGGAACTTCCCCTTCGCCATCATGGCCGGCATGACGGCGGCCTCGATCGTCACCGGCAACACGGTCGTCCTCAAACCCTCCTCTGACGCTCCCACCATCGCCGCCAAATTCGTCGAGGTCCTGGAAGAGGCCGGAATGCCGGGCGGGGTGGTCAACTTCTGTCCCGGCTCGGGCGCGACCTTTGGCAATGCCCTCGTCGAGCACCCCCAAACCCGCTTCATCGCCTTCACCGGCTCCAAAAAAGTTGGCCTGGAGATTCACGAGCGCGCCGCCAAGGCCCGGCCCGGCCAGATATGGATCAAGCGAACGATTCTGGAGATGGGCGGCAAGGACGCGATCCTGGTCTCGGCCGACGCCGATCTGGAGGCCGCCGTCGAGGGCGTCGTGGCCGCAGCCTTCGGCTTCAGCGGACAGAAGTGCTCGGCCTGTTCCCGGGCCATCGTCGAAGCGCCCGTTTACGGCCTCTTCGTCGAGCGACTGCGCGAGCGCGTGGCGCAATTGACCGTGGGCGACCCGGCGGCCAATCCGAACCTCGGCCCAGTGATCAACCAGGCGGCCCTGGACTCGATGCTGCGCTACATCGAGACCGGCAAAAAAGAGGGCCGTCTGCTGGCCGGCGGCCGCGCGATTCAGATCCCCGGCAGCGATTGTGCAGGCGGCTATTTTCTGGAGCCGACCATCTTCGGCGAGGTCGCGCCGGAGGCGGTGCTGGCCCAGGAGGAGATTTTTGGCCCGGTGCTGGCGCTCATCAAGGTTTCAAGCTTCGAGGAGGGCCTCAAGGCGGCCAACGGCACCGAGTACGGCCTGACTGGCTCGGTCTACTCGGCCGACCGCGCCAAACTCGACCGCGCCCGCCGCGAATTTCACGTCGGCAACCTCTACTTCAACCGCAAATGCACCGGCGCGATGGTGGGCGCGCACCCCTTCGGCGGCTTCAACCTGAGCGGCACCGACTCGAAGGCCGGCGGCCCGGATTACCTGCTCCTCTTCACCCAGGCCAAGAGCGTGGCGGAGGCACTGCGTGCGGCAGACGCTCGCTGACGCGCTCGCATGGGATTTCATCGGCGCTGCTTTGACTGAGTAGAACCCTCAATTCTTCAGGGCTCAAAATCGCGACTCGGGAAACTGAATATAGCTGCTGACTGCCCGGCCAAAGCCCGGCATTTGCGGCTTGACAAAGCCCTGCGCCTATGGAATCATCCGGCATTCCTCTAATCTGTTTTTCTCGACTTCCCTGACCGACTGCCAGCAGGCCTGCGGGAGATGAGTGGGCAGAGGCGCGGTTGCTATCTTGCTGAAAAAACAGGGAGAAGTTTATGTCTGATGAATCGAAACCCGTATTTGCCAATCCCGCGCCGCTGGGCCTGATTGGCTTCGGATCTACCACGATCATTCTGAGTCTGATCAACGCCGGCCTTTTACCCAAGGGGGGCGAGCCGGTGGTTCTGCCGCTGGCCTTCGCCTTTGGCGGCCTGATCCAGATCATCGCCGGGATGATGGAGTTCCGCACCGGCAACACCTTCGGCATGGTGGCCTTTCTCAGCTACGGAGCCTTCTGGTGGTGGTTTGCATCTCTGGTCCTGCTGGGCAGCCACGGCGTGCTGGACCTGAGCCAGGCGGGCAGCACCATCGCCATTGTGCTGATCGGATGGGGCGTTTTCACGCTCTATATGTGGGTTGCCACCTTCCGCCTCTCCAAGGCGCTCTGGTGGGTCTTCCTGACCCTGTGGGTCACCTTCTTCCTGCTGGGCTTTGGCGATCTGCTGGCCGCGCCCGCCGTGAGCCGCGCCGGCGGCTGGGTGGGCCTGCTCTGCGGATTGCTGGCCATGTACACCAGCTTCGCCCTGGTGACCAATTCCACCTTTGGCAAGACGGTGCTCCCCATCGGCGGGCCCGCGGGGCACTAAGTGCACTTTCACGGTTGCCGTAATGCGGGCCTCATGCAATCCCACCCTAGCCGCAAAAACAAAAACGCGGCTAGGGTGGGGCACCCAGCACACTACACTCCCCATGAAATGCTGGCTGCAAAAAGGTAAAAGCCGCAGATTCCTGCGGCTTTTACCTTTTGCGGTCTGGTGAGAATGGTGTTACGCCATCGCCTGCGGCGCGGCGGCCTCCTCGGCCTCCAGCTTGCTGCCCACCTCGGCGGCGGCGGCGGCCAGCGCGCGGTGGTGGATGGTGAACAGCGCCAGTTCCAGGCGGTCGCTGACGCCGGTTTTGTCGTAAATGGAGCGCAGGTAGTTTTTGATGACCTGTTCGGTCGTCTTCAGGCGCGTGGCGATCTCGCGGTTTTTGCAGCCCTGGACGATCAGCGCGACAATGCGCATCTCCTTGGGAGTCAGCCGGTCGCGGACCCTTGTGCCCACCATGTCCTCCGAGGGCAATTCCACCGCTATGAGCTGTGGAGGAAGCCAGGTTTCGCCGGCGGCCACTGCGTGCACGCACTCGACCAGGGCCGGCCCGGTGACGCTGCGGTAGACCACGCCGTGAAAGCCCCGCTGCAGGTAGGTGCCGGCGGACTCGCTGTTTTCGGCAATAACAATGCCGCGGCAGCCTAGTGCATCGAGTAATGTGCGCAACTGGTCCATATCCGGCCGCAATGAAGCGGCGAACAAAACAATGGAGCCAGGGAACGTGGTGATCGCGTGCTGCATGCGGTCCAGGTCCGTGCATTGCGCGATGATGCGCACGTCCTCGTCCATGGCCAGCACCTTGGCGGTGCCTGCCCGAAAAATCGCTTGCGAATCGGCCAGGATGACCTTGTTCATACTGCGCGCCTCACCTGCTCAGAGTCCTGAAAGCCAAGTCTAAGTCCACCCGCCCTACTCTTCCGGCGCACCGGAAACAACCGCATGGGTTCAGGCAACGGCTTCTGCTCTCTGTGTCATCATCGGCAGATTGCCACGAAAACCTTGAACTGTCTCAATCAGAGACACTGGGGACCAGATCAAATTCCTTTGGTGACCGGCCCGGTGCTAAATCTCGCCGAGCCTGAAAGATTTTTCCTATTAAAATGTTTGTCCACCAATAAGATTACAGCTTGGGAAGGCCGAAGTTTACAAGAAATTGTGGTGGCAGCCGTGGATTTAGAGCATTTTTCCAATTCCCGCGGAGTTATGAAGGTTTTGTAAGATAGCCCTAACTTTTACCCCGCGGATGAAGACCCGCCCGCAGAGGCCCGGTTGAAAACCAAGACGCCCTGCTCCAAAGCTGCCCGGGCACACTCATTGGAGAACCGCTTTAACAGCCCCCGGCGGACGAGAAACGGAAACGGCAAGCTGAAGGCGCGGCGGCGGCCGGCTTGTTCCGCTTTTCTCCAGGTTGAAGTTCGTTTACATGGGCAAAATTCACGATTTTCTCCACAGCGCGTGGCAATGAAGTTGCCGTGCGCCGCGCCGATGTAAAAGGTGTGAGGCATTCATGGCTGATCGCACGGAGCTTCTTGAAGCCGCGCTGGATAGTCTTCCGGAGGGTATTGCGCTGATTGGCGCCGAGGGGAAGGTCGCGCTCTGGAACCGGTTAGCGGAGGCTATCACCGGCTACGCGAGCGCGGACCTGCTGTCGCGGGCGGTTCCAGAGGCGCTGGCGCTGAGCGGGCCATGGCCGGACGGGCCGGATCCCTGCGCGGAATCACCCGAAGGGCGCAGTGTCCTGGTTCATCTGGGACATAAGCTGGGCCATAATGTGCCGGTGGCGATGCGGACCCTGGTGCTGCGCGACGGGCTGGGCAAACGCATTGGCACGGCGGTTGTCTTTCATCCCGTCGAGAGCCTGGACGCGCTGCCGCATGGAGAGCACAGCGAGGACTCCGGTGCGGAAGCGGACTTGGTGGAGTTTGAAGTCCGGCTGGAATCGGCCCTGGAGGACTTTCAGGAGGGCGGGGAGAGCTTCGGCGTGCTGTGGATTACCGTCGACCAGGCTCATGAGTTGCGCAAAACACACGGTGTCAAGGCCTGCGAGTCAATGCTCGCCAAGGTGGAGCGGGCGCTGGCCAACGGGCTGCGGCCAGCCGATGAGATAGGGCGCTGGGGCGACGATGAGTTTCTGGTCATTTCGCATGAGCGCACCGCCGAAATGCTGGCCGCCCACGCGCAGGTGTTGGCTGGCCTGGCCCGGACGGCGGACTTTCGCTGGTGGGGCGACCGCATCTCGCTCACCGTGAGCATTGGCGCGGCCCAGGCGGAAGGGAATGAGAGTTTGGCTAATTTACTGGAAAGAGCAAGAGTCGCAATGCATTCCAGCTTTCATGCAGGAGGAAACCAGATTACGCCTGCGCCGGGGGGGCAAGTATGTTCGCCATCATAGGAATTATTGTGGTTTTTGGATCAGTCATTGGCGGCTTTTTGATGGAAAAGGGCCACATGGCCGTGCTCATCCAGCCGGCCGAGCTGATTATCCTGGGCGGCGCGGCCATGGGCACGCTGCTGGTGGCCAATCCGACTCATACCATCAAGGCTATTGTGGGAAATCTGCTGGGAATACTGAAGGGCTCTCCCTTCGGCAAGGAGCGCTACCTGAGCACGCTGAAGATGATGTACCAGTTCCTGAACAAGGTGCGCAAAGAGGGGCTGCTGAGCGTGGAAATGGACGTCGAAAAGCCCGGGGAGAGCTCGATCTTCAAGAACTATCCGGAGTTTCTCGGCGACCATCATGCCCTGAATTTTGTCTGTGACACGCTGCGCATGGCCATCACCGGCGGCGTGGATCCATTCGACATGGACCAGATGATGGAGCTGGACATGGAGGTGCATCATCACGAGGCGACGGAGCCGATCGCCTCGCTGACCACGGTGGCCGACGCGCTGCCGGGACTGGGCATTGTGGCCGCGGTGCTGGGTGTGGTCATCACCATGGGCTCGCTGGGCGGCCCGCCGGAGGAGATCGGCGCACACGTGGCGGCGGCGCTGGTGGGCACCTTCCTGGGCATTCTGGCCTGCTACGGCATGGTCGGTCCCTTGAGTTCGAATATGGCCAAAACAGCCGACTCGCACAATGAATACCTGCACGTGCTGCGGGTGCTGATGCTCTCCTTCCTGAAGGGCTCGGCGCCGATGATCGCCATCGAGATGGGGCGGCGCGCGATTCCCGCGCATGTGCGGCCCAGCTTCGACGAGATGGAAAAGAACTGCAAGGGCGGCGGGGCCTCGGCGGAAGCGGCCGCGGCGTAGAGCGGGCATCCCCTCTTCAGGAGCAATCCCTTTTTCAGAAGGAGTGCGGCATCATGGCGGACAGCAAGAGCCGGCCGATCATCGTCATCAAGAAGAAAGGCGGTCACGCCGGCCATCACGGCGGCGCGTGGAAGGTGGCCTACGCCGACTTCGTCACCGCCATGATGGCGCTGTTTATCGTGCTCTGGCTGATGGGCTCCAGCACGAAGGTTAAAAAAGCCGTGGCCGGCTACTTCAACGACCCCAAGGGAACCGGCCACCTGCTGGGAACCACAATGAGCGGCACCGGCGTCAGCGATGCCATCGCCAGCGCCACCACCGACCAGTTGCAGCAACTGAAAGACAAGCTCGAAAAGGAGATCCATGCGAGAAAAGAGCTGGAGAAGCTCTCCAAGCAGATTGAAATGACGATTACCCCCGAGGGACTGCGCATTGAGCTTATCGAGGGCAAGAACGGAACCTTCTTCCAGAGCGGCAGCGCGGAACTGAGCCCGAGCGGCCAGGAGTTGCTCTCGCTGCTGGCGGCGGAGTTGAAAACGCTGCCCAATTCACTGCTGATCGAGGGCCACACCGACGCCACGCCCTATCCCAGCACTTCGGGTTACAGCAACTGGGATTTGTCGGCCGACCGCGCCAACTCGGCACGGCGACTGATGCAGGAGGACGGGGTGCGCTCCAACCAGGTGACCCAGGTGCGCGGCTACGCCGACCAGATGCTGCGCGTAAAAAGCGATCCCTTCGATCCGTCGAACCGGAGAATTTCGATTCTGGTGAAAAACGACAATGAAACCGTGCCGACACTGCTGGCGGCCAACGTGGTGAATGGCTCGACGCCGCTGCCAGGAGCCACGAAGGCGGCCGCCGCGGCAAAGAATGGAGCCAAAGCAAAGGGCGCGACGCCATCCGGAGCGCCCGCCGCATCCCCGGCCGCGCCAGCCAAGCCCGCGACCGCTGCGCCTGCCGCCCAACCGGGCTTGATGGGCAAGCTGAAGGCCATGCTGCCGGGGGGCAAAAAGTAGCCGGCGAGACGAGCTGAAGCGCGGGCCCTTCATTGAAGCCTGCAAAAATTGACGCCTCAGTCTGGCCGCTTCTGTTTACCAGGGTGCCGCAACGCCCCGTCGCCAATTACACTGATAAAGCCATGAAATTCCGCTCTGGGAACGAAATCCGCGAAGCTTTTCTGCGCTTTTTTGAGTCGAAGGGGCACCGCCGCGTGCATTCTTCCTCGCTGGTGCCTGCCAACGACCCGACGCTGCTGTTTACCAACGCCGGGATGAACCAGTTCAAGGACTTGTTCCTGGGGGCCGAACGCAGGGAGTACTCGCGCGCGACGACCTCACAGAAGTGCGTCCGCGCCGGGGGCAAGCACAACGACCTGGAGAACGTGGGCTTCACGCGCCGTCACCACACCTTCTTCGAGATGCTCGGCAACTTCAGCTTCGGCGATTACTTCAAGCGCGAAGCTATCCAGTTCGCCTGGGAACTGGTCACGAGCGAGGAGTGGTTCGGCATTCCCCAGGACAAACTCTACGTCACCATCTTCGAGGGCGCCGACGGCGTTCCCCGCGACGACGAGGCCGAGAGCTGCTGGATCGAGGCGGGCGTTCCCAAGGAGCGGATCAGGGAGTATGGCCTCAAGGACAACTTCTGGCAGATGGGCGAAACCGGCCCCTGCGGCCCCTGCTCCGAGATTTTCTACGATCTGGGCGTTGCGGCCTCCGAGCACGGCAAGGATTTGCCCTTCGGCGAGGACGACGCCCGCTACGTGGAGATTTGGAACCTGGTCTTCATGCAGTTCGACCGCTCGGCGGTGGTGCATCCGGCCACCAAAACCACAAGCTATACGCTCACCCCGCTGCCCAAGCCCTCCATCGACACCGGCATGGGCCTGGAGCGGCTGGCCGCCGTGCTGCAAGGCAAAATCTCCAACTTCGAGACGGACCTTTTCATGCCGCTGATTGAGAAGGCCGCTGAGTTGACCGGCGCGAAGAACGACGTTGGCAACGCCAGCCTCCGCATCATCGCCGATCACGCGCGCGCGGCGACTTTTCTCATCAACGACGGCGTCCTGCCTGCCAACGAAGGCCGGGGCTACGTGCTGCGCAAGATTCTGCGCCGCGGAATTCGCCACGGCCGCCTGCTTGGCCAGGAGCAGCCGTTCCTCTACCAGATGGTCTACGCCGTCCGCGACCTGATGCAGGGCGCGTACCCGGAACTGATCGAATCCGCCGCCCGCGTCGCCAAGGTCGTCGAGGCCGAAGAGAAGCAGTTTGACCGCGTGCTGAAGATTGGCCTGACCCGGCTGAATGAAGAGCTGCAAGGCAATTTCACCGGCGAAAAGGCCTTCCACCTCTACGAAACCTTCGGTCTGCCGCTGGACTTCATGGTCGATGCGGCCCGCGACGCGGGCGTAGCCTTCGACGAGGCCGGTTTTGAGGTTGCCCGCGCCGAGGAGCAGGCCCGCGCCCGCGCCAGTTGGAAGGGCGGCAGCCAGAAATCCGCCAGCCCGGCCTATCGCGATCTGCCCAAGACGGATTTCCTGGGCTACAAGTCGCTCATTGCATCCGGCTCTGAGGTTCTGGCCATCGTGAAGGAGGGAGCCAGCGTTCCCGCCGCCAATGCCGGGGATTTGGTCGAGGTTGTGCTGGCTCACACCAGCTTTTATGGCGATTCCGGCGGGCAGGCGGGCGATACCGGCTGGTTTACCTCGGCCGACGGGAACTCGACCGTCGCCGAGATTCAGGGCTGCGTGCTGCCGGTGCAGGGTGTGCGCGCCCACAAGGCTCTGCTCAAGGAGAATCTGGCCGTCGGCGACCGCGTTCGCACCGTCGTCGATGCCGAGCGGCGCGACGCGATCCGCCGCAACCACACCGGAACCCACCTGCTCCACGCGGCCCTGCGGCAGGTTCTGGGGACGCATGTGAAGCAGGCCGGCTCATCTGTCGATGCGACGCGGCTGCGCTTCGACTTTTCTCACTTCGCCCAGGTGGCCGATGAGGAACTCGCCGAGATCGAGTCCATCGTGAACCGCCAAGTGCTGGCCAACACGCGCGTCGAGTCGATGGAGGACGTGCCCATCGACGTAGCCGTCAGCGAGTACCACGCGATGGCGCTCTTCGGCGAAAAGTACGGCGACAAGGTGAGGGTCATCAAGGTCGGCGAGTTTTCCACCGAACTTTGCGGCGGCACGCACACCCGCTCCACCGGCGAAATCGGCCTCGTGAAGATCGTCAGCGAGGGGTCGGTCTCCTTGGGCGTTCGCCGCCTGGAGGCCATCACCGGCCTGGGCGCGCTGGAGGAGTTCCGCCAGGACCACGCCGTCAGCCAAATAGTGGCGCAGATTGCCCCGCCCGCCGCCGGAGCCAGCCTTTCCGACGCCTTCCGCGCCAAACTGGCCTCCCAGGAAGACGAACTAAAGCGGCTGCGGCGGGAACTGGAAGAAATGCGGATGAAATCGGCCGCCGGAGCCCTGGACGAGGCCGTCAGCCGGGCCGTCGAGGTCAAGGGCGTTCGGGTCGCGACCCTGCGCGCCGACTCGCTGGAGCGCGGCCAGCTTCGCACCCTCGTGGACAACTTAAAGCAAAAATTGGGCGAGGGCGTGGTCGTCCTGGCCTCGGCGCAACCCGAGGGCAAGGTCGCCTTGATCGCCGGTGTGACGCCGGGGCTGGTCAAGCGCATTCAGGCCGGCAAGCTGGTGGGCGCGGTGGCCAAGCTGATGGGCGGATCAGGCGGCGGCAAGCCGGAGATTGCCGAGGCTGGCGGCAAGGACCAGACGCAAATTGACGTAGCGCTTCAGGCTGCTCCGGGGCTGGCCGGCGAACTGCTGGGCTGATTTTGTAAAAAACTATTAGAGCATTTTCGGAAATTGTGTAGACCTGGATTGCATTGGTATCCCACCCATTTCCGCAACAAACGCGGAAATGGATGGGGCACAGGAGTCTACAGTAAAAGCGAAAATGCTCTAAGAACTGTAGTTGTATGTGCCCCACCTTAGGCGCAAAAACAAAGACGCGCCGAAGGTGGGGCACCCGGTCACCTGCGGTGGGGCCAGCGGCTCGCTTGTCGCTCGCAAGGTTATTCCTGCTTTCCCACCCTTTTCGCAAACCGGGGTCCCCGGCGCGCGAACTTTGTGCGCTGGGGTGGAAAGAACGCGAAAAGGTTGGGGCACCCCAGGCCAAAGGCGGCCAGCCCCACCGCAGGTGGTTACTTGTTCTCGTTGCCGATGAGGCGGAAGGTGATGGTGCCCCAGAAGAGGCGGGCGCGCATCTGCACCGGCAGGTGGCGCTCGTCGTCGGTGTACCAGATCCAGATGTTGCCGCGATTCTTCACCACGCCAGCCGAGGCGGTGGGCTCGACGCGCAGGGTTTTGAAGGTTCCCAGCGGGGTTTTGACCTCTTCGCGGCCTTCCACCTTCATGGTCACCGGCACCATGTTCATGGCGTCCACCACTGGCATCACGAAGCTGTGGCCCAATTCGATGGGCTGCGACGAGGCGTAGAAGACGCCGGTCAACAGGTCAGTGAGGCAGCCGGAGATGGGCGATTCCACCCGCTTTGCCTGCCCGGTGACCAGGTTCTTTTCATTCAGAATGGAGCGGTTCTGGCTGTAGTCCAGATGGAGCGTCGAACTGACCTGGCGGCGGCCCTCGATGGTCTGCTTGTTGAAGTCGTCGGTGCAGCCCCTGGTCCGGCTAAAGCTGGACTGGAAGCGGTCGCTGACGTGGAAGAGCAGGTTGATGGCGCCGCTGGTGTCCGCGTTGGCGGTGATGCGTTCGCGGTCGCCGGCGGCCTCAAAGTGCAGCACGGCCGTTCCGGCGGGAAAAACCCGCCAATCGACCGCGTAGGTGAGGGTCTGCTTCTGCGGAAAGCTGAAGCTAGGGCGTGGCGGCGAGAGCAAAGGCTTCTGCTGGCCGTGAGCCACCACGGAGAGCAAAGCGAGGGCGCTAAAAAGGGCGATTGCGGCTATGCGCGTCTTCACCGTGGGCAGGGCTCCTTTGAATGGGCTACTGAATAGGCTACTAAATAGACTGCTGGAACCGCTCATCGCGGCAGGTTCACGAATGCGGCGAGCAGCGGCCGTAGAAGGAACAAGCTGAGGTAAAGCAGCACGGCCCCTATCCCAGCATTGTACTCGCGGTGCTGAAGGTAGAGCGAAAGGGAAAAGGCGCCGGAGCTTTGCCCCAGCGACGAAGACCTGTCGCCAGGAATCTCGGTTGCGCTTTCACTAACTGGATTCCGCGCCGGCCTCAGCCGGGGAATCAGCCGCGGAACCCGTCGGCAATAATCGTCGAAACCGGGAAAGGTGGCGCGCAAAAAGCGTTCCTCGGAGGCGATCACGGGCACATAAATCACCGTGAACCCCAGGGCGAGCATGAGCCCCACCGGCCAACTGAGCAGCGCCAGGGCAAAACCGGCGGCGATCAGCATCGAGCCCAGATAGAGCGGGTTGCGGGTGTGCGCGTAGGGGCCGGTCACCGTCAGCTCGCGGTTTTTTTTCACGTAGCCGGAGGCGTAGGCGCGCAGCCACACACCGGGCGCAACCAGCGCCAGGCTCCAGGCCACGGCCGCTGGGTGAGGCGCGCGCCGGGCTAGTTCGAAGAGGTAAAGCGCCGCCGTCAAAAAGCCCAGAGGCACGCGAATGCGCCGGGCCACCCGTTGCCAGCGGGTGATCCAGTCGAGTTGCGGCGCGTGTGTTGGTTGAGTCAACGGACAATCTCCTGAGGAGCGGGGCGATTGAGGTTTGAGGTTTCCCATTCTAGCCGCAAAAACAAGTGCGCGGCGAGGGTGGGGCACCCGGAATTGAGGTTCGAGGTTTCCCAGGTCTCAAAATCGAGACCTGGGGCACCCGGCACCCGGCATCTTAGGAGCATCCGGCGGTTTCAGGGGCCGTTTCAGGATAAAGCAATCGATCGGCGGCGCGCAGCACTTCTTCCGGCCGGATAGTCAGCAGGCCCGCCTCCGGCGCTTTGTGGCGGGAGTGATCGCGGCGGCTTTGGGGGCTGCGCAGCACCTCGAAGCGCGTCCCGAAGGGGCCGTTGCGGCTGGGATCGGTGGGCCCGTAGATGCCGACAACCGGGCGGCCGAGCGCACAGGCCAGGTGCAGCGGGCCGGTGTCGCCGGCCACGGCCAGCGCCACGCGGCGGGTGAGGGCGATGAGCTGGGCCAGCGTGCAGGTCAGCGGAGTGGCCGCGCAGCCGGTTCCGTGGACGATGATCTCCGCCAGCGGCTCCTCGCCCGGCCCGGCATTCACCAGCACGCGGCAGCCCCGCTCGACGAGTCCCTGGGCCACGGCGGCGTAGCGCTCGGCGGGCCAGCGCTTGGCGCCCCAGCCGGCGCCGGGGTTGATGAGCACGGCGGGCGGGCTTCCAGGGGGCAGGATTGCGTCCGCCCAGGCCTCGGCCGCCGGGTCCACGGGCAGCAAGGGGGCGCTCACAGTGAGTTTGTCGCCCGCGATAGCCGAGGCCAGGTCCAGGTCCTGCTCGATGACGTGTGCGCCGCGCGTGGCTACGCGCTCGGAAAACAGCCAGCGCGCCGCCCGTTCCCGAGGCTCCGCCTCGCCGATCAACCGCCGGCCGCCGGCCAGCCGCGCCACCGCCGCCGACCGGATAGCCCCTTGCAAGTCGATGACCGCGTCGTACTCCCGGGCCCGCAGCGCGGCTCGCAAAGCCTTGATTTCATGGAGAGTCTGGCGGCTGAACGGAGCCTTGCGCCACTGCTTGGTGGGGGCAAGATGCAGCCGGTCGATCAAAGGCTGAGCGGGGCTGCGGAGACCTACGCCAACAGAATTGCCTTCCGCAGTCAGCAGCGCCTGCCAGCGCGGCTCAGCCACCCAGTCGATAACCCACTCGGGATGGGCCTGCCGCAGTGCCGTCACCGCCGGCAGCGCGTGCAGAATGTCGCCCATGGCCCCCAGCCGGACCACTAGCAAGCGAAGATTGGACGGGGTGCGCAAGTCCTGATTTTCTCATAGAGCAGGGTCGCATCCCAGAACCGGAAACTCGGCAACGGAACCGGAACCCCAGCAACCACACAGGCTCACGAAGAATTGGCCGGTTTTCATCGGCGTCCAGTGAAATTCCGGCCGAAATTCCGGCCGGTCTGCCTAAAATGGGGGACAGAAAGCCTTCAAAAGGGGGACAAGGAGGTTTTATGACGAACAACTGGACAAAGCGCCGGTGGGTTCTCGGGCTGGCAATCTTCGCCGTAACCGCGGCCAGCTACGCGCAGTGGTCGAATCCGGCCGACGATGTTCCCGCCTATCACCCCTCCGCCCCGCTCAAGGTCAGCGCCCTGCCGCCGATTCTCTCTGGCGGCAAGCTGACCGGCGAACACTTCCACTACCCCTGGCAGGTGCACGTCTACCAGCAGGTGGCCAAGATCGGCAATGTGGTCTATCAGCTTCCCTGCAACTGCCGCTGCGACCGCTCGCTGGGCCACACCAGCCTGCGCAGTTGCTTTGAGACCGTACATGGCACCGAGTGCGACACCTGCGCCAAGGAGGGCTTTCTCGCCTACCGCATGACCAGGGCGGGCAAGACTCCGGCCGAGATTCGCGCCGCCATCGCCCGCCACGAGTACGAGAGCATCGATCTGGAGAAGCAATAGAGCCGGCCTGGAGAAGCAGCAGAGCCTGGAATCGCCATCAAGCCTAGCGGCTCAGACCGATCCCGTGCGCAAAGATCTTAGCCTCGATTCCCTCCAGGATTTCGGTTGCCTTCGGGCCAGGATTGCCATAAACCTCAAATCTGGCGATGCTCGAATACTCTTGAATCTTCGGCACCAACTCCTGGACCACCGGGCCCGACAGGTGCGCCAGCACGGCATTGGCGTCCACGTAGCTTTCCAGCAGCCGGCACTGTTTGCGATCTTTGCTGAAGTACCATTCGTAGCCAATCGTGCCGTGTTCCTTCTGGCTGCCCACGGTCATCGTCCGCGCCGTGCTCTCGAACTCGGCCAGTTTCCCCTCGTTGATCGCGAAATCCACGGTGAAGTGCACTACCTGCTTGTCCATGCCCGTCTCCTCTTTCGTTGTGCGTTCATTTTGTTGCGGATTCATCCGCAACCCCGCCAGCATAACACCACCGCTCGCTCTGCGGCACACATCTTTTTTGGCTTCAGTTGGTTGCAAACAGGTTTTTCAGGGCTTGCCCGGCGCGGCCCGGCAGCGGATCTGTTCGGCCTCTTCAAAGGCTCTTTTCAACCCGTTCCGGGGTTCAAAGCTGCTTTTCCTCCGCTCCTGCGCTTCAAATCCTCGCCTTCCCGCTGCGGAAAAACCGGAATGGGCTTAGAATAGTGCTAAGCAGCACGAGCCAGTTGTTCCGGTTCGCGCCAGCCTTGGACTTCCGGCGGCGGTTTTGATCGCTGGGATAATAGTCCAATGGGGGCGTCACGGTTTCGACGGGATCGATTGCGGCTTAGGAGTCATGCCGGGGTGTGGGCACCCGTAATCGCCTGCAAAACTAAAGTTGCCGACTACAGTCTGCCACTTGCAGCTTAATTAAATAAGCTGCCGTCTTCCACGGCTTTGCCTACGGGCTGTGAGCGGACGTCATACAGTAGGCTGGCGTGAGCGGCTCGGTCCGTGTTGCTTGCGCGAGATTATCGGACTAGCCGTCGGTGTATCTTGTCCGTTCTGAGTGCCGGGGGCGAAACCAAAAGGAAGCGGGCAAAGCATGAACACTCCTGGCTGACAGCGATTTCGGACGCGGGTTCGACTCCCGCCGCCTCCACCATACCTAAACTGCTTATTCCTCAGCAGCTTACCAGTTCAAAGCAAAAATTGGGGTTGATTTTGTGACCAGATTGTGACCGTTTTGTGACCAAACGGCCGCTGAGGCAAAAGCCTCCCGATAATTTGACCCATTTCACCATTCGGGCAACACTCCACCACTGAAGTGGGAGACCCGATATGGATTCGTTTGTTTTTGCCCGCCACACCCCCGATTGCAAGTTCAAACGGGATCGCCTCTACCGCCGATGCAACTGCCCCAAGTGGGTCGAAGGTAGGTTCAATCGGGAACGCATTCGCAAAAGCGCTTCGACCCGCCTGTGGGACGAGGCCGAGCAATTCCGGCTGAAGCTCGAACAGGCCCTGACTCAAGGGCTTCCCCTCTCAAGCCTGAATGCGGACTCCGTAACAGCGGAGACTTCTGCGACGGCGTTGTCTTCGCCGTCCGTCCTCTCACCACCAACCCCGCCTACGCCTCCGATCATCGAATCGGTCCCGTCCTCTCTTCCGGCGGCACCGATTCAGCTGCACATGCCTGCACAGATCGAAGTTTCTCCTGGCGGCCGGAACAAGCCCAGGGTCACCGTCCAGAAAGCGGTCAATGCCTACATGACCGACGCCCGCAGCCGCGGGCTCCAGACGGACACAGTCAAGAAGCTCGAAAGGATTTTTGAGAAGCAGTTCCTCCCCTGGACCAGGACCGAGGGCCTTGAGTTTCTCGATGAGGTCGACCTCGATGCGCTCATCTCCTTCCGCAGCACCTGGACCGAAGGTGCCGTAGTCAAAGCGAAGAAGCAGGACCGCATCATCGGTTTCTTCTGGGAGTCCTTCCGCCGCAACTTCATCACCCAGAATCCCGCTCTGTCGCTGAGCAAGATCAGACCGAAACACATCCCGACAGACTATTTCCCCCACGACGAGTTCGACAGAATCCTGGATGCGACGCGGATTTACGGCGACCCTCGCGGCGGCTATATCCCCATCGAGGACACCCGTACCCGGCTGCGCACACTGACGCTTCTGATGCGCTGGAGCGGGCTTCGCATTCGCGACGCCGTCACGCTCGAGTGCCACCGTCTAGAGGGCGACAGTCTCCTGCTCTATCAGGCCAAGACCGGGCAGCCAGTCTATGTTCCCCTTCCTCCGGAACTGGTGGAGGCTCTCAGAACCATACCGGATGGCCCCAAGCCAAATCCCCGCTACATCTTCTGGAGTGGCAATGGCTTGGCCAAGAGCGCTGTCGCCGACTGGCAGCGCAGTTACCGCCGCCTCTTTGAGCTAGCCGACATCCGCAAACTCGATGGGGAAAAGAAGCGATGCCATCCCCACATGTTTCGCGATACCTTTGCGGTGGAGATGCTGCTTGCCGGTGTTCCCATTGACCAGGTTTCGACGCTTCTCGGGCACTCGTCGATCAAGGTGACCGAGCGCCACTATGCGCCGTTCGTCAAGGCTAGACAACTTCAGCTTCAGGCCAGCGTTCGCGCCGCATGGAAGGTTGGCGAGCGGAGAGTCGAAGGCTTGGACAGAAAAGCGCCTGAGACATCGGACTCTACGGGCGAACAAAACGAACGAGAGTTCAACGACAACACCATCCGGAAGCGCCGGATCCCATGACAGTTACTGAAGGAAAAGACCGGAGTGGCCCATCATGTGAAGCTGGAATGCCGCGTGCACCTCGCTCCAGTGTTGGTCGAGGATATGAAAGAACCGCTCGTCTCTCTGTTCGTTGAAGACCAGCATACGAACCCATGAACGGAGCAGCATCGACTCGATCACATCCTGCGGCACGTCGCTTTGTTCGCAATGGGAAATCGCGTGATGGACCTCCTCAACGACAAAGAGCCTCTGGCTGTCTCCCTCCTTCGCTGGAGTGGGCGTTCTTCCGAACCAGGTGTCGGCGGTTGCGCGCGCAGATTGGATTTGCCCGATGCGCTTCTCGATCACCGCCGGCAGCGAGACCTTCCGGCTATCTTTCAACAGACGCTCGTGGACCTGATCTAGAAGATTCCGTATCGGAGCGATATCGAGATGATCAAAGCGAAGATGATCTGTCGGATCCCATTCGCTGCCAGGCGGCCGCCTTACCACGGCATCGAGCCACGCCTCCAGGAAAATCTGCTCCACGGCGAATGAACTGATTTCCCGCTCGTGAGCGGAAAGCACCGCAATCCCGAATTCGGAGGCTGCCAGTCGCCTCTGCTTGCTGAGCTCCGGGTGACCCCGTTCGTGGCCCAATGTAAAACAGAGATCGATGAGGCGTCCTTCCATGGCTACTCGCCGACGATATTCACGCACCCAGCCGTCCCATTCCTTCAACTGCGTAGCATTCCATTCATCACGGGTCTGGCTCATTACCAGGTATCCGTTTTTCTCGAAGGCGTAAATAATCTCGAGGCTGGCGTCCTCTTCGCGGAGCAAGGCAGCGACCCGGGCTCGTGCTTCGCTTTCTCGCAGGGCTTCAGCTCGACGCATTAGCAGTTGACGTTCAGGACTGCGCTTGAATCCCAAAGTGTTTGGCGGGCGCGTTGTTGAACTGTTTTCCAACCGGCAATCTCCTGAACTCTTGGCCAATCGGCTCACCTTGATTCTACGAAACTCTCGCCAACACTCTCTCCGACTCTTCCGACGCTATCTCCCCCCTGTCATATATGAACGTGATCGACTTCTCATTTGAGGCCGGTGCGCGGGCTGATTTGACGCAATTTCGGACCTGGTCTACACGTAATTAGGGCGGGACTCTAACGAGATGCATAGATTCCGGCCCGATCATTCATTGGCGCTCGTGCTCCGATCTACGGTATTCGAACCAGGAGAGATTGCTTATGGAACTCCGAGAGGCAGCCCAGAACCCTTCTACCAACCCAGAACTCCAGCAGAAGCCGGTAGGTCTCCAGGCATTTGAGAGGCACTACACCGTAGCCCAGGTATCGAAGCTTTGGTTTTTCAGCGAAAGCACGATCCGGCGCCTCTTTATCAAGGAGCCGGGAGTCATCACCATCACCCATCAGCGAACGAAGTCGAGGAGGGGGTACATCTCTTTGAGAATTCCAGAACGCGTCGCTCAGCGGGTCCACAGACGCCTCCAGGGTATCCCCTGATTCGTATCCGAAGGTGCCAATCTCCGCGTTACACCTACGAATTTGACCGAATTCCGGAACACACGCATTCTTCATTCGCGTTCAGAGGAGGGCCAATGACAGGGCCGACAAAGCAACTACCCGTCGCGGTTGTCGTCACTTTTCTCGATCTTGCCGCTCTCAACAGTTACGCCGGAGTGATATGGAAACTCTGTGGCCGAACACTTTGCACCAGAGCCGCCCTGCTTCTTCTCCCTGGACTGTTGGTCGCCTCGGCGGCGAATTTATGGCTTCATGTGGCCACCAATCTTCTGAAGAGCCGGCATTGCAGACATTCTGACCAGACGCCTGATTCCGCCATACCTATCAACCTGGAGGAAGGAGACTGATGTTCGATTCCCTCGAAGACCTCACCACCAAGCTAGCAGCGACCGGGTACTTCATCGATCCGGTGATGGTACAGGTCGTCTATCTGGCGGCGAAGTTGCAAAAGCCGCTGCTGCTCGAAGGACCTGCGGGGAGCGGCAAAACGCAACTTGCGGTTTCGGTTGCGCAGGCGGCCGGGACACATATTGAGCGGCTGCAATGCTACCGCGGCGTCACTGAGGACAAGGCGATTGGGCGTTTCGATGAGAGCCTTCAGCGGCTTTACATGGAGTTCTCGAAGGGGAACGGGGAGAGTGGGAGCTGGCGCGAGTTGCAGGCCAATCTCAAAGGGCGCGATTTCTTTCGGCCTGGTCCGCTGATGCGGGCACTCGAATGCGAAAAGCCTTGCGTGCTGCTGATCGACGAACTCGACAAGGTGGATGAGGGTTTCGAGGCGCTGTTGCTGGAGATTCTATCGGCGTGGCAGCTCTCGATTCCTGAGTTTGGGACAGTTAAGGCCAAGAGTATTCCGTTTGTGGTGCTCACCAGCAATGAGGAGCGGCGGCTGGGCGATCCGATCCGGCGACGCAGTTTGTATGTGCGGGTCGAGCATCCTACGCCGGAACGTGAGGCGGAGATCATTGCCAGCCGCACGCCGGGAGCTGGCGTGGAGTTTCACCGGGAGATCGCTGGGATTGCACGCTCGTTCAGAAATTATTCACTGGAAAAGCCACCATCGGTCTCGGAGATGATCGACTTCGCCAATGCGTTGCGGTTGATGGGCAGCGATCATGTGACGGAAGAACAGCGAGACGTATTGCTTCCCTTCTTGGCCAAGACGGAAAAGGATCGTCGCCATCTGCTGCTGCGCGAAGGATTTCAAAGTTTGCTTGTCGATGGGGCGAGGTATGCGCAGGATCTCGATCCTTCAGGAGGCGCGGCGTTATGAAATGGTTTCTTGCGCTCTTTCTGTTGGCTCCACTTTCTGGCTGGGGGCAAGCGAACATTGCTCTTGCCGAGAACTGCGTGCGGCACTATGCAAGCCATTACGGCGTGCCTGCGGAGTTGGTTGCTGCATTCATAGATGTCGAGTCGCGTTGGAATCCGCGCGCCGTCTCCAGCAAGGGAGCTCTCGGCTTGATGCAACTGATGCCTGCGACGGCGCGGCGCTTTGGCGCATATCAACCATTCGATCCGGAGCAGAACATCGCGGCGGGAACGCGCTATGTGACCACGCTGATGTGGGAGTTTCACGGCGATCTGAGGCTTGTGGCCGCAGCCTATTATGCAGGAGATCGATGGGTAGGTAAGCGGCAACTCGACTACAACAACCCGGATGTCATCGCTTATGTCGAATCGGTTCGGCGTCATTATGTGGCGCGCAAACTCGCTGCAACTTCATTGCACAGGAGGTAACTGAAAATGAGACTTCCCTGGTTTTTCCCTTTCGTAGTGCTGCTTCCACTGCGTCTGTTCGCCGCTGATAGCGCCGTCAAGCCGCGCGTTGCGACGATCACCATCAACCCGTCCGAGGTGACAACGCTGCACCTGCGGCCAGAGTTCGAGTCGACGATCCATATGCCGGAGGAGATCACTTCGGTGATCCTTGGCAGTCCAGGCAACTTCAAGGCGGAACACAACGAGGGCGAACCGGAATATGTGTACGTGAAGCCCATCACGAAAGAGGCCACTGAATCCAACCTTTTGATCGCGACGAAATCCGGTCTGCATATGACGCTGGACTTGATTAGCGATGGAATTGGCGCGAGCGGGTCTGCGTTGCCGGTTGACTTCTTGATTGAGTACCGCACATCCAGGAGTTTTCTGATCACTGGCAGTGCAGGCGCGGAGCGCGTGCGAGTGGAACCCACAGGAACCGCGTCGCCCTCTACTCAATCTCGGATTTCCGTTGCTGCGAAACCACTCTCTTCTATTGACGAAGAGTATGAGTTGCAGATGCGTGTCAATGCGCCGGGTTGGACGAAATGGGAAGGCAAGCAGATTGAAACTTCGCTCGGCGACATACGGCAATGGAGCAATGAGACGGTCATTTCATTCTCTATCCTCAACGCCTCCGATCAGCCGGTAGAGGTTGTGCCGCCGCAAATTCAGATCAGCGGGCGCGCGGCGAAGAAAAAGAAGAAGGAAGGCAAGAGTCTGACTGCCGATCAGTTGTTGATTCGCGAGTACAGGCTGAGCACGACAAGGATTGAGGCCGGCGCGCGCGCGGATGGAGTCGTCGTCTTTGATCGCCCAAACTTCAAGCAATCGACGGAGAAGCTTTTCCTTCAGATTGCGCAGGCTGATCAAGTGGATCGACCGATACTCATTCGGCTGCCCTTTACGCCGCCTATCGCAGGCGGAGCACGGTAGAAGCTGACCCAGGAAAAAGGAGATGCTATGAACAGCGAAGAGAACAATGAATCCGGAATCGGATTAGGGATTGCCCAGGTAAACAGCGAGGATTCAGCGGAAGTACCGCGTTGGCAGCCTCCGCCTCCGACGGAGCCTGCATCGGCTGAAGACCGCACGGATGCGCAACAACCCACGAGTCATGCAACGAGAGAAGGCAGCGACGGCAAGTCCGGCATCGAGAAGAGCAAGCTGATTATGCTTGGCGGCGGCTTGCTTGCTGCCGTCCTCTTTCTTGCCCTCACGAGCCTCATCAACCACTCGTCCACTGCAAAGAAGGCCACCGAGAAGCAGCTAAGTCATCCGGCGCAGCAGCAAGCGTCAAGCCCATCCAAGGGAAGCGTCACGCCCTTGATGGAGACCGTTCAGACCAACGCTCAGGAAAATACCTCCGGGCAGGTGCATCCGGGCGACATCAAGCGCACCAGCACTCCGGCACCGGGCGTGGGGGATAACTCCGGCGCTGCGTTGCCTGCAAAGCCACATGCAGGGAGTGCGGCGGGCGCGAATACATTGGGCGCCATCCCATCGTTCTCCGACACGCAACAAAAGTGGGAAGAGCCGCAACCGTATGGCGATGCCGGTCACGCATCGCCTGTTCAGACGCAGCAAACGCAGAATGCTTTGAAGGAAGCATCGCTGGTCTTTGTGCGTGTGCCTTCGCAGTCGCAGCCTGTGGGCGCTGTGACTCACGCATCGATGGATACCGGACCGGTGCTGGAGATGACGCCTGGTTCGAGGATTGAGGCGAAGTTGGAGACACAGATTTCGAGCGCAGTGCTGGCTCCGGTTGTAGCCGTGGTCGAGTATACCTATGCGATCGGCGACCGCATCGTTGTGCCGGCCGGTGCGCGTGTCTACGGGCAGTTGCAGCAGGCGGATCGGTCGGGATTTGTCGGAGTGAAGTTCGATGAGATCGAGTTGCTGGATGGGCAGCGAGAGAAGATCGAGGCCATCGGCGCGGGGCTTGATCTCGGGCCGATCAAGGGAACCGTGTTCGGGAAAAATACGGGCAAGAACTTCTTAATCAAGGCCGCGTCGGGCGTTGGTTCACTGGCCGCGATGCTGGTCGGCAACAACTCCGGCGCGGCGTTCTCTGAGGGCGACCTTCTGCGCCAAAGAGTGGCGGAGAACGTTGGCAACGCAGGCGACTCCGAACTGATGAGCTTGAATGCGACCAGCAGAATTATCGTCTCGGTCCCGGCTGACACGAAGATCTACGTTGTCTTTACCAAGCATGAAGAGAGCCAGACTGGGCTGCACAGAGTGGCTGGCCAATAGGATCGCCTTATCCGCATTCAATGCCCCGGCGTCAGAACCGGGGCATTTTTGTGCCCGTAGACGGGTCTGCCAGATGTGTACAGTTGCTGCTGCGAGCCAGCATGATGGGCACTATTCAGATTCCTGTCGTGGTCCTGGCCGCGCGGCCTATCGAGCGGTCATTCGACCAATAATCGGCCCCGTTATGTCATTGTGCGTTTGACATAAAACCGTTCCCGATATGTCACTGTGCGTTTGACCAATCTTCGGTCCCAATATGTCATCGTGCGTTTGACTCAAAATCGGTCCGGTTATGTCATTGTGCGTTTGACATAAAATCTTGCGAATTCGTCTGGAAGGGATGAATCAGTATAGAGCCGCCGTCTGTTGAAGAGGACACGATTGGATGTGGCCGCATCTTCTAAAGCATTCCGTGTGCCTTCAGGAATTCCTCTGTCTTTGCCCACGGTTCTCCGGGCAGCATCACGACAAGCTGGTTGAATACCGTCAAAAAAGCCTGTTGCGCCGAATCATCTCCGAAGTGATGCAAGGCAGCGGCCGGCAACAGAGGCTTCATATCGTCGAGAAAGCGCGGCCTTCGCAGCTTCGCCAACATCCGCTGTTCTGCCTCTGCCCGCGGGATCTTCACGTTGG
>Ga0224559_1000102_pt1 | contig 50274 bp, 44 predicted proteins | sample 714S33034metaG_FD_180676 | JGI IMG/M metagenome (GOLD analysis project Ga0224559, IMG submission 180676) | Peat soil microbial communities from Stordalen Mire, Sweden - 717 S3 30-34 | ecosystem: Environmental > Terrestrial > Soil > Wetlands > Peat | place: Sweden: Norrbotten County, Stordalen... | reverse complement strand
TACAGCGCTTGGGGAACGGCCTCGGTGACCGTAACAACGGTCCCGCAGACACCCCCGTTCGGCAACTTCGAAGGGGCGACGGACACCTCGACTGGGAGCACGACAGTATCGCAGGCAGATATGTTGCGGATTGGGGGATGGGTCGCCGATGTGACCGATGGCGCGCCTCTGGCCAATGTCAAGGTGTATATCGACGGAACCGCGGTGGGTACGCCGACACTGGGGATTGCGCGCCCGGACGTAGCAGCGGCGCTTAACAACGCCGCCTACCTCGACTCCGGATACCTGCTCTTCTACTCTGCGGCGACGCTCTCTGCACGCACGCATGCCGTCACCGTGGTTGCAATAGACTCCGGTGGCCAGTCAACCACTTTCGGTCCGCTCACGATCACTGTTACCTCCGCGCCTCCTCCTCCTCCGCCTCCGTTCGGCAACTTCGAAGGGGCGATAGACAGCTCGACAGGAAGCGCGACGGTATCGCAGACAGATATGTTGCGGATTGGGGGATGGGTCGCCGATGTGACCGATGGCGCGCCTCTGGCCAATGTCAAGGTGTACATCGACGGAACCGCTGTGGGTACGCCGACACTGGGGATTGCGCGCCCGGACGTGGCAGCGGCGCTTAGCAACGCCGCCTACCTCGACTCCGGATACCTGCTCTTCTGCTCCGCGGCGACGCTCTCAGTAGGCACGCATGCCGTCACCGTGGTTGCGATAGACTCCGGTGGCCGGTCAACCACGTTCGGTCCGCTCACGATCGCTGTTACCTCGGCGCCTCCTCTGCCTCCGTTCGGCAACTTCGAAGGGGCGACGGACAGCTCGACTGGGAGCGCGACGGTATCGCAGACAGATATGTTGCGGATTGGGGGATGGGTCGCCGATGTGACCGATGGCGCGCCTTTGGCCAACGTGAAGGTGTACATCGACGGAACCGCGGTGGGCACGCCGACACTGGGGATTGCGCGCCCGGATGTGGCAGCGGCGCTTAACAACGCCGCCTACCTCGACTCCGGATACCTGCTCTTCTACTCTGCGGCAAAGATTTCTGTAGGCTCTCATGCCGTCACCGCGGTCGCGATAGACTCCGGCGGCCGGTCAACCACTTTCGGTCCGCTTACGATCGCTGTTACCTCCGCGCCTCCTCCTCCTCCGCCTCCGTTCGGCAACTTCGAAGGAGCGACGGACAGCTCGACAGGGAGCACGACGGTATCGCGGGCAGATATGATGCGGATTGGGGGATGGGTCGCCGATGTGACCGATGGCGCGCCTCTGGCCAATGTCAAGGTATACATCGACGGAACCGCTGTGGGTACGCCGACACTGGGGATTGCGCGCCCGGACGTGGCAGCGGCGCTTAGCAACGCCGCCTACCTCGACTCCGGATACCTGCTCTTCTGCTCCGCTGCGACGCTCTCAGTAGGCACTCATGCCGTCACCGCGGTTGCCATCGACTCCGGCGGCCGGTCAACCACATTCGGCCCGCTCACCATCGCTGTCGTGCCATAGACCACCCGAAATCGACCGTCCGTGCGGATCCAGCAGACTATTGCAGCCCTTGAAGCCGGCCCAATGGGTTTGGTATGGAAGACCCCAGTTTGCGACGGCGACCATCGATCCCCGGCTCAGCCGCGAGATTCCCGTCGCAAAGCCGGCATTTTAGGAATGGGCGCGGTCAGGCACTGCTGAATCGAGCCATCCGGCGATTGGGCCATCGCAAAATCGATTTTGCTCATTCGTCGAATTCGGGGCAATCGACTAGACGGAATGAACGGAAATGCCGATATTACGGGCCTGTGAAACGCTTATCCAAAGCGTGGCTGCTTGTTCTGCTTCTGCTGATGTGCGGATCGCTCCGCGCACAGGAATCCAGCTTCCGGTATTTCGGGGTTGCGGAAGGTCTGAACGACCTGGCGGTGCGGGCCATCTACCAGGACCATGCAGGATTTCTGTGGGTAGCCACGGCCAATGGGTTCTTCCGCTACAACGGGGACCGATTTGAGGCTTTTGGAACGGCACAGGGAGTGCCATCCAGCCCAGCCAGCGCTTTTGGCGACGGTCCAGACGGGTCCCTGCTCGCCGGGGGCGCCTTCGGGCTGATCCGTCTGCGCGGAGACCACTTCGAAAAAGTCCCAGGACCCTTCAAGAGCGTCGGCGAGTTGCAGGGAATCCAAGCGGATGGGAAGGGACACACCTTTCTGAATACGGACCGTGGCCTGATGGAGTTGTCTGTCGATCCGGGCAAGGAACCATATACCGTGCGTCCGATCCCTCCTCGATCCGGAATTCCCAAGACCGGGACGAACGGAGTTGCGGAGGCAGCAGCCCTGCTGATCGATGGGGACGCGATTTGGTACGGATGCGGATTTGCACTATGCAACCTGGAGAAGGGGCTGACTCAAGTCTATGGAACCGGGAGCGGACTACCGGCAAGCACTGTTGTGAGCATCCGGAAGGATCAAAGGGGGGATCTCTGGCTGCGCTTGCGCAATGGCGGCGTGTTTATCTTGCCGGCCGGTCAGAGCCGACTCCGCAGGCCAATTCTGCCGATTCCAAATCAGATCCTGAGCGGTGTTCCATCCACGGATGCGGAAGGCCAGGTTTTGCTCCCCATGACCGATGGAATGCTGCTGGGGAACGAGCAGAATTGGCGAAAAATCGACCATTCAACGGGGCTGCGCGGAGCGGTCTACGGAGCCTTTGAGGACCGCCAGCACTCTCTGTGGATTAGCATGGCGGGCCGGGGGCTGGTGCAGTGGCGCGGCTACCGCGAGTGGAAAAACTACACCTCGGCCAGCGGGCTGGCGAGCCACTCGGCCGTGAATGCATCCCGTGAAAATGCGGTCGTCTTTCGCTACCGGATGGAAGGGGCCGGTTCCGCATGGACCGAGACCACGCAGCGAGAGCTGCAATTTGCCCAGCTGGCGCCGGGGAATTATCGCCTGCAGATCGAAGCGCGGGGCGCCGACGGCGTGTGGCGTCCGGATGGGGCCGAGTTCGCTTTCAGAATTATTGCGCCGTGGTATCGAGAGTGGTGGTTCTTTGCCCTGTGCGGGCTCATCCCTCTGTGCGCAGCCGGACTGTTCCTCCGAATTCGCATGGCCGAGGCCAAAAGGAAGGAGCACGATCTCCGCTTGCTCGCGGAGGCTAAGAAGACCATCGAGCTTCTCGCCTTTTTCGATCCTCTCACCGAACTTCCCAATCGCCGGACGCTGACCGAGCGTCTGCGCAAGTGTCTGGCCAACTGCTCACGCAATGGCCGCCTGCACGCGGCGTTGTCTGTGGATCTGGACAAGTTCAAGGCCGTCAACGATTCGTTAGGCCATGGTGTCGGCGACCTTCTGCTCAAGGAGGCGGCGCGGAGGCTGACCGGCTCGACGCGCGGGACCGATACCGTGGCGCGCCTGGCCGGAGATGAATTTGTAGTGATCCTGGAGGACCTGAGCGAGTTTCCAAAGGAGTCGGCGGCACAGGCGGAGATGGTTGCCCGGAAGATCGTCGAGGCGCTCAGTCAACCCTATCGGTTTGACGATCACGAATGCCTCGTCACTACGAGCATCGGAATCGCCATCTTTGGAATGCTCCCTCAGAGCACGGAAGAAGTCTTGCAACAGGCCGACATCGCCATGTGCCAGGCTAAGGCGGCGGGAGGCAACGCGATCCGGTTCTTCGCCCCGGAGTTGCAGGCTACCATCAACGCCCGAGCGTCGCTGGAGCACGAATTGCGCGCTGCGATCAACCAAGAACAGTTTCTGGTCTACTATCAGCCGCAAGTGGACAATGGTATCGTGATTGGCGCCGAAGCTCTGGTGCGCTGGCAGCATCCACATCGTTCCATTCTGGCCCCTGCCGAGTTCATCTCCCTTTGCGAAGAGACTGGGCTGATTATTCCTCTCGGTGATTGGGTTCTCGAGACTGCCTGCCGCCAACTTGCCAAATGGGCCGAAAGGGAAGAGACAGCTCATCTCTCGATTGCGGTGAACATCAGCGCGCGGCAGTTGCGGCAGCCGGATTTTGTCGAGAAGGTGCTGGCAGTGCTGGAACGCACCGGAGCCAATCCTTTTAACCTGGAATTGGAACTCACTGAAAGCATGCTGGTGGAGAATTTCGAGGAAACGATTGCTACGATGACCGAACTGAGGTTCCATGGCTTGAAGTTCTCCCTCGACGATTTCGGCACCGGCTATTCCTCTCTCAACTACCTCAGGCGGCTGCCCCTGGACCGATTGAAGATCGATCGTGCATTCGTGCAGGAAATTCTGACCGACGTATGTGGCCGCGCCATTGCGCAGGCCATCGTGTCCCTGAGCTCCGCAATGGGTCTGGCGGTGTTGGCGGAAGGCGTCGAGAGCGAGGAACAGCAAGCCTTTCTCGCCAGTCTCGGGTGCCACATGTACCAGGGATACCTGTTCAGCCGGCCGGTGCCATTGGAAGAGTTCGAGAAGTTGCTTGCGTGGCAAGAAAGCACCGCGTCCCAGGTTCCGCGCGATTCCTTGAGGCCGGGAACCCAGAGTCTTTCATACCTAGGCGGTGTGCATAAATAAGTGCTTCAACGGCGCGGCTCGCCGCTGCGAGTGTCAGTCGTCCACCGGCTTCACCGACCCACGGGGAATGAAACTGCGTCCGGCGATGACGACCCGCGGAGGGATGAAACTGCGTCCGGCGATGACGCCGCTAACCTGCCAACTCGCTATGCCCGCTTCAGCGGGCGCTGACTCGCTACAATTGCTTGAACACGCTGTTGCTTTTTGGATTGTCCAACTTGCACCGCAATTTGATTTTTGTTTCTTCCTCGGAAGAAAAGACAGGAGTGTGGCTGTGGTGACGGCTGACGAACGTACGCACGAACAAAAACTGGACCTGCTTGCTGAAGTTGCGGTACACGTGGGGCTTGGCCTGCGAGCGGGGCAGGAACTGCTGATGACAGCGTCGCTGGACGCTCTGCCACTGGCGCGGCGCATCACCGAGCAGGCGTACCGCGCGGGCGCTTCGCTGGTGACCACCCTCTACAGCGACGATGAAGCAGCGCTGATGCGCTACCGCTTCGCGCCCACCGCGAGCTTTGACCACGCCGCCAAGTGGTTGTACGACGGCATGGGCGCTGCCTTCAAGAGTGGCGCGGCACGCCTTGCGATTACCGGGGGAGATCCCGCGCTGCTTTCCAAGCAGGACCCGGAAAAGGTGGGCCGGGCCAATCGCGCGGTATCGGTCGCATACCGGCCTGCGCTCGAGCTGATTACGCGCCACGAGATCAACTGGACCATCGTGGCCAGCGCCACTCCGGCGTGGGCGGCGTCCGTGTTTCCTGAAGATGCGCCGGACGCGGCGTTGGCCAAGCTGTGGAATGCGATCTTCCAGACTTCACGGATCAATTGCGAGGATCCAGTTGCCGCCTGGAAGGCGCACGATGCCGATCTGCAAGCGCGCGCGGCGCGATTGAATGAGAAGAGATATTCGGCACTGAGTTATCGCGGGCCCGGAACCGATTTTCGCCTCGGCCTTGCCGACGACCATCTCTGGCTGGGCGGTGGGACGACGGCGGGAAACGGTCTCTACTGCATTCCCAATATGCCCACGGAAGAAGTGTTCACCACGCCCCATAAGGATCGCGCGGATGGCACGGTGACAGCCACCAAACCGCTTTCCCACCAGGGGACGATGATCGAAGGCATTCAGGTGCGGTTTGAAAAGGGACGAATCGTCGAGGCGCACGCAAGCAGGGGCGAGGAAGTGCTGAAAAAGCTGATCGACACCGACGAAGGCGCGCGGCGTTTGGGCGAGGTGGCGCTGGTGCCGCAGTCCTCGCGGATTGCAGCCAGCGGAATGCTGTTTCTGAACACGCTGTTCGATGAGAATGCCGCCTCGCATATTGCGCTGGGGCAGGCTTATTCATCCTGCGTGCGCGATGGAGACAAGCTGACTCCGGAGCAGCTTGCGGCCAAGGGCGCCAACGACAGCCTGATCCACGTGGACTGGATGATCGGGTCGGACAGCCTTGACATCGATGGCATTACTTCCGGCGATGTCGCGGAACCCCTGATGCGCCAGGGGGAGTGGGTCTGAGCCGGCCGATGGGAGTATATTTCTCTGTTGCTGCAGACTAGGCAGTTGCAAGGAAGGAACGCGATGGAAATGCAAACGGGCAAAGCGGAAAAACCAGCAGCAGACGAAGTATTGCTGATCACCAGCGGCGATCTACGGCTTTCGGCTAACCAGGTGTGTTGGCCCGCGCAGAGAGATATGGAAGAAAAGCTGACGGCGGCCTTCGCGCAGCAGGGGATCAAGCTTGTGCGCGCTCATGCTTACAACGAGGCGCAGAAGCACGGATTCATCTCCTCGCAGCGCATGGGCATGGATGTCTTCATGAACATCCATCCGGAAGCCAGGTTGGTTTTTGCGACCGCGGCGTGGCAGTACAGTCATCACGTGCTGCCCGGCCTGCGCAGCCATCGAGGACCGATTCTCACTGTCGCCAACTGGTCGGGCCAATGGCCGGGATTGGTCGGCCTGCTCAATCTGAATGGGTCGCTGATCAAGGCGGGCAGGAAGTTTTCGTCGATCTGGAGCAAGGACTTTGCCGACGATTATTTTCTCGGCGCGCTTCAGCAGTGGTTGCGCGATGGGAAGATCAGCCACGATCAGTCGCATGTGCATTCACTCGATCCGGCCAAATTGCCCGCGGAATGTGCTGAGTTGGGCGCATCGCTCGCGGCGGAATTGAGACATCGCAAGGCGATCATCGGAATCTTCGATGAAGGCTGCATGGGCATGTACAACGCCATCGTCGATGACGAGTTACTGAACCCGGCTGGGATTTTCAAAGAGCGGCTAAGTCAATCGGCCCTCGTGGCTAAGATGCGGACGGTAACTCATGCGGAAGCTGAAGCCGTATACCAGTGGCTGGTCGCCAAAGGCGTGAAGTTCGATCTGGGCAAAGATCCGGCAACCGAGCTCACGCTCGATCAGGTCATCGAGCAATGCAAGATGTACATTGCGGCAGTGCGGATCGCCAACGAATTCGGCTGCGATGCGATCGGCATTCAGTATCAGCAGGGATTGAAGGACATGACCCCCGCGTCGGATCTGGCCGAGGGTATGCTGAACAATGCGGATCGGCCGCCGGTGTTCGCGGAAGGAACAGGGCATGAGCTTTGCGCGGGCGGGCCGCTGGTGCACTTCAACGAAGTAGACGAATGCGCCGGCGTGGATGCGCTCATTACGAATCGTTGCTGGAATGCGCTGGGCCTTGATCCATCGACGACGCTGCACGATGTTCGTTGGGGCGAATACTACAAGGGGCAAGATCAAGATATTGATGCGTTCGTCTGGCTGCTGCAAATCTCGGGAGCCGCGCCTGCAAATCACTTTGTCGATGGATATGCCGGGGCGATCAGCGAGCGTCAGCCGGCCATGTATTTTCCACTTGGCGGCGGCTCGCTGAAAGGCATCGGCAAGCCGGGCGAGATCGTCTGGAGCCGCGTATTTGTTGAGGGAGGAGCGCTACACGCGGACCTGGGCCGAGGCACGGTGGTGAGTTTGCCCGCAGCCGAGACGGAGCGGCGCTGGCGCGAGACCACGACTCAGTGGCCCATCGTTCACGCTGTCTTGCACGGTGTAAGTCAGAATCAGATGATGGCTCGCCACCGCGCCAATCACGTCAACATCGCTTACGCGCCGTCAGCGGAGATAGCCGACAAGGCTCTCGCGACCAAGGCCGCGATGCTTGCGGAGTTAGGCATCGCTGTTCATCTGTGCGGCACCACGCAGAACGGCTGATATTACTCATTGCTGCATGGCTTCTTCAGACGGAAGGATTCCCATCTCCTGATAGATGGGACGGATTTGCCGGCGCAGCTTTGGCAACTTGGTCGCAAACCATGCTGCGCCCAGCACCAGCGCGAGCCCGTTTACGATGACTGTCCACGGAGCGCCCGCGCCATTGGCAATGAGTCCAGCCAGTAGGCGCCACCATGTTGGCGAGGAAGGTCCGGCCAAGGACCCACCCACTCCGTTCGCCATGGTTCCGGCCAGCAGGCTGCCGAAGGGCGCCATGCCCATGAATGCCATCGTGTAGTAACTCATCACGCGCCCGCGCTTGTCTTCGCTCACGATGGTCTGAATGACGGTGTTGCTGGACGCCATGCCCATCATCATGCCCATGCCCGCCACCATAACCATGATTATGGAAAGCCAGAAGACGCGTGACGCACCGAAGCCGATCAGCCCCAGACCAAAGACGGCAGCGGCCATGGGGATCATCCTCACCAATCCCCGCACGCTCTTGCGCGCGGCCAGCGAGAGCGCCGATCCGAGCGCGCCCACGCCCATTGCGCCCATCAGGAAGCCGAGCGTGTGCGGGCCTCCATGCAGCACCCGGGCCGCAAATATTGGCATCAACACCACGAACGGCATTCCCATCAGGCTGACCAGGGCAAACAACGACAGAATCGTCCGGATGGGCAGAAACTCCGAAACATAAGTCCAACCTACCTTCAAGTCAGTCCAGGTCGAAGTTACTTTTCGCTTCACCGCGGGGATATGAATACGCATCATCAGCAGCGAAGCAATGACAGCCAGGTAACTGATGCCGTCGATAAGGAAGCACCAGCCCTCGCTGGTAACTGCGATCAACATTCCCGCCAGCGACGGGCCTACCAGACGCGCCATGTTCACCATCGATGAGTTAATGGCGATGGCGTTTGATAGGTCGCCGCGGTCTTCGACCATCTGCACCATGAAGGACTGTCGCCCAGGCATATCGAACGCATTGATGATGCCCTGCATCACGCTCAACCCGAGCAGCAAGGGAATGGTGATGTGATGTGAGAGGGTCAGTGCGGCCAGCGCCAGCGATTGAATCATAGATAATGTTTGCGTCCAGACCAGAACCTGCCGTCGATCGAGCCTGTCTACCCAAACTCCAGCGAAGGGCGCAAAGATGAACGTCGGAATCTGTCCCGCGAAGCTGATGGTTCCCAGCAGCAGCGCCGATCCGGTGAGCCGGTAGACCAGCCAACTGGTGGCGATACGCGTCATCCAGGTGCCGATCAGCGAGATGCTTTGCCCGCCGAAGAAGAGGCGGAAGTTGCGATGGCGCAAGGCGCGCCATGCGTGAGAGAGATCGTCATCTGGTGCAGGCGGTTGGCTTGGGGTGCTCAATTCTTCCTTTGAATTGGATTGGGCGCATTCCGCGCGTGAGCATGTCAGTTGCCGTGGTCGGCAAACCCTGCGAATTCGATGTGAACGGCAGCCCGAACCGGGACTTTCTTGCCATTCAAACTTGCTGGCTTGAACTGCGAGTTCATTAGCGAGTCGATTATTTGTTTCTCCAGCGGGGAAACATCGCAGTGGATGATCTTCGGATCTGAGGGCTTTCCACGGTCATTGATCGTGAGTAACACGTCACAGGCGGTGTGGCCCGGGTACTGGACTGAAACTTCAACAAAGCCCTTGTTGACGAACTTTGTAAACTCCGGCGCATTTACCCGCGCTGAAAGAGGGTACACTCCATCTGGTCCGGCATCTATAGAGACGGTTCCCGGCGGAGTCCTGAACGCGTGATCGAATAGAAATCCAGGTTGACGGGAGCTGTCGACGTTGATCCCCGTGGTATTCATGGTCTCGGTGTACCTAATCCTATATGGAACCGCCGACCCATCCTGAGTCCTTGCAGGTTTGAATCGAGATTTCTCGGCAGCCGTAGTGCACGCCTTCGCAAAGGCAAGATCGCTACACCGCACCTTTTCTACATCCCGAGGCATTCCCTCGGTGTCAACAATCAGGGACATCCCGCAAACGGCAAAAGGAGGCTTGACCTTTTCCCCCGTAAACACCTCGGGATGAGGGAAGCTTATCTCTACGGGCGGGCCAACCTCTTTGTTCGACGCGTCTGCTATGGCGCCAGGTTGATACGCGGGAGAATCAATTGACGAGGTTGGTGTGCCGGGGACCTGCGAAATAGAACAACTCGCGCGCACCGCAATCCAGAGGAATAGAAAACACCGGCGTCGCATTAAACCCTCCTTGAGGTACGAGTGAAGTCTAGCGCACGACACCCAGTTCTCGAAGCAGAAACGCATAGTCAAACGCTATCTCCTTCAGGTAGTCGTAGCGGCCGCTTGCGCCTCCGTGGCCGGCTTGCATGTTGGTGAGAAGCAGCAGTGGGTTGTTATCCGTTGTGAGGGTGCGGAGCTTGGCAACATACTTGGCCGGTTCCCAGTACATAACCTGGCTGTCGTTGAGCGATGTCTTGACTAACATGGCTGGATAACTCACCGCCTTGAGGTTGTCATAAGGCGAGTAACTCAGCATGTACCTGAAGTAAGTCTCTTCATTTGGATTGCCCCACTCCTCGTACTCGGGAACGGTGAGCGGGAGCGTGGCGTCTAACATGGTGTTCATCACATCGACAAATGGCACGTGGGAGACAACGGCGCGGAACAGATCGGGGCGCATGTTCACGACCGCGCCCATCAGCAAACCGCCCGCCGACCCGCCCTCGATGGCCACGCGCGATGGGTCGCCGTAGCCGGAGGCAGTCAAATGTTCGACTGATGCAATGAAATCCGTGAATGTTTTGCGCTTGACGAGCATTTTGCCGGCGTCGTGCCAGGGCTTGCCCAGATCGCCGCCGCCGCGAATGTGCGCATAGGCTATCACCACGCCGCGATCGAGCAGGCTGAGCCGGTTGCCGCTGAAGCCGAGCGGCAGCGCATAGCCATACGATCCGTAGCCGTAGACGTACAGAGGATTCTGTGCGGGCCTGGAGGCCCCCACGACAGCCGGTCTAGAGACCGGCGCTACCCGCTTGTCCTTGCGGTAGACAAGCGAAACGGGAACCTTGACGCCGTCCGGCGCTATGGCGTGGACGCGTTCGCTGGCATAGAGAGTGCGGTCGAATCCGCCGGGAATCTCAAGCTGCTTGAGCAGGGTTGAATCGCCTGTAGTTGCATCGTACTCGTAGACCGAACTGGGCGTGACCAGGGACTGGTAGGCATAGCGGAAGGTATTCGCATCGAAGACGCGATTGACGTGCGGATAGGCGCTGTAGGCCGGCTCGGGAAAGGCGATCTCGCCGCCAGGCACAGCTTCAGGCCCGGATTCGGCTTCAGCGCCGGAGAAGCGCCAAATGCGCAGCCGGGGCAGCCCGTCTTCGCGCTCGCAGGCCACAAAAAAGCCGGCGAAGAGATCCACATCTTCGAGCATGACGTCTTCGCGATGGGCAATGCGCTCGGTCCAGTGCACGCGCCCCGGCGACGCTACAGGAGCCGTGACCAAGCGAAAGTTTCTTCCCCGGTCGTTGGTGCGAATGAACCACAGGCCATAGCGATGGTCGATCGAGTATTCGTGCTCGTCCTCGCGCGGACTGACGATTGAGAACGAGCCCTCAGGTTCGTTTGCCGGCAAAACGCGCGACTCGCTGGTGGTGTGGCTGGCCGATTCGACCACCAGAAACTTGCCGTCGCGCGTGCGGCCTGCGCCCAGATTGAAGCGCTCATCGTCGTCCTGATACACCAGCACGTCGGCGGCGTGCGGCGTGCCCCGCGTGTGCCGCCAAAGCTGGTATTGGCGCTTCTGTTCTTCGTCCTCGACGGTATAAAAAAGAGTTGAATTGTCCGCCGCCCAGACGACGGAGCCGACGCGCTCCACTTCGCCGGCCAGAGTCTCGCCGGTGGTCAGATCCTTGATGTGAAGCGTGTATTGGCGGAATCCGGTGGTATCTGTGGTGTAGGCCAGCCAGCGGCCATCGTCGCTGATATCTGTGGCTCCAATCGAAAAAAAGGCGTGGCCCTGGGCCAGTTGGTTGCCGTCCAGAATCACCTGCTCCGGCGTGTCCTCGGTCGCGTTGGGGGAGCCATGCGTGCGGCAGTGAACGGCGTATTGCAGGCCCTCTTCGGTGCGCGTGTAATACCACCAGGCACCGTTTCGGTAGGGAACTGAAACGTCGGTCTGCTTGATGTGCGAGAGCATTTCCGCGTAAAGGTCTTCACGCAGGCCGGCGAGCGGGGCCATCCAGGCCTCGGCGTAGGCGTTTTCGGCTTCGAGGTACGCGGCGACCTCGGGGTCTTCCTTGTTGCGCAACCAGGCGTAGTCGTCGGCGAGGACAACGCCATGCAGTTGGGTCTCTTTGCGGTCTTTGCGGGCGGCGGGAATTGGGGGGAGCTGGATTGAAGTCATTTCTTTCCCAGTGTAGTGCAAAGGCAGCTATTAGCTTTTAGCCGTTAGCTCTTAGCTCTGAATGGGCTGAGTAAATTGATGTGGTGAGCCGGCTGGGCGCTTGCGGATGCGATGCGTCGGGGCAAAAGGCAAAAGGCTAAAAGCTAAAAGCTATGAGCTTGAAGCTGGGCGGCGGTGGAACCTTCGAGCCTCCGTCCGCGTACAATGAAGAGCGATGAGAGGCTTTCGCCGCGTTATTTCGAAGGGTTTCCGGCTGCTGTTGGCTGCCTTGTTGGGGTTCTCCGCTTCGGCCGCACTGGCCGAGCGGGTTGAAGACCTGCCCCAACCCACCGATTATGTGAGCGATTACGCCCACACGCTTTCGGCTGATACGGTTGCGCGGCTTGACCGCATCTGCGCCCAACTGGACCACTCCCAGGCCAATGCGCAATTGGCAATCGTGACCGTCCCGACCATGGATGGGGACGACGCGGCGGACTACGCCAACCGGCTTGAAGACAAGTGGAAGATGGGCAAGAAGGGCACCGACAAGGGCGTCCTGTTTCTGCTTGCCGTAAACGACCACAAGTACCGGATCGACGTTGGTTACGGGTTGGAAGGCATCCTGCCGGACGGCAAGGTGGGCGACATTGGCCGGGATATGGTCCCGGACCTGCGCGCCAACGACTATGACGGCGCAGTATCGCTTGCCGTGGGTGAATTGGCCCAGGTGATTGCCGCCGATGCCAAGGTGACGCTGACCGACAACGAACCGGCGCCGGTGGTTCAACAGCCGGTAAGGCACAGCGCCGGAATGGCAAAGCTGATCTTCCTCATCATCCTGCTGATCTTCTTTGGCGGGTTCCACCTGCTGCGGTTTCTGTTTGGCTTCGGCTTGTTCGGCGGCGGCTGGGGAAGGGGGCCGTTCATTGGCGGTGGCGGATTCGGAGGCGGCGGTGGTGGCGGCGGAGGAGGCTTCGGAGGCTTTGGCGGCGGCGGCTTCGGTGGCGGCGGCGCGGGTGGAAGCTGGTAGAGTTTTCAAGTTTCAAAAGAAGGGGTCCGTCACGGCGGGCCGGAGGAGAAAAGGACTGTATGAGCAAGGGACTTTGGATTGCGCTTGGCGTTGTGGGCGTTTTGGTTTTGGGTGCTTTCATGGTGTTCAGCAGTTACGTGGGCGCCAGAAACCAGATGGTCGCCAAAGATCAGAATGTGAAGGCGATGTGGTCGGAGGTCGACGTGCAAATGGAGCGGCGAGCCGATCTGATTCCCAACCTGGTGGAGACGGTGAAGGGCTTTACCAAGGAAGAAAGCACCGTCTTTGGCGACATTGCCAATGCCCGCGCCGGCATGTTGAACGCGCAGGGGCCGCAGGCCAAGATCGCGGCCAATGGGCAGTTGGATTCGGCGATCGGACGGCTGCTTCTGCTCACCGAGAACTATCCGCAACTGCGTTCGAGCGAGCAGTTCATGCGTTTGCAGGACGAGCTCTCAGGAACCGAAAACCGCATCGGGGTGGCGCGTAAACGCTACAACGACGCGATCCAGGACTACAACACCTTCATCCTTCAGTTCCCCAACAACATCTGGGCCGGTATGGCCGGATTCAAGGAGAACGACGCCTACTTTGCGGCCAGCCCGGCGGCGCGACAGGTGCCCAACGTGAAGTTCTAGTTAGTCAATCGAGATACGCGAAAAGGCCATCCCGCATTGCGGGATGGCCTTTTCAGCGCTTGAAGTTTCGGCGTCGCCGGTCTATTTGAAGGAGGCGATGGCGCTGGCTTCGTCGTCGAAGATGTCGAAGATTGTGTAGAGCTTGGTCAACTGCAGCAGGTCATGAACCTTCTTGGTGAGCTTCAGCAGCTTGAGCGACGCGCTCTGGTTCTTGCACGTGGTGAAGGCGCTCACCAGCTCGCCCAGCCCGGAGCTATCGATATAGTTCACGTCTCCCAGATTCAGCAGGATGCTCTTCTGTCCCTTGCCGATCAGGTCGCGAATGGCATCGCGAATCTGTACACTGCCCTCGCCGAGAGTGATCCGCCCGCTAAGGTCCAGAACGGTTACGCCGTCCAATTCACGCGAAGCAATAGTTAGTGCCACGGAAATTCCTCCTTGTTTCGTACTACGGTTATAGCACTTTCGCCGGGCGCAGTGGCATAGAAATCTTGAAAGCCCAAAGCAGTCCGCGGAGTCCGATTCGATCTCCGTCCGCCGCCGCGGTCGCCGCGCAAGGTGCCTATTCGGTTTTTCCCTCTGCCGGCGCCAGCTTTTTTACCAGCGTCAACTCGGTTCCAGGATGCAGTTGTCGAAAGTGTACCTCATCCATGAACGATCGGATGAGGAAGATGCCGCGGCCGGTGCCGCGCAAAAGATTCTCCGGGGCAAGAGGGTCCGGAATCGACTCCGGAACCAGGCCCCTGCCCTGGTCGGCGATGGTAAACACGAGTGCCGAGCCGGTGTTTTCCAGGCTGAAGGTAATCTTCTTGGATGGGTCGTACTCGTTGCCGTGCAAAACGGCGTTGAGGGCGGCTTCGCGCACCGCCATGGTGACGCGGAAGCGCTCCTCCTCGTCGATGCCGGCCTGCTCCGCCAGTTTCTCCGCGGCTGCCTCCACCTCGCCGACGCTCTCCATGGTCGAGTTCAGCGAAAAAGTGATCCTTCCGTCTCTGGGTGTGCTCACCGCGATTGAATCCGCCTCTTCCGGAACGGAGGCACACATTCGCCATTCCGCGCCACATCAACCTTGCTGGAAGTTTCATAGCTGGAGTGGAATTGTGTCAAGAAGGGACTTAGAGGCGGTTGAACGAGCGCTCTATTGCGGCGGATCCTGGTTAAACGTCCGGGCCTGATCTCTGGCTCCATGTAGTATTTGCAAAATTCGAAGAACGCCACGCTGTTTGCGGTAATAGATCAGGTACTTGCCGACGGGGAAGACATGAACAGCAGGAGCAATCTCGTCGCATAATCGACCGATGTTCGAGAATTCGGCAATCAGTGCGCAACGATCCGTGATGGTGTAGATCAATCGGGCGGCGACGTCCGGACTTGCTCGTCGTGCCCAGTAATTGAAAATCGCGTCCAGATCGCGTCTTGCCGTCTTGGAGACTTGCAGCTTCATCCCTGGGACAGCTTGAGGCGCTCGCGCCCACGTGCCACCACATCGGCGGCAAGTGCATTGAGGCCGGCGCGGCCTTCATACTCTGTGTATTCACCCCGCTCGATCTCGGCGATGCTTTCCATAACTCGCTTGCGGATGCCTTCGATCTGAATGGCTTCAAGGTCGGTCAGGACATCTTCGACCGTTGGGTTTCCCAGCCGCAACGATCGCTGGTCGGCTTCTTCCATGCGGCGAAGAGCCTCACGAACCACTTCGCTGGCGTTGTTGTAGCGGCCGCTTTTGACCCTGGCCCGCACGTACTCGGCAAGGTGGTCCGTTACTGAAACATTCATCTGATCCATGACGCTCTCCCACTCCACCGCTGAATTCCTTGGCTTCAGAGTACAGCCCGTCGAATTGGATGTCAAACCTTGACATTCGCTCGGTGGCTTGGGCCGGTCTGCTTTTGCGCGACCGTTGTCAAACCGGATGCGGCGACAGGCGCAAGCAGGCGTCGAGGTAATACACTCATCCCATGCAGCCTCGCACCACATCCCGCGTCAGCCTGACCGCGCTGCTCGGCACTCCGGTTACCGACGCACAGGGCCACCTGCGCGGGCGGCTCAAGGATATTGCCGTGGCCACCGGTCCGGATGCGGGCAAGGTGGCCGGCCTGGTGCTCAAGACCCGCGCCGGACTCTGCATCGTGCCCTCTGAAGACGTGATGGAAACGCCCGCCGGCACGCTCGAGTTGCGATCGTCGGGAGCCATGGTTCCGCTCAAGGAGCAGGGCAACTACCTCTACCTGCAGCAGGACCTGGTGGACCGGCAGATCATCGATATTCACGGCCGCAAGGTGGTCCGCGTGAACGATGTGGATCTGGAGTGGCTGGGCCGCGGGGCCGCGCACCTGCTGCGTGTGGCCGAGGTCGAGGTAGGTCTGCGCGGGGCTTTCCGCCGGGTCTTCAAAGGGCTGCTGCCAAGAGCGACGCTGGAATCGTTCTCGCGCAAGCTCGGCCCCAACGGAATTCCATGGCAATTCGTGGATGTGATCGAAGTCGACCCGGCGCGAAGGGTCAAGCTGCGCATCGCTTACGAGCGGCTGGCCGAGATGCACCCTTCCGACCTGGCGGAGATTTTGGAGGACCTTGCGCCCGCCGAGCGCGAAGCCGTGTTCACGTCGCTGGATGAGGAAGTGGCCGCCGAAGCCCTCGAAGAGGTCGATCCCAAGCTGCAAAAAGCCCTGCTCGAGAAGCTGGACGAGGAGAAGATCGCCGATATCGTCGAGGAGATGGACCCCGGCGCGGCCGCCGACTTGCTGGCCGAGCTGTCGGAGGAGCAGTCCGACGCCATTCTCGAAGAGATGGAGCCGGAAGAACGCCAGGAAGTTGCGGAACTGCTGGAGTTCGATGAGCGCTCCGCCGCCGGATGCATGACCACCGACTTCATCTATCTGGGCATGGATTCAACCGTGGCCCAGGCGGTGCATGCGCTGCGCAGCTTTGACGGCGACCCTGAGAGCGTTACCGAGGTATACCTGCTCGACGAGAAGCGCGTGCTGCGGGGAGCCATCTCGCTGGCCCGGCTGGTGATGGCGCTGCCCGAGACCCGTCTCGCCGTGCTGGCCGAACCCCGTGTGCTCTCCTGCCCCGCCGATATGCATCAGGACGACCTGGCAGAAACTTTCGACAAGTACAACCTGCATGCGCTCCCGGTGGTCGATGCCCAGGGCCGCATGGTAGGCGTGGTCCAGGCCGACCATGTGATCAGCCTCCTGCGCGAGAAGCTCTAGAAAGTCCCGATTCACCCCAAACGGAAGTCCCTAATCGGGCAAATGTTGAGCAAAATTGCTCATTTCTGTTCCGCCGATGGGCCTATGCTGAGAGAAAATCCGCGAATTTGGCTGATTCTGTGAAAGAATCCAAAGATGATGCAGTTTCCCAAAATCATCCAGGGCGGCATGGGCGTGGGCGTATCGAACTGGCGCCTGGCAAATGCGGTCTCAAAACTCGGCCAACTGGGTGTCGTGTCGGGCACGGCGCTCGATTCATTGTTTGTCCGTCGCCTTGTCGATGGCGACGAGGGCGGATACATGCGCCGGGGACTGGAAGCCTTTCCGTTTCCGGATATGGCGAGACGCATCTGGCAGGAGTATTTTGTCCCCGGCGGCAAGCCGAGCGATGTGCCTTATCCAGCGGTGCCGATGCACCAGCGAAAGGACACCCGCAAGCTGGTTGAACTGTGCATCGTGAGCAATTTCGTGGAGGTTTTCCTGGCCCGCGAGGGACATAAGAATCCGGTCGGAATCAACTTTCTTGAAAAAGTTCAGACGCCCCACCTCGCCTCAATCTACGGAGCGATGCTGGCCGGAGTGGGCTATGTGCTCATGGGCGCAGGCATTCCCCTGCACATTCCAGGCGTGCTGGACGCTTACGCTGCGCACCATGCGGCCGAATACAAGCTGTCGGTGGCCGGTGCGTTGCCGGGGCAGGATACGCAGATGCAATTCGATCCGGCGGATTATGTCGAAGGTCCCCTTCCCCTGCTTCATCGGCCGCAGTTCCTGGCCATCATTTCCTCCAACACGCTGGCCACGACCATGCTGCGCCGGGCCAGTGGTCGCGTCAACGGCTTTGTAATCGAGACCCCCACGGCAGGTGGCCACAATGCGCCGCCACGCGGAAAGCTCCAACTCAATGCCGATGGAGAGCCGGTGTATGGCGAACGCGATCGGGTCAACCTTGAGGAAATGCGGGCGATGGGCGTTCCCTTCTGGCTGGCGGGCGGATATGGAAACGCCGAGAAGCTGCGTGAGGCGCTCGACCAGGGCGCCGCGGGCATCCAGGTAGGAACCGCGTTCGCGTTCAGCCAGGAATCCGGCATGCGTCCCGACCTGAAGAGAAAGCTCATGGCCCAGGCCAAGACCGGTTCCGGTGTTGTGTTTACCGATCCGCTGGCCTCGCCGACCGGCTTCCCGTTCAAGGTGGCCCTGCTCGACGGAAGTTCTTCGCAACTCCCTATTTATCAAGAACGTAAACGTGTTTGCGATCTCGGGTATTTGCGCGAGCCGTATGCCGGACAAGATGGTCGGATTGGCTACCGTTGCGCGGCTGAGCCGGTGGACAATTACGTCGCCAAGGGCGGCAAGATCGAAGATACGGTGGGCAGAAAATGCCTCTGCAATTCCCTTATGGCCAATATCGGCCATCAACAGACCCGCAAGGACGGCTACGTCGAGCCGCCTCTGGTCACCATTGGCGACGACCTGAATACGGTCGCGCAGTTCCTGGCGCCGGGCCGCGAAACTTACAGTGCCGCTGACGTGGTGCAGGCCCTCTTGAGCGGAGTCGCCTCCGAGACAGCCGACGAGGCCGAACCCCTGGTCCTGGCCACAGCCTAGAGCTACGGAAAAACTCGAGCCGGAGGCTGGCGGGGTTTCAACCCCGGTACAAAGCCAGCCGGCTCTACGCAGGCGGAACAGGCGCCGGACCAGACCCACCAACACGAAATATCCTCGGCGCCCGCGCCGCAGGCTCCGGCAACACCGGAAACTGCGCGTGCGGCTCCGCCTGGTACCAATAAGCCGTCGAATAGAAATTGTCGGAGCGATGGTTCGCGTGGCCATGCTCAATCGTCACCCGAATCGACTTTTCAAACGTGATCGGGCTCTCGGTGTGCCAGCGGTAAAGGCAATATCGGCCGCCGATCCGCTCCGGGTCCACAATATGGGGCGCGCCCTGGTGCAGGTTGGCGAATGCCTGGCCGCCAAAATCCCACGCCCCGTTGTAGTAGTCTTCGGTTCCGGTGCCGTTGATGGTGGGCATTGCGTCGCCATCGATGAAGATCATGTCGTCGCCCTCGCCGAACCAGCCGTCCTGATTCTGCTCGACGGCCTGCGTCACCCCCACAAAATGGCCTTTTCCCGTTGCTTCGAGAAAGACGTAGTTGTCAGCGCCGCTCAGGTTCTTGCGCTCGTTGATGCCCGGACTGCCGTTGCTGGTCCAGTCGTCTGTCCAGCCCTTGCATGGCGCGGCCTGGCGATACTGCGCATGGAAGCGCCCCACGTCCCCCGGAAGCGAAGCCAGCGTGACATAGTCGACCGCGAAGTAGAGGTTCTCGGTTCTAACCTTGCCTTCGTTTGAAACAGCGATGCGCGCCGACGACGCAAACGGCATCTGAAAGTAGGCGTTGAGCGCCTTGATCGGAGCCACGGCCAGCAGCGCCGACTGGTAGACGAAGTACTCGCCCAGTCCCAGGCCGAAAAAGTCGCCGATGGGGACCTCGACGGAAGGTGTCGCTTCGCCATCCCACCATGCACGCAGAACCAGATTCTTCAGGTGCATGGGGTCGGGCGAGTTGATGGTGAACCAGATGTGCGTCACAACACCCGCGCCCGAAACATCCAGCAAGGATGCCGTCTGTCCCGGCTCGACAGGGATCGAATCGTTGTTGCCGCCGGTTCTGTCCCAGCTCGATGAACGGCGGGTCTTGTACTTGCGCAGACGGGCAAGCGTGAGCAACTCCTCCGCTGCGGTTGGAACCAGTTCGGGGGGAGTTGCTTCACCGCCGGAAGCAGGTTCGCTGGCGGCTGCTCCAGCGGCGTTGAGTCCCAGAAGCGCGGCAGCGGAGACCATGCCACCCAGGAGCTTTCTTCTTGCCGGCAGGCTCGCATTTCGGTCGGACGGATGCATAGAACATGTTCCTCTTTTTGGATTTTTGCGAAAGCGAGTTGTAGTCTTGCGCGCCGTGTCCTGTCAAGGAGTGCGAAGAAGCAACCCACATTAGCCGGGTACGGAGAGTTCGCGCGTGGGATTCATCAATGAACCTGTTTGCGAACCTGCTTGCCCCCGGAAAACCCGCTTCATCGTTTGCGCTCCTTCAGGTTGTGGCTGTCGGCGGCGGTCAGGGTCATTCCGTAGAGCGCCTTGAACTGCTCAATCTCTTTCAGCGTCTGGGCGGAGAAGGGAACAACCTTGCCCTCGAAGGCGTGGAGGACGATTCCCTCCAGCAAATCGCCGAGCGTCATATCTTTCTGCTCGGCGATTGCCTTGAGTACTTTCAACATGCGCTTTTCCATCCGGACACCGGTCTGGACGCGCTCAACAACGACGGGTTCGCGATTCTGCTGTTCCGTTGGCATAGACAACTCCTTGTACATCGGTACCAATGTACCATGGTACCTCTGCCCTGTCAACCCCCTTCGAGACTCCACGGGAAAAGCATGGCCGGCGGGGTTCGCGCACGCGGGCTTCGCCTGTTATGGTCAGGGAGGAAACTTTATGAATCCCCCATAGGACCTCGGGAATGTTGAAGCGCTGGCGAATCCGGATACTCCTGTTTCTGGCCGTTCTCGGCCCCGGATTCATCACCGCCAACGTCGATAACGACTCCGGCGGCATCCTCACCTACTCCCAGGCCGGCGCGCAGTACGGGTACACCTTGCTGTGGACCATCATTCCCATCACCATCGCGTTGATCGTGGTGCAGGAGATGTGCGCCCGCATGGGCGTGGTCACCGGCAAGGGCTTGAGCGACCTGATCCGCGAGGAGTTCGGCCTGCGCCTCACCTTTGTGCTCATGGTATTGCTCGTGGTGGTCAACTACACCAACGTGGTTACTGAGTTCATTGGCATCGCCGGCTCGATGCATCTGTTTCATGTGTCCAAGTTCATCTCCGTGCCCTTTTGCGCCGGGCTGGTCTGGTACATGGTGGTGCGAGGCAGCTACAAGAGCACGGAAAAAATCTTCATTGTTGCGTCTCTGGTTTACATTGCCTACATATTTGCCGGCGTGCTTTCGCAGCCGAGCTGGCACGATGCCTTGCTGGCCACGGTGCAACTGCCGCAGCCGACGGTCTGGAAAGACAAGGCGTATATGTACATGGCCATCGGTGTCGTGGGCACGACGATTGCTCCATGGATGCAGTTCTACCTGCAGTCGTCGATCGTCGAGAAGGGCATTCGCGTGAAGGACTACGCTGCCTCGCGCCTGGACGTGATTGTCGGCAGCCTGTTCACCGACATCGTGGCCTGGTTCATCATCGTGGCTTGCGCGGCCACGCTCTTTGTCCATGGGATGGGAGCGATCCAGGTCGCCTCCGACGCCGCTGAGGCGATGCGCCCGCTAGCCGGCGACTACGCCTTCATCCTCTTCGCCTTTGGACTCTTCAACGCCTCGCTCTTCGCCGCCTCCATCCTGCCGCTCTCCACGGCCTACACGGTCTGCGAGGGCATGGGGTTTGAATCGGGAGTGGACAAGAGCTTCAAGGAAGCGCCGTTCTTCTACTGGCTCTATACGCTGCTGATCGCGGGCGGCGCCTTGACCGTTTTGTTATTGCCCGACGCGCAATTGATCAACGTGGCCATTCTCTCCCAGGTGTTGAACGGCGTCCTGCTGCCCGTGGTGATCATTCTCATGCTGATGCTGATCAATCGCGCCGACCTGATGGGTGAACACAAGAACTCGCGCCTGTGGAATGTCATCGCCTGGGGAACCAGCATCATCGTGATCGGCATGACGCTGGTGATGCTGTGGGGGATGATGCCGGGGCATTGAGGACGGCGCGTCCTTTCTCGTATTCTCGGTCGATTGACGTAATGTAACAGTTCATGTTACATTCAAGCCGTGATCAGGACATTCCGGCATCGAGGCATCGAGAAGTTCTTCCGGACCGGCTCAAAAGCAGGCATCCAGCCGAAGCATGAATCCCGATTGCGTATCCTGCTCACCACCTTGAATCTGGCATCGACGCCGCTGGATATGAATAGGCACGGTTGGGACTGGCATCCGCTGAAGGGACCTCAAAGGACACTGGTCTGTGAGCGTCAGTGGCAACTGGCGGCTGACCTTCACCTTTGAGGGTGAGGACGCGATTCTCGTGGGCTATCGGGATTACCACTAAGGGGGCAATGATTATGACGATGATGCACAACCCGGCCAGCCCAGGCGAACTGCTAAAAGAATTCCTCGGCGACACCACCGCAACGCAGCTTGCCGAGCATATCGGCGTAGCGCGCGCCACGATCTCTCGCATCCTCAATGGCCGCACCTCGGTTTCGATGGACCTCAGCATCCGGCTCGGCGAGGCCCTGGCGCTCTCTCCGGACTTCTTCTCGAAGGCCCAGCTTCAGTACGACCTGTGGATCGAATCGCAGAAGCGGCGCCCGAAGATCAGGCCGCTGGCCGCCTGAGGGTCTGCGCGTCCAGCGGAACTCCCAGGTTTTAAGAGCGAACCCTGGGGCACCTGGCTCCGCGATTTGTAACTTGCAATATTCTTTAGGGAACGGGAGGTACGGGTAAGATGGAGCTTCTTTCCGAAGTAGCCGTGCTCGAGGATATGCCCGAGAAGGGACTCGTTCGCGGTCAGGTTGGAACCGTCGTTGAACTGCTCGCCCCCTCCGTGGCCGAGGTCGAGTTTAGCGACGATCAAGGGCGCACCTACGCCATGGCCGCCTTGCGGTCCGAGGAGTTGATTCGCCTCCACCACCGCCCCTACGAACATGTAGCTTAGCTCTTATAGCAGCTTACCCGCCGCCAAGTCGCGAATCAGCCCGCGGTCGGCGATGAGGAATTCGTACTTAGTGAGATCTTCAAGCCGCGTCCAGCGCACCTGCTGAAAGATGCGGTTCTCGATCTCCCCGGAAAACTCGCGGACCGCAAAGAATTGCAGGTCAACGGCGCCGCCATGGCGGTAGTTGTGGCGGATGCGCGTAATTCGGGGGCCGATGACGGCCTTGATCCCGAGTTCCTCATCCAGCTCGCGGGCCAGCGCCTGCTCCGGGCTTTCACCGGCCTCAATCTTGCCGCCGGGAAACTCCCACTGCAACGCCATTGGTTGATCCGCGCGGCGTTGACCGATCAGCACCTCGCCGCCGCGCACGATAAGCGCAGCCGCAACAAAACGGAGGGCGGGGCCGGCGGACCGGCCGTTGGAGTCTGGCTGAGCTTGTTCCACATGTCTAGTGTAAACGTTCTAAAAGAGATGCGGCCCGGCCGGTCACGGCTGAGCCTATTCTCCTCCGACTTTTGCCTCGATGCCCTCCGCGCCCTCAGGCCGAAAGTAGCCCCAGCCGTTCTTTGCCGCCGCCTCAAGCAGCGCGGGGGACGGATTGACAGGGTACGCTCTTCGGGCCATTTCGAGCATGGCCAGGTCGTGAATGGAGTTGCCAAACGCCGCATCGGGGCATGGAATCCCGATCCGCCTCAATGTGGCGGCCTTGCCCTCGTCCGTGGGTACGTCCACGATTTCGCTGGTGATCACGCCGCCGGCCACGCGGACCTCGGCGGCCAGTATTCTGTCCTCCGGAATAAGGAGATCCCGCACGCCCTCGGCAACCACCCAGCGGTTGGTAGAGCTGACAGCCCAGATTTCGACGCCAGTTCGCAGCAGCGCGGCCACCAGCGAGGCCATTTCATGAAACATGCGGGGGCGCACAAACTCCTGCACATATTGAGCCGCGGCGGCGCGCAACTCCTGTTCGCGCAGGCCCTCGTAGATACGAACCATGTCGCCGCAGATTTCCACCTCGCTCACCCGGCCTTGCTTATAGGCGCGATAGCGGGTGTCTATCCAATCGCTCGTGGAGCGCGAGACCAGGCCCTGCTCCAAAGACCAGATCATGAATCCGTAGCCCGCGTCGCCGCTCCAGAGGGTTCCATCGCAATCCAGAACCGCGGTCTTCGGATTGCTGTCGAGAACCAGGCGTTCGAACTGCTGTGCATTCCATTTGGGAATCTCTATCATCGTAGGTGTCAAGTGTTCCTCAATCCCGTACAGAAAACGCATCCAACTCCATTCTCTTCTAAACTGGGCGGGTTTTGCACGTGAACGTTTGAAGAAGCATCGAATGGGGCAATGCTGGATGCTTTTCGGGCTGGATGCATTTCGGGATTGACGCGTTCTAGTTTATGAGCAGGAGCAGCCGGTCTGGATCGAGCTTGACATGCCACGGCTGGGGCGCGGCGCTCAACGTGCGCCAAAGCTCTTTGGGCACGTCGGCCTGCAGATGCGGCGGCTCACCTGCCTCGGGTGCTGCGTGCAGCCGCAGATAGAGCGTCATCTCATGGGGCGCTTCGCTGGTGGCCACAAGCCAGCATGGAAAAGTGTTTTCGCCATTCGAGGTTGGCTGGAAAACGATCTGATGCGAGCGAATTCCGACGTGAGTCAACGCATCGGGGCCTTTGGTAATCAGCTCGCAGTTCCATGCGTCCACGGCGATTCGGTTTCCACCGATGCGGCGTGCGGAAACAATGTTCTTGCAGCCGGTCAGGCGCGCCGTAGCCACCCGCCCCGGCTGCTCGAAGATCCGGTGCTTCGGGCCGCCGGCAATGACCTTCCCTTGATCCAATACAAGCAGATCGGTGCAGAAGCGAAAGGCTTCTTCCATATCGTGGGTGACAAAGATGACCACGCCGTTGTAGTTTGCCAGGGTCTCGCGCAGTTGTTCTTCCGTCTGGCGGCGCAGGTGCGGATCGAGGGCTGCAAACGGCTCGTCGAACAGCAGCGCATCCGGTTCAATGGCCATGCATCGCGCAATGGCCACGCGCTGCCGCTGCCCGCCTGAAATCTCGGCAGGATTGCGGTCGGCGAGCTCGGCAATGTGCATCCGCTCAAGCTGCTCGTGGACGCGAGCCTGCCGCTCATGTGCGGGTTGCGCCCGCAGCCCGAAGCCGACATTTTCGGCCACCGTCATGTGTGGAAAAAGAGCGTAATCCTGAAACACGACGCCGATCTTTCTGCGCGCGGCGGAGATATTGACGCCTGCCGCGCCGTCGAAGAGAACGCGATTATTCAGAACAATCCGCCCGCGATCCGGCGCGGCGATCCCAGCAATCATGCGCAGCGTCATGGTTTTTCCGGCGCCGGAAGCTCCCAGCAGGCCAACCGCCGCCGAACCGGCGCAGAGCCGCACATCCAATTCAAATTGCTCAAGCGTCTTTTCGATGTAGACATCCAGCGTTGCATCGTGCGAAGTCATTTCCTGCTTGACGGACAAAGGCGGCACTGGAGCTGGAACGAGAGAAGGATCGACTTGATTGCGGGCTGGCTTGCGGAATGCATTCTCCCGATTCAAGAGGCGAATGATCCCGAGCGATATAACCACGATCAGGCCTACCCAGAGAAAGGCCTCGCGCATGTCTCCGCCGGCGGCGGCAGAGAAGATGGCGATGGGCATGGTCTGCGTGCGGCCGGGTATGTTGCCGGCGAGCATCAGTGTGGCTCCGAATTCACCCATTGCGCGGGCAAAGGCCAGCACCGTTCCCGCGAGTACGCCCGGCGCGGCCAGCGGCAAAAGCACTCGGCGGAAGACCACGCCCTCCGAAGCCCCCAGCGTACGCGCCGCGTCGAGATAATTCCGATTGACCTGATCGAACGCTCCCAGGGTGGTCCGGTACATCAGCGGAAACGCCACCACCGTTGCGGCAATGACGGTTGCCGGCCAGGAAAAAACGATGGTGATGCCAACCTGCTGCAACGCGTGGCCAACGAAACTCCGCCGTCCGAAAAGCAACAGCAGAAAGAAGCCGACGACGGTAGGCGGCAGAACCAGAGGAAGTGTCAGAACGCCGTCGATCCAGGCGCGCAGGCTGCCACGCACGCCGTACATCAGCCTCGCCGCCGCCATTCCCAAAAAGAACGTAGCGACCGTCGCGGCGCAGGTCGTGGCAAGCGAGATATACAGCGGAGACAGGTCGGCGGGAAGATTCACGGTGCCGCTATTGTAAATCCATGCTGCACAAAGATGGCCTTTGCGGCGGGGCTGCTGAGATAGCCGACAAAACTTCGCGCATCCTGTTCGTTGCGGCTGCCCTTGATCACGGCTACGGGATACACGATGGGTTCGTGCGTCGAATCCGGAGCCGTAGCCACAACGCGAACCTTGCTGGAGATTTGTGCGTCGGTCGCGTAGACGAGACCCGCATCCGCATTTCCGGTCTCAACATAGGTCAGAACCTGGCGCACATCCTTGGCGAGCACAAGCTTTGCGCTGAGCTTCTCCAGCAAATGAAGGGACGCCAGCGTCTGACGTCCATACTGCCCGGCCGGAACGCTTGCCGGGTCGCCGAGAGCAATCGTGCGCACTGCGCTTCCAGTGAGTCCCTGAAAGTCGTGAAGTCCGGAATCGAGCGGGGCAATCAGGACCAGGGAATTTCGCAGCAAATTGCCGCGGGTCCCAGCGACGATCAATCCCTTTGCTTGCAGATCGTCCATCGGCTTGGCGGCAGCGGACAGAAATACATCCGCCGGCGCGCCCTGATCGATCTGCATGGCCAGTGTCCCCGAAGGTCCGAAGTTATTGCTGAATTCGAGATGCGTGTGGCTCTTCGCATAGGCAGTCTCAACGTCCGCGAGCGCATCCTTCAAGCTGGCTGCCGCGGAGACGCTCAACGATGTTTGCGCCAAACCATGTTCAGGGCAGATCGAGGCCGCAAGCGCAACCAGCGCAACATAGAAGCAGAACAGTGAGCGGGTTCGTCCCACCAACAGCTCCGAAGTCACATTCCCTCCTCTGCAAGTAATTCATTTTCGCACTCACATGGGCTCATTGCTACGCGTGTGCGCCAATTTAACCCAAGCCACTTCAAACATCGTCCTGCAATCGGAGGCCGGGCAATTTCACCAACCCGCAAAGGGATGAAACGGCGTTCGCCGACGCCAACTCGCTGCATCGAACCGAACACGCTGTTCCCATTTGTATTGCTCAACCTGCAACGTGATCGGAATCTTGTTTCTTTGCCGAAGGCGCTTATGACAATGCGAGCGGACATCCTGCGTCAATTGGGTGAAGAAGCGGAGCCATGGGATGTGCTGGTCATCGGCGGCGGCGCCACTGGCCTGGGCGCCGAGGTTGAGGCCGCTTTACGGGGCTATCGCACCCTGCTGGTCGAGCGGTTCGATTTCGCCAAAGGGAACTTCAAGTAGAAGTACAAAGCTCGTGCATGGCGGGGTTCGCTTCCTCGCCAGCTTTGTTGAGATTGCAACAGGCGATCTCTACGGGGAAAGCGATGCGAATTGAGACGAGCGAGTGGAAACGATCAGGAGAATCGTGTCCGACGCCACAGTAAGGTCCCGCACACTCCCAGAGGCAGGATTGTTCCCACCACAAGGACAATGATCCACGGAATGCTCACGGTAATATGCTGGGCCTTCGTGCCCAGGGCCAGCCAGACAAAGACTCCCACCGCGGCGCACGTTATCAGCACTTCCCACCAGCGGCGCTGGTGCGGCTGGCCGGCGAGAGGGTCATCGCCTCGAACCACTGCTGCCACTTTGTTTGCATCCAGCGCATAGCGGGTGACCTCCCTGTTCATGGCATGGTCCCAGTTAGCCAGTTCTTTGCCAGGGGGCACGGCCACGCTGATGGATAAAGCGCCCGCGATCATCACCAGAGATCCGGCAACGATCAACACCTTTCCCGTCGTGGTCAATCCGGAGAATTCGGCGAAGACCAATGCGCCCCACGCCAATCCCCAAAGCTGGTTGGTATTGGAAAGTGGGATGCCGCGTCCGATGCCGATATACTTGGCCGCAAAATTTTGGAACAGGTCGCCGATGACCCAGCAGAAGCCGCCAAGAAACGGCCAGAACAGCATGGGCCGGGCGCGTACCAATTCGGTAGCAAGAGGTCCGGCGCCGCCAAAGAAGATAGCTCCCAGAGCGATCACAGTGCCTAACTCGCCGAAGGTGAAGATGGTTACGAACGAGAGCGGGTTCATGCCGCTGATATAGGCCTTGCGGTAAGGAATATACATCGTCCCAAGCAGTACGCCCGCACCGAGCGCGGCCAGGATGCCCGCGGCAGCCTTGCCCGGAGTATTGGAGGACTGTTGCGATGTGGCGTAAGCAAGAACCCCCGCTCCCCCGACAATAGCCAAGGCTCCTCCCAATACCTTCGCCCATCCTTTGAAACCGGAACCGCGCAATTCTTTGAAGAGCAGCCAGCCCCAAAAGAGGCCCACCAGACTATTGGTGTTCCAGAGCGGAAAGGCGATGGCAAGGCCCACATTGCGAACCGCGAAAATGGTCAGAGTATTGGCCACGGCCCAAAGCATTCCAGCCAAGACGGCCCACACAATCAGGTGAGGTTTGTCGCGCAGGTCGGTGAGCACGAAGCCGGTGCCCTTCAGGAGCATTGGAACCGTCCAGCGCGCCACGAATGCGCCCATCACCATCCCCAGCGAGATCGTGAAGGGAGAGAATCCGGCGTTCACAAGTTTGGTGGGAGCCTCGGCGGTGCCGAGCCAAACGGCTGCCGCCAGTCCGCAGAAAACGCCGAGTTTGTGCAGGGAAAGCGTCGATCGCCCGGATGCGCCTGTCAAGCTGTCGCTCACAAAATCACCTCAGAGTCATCAGAAGAGTTATTCCGAGAATCAAAACTACGACCGGCACCCAGAGATGTACGTCGGTAAAGATGGCTATGAGGCTTGACCGTTTCATGTTGTAATCTCTTTCATTCGCACGGACCCGATTTTATCGTAAGGCTTCCCCGCGCCGCGGATTTGCGGAGGAAATGAATGATGCCTGAAATCGCTGCCACAACTTTGCCGCTGCAACTCTGGCCTTGGCCATGAGCTCATTTTCGTCGATGCCGGCAAGCTCTCGATCCTGCATGACAATGCGCCCGCCAACGATCGTTGTCCGCACCGCTCGGCCGGATAAACCGAAGAGGATATGGCTATTCAAATTGGACGCGGTGAGGGGCGTTGGCGGGTCGTAGTCCACCACGATGATATCGGCAAACGCGCCGGGAATCAGCTGCCCAACGGAGCCGCCAAAACACGCGCTGGCGATGGCGGCATTCTCGCCAAACAGCATCGCCGGAGGCTCGGCCCAAGCCGCGTCTGGCTGGCCCGACTGATGTTTGTGCAGGAGATTGGCAAGTTTGAGCGATTCGAACATATCCGAGGCATAGCCATCGCTTCCCAGACCTACATGAACGCCGCGTTCCATCATCTTGAGAACCGGGGCGCAGCCCACTGCATTGCCCATATTGGATTCGGGATTGTGGATGACGTTGGTTTCACTGCTTCGCAACAGATCGATCTCGCGATCGTCGACATGGACGCAATGGGCGGCGATAGTTCTGGGCCCAAGAATGCCGAAGTCATTGAACCGCTCAACCACGCGCTTGCCGTGCGCGCGCCTGCATTCGATCACATCCGATTCCGCTTCTGCGACATGAACGTGAAAACCCGCATCGACTTCCGCGGCGGCGCGTGCGCAGCGGGAAAGAGTTTGGTCGCTCAGGGTAAACGAAGCGTGCAATCCAAACAGGCCGCGAATTAAATCGTCAGGAGATTGCCTGCAACTCTCCAGGAACGCACGATTCTCCGCGATGCTTTGGTTAGTAACTTCATCCCCGTCGCGATCCGTAACCTCGTAGCAGAGGCAACTGCGCAGGCCAGTCTGGTGCGCGGCCTCGGCGATGCGAGACAGGCTGCCGGCAATGGCGCCGGGACTGGAGTGATGATCGAAAATGGTGGTTGTGCCGCTCCGGATGCAGTCGATCATCGCCACCAGAGCGCTCAGATACACATCTTCCAGGGTGAGCACCTTGTCCAGCCGCCACCACAGACGCTCGAGTATCTCGACGAAGTTGCCCGGCGCATCGTCCTTCAAGGCCATTCCACGCGCAAATGTACTGTAGAGATGCGTGTGCGTGTTGATGAGGCCGGGCATGATCAGCCCGCCGCGCGCATCGAGAAACTGTGCGGAGGGATAACTATGTTGCAAGTCAGCGGTCGCGCCTACTTCGACGATCCGGCCATCCCGAATCGCAACGCAACCGTTCTCAACGAGCGGCATTCGGTCGTCGCGCGTGATCACCCGCCCGTTGCCGGCCAACAGGATGGCAGAAGTGTTCATTGTGCGGGAATTCTAGCGAATGGGCCGGCATCTCGACGTGATGTGTATCACATCGGGCAAGCGGAGACGGGACAACAATCAAGTTGCGGCAACTCTGGATCTTTGCTTTCCTCAACGGGTTAGACGCCAGGCAACATAGAAATCCAGCGATATTGCGCAGGCCTGTGCAGCAGCGCATTCCATTGCTCGATCTTCACGCGGAATGTCTCAGGAGCGGAGTGAAAATGGCTAAGCTGAATGTGACAATCTGCGGCATCGAATTCGCCAACCCGATTCTGCCCGCCGCGGGACCGCCGTCGAAAGATGGAGCTATCTTGCTGGCTGCCGCAAAAGGCGGCGCGGGCGGATTGGTTACCAAGACAATCTCAGTCATTCCGGCCGAGGTGCCGCGCCCTTGCATGGCGGAGATACGCGGCGGGTTCCTGAATTCGGAACGATGGTCCGAGCTGTCCAAGGAGCAATGGATCGAGACGGAATATGAATTGGCCCGGTCCGCAGGACTGCCGGTGATCGTCGGGTTGGGATATACAGCGGATCAGATCCGCGAACTGGCTCCATTAGTCAGGCCGTTTGCGGATGCGCTTGAGCTTTCTACGCATTATGTGGGCAACGATATATCTCCCATCGTCAACGCGCTCCGAGCCGCGAAGGATGCAGTGGATGTGCCGGTGTTCATGAAGCTGAGTCCGCACCCCAACATCCAGGAGATTGCGGTCGCGCTGGAGGCCACGGGCGCCGATGGGCTGGTGATGATCAACTCTTTCGGTCCCTGCCTGAGCATCGATCTTGAGACGGGACTGCCGCTGATGGGGAGCAAGGACGGCTTTGGATGGTTGTCCGGAGCGGCAATCAAGCCTCTGGCGCTGCGCTGCGTGTATCAGGCCGCGCGCGCGGTGAAGATTCCTATCTTCGGCGTTGGCGGCGTCTGTAACGGCCGCGATGCGGCGGAGATGTTCATGGCGGGCGCATCCGCTGTCCAGGTTTGCACCGAGGCCATTCTGCGCGGTCCCACGGTCTACGGGAAGATTGCCAAAGATCTCGATGCTTTCCTCGACGGGCATGGATACAAATCGGTCGAAGAGATCAAGGGTCTGACCATTCGCAAAATGGCGGAGAGAGGCGCGCCCAGGGCCGAGCACTCGCCCAGTGTCGATATGGAGCGGTGTTCTCTTTGCGGCCAATGCGAAGTCAGTTGTCCATATGGCGCCATTTCGGCGGACGAAGAGTTGCATATCGACGAGGAAAAGTGCTTCATGTGCGGGCTGTGCGTAAGCCGCTGCAAACGGCGGGCTCTAAGTGTGGCGCAGTAGGTTGGTGCGGCGCGGATAACATGCGCCTGCGGCGGAGTTATAAACAATGAGTTATGTTACCGAGCTTCAATGCGTGCATTGCGGGCGCACTTACAACACGGATGAAGTCGAGTACTTTTGCCCGGCGTGCGGCTATCATGACGGCATTCTCGACGTCGTGTACGACTACGAAAGAATCAAGAAGGAAGTGAATCCTCTTTCACTGGCGCAGAATGCGGATCGGTCGATGTGGCGCTATCTTCCTTTGCTGCCGGTGGCCGATCGATCGTTGATTCCGCATCTGCAAGTAGGTTGGACGCCGCTTTACGACGCACCCCGGCTGGCAAACGAATTAGGCGTGGCGCGATGCTGGGTCAAGGACGAGGGCCGCAACCCCACTGCATCCTTCAAAGATCGCGCCAGTGCAATTGGCGTTGTGAAGGCGCGGGAAAAGAAAGCGTCGAAGATCACATGCGCCTCGACCGGGAACGCCGCGTCTTCGCTGGCGGGGTTCGCAGCCGCGGCGCAATTGCCGGCGTCGATCTTTGTTCCAGCCAACGCTCCGGCTGCGAAGGTGGCCCAGTTGCTGGTCTTCGGCGCGCAAGTATTTTCCGTGCAGGGAACCTACGATCAGGCGTGGGAGCTTTGCATGCAGGCCAGCGCGGAGTTCGGCTGGTACAACCGCAACTGCGCCATCAATCCTTACCTGATCGAGGGCAAGAAGACGGTTTCGCTGGAACTTGGCGAGCAGTTCATGCAACTCACACCGGGGAGTTTTCCCGATTGGGTCGTGGTGAGTGTTGGCGACGGCTGCACGATCGGCGGCGTTTGGAAGGGACTGCGGGAGATGTATATCCTCGGCTTCATTCCCCGGTTGCCACGCATCCTCGGCGTGCAGGCCGATGGATGCAAGCCATTTCTCACCGCGTGGCAGAATCACAGTCCACTGGTTCCATGTGAAGCGCATACCCTGGCGGATTCCATTGCGGTCGGACATCCTCGCAACTTCAGCAAGGGAATGAGTGCTGTCACTGACTCCGGCGGCGCATTCGTCTCTGTTTCCGATGAAGAAATTCTAGAATCCATCCCCATGCTGGCGCGAAAGGCCGGAGTGTTTGGCGAACCGGCCGGAGTGGCGGGGGCGGCGGGAATCAAGCGGGCAGTGGAGTTGGGTGTGATCGGCCGTTCAGAAAGCGTTGTGATCGTCATGACCGGGAACGGACTGAAAGACATTCAAAGCGCAATGCGCGCGGTGGGACAAACGATTCAAGTGCGCCCCGAGATGGAAGACGTTCGCAAGGCAGTAGATTGTTCAGTTACTGCCTGATTCTACAGATCGCTTGATAGCGACGAAAGCGAGAACAGTTCAAGATGGCAAAGATTCCCTTTGGCCCCACTTACGATGAGATGCTCGACCCGAGCCTTCTCGACAAAGATGTTCGCGGCCGCGCCTTGACCGCGTTGAAGCAGGATGAACTCGACCCCATCAACCTGTTCAACATTACATGGAAAGATGCGGCGAACCGGGTACGCAAGGTTGTGTTGCCGCGTGCGCTGACAGGCATCGATGCAAACATCGTGGTGATGCTCGGTTGCGGATTCCCATCCGGATCGCACAAGGTGGGTCCAGCTTACAGCACATTGATCGAAGGAATTGTAGATGGCGAGATTGTGCCCGGCAAGCACACCATCCTCGGCCCTTCAACGGGAAACTTCGGCATTGGAACTGCCTATGTTTCGAAGCTGCTCGGGTTCCGCGCCATCGTCATCATGCCGGACAGCATGAGCAAGGAACGGTATGAGCGCATCAAGAGATATGGCGGCGAACTGGAGCTGACGCCCGGCTCCGAATCCGACGTGATTCTGACTCTCGAGAAGACCAGGGAACTGATGAAGAATCCGAACAACAAGGCTCTGGCTCAGTTCGAACTCTTCCCCAACTATCGATTCCATCGCCATGTTACCGGAAGCAGCGCGATCGAAGCGGTGAAGGGCGTGGGCAACGGGCGTATCGCGGGCTTTACCTCCGCGCCGGGCTCCGCCGGAACCCTTGCGGCCGGCGACCAGATCAAGGCGAAGTTTCCCGATGCAAAGATTGCCGCGCTGGAGCCGTATGAATGCTCGACACTTGCCAACGGAGGACGCGGGCAGCATCGCATCGAAGGAATCGGCGACAAGATGTGTACGCTGATTCACAACGTGCTGCAAACCGATTTCGTCATCCTCATCAAAGATGAAGAAACCGTGCAGGGAGTGAAGATATTTCACGACGGAGTGGATTCGCTGGTCAACGTAGGCGTTGATCGTGATTTTGCCTTGAGTCTGCGCGAGTCTTTTGGGCCTTCCGGCATCTGCAACGTGCTGGGCGCAATCAAGCTGGCAAAGCTTCTGCGCCTGGGACCGGAGGACAATGTCGTCACCGTTGCGACAGACGGATTCGATCGCTATCACTCTGTTCTGGAAGAGTTGAATGCCCGCTATCTTGAGCTGGCCCCGCAAGTCCTGGATCGCTGGACCCACGACATCTTTCTTAGCGCCGCCGACGATCATGTCTTCGACTTCCGCAAACCTGCAATGAAGGAGCGGCTCTTTGCGCAAAAGGAAAACGATTGGCTGCGGTTCGGCTACACCAAGGCCTTTCTCGATTCCATGCGCGGCCAGGAGTTCTGGGACGCGCAGTATGCAAAGGTCGGCGAATACAACCGTAAGATCCTTGCCGCGCGGTGATTCGTTTTGAGGGAGCAACGGCCATGTTCCAATTCACGCTGAACCAGCACGACGTCACCGTCGCGGAGGACATGAACCTGCTGGAGTACCTGCGTGAAGATGCGCGTCTCGCGTCGGTGAAGGATGGCTGTGCCGAAGGAGTGTGCGGGTCCTGCTCGGTGCTGGTGAATGGAAGGGCCTTGCGGGCCTGCACATTGACCGTAGCCAAAGTGCATGGGAAAGCGGTCACAACCATCGAAGGCCTCTCAGCTCGCGAAAGGGAAGTTTATTCCTGGGCGTTCGGCGAAGTGGGCGCGGTGCAGTGCGGCTTCTGCATGCCCGGCGTGGTGATGAGCGCGAAATCGCTTCTTGACCAGAATCTTAATCCCACTCCAATTGAAGTCAAGATGGCGATCCGATACAACCTTTGCCGGTGCACAGGCTACCTGAAAATTGAGCGGGCAATTCAAATGGCCGCGGCTGCGCTGCGCGACGGAGCGACAGTTCACACAAACGGCGGCACAGGAAGAGTGGGCGAGCGGATCGCCCCGGTCGATTCGACCGAGAAGCTGTTTGGCACCGGCGAATTTGTCGACGATATGCATGTCCCGGGCATGTTGCACGGCGCCGTGCTGAGAACAAAACATCCCCGCGCGCTGGTGAAGAAGATCGACATCTCCGCGGCGCGAACATTGCCTGGAGTCGAGATTGTGCTGACCGCTAAAGACGTGCCAGGCGAGCGGTTGCTGGGCCATATCGTTCACGACTGGCCGGTGATGATTGCCGAAGGTGAAGAGACTCGCTACGTGGGCGATGCTCTCGCCGTTCTCGCCGCGACAACAAAGCAAGCGGCTCGACAGGCAGTGGAGTTGATTCGCGTGGAGTATGATGAGCTTTCGCCATTGCTGTCTCCGCGGGCCGCAATGGCCGAGGGTGCGCCGCGCCTGCACCCAAGAGGGAATCTGCTTTCTGAAACCGTGTTGAAGCGCGGCAATGCAGACCAGGCGATCGCGGATGCGAAGCACGTGGTGACGCAGCGATACTCGACGCCGCGCCAGGAACACGCCTTTTTGGAGCCGGAGAGCGCTCTGGCAATTCCTGCGCAGGATGACACGCTCACGGTTTATACGGCGGGCCAGGGCGTTTACGACGACCATCGCGGCATCGTTGAGATGCTTGGCGTGGCGGATGAGAAGGTTCGAGTGATCAGCAAGCTGGTGGGCGGAGGATTCGGCGGCAAGGAAGATCTCTCCGTGCAGCATCACGCCGCCTTGCTCGCATGGCACAGCGGCAAGCCAGTCAAACTCACATTCAGCCGCAATGAAAGTTTTCTCGTGCATCCCAAGCGTCACCCCATGGAAATGGAGTACACCGCGGCATGCGATGAGAACGGAAAGATTACTGCGGTGAGAGCGCGCATTGTTGCAGACACGGGCGCGTATGCCTCGCTCGGCGGTCCGGTGTTGCAGCGGGCCTGCACGCACGCCGCGGGCCCATATCAGATTGACAACGTCGATATCGAGGGACGCGCCGTTTACACCAACAATATTCCATCCGGCGCGTTTCGCGGCTTCGGAGTAACGCAGACCTGCTTCGCCATGGAAAGCACGGTGAACCTGCTCGCTGCGAAGGTTGGAATTTCACCCTGGGAGATTCGTTTTCGGAATGCCATTGAACCCGGCGGAGTGCTTTCCAACGGACAAATTGCCGATGATGGAACAGCGTTGAAGGAAACGCTGCTTGCGGTGAAGGACGTGATGGACGCTTATCCGAATGCGGGCATTGCATGCGCATTCAAAAACAGCGGGAAGGGTGTCGGCGTGCCCGATGTGGGCCGCGTGAAGCTGAAGGTGCAGAACGGCGGCGTGATTATTTGCACCAGCGCTGCTTGCATGGGACAGGGGCTAGGGACCGTGCTGCAGCAGATTGTGGCTGAATCGACGGGGCTGCCCAGGACGGCAATCAGCGTTCATGCGCCAGACACCATGATGACGCCCAACAGCGGCACCAGCACGGCATCTCGGCAAACACTTATCACGGGCGAGGCTGCGCGTAGAGCGGGAGATGCGCTGAAAGAGGATTTGCGCAGCCATTCACTGACCGAATTGGAAGGCAACGAGTACTATCGCGAGTACGATTGCGTGACCGATCCAATGACCTCGGAAAAGCCGAACCGCATCAGCCACGTTGCTTATGGCTACGCAACGCAGGTCGTCATTCTAGCCGACGACGGGCGAGTTCGGAAGGTCGTCGCCGCGCACGATGTGGGCAAGGCCATCAACCCGAATGGTGTCGAGGGTCAGATTGAAGGCGGCGTAGCGATGGGACTCGGATACGCGCTGACGGAAGAGTTTCCAGTTCAGAATGGCGCGCCGGCAGTGACGCTGGGTACGCTTGGACTGCTGCGTTCCACGCAAGTGCCGGAGATTGAGTGCCACATTATCGAGAAGAACTCCGCGACGCTGGCCTATGGAGCAAAGGGTGTGGGAGAGATTGTAATGATTCCAACAGCGCCGGCAGTGGCGTGCGCATATCATCGACGCGACGGAAAGTTTCGCAATAGTCTTCCACTCGAAGAGACGCCTTATAGCCGGTGAGATCGCGCGCAACGCGGCCATCGCAAGACCAGGAAGGAATATTGAAATGAAGCTGACAGCAGTGCGGAGTCAATTGGCGATTGCCTTGTGCCAGGCACTCGTTCAGGCGCAAAGCCTATCGGGACACGAAGACGGCGTCGTAGAGCGCGTGAAGCACGCGTTCGAGTCTTTGGGATTTGACGAGGTGCTCGTTGACGGCTACGGAAGTATCCTGGGTCGCATCAAGGGCAATCGCTCTGGCAAAGTTTTGCTGCTCGACGGACACATTGACACCGTTCCAGTCCCGGATGAATCCAAGTGGACGCACAAGCCCTTCGGCGGCGAAATTGAGAATGGAAGAATTTACGGACGCGGCGCTTCGGACATGAAAGGCGCTGTAAGCGCCATGATAGCGGCCTCAGCTTTCTTCGCGGCGGACACGCGAAGGGACTTTGCGGGAGACATCTATGTCTCCGGAGTTGTTTACGAGGAGTTGTTCGAGGGAATCGCCGCCAGAAAAATCAGCGAGCGCATCAAGCCCGATTACGTTGTGATCGGCGAGTCTTCCGAACTGAATTTGAAGCGCGGGCAGCGCGGCAGGGCAGAGATTGTGGTGGAGACCTTCGGCAAGCCGGCGCATTCCGCCAACCCGCGAGCGGGAGTCAACGCGGTTTACAAGATGGCCGAACTGATTGGAGAAATCGGCAAGCTCAAGGCGCCAGTGCACGAGATTCTTGGAGAAGGAATTCTGGAACTTACCGACATCAAGTCTTCGCCGTACCCCGGCGCATCCGTGGTGCCCGACTACTGCCGCGCAACCTATGACCGCCGCTTGCTGGTGGGGGAAACGAAGGAATCTGTTCTCGAGCCATTGCTGGCGCTGATTGCCGAAATGAAACAGAAGGACGCTCAGTTCGAGGCCACTGCGAAATTTGCCATCGACGTGCAGAGCTGTTACACCGGCGAGGAGATTGGCGCTGAACGGTTCTTTCCAGGGTGGGCATTCGACCAGGACGATGAGTTTGTGCAGACGGCTCTGGCGGGGTTGCGAAGCGCAGGGCTAACCCCGGAGATTACGCAATACTCGTTTTGCACGAACGGCAGCCACTACGCGGGTGAAGCCGGCATCAAAACGATCGGCTTTGGTCCCTCCAGAGAGAACCTGGCGCACACCATCGATGAATACATTGAGATCGATCAGCTGTTAAGGGCCGTCGAAGGGTACTACGGAATCCTCAGGGCCGTTTTGCAGAAGGGTTGAGAGCATGAGGACGCTGATCGAAAATGGCTGGATCGTTGACGGCGCCGGACTAGCGCGGTACAAGTCCAGCATCGTGGTTGAGGACGAACTCATTGTTGACATCGGCATGGTGCGGAGCGGTGACGGGTTTGGTCGGATCATCGATGCCAAGGGGCTGATCGTGGCTCCGGGCTTCATCGATACGCATAGCCACTCCGATCTTGAAGTGATGCTCAATCCATATGTAGAGGCCAAGATTCGCCAGGGCGTGACGACAGAGTTGCTCGGCCAAGACGGAATTTCAATGGCGCCTTTGCCGAAGCGATTCATTTCTCCGTGGCGAAAGAATCTTGCGGGGCTTGAGGGAGACAGCGATGAGTTGGATTGGAATTACGAGACAACCGATGGATATTTGAAGGCGCTCGAAGAGAAGGGTGTTGGCCTGAACGAAAGCTACCTGATTCCACACGGGAATGTCCGCATGGAGGCGATGGGGCTGGACAATCGCAAGCCTTCGCCGGAAGAACTCGAGCGGATGCGCGAGATTACGAGGCGGGAGATGGAGGTGGGCGCCTTTGGTCTCTCGACCGGCCTGATCTATATGCCTTGCGCGTATGCCGACACCGCGGAGCTGATCGAGTTATGCAAGGTTGTTGCGGAGTTCGATGGCGTTTTCGTCGTGCATCAGCGCAGCGAAGCCGATACGATCCAGACATCGATGGAGGAGGTCATCGAAATCGGACGAAGGTCCGGCGTGAAGTGCCACTTCTCCCACTTCAAGGTCTGCGGCCGCAAGAACTGGGGCCTCATCGACCAGGTCGTCGATCTGCTGGACAAGGCCGCGGCTGAAGGGATCAGGACTTCCTTCGACCAGTATCCTTACGTGGCCGGGAGCACCATGCTTGGCGTGATTCTGCTGCCCTGGGCGCACGACGGAGGCACGGACAAGCTATTGGAGCGGCTGCGCAGCCCGGAGCTTCGAGAGCGGATGATTCACGACATCGAACATGGTATTCCTGGCTGGGATAACTTTGTGGACTTCGCGGGCTTCGACCAGATTTTTGTGACCAGCGTGAAGACCTGCGCGAACCGGGATCTGGTTGGCAAGAGTTTGCTGGAGATTGGCGAGATGCGCGGCAAGAATCCGTACGATGCCGCGTTCGATCTTCTGCTTGAGGAAGAGAACGCGGTTGGCATGGTCGATTTCTATGGCACGGAAGAGCACGTTATCCGGTTCCTGACTCGGCCGGAGCAGAATGTCTGCACGGATGGTCTTTTGGGCGGGAAGCCTCATCCGCGCGTCTTCGGATCGTTTCCGCGCGTGTTGGGAAAGTATGTCCGCGAAGAAAAGGCTCTCACGCTTGAGGATGCAATTCGAAAGATGACTTCAAAGCCGGCCGAAGTTTTTGGCTTCGAACGCCGAGGATCATTGAAGGCAGGCAACTTTGCCGACATCGTTGTCTTCAATCCAGACACGATTATCGACAAGGGAACATTTGTCGATCCGATGCAATTTCCGGTAGGCATTGAACATGTCTTGATCAATGGGCAAGCTGTGTTGAGCGCCGGGAGCTATCATCGCGAGCTTGCCGGAAAAGTGCTGCGAAAAACGATGCGCCGCCTCTGAACTAAATGTAGTCCCGGAAAAGTTCTTCCGACGGGGCGGCAATCACGCCCTTGCCCACGAGCATTCCATCCTCACCGGCGACTTTGGCTCCCGCGGCGACCGCTGCTTGAACACTCGCCACATCGCCGGCCATCAGCACGAATCCCTTGCCGCCAAGAGCCATGGCCAGGTGAATGCGCAGAAGCGTGACGTTGGCGGATTTGACGGCTTCATCCGCAACCTGGATGATGCTCGCTGCGGAAAACGTCTCGACGATGCCGATGGAGCGCAACTGTTTGGGATCGATGTCGACAGCGTTGGAGATTGCTTCCAGAACAGAGGGGTGCACGCGCGCGATCTGCCGTCTCTCGATCAGCGATGCGCCGGCGGCAACTCCGCCGGCCTGCACGGCGGCCTCGACTGAGGTGACGTCGCCGGCGACCGCGATGAGATATTTGCCCGAGCAGATGCTGCGGGCAATGAGCAGCTTGATATTTCCAGCTTTCAACATCGTGTCCTGGACCAGGAAACCGGTGGCCACGCTGGAAACCTCGATAAGTCCGATTGAGCTGGTGTCAGACACGAGTTGAACTCCTTCTTTCGCTCTGGCTGACTTTGGTCCCGAGGGGCCTCTGATTAAGTTCCATTCTTAGCGGTCCGTTCCCTCAGGGGCTAAAGCCCGCGTTCTCTTTGTTGCAATTGCGGCACGACTAAAGTCGTGCCCTGACACATGGCGGCATCTTGAAGCATGCTCTAGCCGCTCAACGCTTCAATGACAACCGCTTCTTCTGTTACCGTCACCACGCCGTCGATGCTGGCGTGAATCCTTGCGCCGAGTTTGCCAGGCGGCGGCACGGCAAGCAGATCGCCAACACGCACCCGATCGCCGCATTTGACAACTGGGGCAGCGGGAACCCCTGCGTGCTGCTTCAACAACACGTTGACCTTGCGCGGCGAGAATACATGCTCGCGAAGCGGGCCAACATTGTTGAATTCGCCCAAGCCGAGCCTGGCGATCAGCCTGCGCATGGGGACGCGGCGATACTCCGCCATGGGGTGGGGAGTTATGGATGCGGGATCGCCTTTGAAAACCAGTCCGCGCTCGCGCGCCAGCGGTTTGGCCTGCACGCAAACATTCTTGGGATCGAGATCTTCGGGGCATGCATACATGGTGCAGAGATTGCACTCGCAACAATAGAGAGTTGCCACCATGGGATCTGCGCCCATGGCGAAGCCCAGCGACTGCATGGCGCGATGCGGCTCGATGGGATGTCCGAGCAGAAACCGCGGACAGAATTCCGTGCAGAAACGGCACTGATCGCAGGCCGAGCGCCCGATGCGGTTTACCTGAATCATCGGAGCATTGTGGCGCTGGATGAGACGGTGCAAAGCTGGAAGCACGATGATTCCGCCCGTGGTCTTGGTGACGGGAATGTCCAGGCTGAGGGCCGGTTTTGCCATCATCACGCCGCCAATGAGCACGCCGATATTGTCAACCGTTGCACCGCCGGCGGCTTCAATCACCTCGCCGATCGTGATGCCCACCGGAACCCGCAGCGTGACGGGGTTTTCGACAGCGCCCGCCACGGTCAGATACTTGTGCGTCACCGGCTGATCGAGGGCGATGTTGATAAGCGTTTCAACGTTGGAGACAACTGTGTCCACATCCTTGGGAAGGCCGCCGGGCGGAATGACGCGGCCGGTGACAAGGTGGACAAGGATGAATTCGTCGCCTGCGGGATAGCAATCCGGCAACGGGTCGACACTGATGCTGGCAGGCGCCGCGCTCTCCAACGTGGCAATAATGTCGCGATACTTTTCCTTGATTCCGACGATTCCTTCGCTGGCGCCAACCATCTCCATGGCCATTCGCAGGCCGCAAAGAAATGACTCGGAGTGATGGTGAAGCAGTTCCTTATCCTTGTGCAGCAGGGGTTCGCATTCAGCGGCGTTGGCGATCACCGTCGAGACTTTGGTTCTGAACTTCGCGGCAGCGGGAAATCCACCGCCGCCGGCGCCAACGATGCCGAGTTCTTCAAGACGCTCGGGAGATGAGTGCCGCGACGCGTCTCTGGCCGAATCAACTCGCGACTTGCCCGCTATTGCCGTCATTCAGGCTCAACCTCAAAATTCAGTCAAAAATGGCGATTGACTCTGACCTAAACTGTACTGTATGTTTTATATTAATTCAAGAGTGTTCAAAATCGTTCAAAAATGAAATGCCTGATTCCAAATATCGGCAGCACTTCGTTCAAGTTTCGGGTTCTGGACATGCCGGGTGAGACCGTGCTGGCCGAGGGGCGCGTGGAACGGATTGGCCAGCCGGGCAGCGGGTGCCCCGACTACCCATCGGCGATTCGCCAGTGCATTGCGGCGATTGCGGGGGAAGGAAAGGCTCTGGGGAGTCTGGCCGAAGTGGGCGCGGTCGGCTTCAAGGTGGTCCATGCCGGGACCCACTCCAAACCCCAATTGATCGACGACGAATTCTTGGCGGCGATGGAGGAGTTTTCATTCATCGCGCCGGCGCACAACCCACCCTACATCGCTGCCATTCGGGCTTTTCAAAAAGAACTTCCCGGTGTTCCGCTGGTCGCGGTGATCGAGACTGGTCCGTACAGGCAGATGGATGAAGCGGCTACCACGTATGCCGTTCCGTACGAGTGGCGCACGGAGTTTGGCATGCGCCGTTATGGATTCCATGGCGCCAGCCATCGCTCGGCGAGTGAACGAACCCAGGCGCTGCTGGGCCGCAAAAATCTTCGCCATATCTCCTGCCATCTTGGAGGCAGTTCGAGCGTGGCTGCGTTTCGCAATGGCATCGCGGAAGACACGAGCTTCGGAACCTCGCCGCAGTCCGGACTGCCGCAGAACAACCGGGTTGGCGATATCGACGTCTTCGCCGTGTTGAACATGATGAAGAAGCTCGGGCTTGATCCGGACCAGATGGCGAGCTTGCTCGGGAGCCGCTCGGGGCTGGCCGGGATCAGCGGCACGAGCGGCGATCTTCGCGACCTGGAGCAGGCTGCCGCAGCGGGCAACAAACGTTCGCGACTCGCGCTCGACGTGTTTGTGCGTTCGATTCGCCACTATGTTGGAGCCTTTATGCTCACGCTTGGGGGAATCGATGCGATCACATTCTCTGGCGGCATTGGCGAGAATAGCGCGGAGATACGCAGCGCTGTGCTGAAAAATCTGACAGCTTTCGATGTCGAACTCGACGAGGAAAAGAACAAGTCGGTGAAGGGCGAAGGAGCGATCTCAAGCGCCAGCTCTCCGGTAAAGGTGCTGGTGGTTCCGGCAAACGAAGAGACGATTGTGGCCCGGGAGACAGTGGCAGTTGTGGGCCGGGCGAAGGCCGTGGAACCAACAATGTCAGCGCAATCAATGTAAGACGAAGGGCAAGCGACGTAAGACAAGGCGCAAGCAGGGTCAGGCAAAAACAATCAGGAATTCATATGGGAAGCGCAAGCTTTGCAGAATTGAACTCGGCTGGTTCCATCGACAGATCGATGGTGGAGCAGATCGTCCGCCAGGTCGCTCTCGAATACCTCGGGAAAGGGAAGAGCGGCGCGGTGCCGTTGCTTACGGTGCAAACTTCTTCGCGGCACATGCATGTGTGCCGTGAAGATATGGACGTTCTATTCGGACCGGGGTCGGAACTTACATTTGATCGGCCGCTATTTCAAGAAGGCAACTTCGCGTCCAAGGAAACGGTGACGATCGTCGGGCCGCGCAGCCGGCTGATTTCGAATCTCCGCATTCTCGGGCCGATGCGCAAGCAATCGCAGGTCGAGCTGGCATTCACTGACGCCATCATGCTGGGCTTCAACGACATTCCCGTGCGCCTCTCGGGCGACATTGCGGGCACGCCGGGAGCCATCATCATTGGACCCAAGGGCGTGGTCGAATTGAAAGAGGGCGTGATTCGCGCCGCGATCCACGTGCACATGAACCCAACCGAGGCGGCGCATTTCGGCGTTGCCAAAGGCGATCGCATGAAACTCCGCATCGGCGGCGAGGCGGGTGTGACGTTCAACAACGTCCACGTTCGTATCCACCCCACGGGCAGGCTCAATGTTCACATGGACACGGACGAAGCCAACGCCTGCGGTTTGCACCTGGCCAAAGACATTGAACTGTTCAAGTAAAACAAGGGGTCAAGTAAAACAACGAAGAAGAGAGGAAGCGATGAAGCAAGCGCTTGGAATGATTGAGACCAAAGGCCTGGTTGCGCTGTTTGAGGCGACCGACGCCATGCTCAAATCCGCAAACGTGACGTTCACCGGCTGGCAGTCCGTTGGTTCCGGATTGGTGACCGCCTTCGTGGAAGGGGACGTGGCCGCGGTCAAAGCAGCCACGGATGCGGGAGCGGAAGCGGCCTCCCGGATCGGCGAGGTGGTCAGCGTTCAGGTGATCTCCCGCCCCCACGACGAGCTGCCGTCTTTTGTCCAACCGGACAAGAAGGCCGCGCCCAAGAATTCTGCCGGAGCCAAGTAGGCGGAGGAGACAAATGAGCGAAGCAATCGGATTGATTGAAACGAAGGGCCTCGTCGGACTTGTCGAGGCATGTGACGCGATGGTGAAAGCCGCGAGCGTAGAGCTGGTAAAGACCGTGCAGATCGGCGGCGGATACGTAACAGCTATTGTCCGCGGCGATGTGGGCTCGGTGCGTGCGGCAGTGGACGCAGGATCGGCCGCGGCCAAGGTCGTCGGTGAACTCGTGTCCTCGCACGTGATTGCGCGTCCCCACGATGCGCTGGTTGAAAGTTTCTTGAAGTAACACGGAGTCAGGAGAATAGAAATGGCCAATGAAGCGATTGGAATGATCGAGACGAAGGGCCTGGTGGCACTGGTCCAGGCTACCGACGCAATGCTGAAGGCGGCCAGCGTGCAATTCGTCGGCTGGAACAAGATCGGCAGCGGTCTGTGCTCGGTATTTGTTCAGGGAGACGTGGGCTCGGTGCGTGCGGCGGTCGATGCCGGCGCAAGCGCTGCGCGTGCCGTTGGCGAAGTGCAGAGCGTGCATGTGATCGCGCGGCCGCATGGAACTCTCGCTGCCGTATTGCCGAAATAATCGCAAGCGGCAGGGATTCCACACGCCGTGGCGCACGAGGTGAATCGGCATGTTTATAGCGAAAGTGATCGGCAATGTTGTTGCCACTCAGAAGAACGCAAAGTTCCTGGGCATGAAGCTGCTGCTCATTCAGCCCTATATCAGCAGGGATGGCAAGCTGCAGATTTCTGGCAGTTCCGTGGTCGCGGTTGACAGCGTTGGAGCCGGAATAGGCGAGTGCGTCTTGTTCACACAGGGCAGTTCGGCTCGTCTCACGCCGGCGACCAAAGATGCGCCGGTCGATGCGGTGATCGTTGGCATCGTCGATTCGGTCGAGGTCGAAGGCAAAGTATTGGAGAAGCCATAAATGCAGATCCAGGAACCAATTCCGGCTCAGGTGATTGCGGATATTGCCAGAGAGGTTGTTGCCCGGCTGCGCGTGCAGATGCAACAGCCGGCTTCGCCCGCCGCCTCCAACGTGAAAGCCGCTGCGCCGCGCGACGGAATATTCTCGACCGTGGACGAAGCTGTCAACGCGGCATTCGAGGCACAGAAGAAGGTCGCGGCCATGAGTCTCGAAGAGCGTGGGCGCATGATCGACGTCATTCGCCGCATCTGCATGGAGCGCCGCGAGGAACTGGGCCGCATGGAGTTGGAAGAGACCAAGGTCGGTCGCCTCGATCACAAGATCGCGAAGCTGACCAATATGCGCTTTGTGCTTGGAGTTGAAGCGATGCGCAGCGACGCACGCAGCGATCGAACCGGGCTTTGCATCATTGAGCGCGCTGCCTGGGGCGTCATCGGCATGATGCTCCCCGTAACGCATTCCGTGCCGACCATGGCATCCAACGCGATCAACATCCTTGCAGCGGGCAACACAGCGGTCTTCGGGCCGCATCCGTCGGGCGCGAACGTGGCGCGCTACGCGTTGCAACTGTGGAATCGCGAGATCGAGCGTGAGTTTGGCGTCGCCAATGTGCTCACGGCCGCGAGTGAAGCCAGCCTTGAAACTGCCGAACAAATCTTCAATCATCCAAAGATCGCGCTGCTGTGCGTTACCGGAGGCACGGCGGTGGCCAAGGCAGCAGCCAAATCCGGTAAGCGCGTCATCGCGGGCGGCCCCGGCAATCCTCCGGTCGTGGTCGACGAGACCGCCGATCTCGATCGAGCGGCGAAGTGCGTCATTGAAGGCGCGGCCTTCGACAACAACCTGCTCTGCATCGGGGAAAAAGAAGTCTTTGTTGTCGCGTCGGTCGCGGATAAGTTTATCGATGCGATGCGCAGGGCCGGCGCTTACCAGCTAGACGCGGCGGCCATCGAACGGCTGACCAAGGCCGCGTTTACTTTTGAAGGCGGAGGTGGCGGCTGCGCCCGGGCGCACGTCAAAAAGGATTTCGTCGGCAAGGATGTCGCGGTGCTGGCAGCAGCCGCGGGCGTACGCGCGCCGGCAGGCACCGATCTTCTTTTTGGCGAGACCGATGAGAATCATGCTTTCGTCGTTGAAGAACAGATGATGCCTTTCATCCCCGTGGTGCGCGTGCGGGATGCCGACGCGGCCATTGCGGCGGCCGTGAAAGCCGAGCACGGCTACCGGCATACGGCGATCATTCACACGCGGGATCTTGAAACGGCAACCCGCATGGCGCGGGCCATGAACACAACTCTCTTTATTCAGAATGCCGCATCGCCGGCCTCGCTGGGCGTTGGCGGTCCGGGATACTTCAGCCACACCATTGCCACTCCGACAGGTGAGGGAATTACTACACCGCTCACCTTCACACGGGAGCGGCAGATGGTTGTCGGTAACGCGTTGCGGATCATCTAGCTATGTTTCTGGCGCGCATTTGCGGGACTGTAGTTGCGGCAGCAAAGCATCCGACGTTGGCGGGCTGCCGGTTTCTGATTGCGCAACGGCTTGAAGCCGACGGGAGTGCTGGGTTGGAGCCGATCGTGATTGTGGATTGGCTCGGTGCGGGAAGCGGGAGCACCGTGATTGTCTCGACGGACGGCGACATTGCGCGGGCCAGGCTTGGCAACAACACGCCCGCGCGCATGGTCGTGGTGGGCATTGTCGATGAGGCTCAGGGCACGGAAATGCGAAACGGGAGTAGCGCATGAGACTGGGCATTGTTCGCGGCCGCGTAGTTCTCAATCCAGCCGTCGCTGCGTATAGCGGCAGGACGCTTCTCGTCCTGGAGCCGGTGACGATGGAGAATTTGCAGGCGGGCAATGGATTGGGCGGCGGTAAGGCTCTGGTAGCGATCGATGAACTTGGAGCCGCCGATGGGCAGATGGTGGCATTTACAGAAGGCCGGGAAGCGGCAAATCCATTCTGGCCCGACGCCGTGCCGGTGGATGCGTATTGTTCCCTGATCGTGGATTCAATCAACGTCCAGCGGTAATCAGTTATTTGAAGATCTGAGGTGGGGAAGTGAAGAACGAAATGAAGAGCGTCGATATTTCAGGCAAGAAGCTCTTGTCGATGCGCGATGCCCAGAGCGCCCATGCGGCAGGCGCCAGCCGCGTTCTTGTCGGAGAGAACTGCGTCGTGACGCCATCGGCGCGCGACTTTCTGGCCCAGCACAATATCGCCATTGAGGCAAGCAGCGAAGCGAAGGCCGCAACTCAAGCAGGATATAGTGAATCCCCCGCGGTCGCAGCCTCAGGCAGCAGCGGCGCGGCGCAGAACCGGCCCGCTCCAAATCCAAAATTGTTTTTCACGCGTGAAGCCGAAGAGATCAAGAAGGAGATCTGCGCGGTGGGCCGTAAGCTCTGGATGCGTCAGTTTGTCGACGGCAACGGCGGCAACATTTCTTACCGGATCGGTCCCAACGAGGTCATCTGCACACCGACGCTGGTGAGCAAGTTCGACCTGACTCCCGAGGTGTTGTCCCTCGTGGACCTCGACGGAAAGCAGATTGCCGGGACCCAGCCGCGCACTAGCGAAATATTTCTGCATCTTGAAATCTACAAGGAAGTGCCAGAAGCCAAATCCGTCGTCCACTGTCACCCCCCGCATGCAACCGCGTATGCGATCACGGGACGTGTACCGCCGAATCTGATCGTTCCCGAATTCGAAGTCTTCGTGGGAAAGGTGGCCATATCGCCCTACAAGACGCCGGGCTCGGTTGAGTTCGCGCAGACTGTTCTTCCCTACGTCAAGCAACATAACACGGTGCTTCTCGCAAATCATGGAATCGTTTGCTGGGCCGATACAGTAACTCACGCCGAGTGGTATGCGGAGGTTCTCGAGACTTACTGCTGGACCTTGATGCTGGCCGCGCAACTGGGCGTTCCCATCTCGCACATCTCGGAGCAGCAAGGGTCCGACCTGCTGGCCATCAAGAAGAAGCTGGGGTTGCCTGACATCCGGTTCGATACTTCGAGGATGAAAGAGTGTCAACTATCCGATCTTGAAGTGCCGGGTTCAATCGCACTCACTCCGACACCATGCGACGGGCCAACCGGTAAAGCACCTGAAGCCGATCTGGAGGCACTCGTAAAGTCAGTTACGGATGCGGTGATGGGAGCTCTAGCCGGCAAGTGAGCGGTTTGCGCGCGGAGGAATTCCGGTTGATTGCCCAATGGTGCTTTTGCCGATATGAATCAAGTTGAGCGGCTTAGATACATTCAGGATGCCCTGTCAAGGCAAGACTTCGTGAGCCTAGAGGATCTGTGTGCCGGACTTGGTTCTTCAAGGGCGACGGTTCGCCGTGACTTGATTGCACTGGAACGCAACCACAACATCCGGCGCGTTCACGGCGGAGCCATGACGACCTCTTCGCGCGAGGAAGCGCTCGACTACAAACGGCTTTCGGTAAGTTGCAAGGAAGAAAAGATACTCATCGGGCGGGCTGCGGCCGATCTGGTTCAGGATGGACAAACGATTATTCTGGGCGGCGGATCGACCGTGGCCGAGGTTGCCAGATGCCTTCTTTGCCGCCCTATTCAAATCATCACTAACTCGATTCCGGTCGCCCAGATATTCTGGGAGTGCCCTCAAACCGAGGTTACTTTGACTGGCGGATATCTCTATCCGCGCCTCGGGATTCAGTTTGGCCCAATCTGCGAACGAATGCTTCACAGCATCTCGGCTGACGTTGCCATCCTGGGAATCCGCGGCATCACCGCGGATGGAATCAGCGACACGAGCGCCCTCGTGGTCGAATCGATTCGCGCCATGATGAGGTGCGCGCATCGCGTAGTGATCGTTGCGGACCACACAAAATTCGGCAGAAAAGCGATGATTCACGTTGCGGACCTAGCCGAGATCGATCAAATCATTTCCGATTGCGGCCTTGCTTCGGAGCAACGTGAATGGCTGGACGAACGCGGCGTCAGCTACTTGCTGGTATAGGGTAACGCCTGGCGCTTGCAGTAGCTCCGGAGATTATTCCCCGTAAGGCACCCAGATATTCTTCACCTGCGTGGCGTGTTGCAGGAACCAGCGGCCTTCGGCCTGGGCAGGATTGAACCAATCGTACTCGTGGCCGTCGTTGGTCCAAACCTGCTTCATGTTGCCGATCGAGGCGGCCCGCACCATCGCGGCTTCCTCGTTGCTCCGGAAACACCAAATGGCTTCGATGCCATCGTGCTCCGCCAGGGTCTTGCCCAGTTCCGCCGGATTGCCCGCCACCAGATTCACAACGCCTCCGGGCAGATCGCTGGTGTCGAGCAACTGATAAAGGTCACCCACGATGAGCGGATAGCGATCCGAGGGCACTGCAATCACGGTGTTGCCCACGGCAATGGCGGGCAGCACGAGTGAGAGCAGACCCAGCAGCGGCGCATCAGCCGGAGCAAGAATGCCGATGGCCCCCACCGGCTCAGGCATCGCAATGGTGATATTGCGTCCCGGCGGATGATGCACGACTCCGTCGTATTTGTCTGCCCACGCAGCATAAGTAAAGATGCGCTCGATGGAGAGATCGGTCTCGACAGCGGCTTGTTCTTCTCCAATGGCCGCAGCGAGCCGGTGCGCGATTTCATCTCTTCGCTGGATCATGTTTTCGGCGATGTAATAGATGACCTGCGCGCGTGCATGCGCGGTCGCCTTCGCCCATCCAGAGGCGGCGCGCGCCGCTTCCACGGCGTTGCGGATGTCCTTGCGGTTGCCGAGCGGAGCCTCTCCGAGCAGTTGGCCCTCTGCTCCGTAAACCGGGAAAGAATAGCCGGAGTCGGGCCGCGCCTGCTTTCCGCCGATGTACTGTTTCACAGTGCGGTCAATCGGGGAGCCGGCCGTTGCAGCATCGTTGTGATCTTCCGAATTCTCCGCGCGACTCGCCGCAGATTTTGCGGGCGGCAGCGTGTGCAGCCATTTCGGCGTCAGATATTCGAGCATGCCTTCGCGTCCGCCTTCGCGGCCATAGCCGGATTCGCGATAGCCGCCAAATCCGCAAGCCGCGTCGAACTGGTTGGTGCAATTGACCCAGACCACGCCCGCCTTCACCTTCGCAGCCAGGTCGAGTGCCACGTTGATGTTCTCGCTCCAGATGCTCGCTGCCAGCCCGTAGACCGTATTGTTGGCCAGCTCAACGGCCTCCGCGGGCGTGCGGAATGTCATCGCGGCCAGCACCGGGCCGAAGATTTCTTCCTGCGCTACGGTCGACGCAGGATGCACATCGGTCAGTAGCGTGGGCGGGAAGTAGCATCCCTTTTCGGGCAGCGGATTGTGCGGCTGCCAGCATTTCG
>Ga0224559_1000101_pt1 | contig 50553 bp, 46 predicted proteins | sample 714S33034metaG_FD_180676 | JGI IMG/M metagenome (GOLD analysis project Ga0224559, IMG submission 180676) | Peat soil microbial communities from Stordalen Mire, Sweden - 717 S3 30-34 | ecosystem: Environmental > Terrestrial > Soil > Wetlands > Peat | place: Sweden: Norrbotten County, Stordalen... | reverse complement strand
TTCGCCGTTCAAGGCAGCCGCTCTGACCAGCATCCGAGGCTCAGCCTGATTTCGGGAAACACCTCCACTCCAATGCGGCGCTAGTTGACCGCCAGCTTGAATCCCGCCTGTTTTCTCCCGGACACCTTCCCCTATCCGGCCCCTTCCACACCCATCCCTCCTTATTGCAGGTGAACATGACGATCGCTGAACTAAAAGAAAAAAACATCACCGAATTGAGCCGCATCGCGCGCACTCTCGAGATTCCGGGCACCAGCGGCCTTCGCAAGCAGGATCTTATCTTCAAGATTCTGCAAGCGCAGAGCGAAAAGGAAGGGCACATCTTCGCCGAGGGCGTGCTGGAGATTCTGCCCGACGGCTATGGCTTTCTGCGTTCGCCGGACTACAACTACCTGCCCGGCCCGGATGACATCTACGTTTCGCCCTCGCAGATTCGCAAGTTTGATCTGAAGACCGGCGACTCAATCAGCGGCAATGTCCGGCCGCCGCACGAGGGCGAGAAGTACTTTGCCCTGGTCAAGATCGAGGCCATCAACTTCGAGTCGCCTGAGGAGACGCGCAACAAGATTCTCTTCGACAATCTGACCCCGCTCTATCCCCAGGAGCGCATCAAGCTGGAGACGGTGCGGGAGGCGACCAGCGGCCGGGTGATGGACCTGCTGACGCCGATCGGCAAGGGCCAGCGCGGCCTGATTGTCGCCCCGCCGCGCACCGGCAAGACGATGCTCTTGCAGTCGCTGGCGAACTCTATCTCCACCAACCACCCCGAGATCGTGCTCATCGTTCTCTTGATCGACGAGCGCCCCGAGGAAGTGACCGATATGCAGCGCTCGGTGAAGGGCGAGGTCATCAGCTCGACCTTCGACGAACCGGCGGCGCGCCACGTGCAGGTGGCCGAGATGGTCATCGAGAAGGCCAAGCGGCTGGTCGAGCACAAGCGCGACGTGGTGATCCTGCTGGACTCAATTACTCGTCTCGCCCGCGCCTACAACACCATTGTGCCGCCGTCGGGGAAGGTCTTGTCGGGTGGCGTCGATTCGAATGCCCTGCAGCGGCCCAAGCGCTTCTTCGGCGCCGCCAGGAACATCGAGGAGGGCGGCTCCCTGACGATTATTGCCACCGCGCTGGTCGATACAGGGTCGCGCATGGACGAGGTCATTTTTGAAGAATTTAAAGGCACGGGCAACATGGAGATCATCCTCGACCGTAAACTGGTCGATAAGCGCGTCTTCCCGGCCATCGACATTCAGCGCTCCGGCACGCGCAAGGAAGAGCTGCTCATTCCCAAGGAGGATTTGCAGCGCATCTGGATTCTGCGCAAGGTGCTGAACCCGCTGTCGCCGGTCGAGGCCATGGAACTGCTCATCAGCCGCCTGGAAAAGGTGCGCAACAACGCGGAATTCCTCGCCAACATGAATCAGTTGTAGGGTGGCCAAAAAAACGTCTTTGAGCAGGTTTTTTCCCGGCTTTGAAGGGGCGTGCGAGGCTGCGGCGTTTTCATCTTCCGTTCTATACAGAATCGGGCCGCAAAGTGGCTTTTCTTGAGAGAGAAAGTCGCTTTGCGGCCCGATTTTCTGGCGCGGCAAGAGGAGAACCGCTTTAAAGCGGTTCTCAGAACTTGTACACCACGCCCACCGAGGCGTGTGCGTTGTAGCGCGTATGCGGCGAGTATTCCTTGGGGAGCGCAGGCGTTCCCGCGACAAACGCGGTGGCGATGTCATCGCCCGAGGCGCGCACGGCAAAATGCGGGCTCACCGGATACTCCAGTCCGACGCCGACTCCCCGCGCAAAGGCGACATTCGGACGGGCATTTTCACCGCCCGTGTGCTCGCCGCCCACGAGGACACGGAAGAAGCCGTCAACGTGCTTGAAGAGATCCGCGCGCACCACCGGGCCAAACAGAACCGCATCCACTGTAGGGCTGCCGGGATTGCCGGGATTGCCGGATTGGAGCGTGGCCGAGTAAGCCGCGCCCTCTGCGATCAGGCCGAAGTGCTTGCCCCAGTCGCGCGTCACCGACAGGTCGACGCCCTCCAGTCCGTAACGCGACTGGTTCACCTGGTTGAGACTGGTGTAGCCGAAGCCGGCGTAGACCTCGTACTTGGTGGAAAGCTCAGCCTGCTCGGGGCGCTCCGCTCCGCGATGGTGGATGATCTGGCTGGAGGCCGCCAGGGGCAGGAACGCGGCCGAAACTGCGGCCAGAATCGAAAGCAACAACTTCCTCTTCAATTGGGACTCTCCTCAATGCCTTGCTGAGTCTACTGTGCCGCTCTGCGGGGGATCGCCCCTTTAAGCCACCGCTCGAACCCAGGCAGCGGCAGCATCGACCGGCTTTCGTCATAGACCATTCTCTCCTAGACTATCCTTTCCAGGCCGGTTTCGATGATGTTGATGGCAGGATATTCGTGTGGCCTGGCTCCAATCAACGGCAATCAACGAGCGCTTCAGCCCTGGCATTGAGAGGGGCGAGAAACGGCTTTTTAGTTCAACCGCGGACGGGGCGCGCCGTGGAGCCGAGAGAACAGCACAGGTAGCGGCCATTTCCATGCCGCGCCCTTGCGAAGGGAGCAAATTCAAAGCCCTCTTCGAAGGCAAATTCGGCGCCCTCTTCCCTGAATGGCCGCTCGCTGATAAGATAAGAAAGTCGTGGGGCTGTAGCTCAGCTGGGAGAGCGCCTCGTTCGCAACGAGGAGGCCAGCGGTTCGATCCCGCTCAGCTCCACCAACTCCCTCAAGAACCCTCCAATTCCTTGAAGAACCCTCCAACTCTTTAAGAAAGCCTTGTGCAAATCCGCTTTGTGCGACAGGCGTTTTCTCCAGGACTATTGCGGAACGCGTTCCCCGGCCCATTTCCGCCCCAGGGCATGGAGGGGCTTTTCCACAAAAAAATGAAGCAGCGTGGCCGCCAGGATGCAGCCCACGGCCCAGCAGGCCAGGGCGGCTAACTTCTGAAGGGACGGGTAAGCCGCGCCGTTGGCTTGCAGGAAGTAACGCAGCCAGAGCAGGGGGATTACATGGATGAGATACAGGGGGAAGGAGATTTTGCCGAAGAATACCATCGAGCGGCTGGAAAGCAGTCGATTGATCGCGCCCTGCTGAAAGGCCAGGCCGTATAAGAGCGAGGCGAAGAGGAAGTTGAAGGCCAGGCCGCCGCGGGGCAGCAGGTCCGCGAGGAGTATTCCCGCCACCGCGGCCGCGGTAATCCAGCCCGCCCATTTTTTTGCCGATTCCGTGTCCACCGCCCAGAGCCTCTGCATCGCCATTCCCGCCGCAAAACAGGAGACCATCCTAACCACGGCTATCTGGCCGATGCAATTGCTGAAGGCGACTTGATTTGCGTCCAGAATGGCGAAAGATCCAGCCAGGCAGAGTGCGGCCAGCCCGATAAGCTGCCACTTCCGCGCGATGCGCAAGGCGCAAAATGCCAGCCAGGGAAAGATGATATAGGCAAGGATCTCCAGGCTGAGAAACCAGACCGGTTGATTCCAATCTCCACTGCCCGGAAGGAACCAGCGGGTGGCCAGGAACAATGTGCGCAGGAAGGCTACCAAGGTAAAATCGGAGGCTTCAAAGGTGAGCCGCTGCCAAGCTACAAAACCGGGCTGAAAGGCCACCAGAACCGCAATGAGCAGCAAGACGACGGTATTCAGCGGATATACGCGCAGGAAACGCTGCCAGGTAAACCGGAAAAGGCTCTTCTTGCGAATGACATGAAAGTCAGCTCCATGGGCATACATGAGGATGAAGCCGGAGAGCATGAAGAAGAGATCGACGCCGCGCCAGCCGCTGCGGATCTCCGGAATTTTATGCAGAAGCGGCAAATTGAAAATCACGCAGGAGTTCTGCTGCGCGTGGTAGAGCATTACCCACAGCGCGGCCAGGCCGCGAATGCCCGTCAGGCTGGGGATTCCGCGCACCTTGCTCATTTGGCCTCAAAGCCGTTTCGTTTTTCCATCCCAATCAAATTCAACTCCCGCTTCAAGCCGGCATTCTTCCCGGCTCGGATGGCATTGTCTTACCGGCTCCAGTCAGCTTCGCTCTCCCGCTCAGATCAGCTCGACGCCCCACAGATCGTGCAGGTGGAGCACGCCTTCCACGGTTCCCGCGCTGTCTACGACGACCAGCGAGGTGATCTTCCGCTCTTCGAGGATCGCCAGCGCCGTGGCGGCCATCTCACTGGCGGCGATAGTGCGGGGATGGGCGTTCATTGCTTCGCCAGCCGTGCGGCTGAGCGCCGCGCCGCCCTCGCGCTCGAGCAGCCTCCGCAGGTCGCCGTCGCTGATGAGGCCGCGGAGTTGGCCTCGCTCCTGCACGGTCGTAATGCCCAGCTTCTTGCTCGACATTTCGTAGATCACATCGGCCATGGGCGTCGTGGGCGCTACCACGGGAATCTCGTCGCCCGCGTGCATCAGGTCGCGGACCTTGGCCAGTTGCTTGCCCAGCTTGCCGCCAGGGTGCAACTCCGCGAAATCCTCGGCGCGGAAGCCCTTGCGCAGGCTCACGGCGATGGCCAGGGCGTCGCCCAGGGCCAGCATGGCGGTGGTCGAGGCCGTCGGCGCCAGATTCAGCCCGCAGGCCTCGCGCTCCACGCCGCAATCCAGGGCCACGTCACTGGCCTGGGCCAGCGTCGAGTGCGGATTGCACGAGAAGCTGACCAGCGCGTCACCCTTGCGCTTGAGCGTGGCCAGCAGGCGCAGAATCTCCTCGGTCTCGCCCGAGGCCGACAGCGCCACCACCACGTCTCCCGTCATCAGTACGCCCAGATCGCCGTGCAGCGCCTCGGCTGGGTGCAGAAACAGGGCCGGCGAACCGGTGGAACTGAGCGTGGCGGCGATCTTCTGCGCAATAATTCCGCTTTTGCCCATGCCGGTGACCACTACGCGGCCGCGCTCCTCACCGCAATGCAGAATCAGCTCGACGGCGCGGTCGAAGGCGGCGGCCATCGGCCCTTCCAGACGCGTGGCGAGGGCCTCCAGGGCCGCCGCCTCGGTGCGGACCAGGGCCGCCGGTTCGGGGGCTGGCGAGTCGGCCCGCCCGGCTTCACGGTTGTCCGGATTAGCGCCATGGAGGGACTGATTTTCTTCGTGGCTCATCGGTTTTTGATGGTAACAGCTTCGGCCGCCTGCCGGAGCCGAAGGCCATGAGATCTGCCGCGCACTGAGTTGGCCCCACCACAGGTTTACCCGCCCCACCGCAGGTGGCTCGTACAATGAAGGTGGAGAGACGATCCCCATGAAGCGCAACAGCCTTGTTCTCGGCGCCGTGCTGGCGATCCTGGCCTTTTTTGGCTGGGCGGGCTGGGCCAACTTCGAATATCGCAAGCAGGCCGCTGAACGGCTGCTGGCCACTGCTCCAGGGGGCGAAGCGGAGGCCGGCCCGGCCAGCGATGGGCCCCAATTCATTCCCATGCTCCTGGGCAAGCCGGCTCCGGCGTTCACTCTGGAAGATCTCAGCGGCAGGAAGGTTTCGCTGGCCAGCTACAAGGGCAAGGCGCTGCTGATCAACTTCTGGGCTACCTGGTGCGGCCCGTGCAAGATCGAGACCCCGTGGCTGATCGAGCTGCGCAACCGCTACGCGGGGCAGGGCTTTGAGGTTCTGGGCGTCTCGATGGACGACCTCGACCGCGGCAATCCCAGCGCGCTGAGCGAGGAAAAGCAGGAGATCGCGCGTTTTGTCCGGCAGACGCAGATTCCTTACCCGGTGCTGATCGGTGGCGACTCGGTCAGCCGCCCCTACGGCGGCCTGGATGAGCTGCCCACCTCCGTCTTTGTGAACCGCGACGGAACGGTGGTGGCCGCGCAACTGGGAGTGACCTCAAAGGGTGAGATTGAAGGCCATATTCGCAAGGCGCTGGGGGGAGGGAATTGAGCCAGTCAGCCAGACGGAGAATGAGGAAGTTGGGGACGCGGGTTGCCGTGGCCCTGGCCTTGGGATTGGCTGGTTTGACGGTTCAGGCCCAGATGTACGGCGATTCCGCCCGCTCCATGACCAAGCCCGCGGCCGTCCAGTACCTTTACCCCGAGCAAATCACCGTTCCCGCCGGCCGGCCGAGCACGGTCACGCTGCACTTCCGCATCGCGCCCGGGCTGCACATCAACTCTCACACGCCCACCGAAGAGGAACTCATTCCCACCATTCTCTCGATTCCTGCGAGCACCGGCGTGCGCCTCGAGGGGGCCGTCTACCCGCCTGGCGCGGAGTTCCGGCTACCGCTGGACCCTGGCACGAGGCTCAGCGTCTACATGGGCGAATTCACCGTTCAGGCGCGTCTTGTGGCCACGGCTGGCGATCACCTGGTCGAGGCCAGGCTCCGCTATCAAGCCTGCGACAGCAACGCCTGTCTACCGCCGAGGACGATTACCGCCGCGATTGACGTGATCGGGAGGCGGGAGTAAAGGCTGCGCTGCGGTTTTCTTCCCGCCGTCATCGCCGCCCTGTTTCACCCTCCATTGAAGCCCCATTCCGTGCTCCATCGGAAGCTTTGCCTCATGCCCTATCGAAGCAGGGAGGAGAGGCAAAAATGGCCGCCCGAGGGCGGCCATTTTTGCTTGTGAAATGAGAATGAGCCGGGAACGATGCGCGGTGCACTCCGGTCTGAAGGCTGCTATGCGCGCCGGCCGATGCCGTTAGCTTACGGATTGACGCCCGCTGCTGAGGCAAAACCGGCCGATTGCATGGGGGGCATCGTGCTGGCGGACGGAGGGTCAGCGAAGGCGGAGTCGTGGGCGTTGATCGCCTTCGAATAGTCAGGTCCGAGGCCAAGTTTCTTGAGGGCCCGGGAGTCGGGCATCAACTTGGTCTGCCAGCCGTGATCGGCTTGAAACTTCCGCATGGCCGCCTCGGTGGTTGCGTCCCACTGGCCGCTGGCCTCACCGGTCAGATAATGCTCGCGAATGAGTGCATTTTGAATCTCGGTTGCCCGGTCCGGCTCAATGGACTGCTGTCCCCGCAGACGATGCGAGACGGCAACCGGCTCGGCGGTGCGCTCTCCGCGCACATGGCGCGAACCCGATGCGCTTCTGGCGCGGGCGCTGTGGCTGGAACGAACGCTGCCGTTGCTGGCATGGTGAACTCGGGCGCCAAGGGCCGGTAATGCGGCCAGGGCCGCGGTCAAAACAAATGCCAGGCTTACTCGGGTAGATAGCATGCTGGTTCACCTCTCTACAGATCAATTTTGATCAGATATATGTTCAAGTCTATCGGATTCTTCTGCACTGCGGGAAGAAAAAACCGATTTGGAACCAAAATACAAAACACGCGGGCCGGGTGCCGGAGCGGGAATCCGCCGCCGGCACCCCGGCAAATGCTGCTAAAGCGTTCCACCCAAGTAGTTGATGCCGTCGTTGGGATGGCGCGGGTCCAGAACTTCGAAAACCACATCATCTCCAGTTTTGAGCTTGCCGGCTACCGCATCGAACTGCGCTTTGTTACCGGTAGGCTGCTTGTTGACGCGGGTGATGACCAGGCCGGGTTCGAGCCCCTGCAGGTCGGCGAAGGAACCGGAGCGCACCGACTGAATCATCACGCCTGGAATGTGTAGCTTGGCGGATGTGGCGGCGGAGGCATCGCGGACCACGAGGCCCAGTCTGGCTTCACCCGCGTCGCCCTTTTCATCCGGGCTGCCCATCGCCTGTTGCTCACCAGCCTCGGCGAAGACCTTGTCGCGGTCGCCGATGGTGACCGTAGTGTCGGCCGGCTTGCCGTCGCGCAGGTAGCCCAGGCGGATATTCGAGCCGGGCCGGCGGCTGGCGATTTCGTTCACCAGGTCGTCGCCGTCCTTGATCGCGCGGCCGTCGATGCTGGTGATGATGTCGCCTGGCTTGAGCCCGGCCTTTTCCGCCGGACCGCCGGGTTGAACCTCCTGTATCAGTACGCCGTTCTTGAAGCCGTAGACGCGATTGACTGCCCCGGAGAGCCCCTCGTGGAACTCGATGCCGATGGAGCCGCGGGTGACCTTGTGGCTGGAACTGATCAGGTCGTTATAGACCTGGACCACTGTATTCGAGGGCATGGCGAAGCCCAGTCCCTGGTAGCCGCCCGACTGGGTGAAGATGGCCGTATTCACGCCGATCACCTCGCCGTTCATGTTCAGCAGGGGTCCGCCGGAGTTGCCCGGATTGATGGCCGCGTCGGTCTGGATGAAGTGCTGGAACTGGCCGCTGGCGCCCGGCTGGATGGTGCGGTTTTTGGCTGAGATGATGCCGGCGGTGACGGTCTGCGAGAGCGCAAAGGGGCTGCCGATGGCCTCGACCCAGTCGCCCACGTGAGTGTTGTCGGAGTTGCCCAGCTTGACGGTGGGCAGCGGGCTGCTGGCGTCGATCTTGATGACCGCCAGGTCGGTGGCCTTGTCGAAGCCGATGACACGCGCCGGCCGGCCCAGATCCTGGCCGTCGGGATCAGTCGACAGCTTGACGTAAATCTTGTCGGCCTTCTCGATCACGTGGTAGTTGGTGATGATGTAGCCCTTGGGATCGACGATGAAGCCCGAGCCGAGCGACTCCTGGACCTGCCCGCCGTTGTCGCCGTTGTCGGGCGCGGGCATCTGCCCGCCGAAGAAGCGGTTGAAGAAATCTTGGAAGTTGTCCGGGCCCTGCCCCTGCTGCTGGCCTTGGTTTTGATCCTGGTTCTGGTCGTCGTCGCCGGGCTGCTGGGGCATGGCCTGAATATGGCCATGAAAACCGCGGCCGCCCTTGCCTGCCGACTGCTTGGGAAGGGTCTGGGTGTTGATGTTCACCACCGCCGGCCCCACCTGCCGCGCAATCTTCACAAATTCATTGGGAGGCACGGCCGAGTTGACGACCTTGAGGGGGGTGGCGTCGGCGCTGTCGATTTGCTTCTCCTGGCCGCGGACCCCGTGGGCGGCGAAGGAACCGGCCACAATGGCGGCCGAGAGCGTAGCGAGCAAGACAAACGCTGAAGAGAGACGGCGTGTGCGCAGCCGTTCGAGGAGTGATTTCATGGGTTTGTTGACCTCTTTGTGTGGCCAGCCTGGCGGCTGGGTTGTTCAGATTGTTCAAGCGGCCCAATGCGCCGATGCGCAACGCGTCCATGCCTTCGGCCAGACCGTTCAGGCAGATTGTTCAGCCAATTCCTTCAGATTGTTCAGATTACTCCATGCACCAACCCTCACAGTATAGCCATTGGCGGGCAATTCGTAAGGCTGCGGCTTCCGCTCTGCCTCGGCCCTGCCGAGCGCCGGGTACGGCCGGGCTTCAGTAAGGCCGGCGAGCGCCCCGGCCCGCGGCGGGAAGGGACCCCGCTCTTTAAATAGACGCAGCTGGGTCAAAAGTGTCGCGTGCAACTCGGATAGTCAATTTTGCCAGCCAAACGGGCAAAAAGAGAGGGCGCGGTCTCCGCGCCCTCTCCTCCGATCCGGGGAACAAGTGAAATGAAGCATTTGAACAGCCAAGGGAAGCAACGTACCGTTGCAATGAACCGGCTACGAGTGAAGGACCAGGCGGTTGGCCTTGCCCTTCCAAAGGACCAGCATGGCAATGCCGAACAGCCCGCTGCCAAGCAGCATGAGACTGGAGGGTTCAGGGGTTGCGGCGACGTAGGAAGTGCCGTAGGCGACAGCGCCGTCCTGGAAGGTAATCCCCCCGATCGCATAACGGGTTGAATTGGTAAAGAGCTCGAAGCTCTCGAGCGTTTGATTGGCAGCCACGTTCCCTCCGATGTAAAGGGTGAGGATCCCGCTATTGTCGGTTCCGCTGCTGACGATAAGCGACGATGCGGTACCGATATTGCCTTCCTTGACTAAGAAGTTTCCGAAGTTGCTGGTGGAAATATTTGCGATGAAATCGGCTCCCGTGGTGGTACCGTTCTTCAAAGTGTAGACGAAGTTGATGCAGGTCGGGCAGTACGCATCGGCGCCGCCCACGTATACGGCCACGGTGTAATCGGCGGTAAACGGGATAGGGTCGCCGGGCACTACGACGCCAGGGATGTTGGCGGAAATTGTGGGACCCAGGGGCGTGCCCTCGTTGGCGGCGGTGACGTGGGTTCCGGTGGTATTGGTTGCGGTGAGCGCTGAACCTGGGGCTAGCAGAACCAGTGAATCAGCCAACGCAACTGGGGTGATCGCAAGGGCGGTTGCCAATGCGAGGAAAGCTAACGCAAATTTCTTCATTTTCCCCTCCTGCAGACTGCCCTTGCGGGCATCTTGCGGTGTTTTTCTTTCGTTTGCAGATGGCGGCACCAAACGCCGCGGCCCGGGGTGAAAGTGTTACTGGACAAGGCCCTCCCGATGTGCGATATCCGGGGAGGACATTGGCACCGAGACTTACTTCATACAGCTTGGCCCATACTGCCTGGCGCGCTGACTCCGCTTGGGGGAACCGGGAAAGATGGAGACTTTGGAAGTTGCTGGAGGTTCCATGCCGCCTGCAGCACGCTCCAACAGCGCCTGTTGATTTTGCCTTTTTCTTTTTCTCGTGGGAAGATTACCATAGTTTTCATTTTTAGATGACTATAATACTGCTGCGAGATGATCACGGCGCGCCTAACAGCCAGTGGCGAAAATTCGAGATCCGCAAGATGAATTCGTAAATAACTGATTACAAATGCCTTGAACGCTGCATTATCAGGAAAGAAGACTTTCACCATAGGCGTCTATAGCATTTTCGGAATTGCTGCAGACCGAAAACCTCGCACTCAAGTGGATTTTTCCTTAAGAAAAAGTAACATTCAATGCACTCAAAAGGACTACATTCATTACGAAAATACTCTAAGAACTTGTCCAGAAACTTGGGTTTGGGTGAAGGGTACGGGCTTTAGCCCGTACATCAAAGGCAAGAAAAGGTTGGGGCTTTAGCCCCCGTAGGGCGATTTTTGGACGACCTGCATTTCCTCCGCGGCTAAAGCCGAAAATCGGAATTAGCTCTGAATGGACAGGCTTGAAGCCCGTCCCCTTCAAGGCCTGTAGTTTATGGACAGATTCTAAAACAGTTGCGCGTGAAGGCCTTCCTTCGGGCGACTGAAAAAAGAGCAAAAGAAAAGGGCGTTTTCACGCCCTTTTCCAGTCTAGGGAAGAAGTGGAGAGAACTCTCCGAGTGACACAAGAAACGCACCCGCTCCAGGTGAAATATGCGCCGGTTATGAGTGAAGAGCCAGGCGGTTGGCCTTGGCCTTCCAGAAGACGAGCATCGCCAAGCCGAGCAGCCCGCTGCCCAGCAACAGCAGGGACGATGGCTCCGGGGTCTTTGTCAGATTTGCCGACAGGTCTACGCCCTCAGCGCTCAGGCCGGTCTGCGCGTTGATGATGGTCAGCGTGTTCTTGCCTGCATTCAGCTGATAGTTGTTCAGCCAAATTGCATCCACATAGGTGCAGGTTGGCTCGCCATCCGCGCATTTGCCGTCGCTGCCAACGGTGCCAAAGGGCATGATTACCTGACCGTTCAGCAGAACCTCCGCCGTGTCATCGGCCATCACGTTGACAAAGCCGCTGTAAGTGCCACCAATGGCGCTGAAAGTTGTCTGGTAGTAGTAGAAGTCGTTTGGTATGGATGGGTTGGGGGTATAGCTTGCGCCCGTCGTTTCAAAGGAGACCCAGCTTGAGCCAGGAATAGCGGTCAACCATACCGAGTTGCCAGAAATGGCAGGATTGACGCTGTAGGTAATGAAACCGAGTGCGTTGGGTGGTACGGTCGTCGGGCTTGTTGGGGCTATCAACGCTGATGGCGGGGCGTAGTTATTGAGTGGAGCGCTTCCTAGGTATTGCAACGCACCGCCGGTGCAGGGCAATACCGAGCAACCGCTGCTGTTAAGCGCGACACTGTCGGCGTACGCTGCTGAGGAAAGTCCGATCAGCAACGCAGAGAGAATTGCAAATCTCGAAGTCATCTTCATTTTTTTTCCCTCCCGAGACTACCCTCGCGGGCGTCTTGCGGTGTTCTACATCCTTTGGCAGCTTGCGGCGCAAAAGTCCGCGAACGGGGGTTGAGTGTTACTCGACAAGCGTCTCCCAACGTGCAATGGATGGGGAGACCCTTCGCACCGAGATTCTGCTCATACTGGTTTGCGCGCGCCGGCTCCACTTTGGGGGGGGACTGGGGAAACTGGAGTTCTAGTGCCTGTTGGAGGTTCTAGCTTCCTCCACCACGCCCTAGCAGCGCTTGTCTCCAATAGATGCAAGGCACACATTATTAGTTATCTTTTAGGTTCAAAATAAATATTAATTCGATAACTTAAATACAGAAAAAATAAAACTGCACAAATAATGGTACTTATATTGCATAAACCATTACTGCTCAGTCATATAAGCCACAGATCATGCGTTACGAATGGCTGCAATGTTACTAAGTGTGTGACTAGAAGATATAACATAAGGGAAAAAGTAACGCGCTGGTAATTAGTACGTTACGAATCGCCGTAATGTTACCTAGTGCGTGACTAGAGGTTATAACATAAGGGAAAAAGTAACGCGCTGGTAATTAGCGCGTTACGAATGGCTGCAATGTTACCAAATGAGTGACTGGAAGTTATAACATAAGGGAAAAAGTAACACGCTGGCAATTACCTTTATATCCGCAACCGAAGAGCCGTTCTGACATAAACCGCGGAGTCCGCCGGCCTTCCGCTGGATCAGCGGGCGTGGTACCAGTCTTCGCGGGTAAGCGGAAACTGGCCGCCGCTGTGGCCGAGACGGTGAAAGAGAACCTGGTGGACGGCGATGTCGCCGCGGTGAAAAGCGGCGGCCGAGCCTGCCATGTAGAGTAACCAGATGCGGTAGGTCTCCTCGGAGACGAGCCGCAGCAGCGTGGCGGAGTTTTGCTGCATTCCTTTGACCCAGTGGCGCAAAGTGAGTTCGTAATGCCCGCGAAGATTTTCCACGTCGCGCACCTCCAGCCCCTCGGCTTCCGCGGCTTCGAGAACCTGGGAGAGGGTGACCAACTGCCCGTCAGGAAAGACGTAGCGGTCAATAAAGGAGGCCTTGGGGGTGAGCGATGAATAGGCGCGCGTAATGCCGTGGTTGAGGAAGACGCCGCCCGGCCGCAAAAGCCGGCGTACGGTGCTGAAATACTGAGGCAGGTTTTTCTGGCCCACGTGCTCGAACATACCGACGCTGGCGATTTTGTCGAAGGCGTGCGCGATGCCATTCGACTCGCGGTAATCCCGCAGTTTGACGGCGCAGCGCGGCGCCAGGCGGGTCTGCTCGATGCGGCGCCGGGCCACCTGCTCCTGCTCCTTGCTCAGCGTAATGCCTTGCGCGTGCGCGTGGTAGTTGCGGGCGGCGTGCAGCACCAGGCTGCCCCAGCCGCAGCCGATATCCAGGAAACGCTCGAGCGGCTGCAGGCGCAGCTTGCGGCAGATCAGCTCCAGCTTCTGCTGCTGGGCCAGATCGAGCGGATCCTCGGGGTTGTGGAAGTAGGCGCAGGAGTAGGCGAGTGTAGGGCCCAGCCAGGGCTCGAAGAAGGCCACCGGCTGATCGTAGTGGTAAGCGATCGAGGCGCGGTCCCTGCGCGGAGAATGCTTGGCGCCGTGATGGAGCCATTGGCCCACGCCGAAGAGCGTTCTGGCGGAGCTTTCCCGCAGCTTCTGGTGCAGGGGGCGGGGGCGATTGAAGAGGTGTTCAGCCACCGGGAAGACGGAAAAAATGTCGCCCTCGATCTCCAGGCCGCCCTGGATGAAGGCCTCTCCCAGCGTGATCTCGTTGGGAGAGGCGATGAGCGTCTGGAGGGCCTGCGGGTTCCGCATCACAATAGTGCAGGAGGGCTTGGCGCCGTTCGCCGAGGACCAGCTCCACGCATCCCATAGCCGGATGGCGAAGGCCGGGCCCTCATATTCGTGAAAAAGAGAGCCGAATATCGCGGCTTTTTGCGACTGGATAGATTGGCGCATCTTTTACTCCAGTCCGGAAAGAGTAATTCCCAGCCCGCACATACTAACTCTTCTTGAGGGCGATTGTCGACCCTTGAATCGAGGCCGCCACGGCCAGCAGTTTTTTTGTTCGAGACAAAACTGACGGGATTGCGTTGCAAAAAACCTCGCGGTAACTTGAAAAATGCGGTGAAAGCAACTCGAAAAACGCCGAACAGGCTACTTGAAATTTGTTTTTGGGAGTAACTCGAAAAATGCTTTCAAGGAGACCTGGAGAATGCATCAAAGGAGGCTGAAAGGCCTTGGAGATAACTCAAAACTCCTGGGGCTTGAATAGTTCGTCGCTGTTCAGACTCCAGGCCGCCGTTTCAGCCTCAGAGAAGAAAAATGCGAGGATGCCGCTCCGGCAAAGCGCGGGCTGCCGGGATGGCATCCGGCACAAGGTTTTTTACGCAGCCTGCTGGCCACTGCTGAAGTTCCTGTGCCGCGCGGCTTATTTGCCCCGCCTTGTTCACTTGCCCGGCCACGTTGGTTGGCGCTGCCTCGTTCATCTGAGAGAATAGGGGCAGTGAATGGATCGCGACATTATTCCCTCCGGCAGGCCGCGGCGCCGGGTTTGCTTGTGGGCTTGGCCTTTGCCGGCGCGCTGGCGGCGGGGCCGGCGCATCTCGGCGCCCAGGCGTCCAACTCCACCTCGGCTGTCAATGCTTTTTTAGGCAGCGTGACGGCGCGGCCTGCGACGGACGAGACTCTGAAGCTTTCGCTGGACGAGGCTATCGGCCTGGGGCTGAAGAACAATCTGGGCCTCAAGGAGGCCGAAAATAGCGAAAAATCGCTTCAGGGACAGAAAAACGAGGCCCTGCAGGAGTTTTTGCCCACGGTCACCCTCACCGGCGACACCGGCGTTCATCAGCAGAATCTGGTCGCGATGGGCTTCGGGCCGGACACCATCAAAATCTTCGCGCCGATGTTTCCTGGCGGCGTGGTGCCGGCGGGGCTGTCGGAGATTACGCGCGACGAGTTGACCGAGGGGCAGATTCACTTCAAGCAAACGCTCTTTTCCGGCCCGGTCATCGCCGGCTGGAAGGCAGTTGGCGCAGCCGAACGAGCGGCCTATTTTGCCCGGATGTCGGCCCGTGGCGAGGTTGTGCAGCAGGTGGCTTCGGCCTACCTGCACGTTATCGCCGCTGCCAGCGAGGTGGACAACGCCAAAGCTCTGGAAGCGGAAGACAGGGTGCTGCTCGATCACGCCCAAGCCGCCCACGAGGCCGGAGTCGTGGCCAATCTGGACGAATTGCGGGCGCGGGTGCAGCTCCAGGCGCAGCAGCAGGCGCTGATCGCCGCCCAGAACGCCTTGGAAAAGAATCTGATCCTGCTGAAACGCGAGATCGGCCTCGCCCCTGGCCAGAAGATTCTCCTGACCGATCCGGCCCCTTACAGCGAACTGGCCGCCGAAACTCCCGAGGAGCTTTGCGCCATTGCCTACAAGAACCGGCAGGACTATCAGGAGCTCCAAAATCAGGCCGTCGAGTTCAAGGCCATCCACGCGGCCTACCGCAGCCAGCGGCTGCCCTCGCTCAGCTTCAACGGCTACTACGGCGTCAGCCAGGTGGGCGGCGTCGGCGCGCACAGCAACTTTACCGCTGTAGGCACGCTCAGCCTGCCGCTCTTCCGCGAGGCCAAGCTGCGCGGCGACACCGAGGCGGCCCAGGCCAATCTGGATGCAGTGAACGCCCAGCTGGCCGACCTGCGCGGCCGCATCGACCAGCAGGTCCGCTCGGCCCTGCTCGACGTGACGGCGACGGCCAGGCTGGTTGCGGTCGCCCGCTCGAATGTCGGCCTGGCCACCCGCGCCCTCGCCGATGAGACCGACCGCGTCAACGCCGGCGTGGACGACAATCTGCCACTGGTCGCCGCGCAGGCCACGCTGGCCGCCGCGGAAAGCGGCCTGGTCGAAAGCCTCTACCAGTACAACCTCTCCAAGCTGGCCTTGGCCCGCGCCGCCGGGGTTCTGGAAGCCCAATACCGGCTGTATCTGGGGCGATAGGCGGCCTTCTCGATGGCCAGCGGCTGGGCCGGTATAAGGCTGATGGAAGAGTAGACGCTGGTAAGCACGCCATCCCAAGTGCGGCGGGGGCATTCAGAATGACATTCCCCTGATAGATGGGCATGATGCGCCGAGGCGACGGGCACGCTGGCCAGTTTCACAGGTTTACAGGTTACGTGTTTCTGTGCGAGAGGCGCGTGAAAAACTTTTATTTTGAGTGGTTTAGGATAGGCTCCACAGTTTCACAGGCAAAAACTGAAAAAACAGAACCGGGCGGAGAAAGTGGAGCGTTTCGCCCGCTTTTCCGCTACTAACCAGTATGCGCCAACGGAGGGTTATTCCCGGCACAAGAGTTGGGGCGGGGACGTTTCGCTGTTGCCCGCTGGATCGAGGCTCGCGGTCTCCCACCCTTGAATCAAAAAGCTATTCAAGGATGAGCGCCCGGCCTTTGGTCACAACAACACCACTCTGAAAAAGCGCCGTGCTGACCATTGAGTTTTCGACTTGATAAGCCGTGAATTCGGCGGAAACTACAACATTTGTAATCTATACCGTCTTTGCCGGAGTGACCCCGCCAAACTCTCCGTCTACACCATACGACTACATCCGCCAGCATCTTGAGGATATGCCCGAGATCAGGAACTGGCAGTGGACGGCGGACTTCAGCGATTCGGCTGCGCCTGCTCCGCTGGCCAAGGGACATCCCCAGAAGGCCATGTTCACCGACAGTCAAGCGACAAGTCAGTTGAAATCGAAGCGGAGGCCGCTATTGCAAGAGGATTGTGATAGCGGCCTCCGCTTCCTGGATTCAGGCAGGCGAGGAGGATACTGAATAATCCGAAGGCGCCATCTGATTAGTTCAAATTAGTTTAAGGAACCTCTGATTAGCTTTCGCTTTCTTGGAAAATCCATTCCCCAGGGGCTAAAGCCCATTGATTTTGCGGCCTTTATGGCACGGCTAAAGCCGTGCCCTTTCAAAACAACGACTTGTTCAGAGGTTTCTTAAGGTGGATGGAATCGATGCGCTGGTTGAGCTTGCGCTCAATCTTCACTGGTCCTGGAACCACGCCGCGGACGAGTTTTGGGAAGGATCGACAAGGAACTCTGGGAGCCTTATATCCCATGGTTGACTGCGCGGAGGGATGTTCGCTTTTGACCGTTTTGAAAATCGGCATATGTATAGGATAGGTTTCACGTGGGCAACCAGAGAGTCGAGCAATACGGGACTTTGCGGCTTTCGATCAAAAGCATCGATTGGGATCTACCACCGAACGAAGGAGGACTTCACCATGAAACCGAGCACGAACGATAAGGCGACAGGCAAGCTCCATGAAGTCAAAGGCGCGATCAAGCAGAAGGCCGGCGCGCTGACCAAGAATCCCGACCTGGAAGCTGAAGGCAAAGCCGAGAAAACCGCTGGAAAAGTTCAAAGCTTTGTCGGCAAGGTTAAAAAGGCTATCGGGATTTAAGCGAATCAACATCAAACTCGGAAACGAGAGAGGTTAAAAGATCATGACAGAGTCAATATTTGAACAAACGGGCGAGTACATTGCCGATACGGCGCACAAAGCTTCTCGGGCGGCATCTGCTGTTGCTGATGCAGTTGAGGATGGCGTGGGAGCGGCGCGGCGTGCCGCAAAACAAGGCTGTTGTGCCGCCGGGGAGCTTTTGGATGACACAAAAAGGCGAGTCCAACGGCATCCGATTGAAACCGTAGTGGCGACATTCGCGGCTGGCATTGCGGCCGGGACAGCGATTGGTTGGGTGATGAGGCGAAGGCATTTCTGCGACAAGGAAGCTGCGCGTGAAAAGGAGCAGGAATCCTGTTCCTGCCGCTGAATGTCTCTGGATCCTATTGATCCAGCCAGATTGGATTGCGAGATAAGACCCCACCCTAGCCGCAAAAACAAGAACGCGGCGAGGGTGGGGCACCCCGATTTATCGCATTCATTTCAGGCCGGATCAATAAAGCCTCTGACCGTATGATTTTGTACATCGTTCGTCAATCCCAGGTCCCAGAATCGGGATCTCCACCCCACGGACCAAGACCCGTCCGTGGGGCCCCCGGCTTGGCGCACCCATGAGTGGTACAGCAACAAGCGGTCAGAAACTTGGATTGCCGCCAGACTGGAAGGGCGGAACATTGTGCATTTCGGCTGGAATTGTGCGGCGCATCGAAACGCCCTTGCAGTGGTTACAATGGAAGAGCGCCGCAGGCTGACGATGCCCGGCCTGTGGGCAATGCCTGCCTTGGGGTGGTAGTGAGAAAAGAGATAACAACGCCTGATCCGAGTCACGCGGTGGAGAAGCTCCCAGCAGAGGCGAACTCCGGCGCCACCAGCGCGGCAGAGACTCTGCCGCCACCCGACGCATCCCCGATTCCAGCGAAAGCAAAGGAACATAACATCCGCGTTTCCCCCGCCGTCCTCGACGCGGCAGGTAAGGAAGGCGATGAGCTGCTTCAGTCCTTGCACACGGCTATTGCGGGCCTGACGCAAGCCGAGGCGGAAGAGCGGGCGCGCACCTCAGGACCGAATGAGGTGGCGCAAGAACGGCGTCGTGGCTGGTTTATCCGTCTCTTGATCATCCTGCGTAACCCGCTGGTCATTCTGCTGGCAATTCTCTCGTCGATTTCCTTTGCCACCGGCGATGCGCGCGCCGGAATCGTCATGGCGGGCATGGTGCTGCTCAGCGCGGGGCTGCGGTTCATTCAGGAAGCGCGCGCGGACTCGGCCGCGGCCAAGCTCAAAGCCATGATCCACGTGACCGCCACGGTGGTTCGCGATGGCAAGGCCCGGGAAATTCCACTGCGCGACCTGGTTCCGGGAGACATCATCGATCTTTCCGCCGGCGACATGATTCCGGGCGACGTGCGAGTCATCGCGGCGAAAGATTTATTCGTCAGCCAGGGAACGCTTACCGGGGAGTCGCTTCCCGTGGAGAAGTTTCACGATCCCGACCCCAAGGCGGCTAACTCGCCGGTCGAGCTCAAGAACATTTGCTTCATGGGCACGAGCGTTCAAAGCGGCACCGCGACCGCGGTCGTGGTAGTGACGGGAGTTCACACCTATCTCGGCACCATGGCCAGCTCCCTTACACAGGAGGAGCCTCCAACAAGTTTCGACCAGGGCCTCAGCCGTTTCACATGGCTCATGATTCAGTTCATGGCCGTCATGGTGCCCCTGGTTTTCTTCATCAACGGGTTTACCAAGCACGATTGGAAAGCCGCTTTTTTCTTCGCGATGGCCGTGGCCGTGGGTCTGACCCCGGAAATGCTGCCCATGATTGTTTCCGTCTGCCTCGCCAAGGGCGCGCTGGCCATGAGTCGCAAGAAGGTAATCGTCAAGCGGCTTAACGCCATCCAGAACTTTGGCGGCATGGACATGCTGTGCACCGACAAGACCGGCACGCTGACGGAAGATCGGGTCGTCCTGCAACGTCACTGTAATGTTGCCGGACGCGAAACGGATGAAGTGCTCCGGGACGGCTACCTCATCAGTCACTTCCAGACTGGCCTCAAGAACCTGCTGGACACGGCGATTCTGAATTGCTCGGATTTTCACGAGCTGGATCTGGTCGCGAAGTACAAGAAGCTGGACGAGATTCCCTTCGACTTCACACGGCGCATGATGTCCGTCCTCGTCGAGAATCCGGAAGGCAAGGCGATCCTCCTGACCAAGGGAGCACCCGAGGAGATTTTTCATCAGTGCTCTCAATTCGAGTTAGATGGGAAGCTGTCGCCCATGGACCCTGCCCTGATGAAGGGGTTGAAGGACGAGTATGCGAGCCTGAGCAACGATGGATTCCGGGTTTTGGCTGTTGCTGTAAAGGAGTTACCTGGGAAGAATTCCTGCGCAAAGGAGGATGAACACGATCTGGTGCTAAAGGGGTATGTCGCATTCCTCGACCCGCCCAAGCATACCGCCGCGACTGCAATCGAAGCGCTGCACAAACACGGTGTGGGGATAAAAATCCTCACCGGAGACAACGACCTGATTAGCCGCAAGGTGTGCCGCGACGTCGGACTTCTCGCCGACCCGATGCTGTTGGGCGATGACGTGGAGAAAATGTCCGACACCGAACTGGCCGACGCGGCTGAAAAGACAACCCTCTTTGCCCGCCTCTCACCGGCCCATAAGCAGCGAATTGTGCGCGTCCTGCGCGGCAAGGGGCACGTGGTTGGATTCATGGGAGACGGCATCAACGATGCTCCCGCGTTGCGCGCCGCGGACATTGGCATCTCCGTCGACACCGCGACCGACATTGCCAAGGAGTCGGCGGATCTGATCCTGCTGGAGAAGGACCTCATGGTGCTGGATGGGGGCGTCATTGAGGGGCGAAAGGTCTTCGCCAACATTCTCAAGTACATCCGGATGGGAGCCAGCTCCAACTTTGGCAATATGTTCAGCGTGCTGGGAGCGAGCGCCTTTCTCCCCTTTCTTCCCATGGCGCCGATTCAGATTTTGACTAACAATATGCTCTACGACTTCTCCCAGGTGCCCATTCCCAACGACGCCGTGGACGAAGAACAAGTGGCGCGGCCGCGGCCCTGGAAGATCGGCGAGATTCGGCGGTTCATTCTCTGCGTAGGGCCCATCAGTTCCATTTTTGACTACACGACCTTCTTTGTCATGCTCTATCTGTTCAAGTGCTGGGATCCATCCCGCGCTCCGCTATTTCAGACGGGATGGTTCGTTGAATCCATCATGACGCAGACGCTCATTATTCATATCATTCGCACCAATAAAATTCCTTTTTTCCAGAGCCGTGCAAGCTGGCCGTTGTTGATCACGACATTGACTGTCATGGCCTTCGGCGCCTGGCTGCCATATTCTCCGTTGGCCTCTTCGCTGGGCCTGACCCACTTGCCAGGAATGTACTGGCCGATCCTTCTGCTTACGCTCGTTGCCTATACAAGCCTTACGCAAGGGGTCAAGGTCTGGCTGCTGAGGATGAAATGGATCTAGGAAAGGACAAGCCGTTCGCGCCTTTGGCATCTCCATGGAATCCACCCGCTTTCGACCTCTGCCCTGCTCGCCCTCAAATGGCAGATTCCGCTTCCTGCATTTCGCTGAAGAACGGGGTTCGCTGCTGCTTCACACACTCTGCGGCGTAAAGGTACATGGCTGCCGACCATGTCTGCCAATCCCGGCCGCTGGGCTTACCGGTTTGCGCGTGAATCCACTCGTTGAATCCCCACTCCGCCGCGTTTTCATGCCATGGCTTGACCAGTTCTGTCAGCGCCAGCAATTTGCGCTCCGCCAGATCCATCTGTCCTGCCGCTACGCACGCCGCAACATAGAAGCCACAAATAAAAGGCCACACCCCCCCGTTGTGATAGTCTCCCGGCCGGTTATAGCGCTCGTATCGCGGCAGCCAATCCGCATGATGGGGCAGGATGTACGGAAACAAGCAGGGCGGCAAATCCACGGCAAGTTCTCCGCGGCCTCGCATGGCTTCGCACTCGGCTTCAATCCAAGTCAGCATCTTCGCTGCCCTGTGAGGTGAAGCAATTCCGGTCAGAATCGCCAAGCTGTTGCCCAGCAGATCGAAGCGGTCGCTGCGCATGACCTTGTACGAATAGAGTGCGTAATAGGGCGCGGTTGGCTCCACAAGAGCATCTTGCTCATAGCTTTTCTTTTCCTCGCCACTAACTTCCAGACGGCTCATCAATCCGCGCAGTTGCTCGGCCGACTTGTCTTCACCATAAAGACGAAGATACGCATAGACCAGCATATTCACGTACAGCCCGTACCCCATCACGTACTGCTCATCGCGCCAGTCGCTGGTGGGCAACTGGCACACCATCACCCTGTCATCAGGGCTCTGGTACCGCATCCACCGCTGGGCCTTCTCTGCTGCCTCAAGGAGAAATTCCGGCTGATTCGTCGATATCCTGTAGAGAGCCAGCCCAAAGAGGAAGAGCGGCGTCGAATCGCTGGCGCCACGGTTATCTGGATCGTGTGCGAGGGATGGAATGTGGCCGTGCGGCGTCTGATTGTTCGCAAGCGCTACCAGTGTGCGCTCCAGTGCGTCCGCAAGCTGCTCGTTGCCAGTGGCCAGAAAGCCGAGAGCTGAGATCATCAGGTCCCGGGTGTATGGCTCCGGGTATCCCCAACCAGCGGTTCGAGGCAATCCTTGAAATGGCCCCTGGGCGTTATGCAGAAGAATTTGCAGGGCCGCCTCTTTAGCCTGCTCGATGGAAACTAGTGACTTATCGTAGAAGGACATAAACTCCTTGCTGGCGTGCTGGGTTGAGAGGGCGAAGATTCGCGCCTTGTTGCTTTCTACTGGATACCCAATCGGTCGGATACTATCTCCACAAATTGCCTGGCAACCCGGCGATAGTCGAATAACTCGACCACGCGCTTGCGACCCGCTTCTCCCATACGCTTTCGCAGTGCTTTGTCTTTCATGAGCAGCAGAAGGTACTTGGCGATGTCGGGCACGCTGGCCCGGTACTCGGCTGTGCGCGGGTTTGGAAACACGATACGCTGGCTGCTCTCGTAATCGTGGCCTTCACCGAATCTCCCCTCGGTGATCTTCCTCTCCTCGGCCACTCTCGCCAGGAATGCCGTCTCACCGTGGACCATGGTGTCGCGAAACGCCATGGCATCGATGGCGATTACAGGTCTTTCACAGGCGTTCGCCTCCACCTGAATCATTCCAAAACCTTCCAGCCGCGACGGCGCGGCGTAGATATCGCAGGCGGCCAGCAAGTAGGGCATAAAATTCTGCGAGACCACATTGGTCGAGTAGATGACCTTCTTGCCGATGCCCAGATCCGCCGCCAGTTTGAGGTCGACCAGGTTCTGTTTTACGGTGCGGGGTTGAGGCCAGACCTTGCAGACATATCTCCAGTCGGGGGCCTCGGCATCTATCAGCGCCAGCGCCTGCATGACCTCCTGGGCGCCTTTGGACGCCCCGTCACCACCGGCGGTCAGGATCATCAACTGTTCATCCGATACTCCAAACTCCTTGCGGATCGATTGGACCTTCACGTCCTCGTAGCTGTGCGGCCTGTAGAGGTCCGTGCCGCAACCCACAGGAAGCACTACAATGTTGTCTGCCCTGATGCCATCCCGGACGTACACCTCCTTCACCCAGTTGGAGGTGACCAGAATCAGCGGCAATGCGTTCAGCACATCACGGTGTTCTGCGATGTAACCATCGGCTACGAGCCACGGCACGGCCTTCATCCCAAACTTTTGCGGGTGCAGAACCAGGTTTGGAAGGTGGCCCCAGAACCCCACGCCGACCACCACGTCCGGCTTGAACCAGCGGTAGTACCATTCCTTTTCCAGGGACGATTCCAAATGTACCGGGTGGACGTCCACACCCATCTCGCGGAGGCCCCGGCACAATAGTTCGCCCTGCAGCGCCAGGCCTGAGGCCGGTGCAGGGTATTCAGTCAGCACAAGTACTTTCACGATTGCTGCTCCCATAATGCCGTTCGTTTTACCGCTGCTTGCGCCGAGTCAAAACACCAGAATCCTTCTTCTCGCGGAGTGGTCTTTGCCTCCCAGCTGCCGGCTCCATAGCCGTAAACCTCCGTAATCAGCCGGCGCTTCTCAAGCCATACGCTCTCTGGCAGCATCTCCCGCCGATCCGCGTTGTCATGAACCCGCGGCAGATACGCTCGGCCTCCATCTTCATATGCAAACAGCCACAATTGCCTTGGGTTGATAAGACCCGCGTGCCAAAGCTCGACAACACTCCGGCAGCATTCCTCATGGCGGCGGTGATGTGTATACTCGCCCCTTGGTCCATGGGTCAGAATCAGGTTGTAAAAGGCTCCAGCCAGCAGCTGGATGATGGTTTCCTGAACCTGCCCGGCTGACAGCGGGGACTGACTAGGTTCATCATCGAGATCCGCCATCTCGCCCTCCGCTCCCAATTGCCGCAGAACCTGGCGGAACTTTGGTGCGCGGTCTGTATCCTGCGCTCTGCATAGTGTCACAATTCGCCACTCAAACTCCGGATGGGTGAGTATGTAGCCACCGCACCAAAGCGTCTCGTCGTCCGGGTGGGCGACGATAACTGCTGCTCGCTGGCGAGGACCGCGTGTTACTTCATCGAATTGGACAGGGGGCATAGTCCTCCACGGAAAGCATCAGAATGTCGATAACCTCTCCTCGATCTTGCAGGACCTCGCTTGGCTGCAAGCCATCTTCACTCACTTGCTAACGAGAGCCATCGATTCCTCTGACGCGCTCAGAGGAGGATATACTGGCTGCTGCGATCTTCGCCAAGCCGCATAGCGGTCATATTACTGGACTGATTTCACAACTTGCGATGCAGCCCGCAATGTAGCGACACTATTCGATTAAACTATCCGCGCTGGAAGATATTCTGCTCTCTTTTGCTCATGCTGCTCATAATCAGGGCCGGACTACCGTAGCCAGCAACTCAGCGAGACCATTCCATGCGATCTGGACGCCAATGCACAACAGGATGAACGCAACCACGCGCAAGATGCCATGCGCAGTCGATGGCGGAATGACCTTGGTGATCTTCGGCGCGTATGCATAACAGAAATGGACGAGCACGCTGAGAACGGCCACGGCAAGAAATACTCCGACATCGGCCAGAATATCCTTTGAGATAACTCGATCCGAGATGGGGGCTGTAAGTGTCAGCAACGCGACTAGCGTGCCGGGTCCGGGGAGCACTGGAAAGGTGAACGGATAGAAGGCATCCTGCGCAAAGAACCGCGTCCTCGTTTCGTCGCATACATCGGTCTCCTCCTGCTTGTTTCTGGAAACAGCGCGTGCGTCCCTTTCGTTCAATACAGACCATCCCATCGCCGCGATACCGGCACGATATGCCGTTAGTCCGGCGTTTGCACGTTACCGGCAAACTGCCCGCCGATCATTAAGGAACCTCTGCACAAGGTCTTGTTGTGCTGTTTTGAAAGGGCACGGCTTTAGCCGTGCCGCCAGACGGTTTGAAAGGCTCTGGGCTTTAGCCCCTGAGGGATGTATTTTCAACCATTTACGTTCCCTCAGTGGCTAAAGCCACAACTCTATTGCTTCTTCATTCGGCACGGCTAAAGCCGTGCCCTTTCAAAACTTAACTTGTGCAGAGCTTCCTTAACGACATGGCTTTGTCAGGGGGGGCCGAAGCCCCCTGCTCCCTCCGGATTACGCGATTTACAACTGTAGTACTAGAGACCGGTCGTCTTCTCCAGATTTTCGGGGTAGCGCTCTCCCTGCACCGTGATTTTGGCGGCGACGCTTTCAATCTCGCGAAGATCATCAGCCGTAAGTTCAACGTCTATCGCTCCGATATTCTCTTCCAGACGGCCCAGCTTTCGAGTGCCCGGTATCGGCACGATCCACGGCTTCTGCGCCAGCAGCCACGCCAACGCAATCCGCGCAGGGGTTGCTTGCTTCTGCTTAGCTATCTTGCCTAGCAGGTCAACCAGCGCCTGATTTGCCTTGCGTGCCTCCGGCGTAAAGCGAGGCAGGATGTTGCGGAAGTCTGAACTGTCGAACTTTGTGTTTTCGTTGATCTTTCCGGTGAGGAATCCACGGCCCAAGGGACTGTAAGGAACAAACCCTATGCCCAGCTCTTCGCACGCCGGCAGCAGTTCGTTTTCTGGCCTTCTGAACCAGAGCGAGTATTCACATTGGAGTGCGGTCACCTGCTGAACAGCATGAGCGCGACGGATGGTCTGCACTCCTGCTTCGGAGAGGCCGAAGTGTTTTACCTTGCCTGCCTGAATCAGTTCCTTTACCGCTCCCGCCACATCTTCGATCGGCACGTTCGGGTCGACACGGTGCTGGTAGAGGAGATCGATCACGTCAACCTTAAGCCGCTTCAGCGAGCCTTCAACCGCCTGCTTGATGTGCTTCGGATGGCTGTTCAGGGCCATTGGTCCCTTTTTCCCCTGCGTGGCTAAATCCGGGCTGAGTTCGAAGCCAAATTTGGTGGCGATCACCACTTGATCGCGCAGAGGAGCCAGCGCTTCTCCAATAAGTTCCTCGTTTACGAACGGGCCATAGACCTCTGCCGTGTCAAAGAAGGTCACGCCTCTCTCAACGGCCGCCCGCAGAAGCGAAATCATCTCCTGCTTATCACCGGCCGGACCATAGGACATGCTCATGCCCATGCAGCCAAGTCCGATAGCTGATACTTCCAACCCACTCTTTCCAAGTTTGCGTTTTTGCATTGCTTCTCCTTTGAAAATCGGTTCTTACACTAAGACCGAACCACCTCGTAGCGTAATCATCGTCCGTTACTCCGGGGCCACTTCATTCAGGCATTTCAAGCCGTTCAGCGTGCGGGGATAGCCGATGAACGGGAGCAACTGGGTCAAGACATCAATCAGCCGTGCGCGGTTGTTGCCGACGTTGAGGTTTGCGGCGACATGGCCTTTGACCTGCGCGTCGCATCCGCCAAGCGAGACGAGCATACTCAGGGTGAGCAGCTCGCGTGTGGGAATGTCAATGCCGGTGCGCGTGTAGTAGTCGCCGAAACAGTTGGCCGACAGATAGTGCTGAATGTGTAACTGGTCTTCCGGAGAGGAAGCGTAAAGCTTCTCGACGAGATCGCTGCCGACGATCTGCTTCTCGACCGCGAGACCATTCTCCGCGCGGTTCCCGGGCGTGGTCGTGGACTGCGGCGGGAGGGGCAGCTCGACGCCGCGCTCGGTGAGCACGTCATAGGTGGCGTGGATGAAATCGAAGACCTTTGCCATCCCCACGTACGGCACAGCCTGGTACACGATCTCCTTGACCTCGATCGGGGTGACCCCAGCGGTGAGCGCCGCGCCGAGAATGACGCGATACTCGCGCAACGCCTGTGAGGCAATCATTGATGCGAGCTGCACCATCAGCCGGGTCCGGGCGTCCAGATTGCCGTGACGGAGCACCTCGTCAAAGGCGAAGTTGTCGAAGGTTTCGATGAGCTCGGGGTCGGTCACCGCCAAAGTGGAGACGTAGCCGGGAAAAAGCTCATAGTGTTTCTTGCGTGCTTGCTCATTTGGAGCCATTGCTGTTTCCCTCACTCGCGCAGAAGAAATGCACCATCCACGACCATATCTGCGCCTGTCGTGTAGCTGGAGAGATCCGACAATAGGAAAGCCACCGTGCGGGCGATATCTTCCTTCATCTGAGTCCCACCTCCGATTGACTTCACAGTTCCTGGCGTGTGGGCCGGAACAGGATCTCGTTGATGTCCACTTCGTCCGGCTGGCTCATGGCGTACAAAACTGCTTGCGCAAACGATTCGGCAGGAATTGCGAACTCCTCGTAAAACTTCTGGATGTTTTCGGCGACGTCCGGCTCGGTGATGCTGTTCGGCAACTCCGTGGCGACTGCGCCGGGCGAGATGACCGTCGTGCGAATGTTGTAGGGTTTCACTTCCTGGCGCAGGCCTTCCGATATGACTCGCACCGCATGCTTTGTGGCTGAGTACACGACACTGCCAGGGCGAACTTCATGCCCGGCGACGGAAGAAACATTGATGATGTGGCCCGACTTCTGCTTCTTCATGTGCGGCAGGGCTGCTGCAATACCGTAAAGCACTCCCTTGATGTTTACGTCGATCATGCGGTTCCAGTCATCGATTTTGAAACGCTCGAGCAACGAGAGTGGCATCAGCCCGGCGTTGTTGATCATGACGTCGATACGTCCGAACTTCTGCACCGAGGCCTCCACCAAGCTTTTGACCTGATCGGAGTTGGTGACGTCTGTAGCAACAGCAAGTGCTTTTCCGCCCTTTTGGGTCAGCTCGTCTGCGAGTGACTTGAGACGATCGACGCGCCTTGCACCCAGCACCACGCTTGCGCCCTGACTGGAGAGCAGGCGGGCAGTCGCCTCACCCAGCCCGCTGCTTGCGCCCGTGATGACGACAACTTTTTCTTCGATGCTATTGCTCATAAGAATTGACTCCTTCCGTGCCTTACAGCACATTATCTTTTACATCAGCCAGCTCGGGATAGCAGCGCCGTGCTCTTCCTTCTGTGGATCGCACATACTCGCTCTCCTCCATTTTGAGCGTATCGAAGACTGCTCCGGAAGCGGTATCCAAATCCTGCTGATTGATTGCCTAATCCTCTGAAAATCTAAATTTATGTGCATACATTCTGCCAAATACGCGGTACGCTAGTGGTGAAGGAGCGATGCAGAGTGCGCCTGGTAAAAGACAAAGCGGACGTGAACGCTACGCCGGAATCGCCGGACATTCGGACTACGCTGGTACGGAAAATTGCGGCGCACATGCACGACGAAGGAGTAAAGCAGAGCGGAGTACCCGGTCTGAGCCTATATCGTCGAATGGCGCCTAGCCCCTGCATTTCATCTACATACGAGCCTCGGCTGATCTTGTTTGTTCAGGGGAAAAAGCGGATAGACGTTGGCAAGACGACGTACCTGTGCGGCGAGTCGTCGCTTTTGCTAACTTCCGTCGACTTGCCGGTAGTCAGTCAAATTATCCAGGCCAGTGAGCAGGAGCCGATCCTTGCTTTGATACTGAGACTGGAAATGCCAGTGGTCCGAGAGATTCTCAACCAAGATGAATTTGATATTCCCGAGGAGTCTTTTTCTGATACTCATGGCATAAGTGTGGGTGTGGCTTCAGACGAGATGCTGGGCGCTTGCTCTCGACTTCTGAGTCTTTTAGACACGCCCGCGGACATTCCATTCCTCAGCAGCTTGATTCAGCGAGAGATCATCTACCGCTTCCTTCGCAGTGATCAGGGGAAGCATTTACGCGCCATTGCAACTGTCGGAGACCAGAATAACCGGACGGCGAAGGCAATCGGGTGGCTAAGGGAGAACTACACGAAGCCCTTGCGAGTTGAGGATCTTGCGGCGATAGCGCGTATGGGCGTGTCTACCTTTCATCAACATTTTCGATCGCTGACAGCCATGAGCCCCATTCAGTACCAGAAGCACCTTCGATTGCATGCAGCTCGGCAGCGCATCCTCAATGACGGACTGGACGCAGCGACCGCGGCATTTGAGGTTGGCTACGAGAGTGCCAGCCAGTTCAACAGGGAGTACAGCCGTTTCTTTGGCCAGCCGCCCATGCGAGATGTCAAAGCACATCGTCTATCGGGCTACGAAACAGCACGCGCTTGACGAACGCATTGTATCTGGATGGCCGGCTTGGGCGTGACAAATACTCATAGCCGGCCACATGTATCGGACGACAATCCTTAATCGGAAAGCCAGTTCAAAACCCTCAAATACATGCCCGAGTTCCCCGACCGCTTCGGTTCCATCGAGGATGCGCGCGCATACTGCCAAAACTTTTTCCCTTCGTACAACCAGGATCACCATCACAGCGGGATCGCCCTGCTGACCCCGGAGATGCTGCACTATGGCATGGCTGGGGAAGTCATCAGTCTGCGACAAAAGGTGCTTGATGCGGCCTATGCCCGCAACCCCGAACGCTTCACTCATGCCCGACCAAAGCATCCGCCCCAGCCCACAGCGGCCTGGATCAACCCACCCATCCCAGCCACCGCGACAGAGGGAAAGAGCTCCGGCTGCCGCGCGTCAACCTTTTCATCGCCGACGACCCGGTATTCGGCGCTGTCGCGGGTCTCGATAGCCAGTCCGCAGTAGGCCCAGAACTGGCGCTTGGTGCGGAAGCGGTGCGGCGTCTGCACCCGGCCGATCAGCACCGCGGCGCGCAGCGGTCCCAGGAACGGCACCGACTGCTGGACCAGCCGGCCGCCCTCGTTGAGCACCGCCGCCGAGATCGTATCCCGGTGGACATCCAGCCCGACATATCGCACACTGTTCATCTGGGTGTTCCTTTCCCTGAGCTTTGGTTGACTGCTTCAGCACAGCAACCGCAGCTTACAAGAAAGGGGCGCCCTTTTATATTGCGTGGTGCAGAAAATAACCCTCTGCCGGCGCACACTGGGAGATGGAAGCCCCTCATCGAATGGAGAAGCCATCCAAGGGGAAGATTAGCCCCACCGCAGGTGGTTTTGCCTGTGATACTGTGGAGCCCCTCCTAAACTAATCAAAATAAATGATTTTTACACTCATCCCGCACAGAAACACGCAAACTGGGAAGCTGTGAAACTGGCCCGGCCCACGCACATTCCCGTGCCGCGTCCCCATGTATGGGAGGCCAAAAACCGCCGTTGGCTGGTAGGCTATCTAAAGACATGAACGACAATCTGCACCAGTTGCGTTGTATCGGTTGCGGGGCGCGCCTCGCCGGCTCTGAAGCTCAGCCAGACTTCCGTTGCGCCCAATGCGGCGAGCTCTTTGAGGTCGAATACCCCGGCTGGAGCCAGCGCCAGGGGCCGGACCGGCCCAACGCCGGCGCGCTCAAATGGCTCTGGCGCGAGCGGCGCTCCTCCTCCGAGACGCTGGACCACTCCGGCGTCTGGCGCTTCCGCGAGCTGCTGCCCATTCTGGAGAGCTTCGGCAATGTGGTGACGCTCTTCGAGGGCAACACGCCGCTCTACCACCTGCCGCGCGCCGCCAAAGCCCTGGGGATTGACCAGCTGTTCGCCAAGCACCAGGGAATGAATCCGACCGGTTCCTTCAAGGACACGGGCATGACGGCGGCGATGAGCGTGGCCAAGGAGCGCGGCTTCGAGTGGGTGGCCTGCGCCTCGACCGGAAACACTTCGGCCGCCATGGCCGCCTACGCCGCCCGCGCCGGGCTGCGTTGCCTGGTGCTGATTCCCGACGGCAAGATCGCCTGGGGCAAGCTCTCGCAGGCGATGGATTACGGCGCGCTGACCTGCCAGTTGAAGGCCGATTTCGACGGCTGCCTGACGCTGCTAACGCAGATTGTGAAGGAAGCGCCGATTTATCTGCTGAATTCCGTGAATCCCTACCGGCTGGAGGGCCAGAAAACCCCGGCCTTCGAGATAGCCGAGGCCTTCGATTGGAGCGTGCCCGACCACCTGATCGTGCCCGGCGGCAATCTGGGCAACAGCTCGGCCCTGGGCAAGGGCTTCCGCGAACTGCACGATCTGGGGCTGGTGGCGCGGATGCCGAAGATTTCCGTGATCCAGGCCGCCGGGGCCAATCCCCTGGTGCGCAGCTTTCTCAATCATCAGGGCACGGCGCTGGAGCCGGTCGAGGCGCACACCCGCGCCACCGCTATTCGCATCGGCAATCCGGCCTCCTGGCGCAAGGCGGCGCGTGTCATTCAGGATACAGGCGGCTGGTGCCTGGATGTGACCGAAGCCGAAATCGCTATTGCCAAGGCAGAGATCGGCGCCGAGGGCCTGGGTTGCGAGCCGGCCTCGGCGGTTACGCTGGCGGGGCTGAAAAAACTGCGCGCCGAGGGCAAGATCGCCTCCAACGAGACGGTGGTTCTGCTGCTGACCGGCCACACGCTGAAGGACGCTGACTACACCATCGATTTCCATCGCGGAACGCTTTTGAAGCCGGAGGAGACCGTCGGCAAGGAAGCGGAGATTGCCCGGCTGCGGCGCAATGCGCAGGCCGTCGAGGCCACCCCGGCCGCCGTGCTGGCGGCACTGAAGGGCAGCGTGGGATGAGCGAGGGCGGGAAGGCGAATCTGGGCAGCGAAGCCCTCGGCAACACAGACCCCGGCGGTCTGCGCTTGCGCCTGCCTGCCACTTCGGCCAATCTCGGCCCCGGCTTTGACTCCGCGGCCGTGGCTCTGGATTTCTACCTGGAGATCGAGGCCATCCCCGCTGCTGAGTTCTCAATTGCCGCGACGGGCCGGAACCGCGAGCACATTTCCCGGCTCGAGGGCAATCTCATTCTGGAGATTTACAAGAGCCTGCTGAAGGCCAACGGCCGGCCGGTCCTTCCGCTGGCAATTCAGACGAACAATGAGATTCCGCTGGGGATGGGCTGCGGCTCCTCGGCTGCGGGGCGGCTGGCGGCCATCCTCCTGGCTGTGCATTTTGGCCGGCTTGAGTGGAGTTCCGAGCGGATTCTCGAAGAGGCTTCGGCGCTGGAGGGCCATCCGGACAACGCCGCCGCCTGCTGGCTGGGCGGATTTGTGGCTGCTGCCTGCGAGGGCAGGCGGGTCCACGTGGCCCGCGTCGCGCCTCCGGCCGAGTGGCGGGCCATTGTCGTTCTGCCCACCGAGCCCCTGGCCACCAGCAAGGCGCGCGCCCTGCTGCCCGCCACCTACTCCCGCGCCGATGTGGTGGCCAACATTCAATCGGCGGCGCTGCTGGGGCTGGCCTTCGCCCAGGGGCGCGGAGATCTGCTGCGCATCGCCATGCAGGACCGCATTCACCAGCCCTATCGCGCGCCCATCTGTCCGCTGTTACCGCCGCTGCTACCGCTGGCCGGGGAGCTCGGCATTCTGGGAGCGGCTCTGAGCGGCGCGGGGCCTGCGGTTCTGGTCATCGCCGAGAGCGAAGAGAGCCTTCCCGGCGCAACGGCAGCCATCCGCCAGGCTCTGCGCGGCCAGACGGAACCGGAACTGAAGCTCTGCCGGTTTGAACCGGCTGGAACAAGCCAATTTTCTGAAACAAGCCAATTTTTTGACTCCTTGCGCCCTGCCTGATCCCTGACCGATGAACTGGCCGGGGGCAGAACTCATCCGGCTCCAACAATTTCCTGATTCCGAGGGTTGATTTATTCTGAATAACTCTATTGTTTTGTGCGATCTTCTGCGATAAGGTTACTTTTTTGCTCCAAAATCCCCGGAAATCGCATTACTTATTTTGTTACTCAAGATTGCTTGCTATTCGCCCGTAGAACACCTAAATTCGCTGTGTGGGCAGTTCTGGGGGAGGGCTGCTCTAGCGCCCGCGATCCTTCATGGGATCCGGGCGCTTTAATTGTTTATGAGCTGAATAAATTTCTTTTATCAGAGTGGGCGGCCTGCGTTTCTGGCTCTTTCAGCCTCATTCCTTCCTGTTTCAGCCACCGCCAAAGCGCGGTTTGCGACTTTACCTCCCGCTGCCGCATCCCATGGCAAGCCAGTGCCATTAAAATGAAAGTGCGCGGTTGCCGCAAGGAGGAGTATGGCTGGATTGGGAGTCTTGAATGTCAGCGATGCAACGTTCGATCAGGAGGTGCTCCAAAGTGAGCAGCCTGTTTTGGTGGACTTTTGGGCCGTGTGGTGCGGCCCCTGCAAGGCGATTGCGCCAGTATTGGAGGGCGTGGCCACAACTTATGCCGGCAAGTTGAAGGTGGCCAAGGTGAATGTAGACGAAAATAGCGCAACCCCTTCGCGCTACGGCATTCGCGGCATTCCATCCCTCTTATTCTTCAAGGGAGGCAAGGTGGCCGATCAGATCGTCGGCTTCGTTCCCCAGGAAGTGATTGAGGAGAAGATCAAGCGCCTGCTGGCGTAACTTAAAAACAGGGACTAAGGGAACAGGGACTAGTACCACGACCGTATGATTTTGTTCTATTCGGTGAACGTGCGCGGGTTAGGAAATCCGAGCAACAGCCGGTCTGGAGACCGGCGCTACATCCCTGGATGGTTCGAAATTATGCGGTCACAGACCTAGTTGTTGGCATCTACTGACGCCGATAACACCGCGAATTTGCCGCTTGCGTCCCCATGTCCCTAGTCCCTTAGTCCCTGCCCTATCGGTACTTGCGCAGCACGCCCAGCACGCGGCCCTGAATGGCCACCTGCGCGGCCGGGACGAAGATGGGCTCCATCTCCACGTTGGCCGGCTGCAGGCGCACCTGGCTACCCTCGGAGTAGAAGCGCTTGAGCGTGGTTTCGGAGCCGCGCACCAGGGCCACCACAATCTCGCCCTGCCGCGCCGTGCGCGCCCGCTCCACCAGCACATAATCGCCGTTGATGATGTGTTCATCGCGCATCGAGTCGCCGCGCACCTCAAGAGCAAAGACGTCGCGGTTACCCACCACGTCGTGCAGCGAGATGCTCTCCGGCGTTTCGGTCGTCTCGACCGGCAGGCCGGCGGCGATCTGCCCCGCCAAGGGCAGACGGTCGCTGGACAGGGTTCGCGTGCCTGGTGGCAGCACGTCGATCGAGCGGCTGCGGTTGTGCACACGGTTGAGTAGCCCCTTTTTCTCGAGGTTGGTGATGTGCTTGTGCACGGTGGCCAGACTCTTCAGTCCGATGCCGCGCGCAATCTCCTCGAAGGACGGGGAGTAGCCGTTGCGGGTAACAAACGACTCAAGGAAGTCGAGAATCTCTTTTTGTCTTCTGGTGACAGCCATGCGCGCATTATAGCGAATAGAAGGCGAACCGCAACAGCTTTTTTCTGAATTTATTTTTCTTGAAAAATCCGCCTTCTGAATACTTCTCGCCGGACTTCAGGCCGCCCCTCGGAAATGCTTCGATGCGGCCCGGATTGGTCAGCCAATTGAAGGTTCGGATTAAAGGAAAGCCGGGAAGAGACCGATAGCCAGATCAGGGTGTCCGCGCTTCCACCGTTTGGCCGGCAACTCGCGCGCGAGGGCAGATGATCTCGATAAAGCAGTACCTGGAGCAGCCACTAGCGGAGCCGCCGCCGGAGCCGGAGCAGCCGCCGGAGCCAGCTCTGATCGAGCAGGTTCAGCAGCAGCAGGCGCGGGCGGCGCAAACCCAGAAGACCGGCTCGAACGGGCGCGGCGAGGAGGAGCCACGGCTGCTTCTGCCCATGGCGGTCGCCGCCTATCGCTCCGCGTTGGTGGAGATGGGCAATTGCGGCCTGGATGCCTGCCCGGCGCTGGGAGAAGAGTTGAAGCAGGGCCTGTGCAGGCTGGGAGACGGGCTTTGCGCGGAGATCTCCAGCGAGGCTGTCAAGAAGACTGAAACCGGCGTGCGCGAGCAACTGCAGAATTGGGGCCGGCGCACGGCCCAGCACTACCAGCAAAAGACCAGTGAAGTGAAGAATATTCTGCTGGTGTTGGCCCATACTGCCGAGTCGGTGGGAGAACGCGACCAGCGCTGCGCCTGGCAGATCACCGAGGTCACAACGCGGCTCAAGGGCATCGCCAACCTGGAGGATCTGAGCGAGATTCGGGGGGCCATCGAAAAGAGCGCCTCGGATCTGAAGACTTCGATCGACCGCATGGCGGCCGAAGGCAAGGCTGCCATCGATCAGCTCAAGAGCCAGGTCTCGACCTACCAGACCCGGCTGGAAGAGGCTGAGGAGATTGCCTCGCGCGACCGGCTCACCGGCCTGCGCAGCCGCCTCTGGGTGGAGGGCCAGATCGAGCAATCCCTTCATGCCGGCGCGCCGTTCTGCATCGCCATTATCGACATTGACAAGTTCAAACGTGTCAACGACGAGCACGGCCACCTGGCGGGCGACGAGCTGCTGAAAAAGTTCGCCGCCAAGATGCGCTCCGTCTGCCGCGACACGGACACCATCGGCCGCTGGGGCGGAGATGAGTTTATTCTTTTGCTGCATTGCCGCATTATTGAAGCCCAGACGCAGATCGATCGCCTGCGGGAATGGGTCTGCGGCAACTACACCGTTCAGGGCAGCTCCGGCCCTCAAAAGCTCAGAGTCGGCGCCTCCATCGGATTTGCGGAAAGGCAGCCGGGCGAGACCATGAAGGCGCTCATCGACCGGGCCGACGCCGAGATGTACCGGGATAAAGCAGCATCAAAGGTTAACAAAAGCAATCGAGAGCGCTAGCTCCTTTGCCGCTTGAAAGTGCTGGGGCAGCTTGGATTTAACCGCCTGGGGGAGTGCCCCAATTCGCGCTCCGCGCAGACGGTTGGCTGTCGCCATTTTGGGAACTCTTCCCCTCCTGTGCCATTCCCGGAACCCTCCCATCTTCTTTCTTTATCTCTCCTATTGAGTTCCGTCCCCTCACGCGGGAAGGTAAAGGGGAGCCGATCCTTAGCGCGCGCTAAGCCGGTCTGCTCGGAACCTGAAGCAGGCAGGCGCCGCGGATTAAGGACGCCCTAGGAAAGAAAGACCGCCATGAGACTATTGATTGCCGAAGACGACAAAGCGCTGGGGCTGTTCCTGAGCCGCGGCCTGGAGGCCGACGGACACCACGTCCGCGTGGCTCACGATGGAGCGGCCGCGGTCGAGGCATTTCGCCAGGAGCTGCCCGACCTGACCATCCTCGATCTCAACATGCCGATCAAGGACGGCGAGCAGGTGCTTGAAGAGCTGCGCGCGATGGACGCGGATTTGCCGGTGCTGGTGCTGACTGCCCGCCAGGAGGTGGAGACGCGCGTCCGCTGCCTGGACCGCGGGGCCGACGACTTGATGGTCAAGCCCTTCAGCCTGCATGAACTCCGGGCGCGCTGCCGGGCTCTGTTGCGCCGCAAGCGCGAGGCGCGACTGCTGTTGCGCGCCGGCGATCTGGAACTGGACCGGCTGGAGCACACCGCGCATCGCGCCGGCCAGTCGATCGTGCTCACCAACAAGGAATTCGCCCTGCTCGAGCACCTGATGCTCAATCGCGGCCGCTGCGTCTCGCGGGTGGAGCTGCTCGACTCGGTCTGGAATATGGAACCGGCGCAGACCACCAACATTGTGGACGTCTACGTCAACTACCTGCGCCGCAAGCTGATGGACCCGCCCCCAGGGCAACTGATCCGCACGGTGCGCGGACAGGGTTACCGGGTGCCACCGGAGATCGACCTTGCCCTTCCTGCCTTGCCCGCGCTGCCCGTACCGGCGATTGCGCCCCCCTTGGCTACTCTGGTTTTTTAAGGCGCACTAGCTCTCTGGCACCTTCAACCCGATCGACATTCAGGAGAATTCTATGGCTACCGTTCCCGTGTCCACCCTCCCGCTCACCAGCCGCATTCGCCCTCGTACGGCGCTGGTGGCCAGCAATGATCGCAGCTTTCGCCAGCGGCTCTCGGAGACCCTCAGCGGCCTGCGCTGGCAGGTACGGGAGGCCGAAGGCGGCGCGCAGGCCTGGGCGGAGGCGGAACTGGCCCCGCCGGAGGCCGTCATCATCGACTCCTGGCTGCCCGATCTTGATCTGGCTGAGTTTCTTGAGGACTTCCGCGCCCACTTCCCCGAGGTGGATCTGGTGACCACCAGCGGCGCCATCGCGCAGGAGAGCCCCCGCGGCCCCTACCGCCAGGAGTTGCTCTATGCCCTGCGCCGTTCGCAGGACAACGATACGGCCATCTGGAACGTGGCGCCGACGCTCAACCGGCCCAATTCGCCCCTGGACTTTATGCCCGCTTCCTCGTGGCCGCCGCCAGCTGCCTCTGGCGCGGCTCAGGAGGCTGGCTCGATGACCGGCGGCGCGCCGGCCGCGATTCTCCCCCTGCCCACCCCTTCACCGGCATCAACGGCCGGTGTGGACCAGCCTTCGAAGCCGGCCATCGAACCAGCCTCCTGCGAGAGGCTGCCCGAGCTGATCGGCTACGCTCCCTGCATGCTCGAAGTCAGCCGCCGCGTCCGCCTGGTGGCTCCGCGTTCGACCCCGGTGCTGATCGAAGGGCCGACCGGCTCGGGCAAGGAACTGGTGGCCGAGGCCTTGCATCGGCTCTCCCCTAGAAACCGTAAACCTTTTGTCGCCATCAATTGCGCGGCAATACCTGAAGCATTACTTGAAGCGGAGCTCTTCGGCCACACGCGCGGCGCTTTTACCGGTGCGGTGCAGGGGCGCGTGGGGCGGATCGAGGCCGCCGACGGCGGCACGCTGTTTTTGGACGAGATCGGGGAGATGCCGCTGGCGCTGCAATCCAAGCTGCTGCGTTTTGTCGAGTGCGGCGAACTGCAGCGGGTGGGCGACAACGAAACCGTGAAGGTGGACGTGCGCATCATCGCCGCGACTCACCGGCCACTAGCCCAGCACACCCAAACGGGCGCCTTCCGCGCCGACCTCTACTACCGGCTGGCCGTCTTCCTGATCCGCACCCCCTCCTTGTCCGAGCACGCCGAGGATCTGCCGTTGCTGGTCAACCACTTCATCGAGCGGATGGGCCGTGAGACCCCGATCAAGCGCGTCGACCCGGCGGCGCTGGCCAAATTGGCCGCCCACGATTGGCCCGGAAATGTCCGCGAACTTGAGCACGTGCTGGAACGGGGCGCCATTCTGGCCGGCGCAGAGGCGGTGATGACCACGCGTGAGATCGACTTCGGCTTGGCCATCAACTGAAAGGCGGCTTTTCAACTCTCGGCCTTTGATGGTAGCCAAAAGTTGGAAGCCAGGAGTTTTTTCGTCAGAAAGGAGGGTCGGTAGATGCAAGTTGAAACCCAGCTCAGCGATCAGATCGCCCGATACATGGATCTGGCCACCAGCGAGGCCAAGCTGACCGCGGCCAACATGGCCAATATCGACACCCCCGGCTACCGGGCCGTGGGCATGGACTTCGAGGCCGAAATGCGGGAGGCGCTGACCGATGTAAACCAGGGGCGCCCGGCGAGCCCGGTGCGGCTGAAGGCCGTCGACGGGCTGATTGCGCGGCCCGACGGCAATAATGTCTCGATGGACCGCGAAGGGCTGAATCTGGCCGCGGCACAGCTGCGCTTCAAGACCGGCGTTTCGCTGCTCCGCGAAGAGTATCAGCGCGTGATGAACGCCATTCATGCCAGCGACAAGTAGGCTGGCCGGAAACAGCTTTTAGCCAGGAAAGGAAGCGGCAAGATGAACCTCTTTGCCATGATGGAGACCTCGGGGAGCGCCATGCAGGCCGAGCGGATGCGCGCCGAAGTGGTGGCGACCAATATGGCCAACGCGGAGACGACGCGCACGGCCTCGGGAGGTCCCTACCGCCGCCAGGAGCTGATCTTTGCCGCCAATGCCGGCGATCCGGAGTTCGCCAACACGTTGAGCGCGGCCACGGGCAGCTCGGCTTTGACGACCGCAGCCTCGCAGACGGCCACCTCTGGAGGTTCCGCTCTGCCGCCTTTGCCCCCGCTGCTGGCCCCCTTGTCTCCGTTCGGCCTGAATAGCTCTCTGAGTGACAGCGGGGCGGCTACGCCGGGGGTGCATATCGCCCAAGTCGTCGAGGATTCCTCGGCTCCGCTCAAACGCTACGATCCGGGAAATCCCGATGCCGGAGAGGACGGTTATGTCTCATACCCGGACATTAATCCCGTCACAGAGATGGTGGACCTGATGGGGGCGACGCGTGCATACGGTTTGAATAGCTCGGCCGTGCAGGCCGAGAAGGGCATGATCACCACGGCGCTGGAGATTGCCAAGTCCTGAGGCTTCTTCCGAGAGCCTCACCAGTTTTGCCGGCGCACACCACTGAGCAGAAAACGCAGGGAGAAATTATGTCGATTGCAATCAATCCTTTGGCCGCCGCCACCCAGGCCTTGAGCGCGGTATCCAGCGCGGGCGCGGCAACCGGCGCGGCATCGGCCGGCAGCGCGGGAGCCGCGGCCACGCCATTTTCCGATCTGATGACCGACGCGATTGGCCAGGTGAACCAGCTCGACGACCAGGCCCACGCGGCCGTAAAAGGACTGTTGAGCGGCTCCGGCGTGGACGTGCATCAGGCGATGATCGCCACCCAGAAGGCGAGCATGGCCTTTGAACTGGCGCTGGCGGTGCGCAACAAGGCGGTGCAGGCCTACCAGCAGGTGGTTGGAATGCAGTTTTAATCTTCGTATAAAGCCGTCTCACAGGATTCTTACCAGACGGCATCAACCTTGAAATTGCACTCCAGCGACGGGACAGACAGACCATGGCCAGCGGGACACAGTTAGAGAAGAGCGCGCCGGTGCGAGTCGGCCAACCGCAGTTGACCGACCGGCTGGCAGGACTCTGGGGCCGCAGCCGGGTGCGCTGGGCGGGGATGCAGCCGGCGCAGCGCGGCTGGGCGATGGTGGCCGCGGGCCTGCTGGCGGCGCTGATGGGCGGCCTGCTCTGGTACTGCCTGCGCACCGATTGGCGCACCCTTTATGTGGACATGGACCCGGACGATGTGCGCCAGGCCAGCCAGGCCTTGGTGCAGGCGCAGATTCCCTTTGAGCCCACCACGAACGGCACTGGCCTGATGGTGCCGGCCGCGCAACTGGACAAGGCACGCCTGCTGACCGCGGCCAAGGGGCTGAAGAGCGGGCGGATGGGATTTGAACTCTTCGACAAGCCCAACTGGGTGGGATCGGAGTTCGACGAACAGGTGAACTACCAGCGGGCGCTCGAGGGGGAGCTCGAACATACGGTGGGCTCGCTCTCCGACGTCGCATCGGCGCAGGTGAATCTGGTGATGCCTCACGATTCGCTCTTTCGCGATGCGGATCGGCCTGCCAAGGCCTCGGTGGTCGTCAAGTTGCGCCATCGCTCGCTGGCCGACGGGGAGGCGGATGCGATCCGCAATCTGGTGGCCTCGGCCGTCGACGGCCTGACCCCGGAGCGCGTGGTGCTGGTCGATGCGGACGGCCACCTGCCGCTGGGGCCGAAGACCGCCGAGCAGATGCAGTTGAGCGCCGAGCAGGCGCTGGAAGACAAGCTCATCGCCACTCTCGAGCCGGTTACTGGCGCGGGTAACGTGCGCGCCTCGGTGACGCTGGACTACGATCAGGCGGCCACCGATGAGACCCAGGAGCTTTACGACCCGAACCAGACGGTGACCCTCTCGATGCAGCGCACCGAGCAGAGCTCGGGGTCGCAGCCAGTGGCCGCCGGAGTTCCCGGCACGGCCTCGAATGCCCCCAATTCGCGGGCCTTGCCGGTTTATCCGCAGCAGACGACGGCGCCGCAGACGGCCAAGAGCGAGTCGGGAACCTACGGGGCCTCGAAGACGGTGCGGCATGTGGTCGTAGGACCGGGAAAAGTGCGGCGGCTGACCGCGGCGATTGTGGTGAACGACCGGCTGCTCCAGCCAGCCTCCAAGGGCAGGGCGGCGCAATGGCAGCCTCGCTCGGCCGAGGAGTTGCACAACCTGACGGCGCTGGCTCAGGCGTCGGTGGGCTTTGATAGTACACGCGGCGATGTGCTGCAGGTAGAGGATCTGGCCTTTGAAGAAAACCGCTTGCAGCAGCCGGCCTCCTTGCCGGGCCAGTTGCTGGCTACGGCCGAAAACTCGCCGGTTGTGATCAAGTACGCGGCCCTTTTGGCCGGTCTGCTGGTGGTGATGCTCTTCGGAGTGCGTCCCGCCCTCAGCGGCGCCCGGTCCATGCAGGCAGGCAAGAATATGGCCAGGGGAGGGGGCAAAGAACTGGCGGGTCAGGTGGAGGCCCCACCGGCATTGCGACCGCCTGAGCCGGCCGAAGCCGATCCCGAGCGGATCAGGATGCAGGAGATTTACGAGCAGGTCACCGGTCACCTGAAGCGTGAGCCCACGCAGAGCTCCCGTTTGCTGCAGAGCTGGATTCACTCCGATTAGGGCCGGAGGAGCGGTGAAAAGCCGAAGACTGGCCGTGGAAGCGCTGGAAATTCAGAGGCTGCGAGCGGGAACAGAGCAGATTCATAGGCTGTAAAGCTGGAGTAGAGCAGATTCAGATGCGGTAAAGCCGGAGCAGAGCAGAGGAAAGGACCGGGGCCTTGGCCGAAGAGGGAAACCAGAACGGGACAGCACGGCGGCGCACGGCGGCAAACCTGAGCGGATTGCGCAAAGCGGCCGTTTTGCTGGTGGCCGTGGGCGAGGAGCTGGCCAAGGAGATCCTGCGCGCGCTGCCGGAGGTCGATGTGCAGCGGCTCACCGAGGAGCTGGCCGATTTGCGCGGCATCACGCCGGAGCTCTCGGCCGAAATTCTGGAGGAGTTCTGGGAGCTTCTGGAGACGCAGAACTTCATGATGCACGGCGGCCTCGACTACGCCAGCCGCCTGCTGATGGAAACCTTCGGCAAGGAGCGCGCCGACGATCTGCTGGCGCTGGTGCGCCGCTCCCAGGAGGCGGCACAGGGCAACCTGGCCAAGCTGCAGCGCACCGATCCCCAGCAGTTGGGCAAGCTGCTGGACACCGAGCATCCGCAGACCATCGCCCTGGTGCTGGCTCACCTGGACCCCAAGCGGGCTTCCCTGGTGCTGGACAACCTGAGCGAGGACCACAAGGTGCTCTCGATTCAGCGGCTGGCCGAGATGCGCCAGTTTTCGCCGGAGATGGCGCAGAAGGTGGCGCATATTCTGCACCGGCGCCTGGAGAGCGTGGGCGACACGGCGCGCAAGAGCTATTCGGGCTTCAAGGCGGTGGCCGATCTGCTGAACCGGCTCAACGCCGAGGAGTCGAAAAAGATTCTCGAAACCATCGAGGATGGTCAGCCCGAACTGGCGCTGTCGATTCGCAACCTGATGTTCACCTTCGAGGATCTGGTGACGGTGCCGCCGGCCACCATTCGCGAGATTGTTTCAGGCGTAGACAAGCGGCAACTGGCGCTGGCCTTGCGTGGCGCCAAGGATGAGCTGCGCGCGCAGATCTTCAAAGCCATGAGTTCGCGGGCCGTCGAAATGCTGAAGGAGGACATGGAGGTTCTCGGCCCGGTGCGTTCGCGCGAGGTGGCGCAGGCGCAGCAGGAGATTCTCAATCTGGCTCGAAGGCTGGAGGCCGAGGGCAAGGTGGTTCTCAAGCTGGAGACCGGCGATGAGATGCTGGCGTAACAGAGGTCAGGGATAAGGGATCAGGGCAGGGAATCAGGGTAGGGGCAAAGCTAAGAGAATCAGGAGCAAGGTCGCGGAAAAGAGAGTGGAAATCAGAGAACAGGCTTGGAGATCAGCAGCGTATGCGGCTCCTGACTCCTGTTTACTAATCCCCGGTCCCTGACGAAAGAGGCAATTCTTGCAGCAAACTAGGCAACACACTGGACCGGCCACGCCAAACAAGCCTTTCGGTCGCGTCGAAGTTTTCGAGTACCCGGCCGGCCCCGATCTGCCCTCCTTGCCGGCCTGGGACGGCTGGCTGGGTGGAGAAGAAGGAGTGGCGGACAAGGCCTTCGAGGCGCGGGCGCACGAGGGGGGCGGGGGCGGAGCCGTCGAAACCCACCTGCACGGCGAGTTCGAGGCCCGGCTGGCCGAGGAGACGCGCAAATCCTTCGAGGCGGGACGGGAGCGTGGCCGTCAGGAGGGCCGGCAGTCCGAGCAGGAGGCGCAATCTGCCTCGCGGGCGACGGCCGAACAGGAGCGGGCGCGGCAGGCCGCCGGGCTGGTCGAGAGATTTGCTCAGGCGCGGGAATGCTACCTGCAGTCGGTCGAGCGCGAGGTGGTGAAGCTGGCTTTGGCGGTGGCGGCGCGCATTCTGCGCCGCGAGGCGCAGATGGACCCGCTGCTATTGACCGGAGCGGTCAGGGTGGCGTTCGGGCAGCTCTCCGGATCGACCCAGGTGCGGCTATGCGTTCCTCCGGCAGAGCTCAATTTATGGACCGAGGCGATAGCCCTGCTGCCGAATTTGGCGGTGAAGCCGACCGTGACCGCGGGGGAGGGAATGCGGCTGGGCGATTGCGTGATCGAGACCGGGATGGGTTCGGTGGACCTGGGGATTCGCGCCCAGCTGGGAGAGATCGAGCGGGGTTTCTTCGACCGCGCGGGCAGCCACCGAGCAGATGCTGCCGAGCCGGCTGGCGCCTCTTCCGGCAAAGAAGAAGAACCGGAGGGGCGCGCATGAGTCTGATGCTGGAACGCTACTTTAGCTGTTTGGAGCGTGGCCAGCCCTGGCGCTGGCGCGGGCAGGTGCTCGAGTCGGTGGGTCAGACGATCGAGTCGGCGGGTCCGTTGGCCTCGGTGGGCGAGTGCTGCGAGATTCAGGACCAGTACGGCCGCGCACATCTGGCGGAAGTGATTGGCTTTCGCGGCTCCAATCTGCTGTCGATGCCGGTCGAGAGCACCGCGGGCATTCGCTTTGGAAATCTGGTCTCGGCTCTGGGCGTTCATCCCCAGATCGAGGTGGGGCCGGCCTTGATGGGGCGGGTGCTGAATGCGCTGGGAGAGCCGATCGATGAAGGCCGCCCGCCGGCCGTCTCCCAGGCGCTGCCGTTGGAGGGCGCGGTGCGGCCGCCACTGGACCGGGTGCCAATCCGCACCCCTCTGGGCACGGGAATCCGGGTTCTCGACGCGTTGCTGACGGTCGGCCGAGGACAGAGGGTGGGCATCTTCGGCGGCTCGGGCGTGGGCAAGAGCACGCTGATCGGCATGATGACCCGCAACACCGAGGCGGATATAACGGTGGTGGGCCTGGTGGGGGAGCGGGGCCGCGAGGTGGGCGAATTCCTGGAGGATTCTTTGGGCGTGGAGGGCCGGAAGCGTTCGGTGGTGGTGGTCTCGACCTCCGACCAGTCGCCCTTGATGCGCATGCGCGCCGCGCTGGCCGCGACCACTATTGCCGAGTACTTTGCCGCCCAGGGCAAGCACGTGCTGCTGGTGCTGGATTCCCTGACCCGCTTTGCCATGGCCGCCCGGGAGATTGGCCTGGCGGCCGGCGAGCCGCCCACCAACAAGGGGTACACGCCCTCGGTTTTTAGCCGGCTGGCCAAGCTGGTCGAACGCACGGGCCAATTTCGCGTGGGTTCGATCACGGCTTTTTATACCGTGCTGATGGAGGGCGACGACCAGCAGGACCCCATCGTGGACGCGGTCCGCTCGCTGCTCGATGGCCATGTGGTGCTCTCGCGGGCCCTGGCCGCCGAGGGCTGGTATCCGCCCATTGAAGTGCTGGATTCGATCAGCCGTTTGATGCCGGCCGTCACTCAGCCCGCGCATCGCGAGCAGGCGGCACTGCTGCGCCGGCTGATGGCCGTCTACGCACGCTCGGAGGATCTGGTGCGCATCGGGGCCTACAAGCCCGGCTCGGATCCGGATCTGGACCGCGCCTTGCGCGCCCGCGGGGCCATGCGCGCTTTCATGACCCAGGACTCAAGCGAACAGGTCCATTTTGCCGACAGTGTGAGCGGGCTGGCCGCGCTCGCCGCCGAGATCTGACCATGGCCGTCTCGCGCGCCTTGCGCCGCCTGCTGCGCATCCGGGAATTGGAAGAGGAGCAGAGCCGCCTGGCTCTGGAATCGACGCTGGGCGAGCTGAACCGGCTGGAGAGCGCTCTGGCGGCAACCGGTGAGCGCGACCGCCGGGGCCGGAGGCTGGTCGAGACCAGCGCCCGGACAGGCCAGTTGCCGGACCGGCTGGCTGGCCTTGAAGAGACGCGCGCCGCCCACCGTCTGGTGGCCGTTCTGGAGCCCAGAATCGAGGCCAAGGAGGAAGAGGTTGCGGAGTTGCGGCAGCAGTTTCTTTTGAAGAGAGGGGAGCACCGCCAGGCCGAGACCCTGATTCAGGAGGCCGAGGCGAGGGATGCCATCGAGGCCGGACGGAGTAATCAGCAGAGGCTCGATGGCTGGTACAGCTCCCGGCTCTTCCGCAAAGATGCTGGTACTGGCAGCAATATTGGAAAGGTTACCGAACCGGCCGTCTCCCCCACGGAAGGACTCAGGGCTCAAGCCTTTGCCGCTTCTAAGCCGGCTGGCGGGGAGTAATCGTGCACCGGAGAAAAAACTTGAGAAAAAGTCCACGGGAAGCTCACGCTGGCTTCCTGAATCGGAATGACCGGTTCCATTCCTGACAATGCTCTAACCCATTTCCCGCGCCCTTTGGCACGCCTTCTGCTTTATTCCTCCGCATGACCGTTGCCTCAGGAATCGAGATTGGGACCAGTGGAACTCCGGCGCAGGGGATGGCCCGAGTTTCGAGAGCGGCGCATGGCGCGGCGACAGCGGCTCAGAGCCTTCTGTCTGCTTCTGGCGCGGGCGCGGAGAGCTTTGGCTCCGGCTGGCAATCGCTGCTGGCTTCCCTGGGCTGCGGCGCGGAAGCCTCCGGTGAAGAAGGCTCCGGAGAGCTGGGGAGCAGCGCCCATCAAGCGAGGTCCTCGGCAGGGAAAAACGCCACGGAAAGCTCAACGGTCGCTTCTAGCCGGACGGTCGGCGCCAGTCTGAGTTTGCAACAGGGAACAGATGAGGGAGTGGGCGCGGGGGCAAGCCTGTCCGCGGCTTCCGTTCGAACGGGCTCGATGGCGGCGCGGCAAAACTCGCAAGCCAGTTCCACACCCGCTGAGGGGAAAAAAGCCGCGGCCGATTCAGAGTCCGGGGTTGCTTCGAAGGCTGACGCGAAGGCCAAATCCGCCAGCGGGCAGAATGCGGCGGCTTCCAGCAGTGGCGCCAGTGCCGATGCTCTCACCACAGGATCGGCCTCCGTGGCAACGCCTGAATCTCTGCTGGCGGCCTCAGCCAGCCTGGCCCTCACCGCGCCGGCCTCGGCGGTCCTCACTCCGGTGGCCCACCCTACGGACGAACAGGCGCAATCGGCGCGAAGCGGCCTGCTGGCCGGCTCTGATCTTCTGGCCGGCTCATCAACAGGCTCCTCTTCCGCCTCCTTCGGTCATCTTTCCTCCAGTTCCGCAGCCTCTTCCGCTTCTGAAGCCGCACTCGGAGCCTCCGGGCAAGCGAATGAATCCGAATCGGCGGCCAGGCAGGCGGCGGTTGCGACCGGCGCCGCGAGCGAAGCCCCGCTGAAGATGCACGCACAGGCTCAGAACGTAGCGCCGCGGGCGGCGGCGACGGAGCAGAACTCCGCCGCGACTGCGGACTCGGGCCAGGAGGCAACGGAGACGCTGATCTCAGGGACTAACGCGGCGCATGGCCTCGCATCGAGTCAGAACAGCTCTCACGAGAGCAGTTCGCAGGCCCCGGCAGAGAATGCGATGGCGCTTCCGGCCCCCGCGCCGGGCACGGCGGCAACCGCGGCTTCGGCCAGCGCGAATAACCAGGAGATTTCGAGCCTGGAGAGTTCGCCGACAGCCACGAGCATTGCCACCGCGCAATCCGGCCAGTCTGCGGCCTCATCATCATCAGCCGCCAAGTCAGACTCCCCCGCCAGCTGCAAGAGCTCGGCCTCCAGCACTCTGCGAAGTACGCACGGAGTTGGCGGCTTGGATTCATCCGGGCAGCATGGAATGCACCTCGTTGAGGGACAGTCTTCCGCTACGGCCGTGGATGCCGGCGCATTGACGCGCGAGGTTACCGGGGCGCATGGAACGGCGAGCGCGGTGGCCAGTTCAACAGGAAGCTCAGGCGCAGCGGCCACCGGCACCACCGCAGGCGAGACCTTCGCGGCTCTCGATGCGGATACGGCGACGGGCAAGCCGACCTGGGTTCACGCCGGGGCACAACAGGCCGAGGCGGGCTTTCAGGATTCTTCTCTGGGCTGGGTAAGCGTTCGGGCGGATGCGAGCGGCGGCGGAGTTCATGCCTCGCTGGTGGCCGGCTCATCGGAGGCCGCGCAGGCCTTGGGCAGCCACATGGCGGGCCTGAGCGCCTATCTTGCCGAGCACCAGACGCCGGTCGAGACGCTCACGCTGAGCTCGACGGGAAGCGGATCGTCAGGGAGCGGATCGTCAGGGAGCGGATGGAGCGGGGGCGGCATGGACGGATCGGGCAGCGGCCAGAGCGCGGGGCAGCAGGGGGCAGGGCAGCAATCAGCGCAGGAGACGGCGCCGGGCGCGGCGGCAGGCTTTCTTTCCAGCACTTCCACCCTTTCAACGGCTCTGGCGGCAGCCGCTTCACCATCTTCGGCATGGTCCGGGAGGTCAGACGGAAGCGGCTATGCGGCCACTTCGGCGGGCATCCACATTTCGGTCATGGCCTGAACCTTCGGGTGCGGTAGAAGTATCGGCGGCTGGCAAATGCAGGAGAAGCAGCGGCGGCTGGCAAAGGGGTGGGCGGCAGGGAGAACAGAGTCCGCAAGAAGGTGAACGCAGGCTGGGCGTACAGGCAGGCAGAAGTCCGGCGAGCAGGTGGACAAGGGCAGGAGCAGAAGCGCACAGGGTTTTAGCTAACAGGCAGACAGAAGTCGGGTAAATCCGGGCTAAATAAACGGCGCAAAACACGGCAAGTTGAAGCCGAGAAGGACAGGGAGGCAAGATGGCGACATCAATCGTAAATCACAGCACGGCGGCGGCGCAGGCTCTTACGGGCGCCAGCGCAAACCCTTTGGCGGCAACCTCAAGCAGCACCTCCAGCGCCAAGGCGGATGCGACCAGCAGTTCCAGCAGCACCACCAGCAGCTCGGCCACCATCTCGGCCAACGACTTTCTCACTCTTTTGGTGACCGAGATGAAGAACCAGGATCCGACCGCGAGCACTGACCCTAACGAGTACATCAACCAGTTGGTGAATGTGAATAGCCTGCAGCAGTTGATCTCGATCAATTCGACGCTGACGACGGATCTGGGTAGCTCGACGGGCAATTCGCTGAGCCGCGGCTCCTCGGCGCAGGCGAGCAGCGCCGCCAGCGGCGTGAGCGGGAGCAGCTCGGCCGCCATGCCAGCGGCCTCGTCCAACTCCGGTACGGGCGCCTCGGGCGCCATCAGCACGGCGGCGGCCCAACTGGCCCCTGGCAATCTCGGTATTCCCGCGGCCAGTTCAACGGCGCAGAGGGTCGCAATGTCGCTGAGCGGGCAATAAAGCATTTTCGGAATGCTGTAGAGCGAAACCTCACCCTCAAGTGGCTTTTCCCGGCCGGGGTCCCCACGGACAGGTCTTCGTTCGTGGGGTGGAAGAAAAGCCACATTCAATGCACTTCAAAGGGCTGCCTTCATTCCGCAAATGCTCTGGCCCGCCGGCGGGCGTGAAACAGCCCGTCAAATCCGTTTATTCGCCGGCCCGAAAGCCCGCGTCAACCTCAAGAGGAGAGCATCATGCCGAGCTTTAACATCCCACTCAGCGGTCTCAACGCCGATTCGACGGCACTGAACACCATTGCCAACAATCTGTCCAATATGAGCACCACCGGCTTCAAAACGCAGACGACCAACTTCAGCGACCTGATGTATCAGCAGATTGGCAGCAATGGATCGGGCGACGGGATTCAGGTCGGCACCGGCGTACAGGTGGCCTCGAACAGTACGGATTTCACAGGCGGCTCGATCGCCTCGACCAACGTCTCCACCAATGCCGCCATCGACGGCACGGGATTCTTCATTCTGGACAACAAGGGAAGCCAGTTGTACACGCGCGATGGCGATTTTCAGACCAGCGCTACCGGCACGCTGGAGAGCAGCAACGGCCTGGCGGTGATGGGCTACGCGGCCACCAATGGCGTGGTGAACACCAGCGGCGGCTTGACCGATCTGGCGATTCCCACGACAGGAACGGTGATGGCTCCTTCGGCGACGACCTCCTTCGGCCTGACCCAAAACCTGGATTCGGCCGATGCCGTCGGCGGCACCTACAGCGGCACGGTGACGGTGTACGATTCAATGGGAACTGCTTATACCGCGAATGTGGCTTACACCAAGACGGGCACCGATCAGTGGTCCTATAACATCACCATGCCGGATACGCTGACCGTGAATCCCGCGACGGCGGCCACCGTGACCGACACGGTCACACCCGCCACAACCACCTCGGGAACGAATACGATTTACACCTACGGCTTCAGTTCCAGCGGCGGCACGCTGGCCACGGGTTCGAGCAGCGGCACGCTGGCCACGGTCGATCCCTCGACCACACTGTCCTTTGGCGGAAGCTCCGTCACGGTTCCCGCGGCAGGCGAAACCGTGAGCGCGCTGGCCGCTCAGATCAATGCGCTGGGAGTGGCAGGCGTTTCGGCCACCGTCAGCAACGGCACCCTGACAGTAACCGCCCCGACGGCCACCGCAGTCGCCGGCACGGTGAGCCAGGATCTGACCGGGGCGACCATCACCTACAACTTCGGCTCGAGCAGCGGCGCCTACGCCACGGTGAATACCGGAACCGACCTGACCATCTCCGGCCTGACATCCTCGGGCGCTACGGCCACCATCACCGCGCCCACGGTCGCCTCCGGCGAGACGCTGGCCACCTATGCAACCGATCTGACCTCGGCTTTGAGTTCGGCGGGCATCGAGGGCGTGACGGTCTCGGCCAATAACGGCACCCTGTCGATCACCGGAGCCAATCTATCGACCAGCGGCCGCGCGATTCAGGACCCGGTGGCCTCGGCCAATACCAGCGGAACGCTGACCTTTGATTCCAGCGGCAACCTGATCAGTCCCTCGACGGATGTCAGCAACGTCACCTTTGCAGGCCTATCCGACGGAGCGGCGACGGTGGACATGAACTGGAATCTCTTTGGCACCAACGGATCGGGACTTATCAGCCAGACCGATGTCGCCTCCAATCAATCGGCGGAGACCCAGAACGGGTACGCTAGCGGCGCCTATAACGGCACCTTCAGCATCGGCTCCAACGGCCTGATTACGGCTGACTATTCAAATGGGCAGGACCAGACCGTGGGTCAGATTGCGCTGGCCACGATGAGCAATCTCCAGGGGCTGGCCGATGTGGGGTCGACGGAGTACCAGACCACCAGCGCCTCCGGGCTTGCCTCGGTGGGAGCGGCTGGCTCGGATGGGCTGGGTATGATCGAGGGCAGTTCGCTGGAGGCCTCGAATGTCAACATCTCGGCCCAGTTTTCCGACCTGATTGTCGCCCAGCGCGCCTTCGAGGCCAACGCCAAATCGGTCACCACCTTCGACACCATCACCCAGGAAACCATCAATATGATCCACTAAAGGGAGAGGAGATCCCCCGGCTCTGCCGGGGTGGCAGTAGCAGTTTGACATTTCCGGGAGTCCATCCAGGAAACTCCAGACGTGAGCCGACCAAAGCACACGTCAAGGAGAATCTGGATGGACCAATTGGAGAGTCTAAGTCACTCTGTATGGGAGTGCAAATGCCACGTAGCCTTCATTCCGAAATGCCGCCGCCGAGCGCTGTATGAAGGGCTACGGCAGCACTTGGGAGAGGTTTTCCGCCATCTGGCCGAGCAGAAGGAGAGCCGGGTTCTGGAAGGCACCTGATGCCGGACCACGTACACATACTGCTTTCCATTCCGCCCAAGTATGCGGTGTCGGAAGTGGTGGGATACATCAAGGGCAAGAGTGCGATCCACCTGGCGCGGACCTACGGCGAAC
>Ga0224559_1000100_pt1 | contig 50734 bp, 44 predicted proteins | sample 714S33034metaG_FD_180676 | JGI IMG/M metagenome (GOLD analysis project Ga0224559, IMG submission 180676) | Peat soil microbial communities from Stordalen Mire, Sweden - 717 S3 30-34 | ecosystem: Environmental > Terrestrial > Soil > Wetlands > Peat | place: Sweden: Norrbotten County, Stordalen... | reverse complement strand
GCATCAGTTTTGAAAGGGCACGACTTCAGTCGTGCCGATAAAGCTCATAGAATCAGCAGGGCTTTAGCCCCTGAGGGATGTTTTTCGTGAACTTTGCGACCTTAAAAGACCTTTTTCCGCAGCCTGTAAAGCCCAGGATTTTTCCCTTCCTTAGCGGCACGGCTAAAGCCGTGCCCTTTCAAAGCGACTGCTTCCAATCCAAATGCAATTGCCCTGGGTTGAATCTAGCCAGGTGTTGCAGATTATTTCCGGCAATCTGCTACTCTGAAAAAAGTGGCTCGGAGATCCGAATCGGTCTTTTCCAAAGGGCTGGTTGGGAGGGGAAAAATTTTGCCCCCCTACCCACCCCCCCTCCATTATTTTTTAAACCGTGCAGATTAATTCATCGCCGGAGCTGGAAAACGGCTGCAAAAAGGATGAAATACTCGCGTCTTTGCTGCATGAAACGTATTTTTAGAAGAATTCGCCCATGTGCGCGAAAACGCAAATCTTATACCACGATGTGAGAATCGGATATAAAGAATAGGCTGTTTTCCTTCCTGTATTTCGTGTTTTCTTCTCCGTTGCTCCCAGCCATTCAGGCGCTTGCCGCGCCACAATTGACTTCCAAAGGTGGACTAAGTAGACTTAGTCCATGGCCTATACCGTCCATCAGGCAAAGACTCAATTCTCGCGGCTGCTGAAAGAGGCAGAGGCGGGCAAGGAAGTCATCGTCATGCGCGGCTCCAAGCCGGTGGCGAAGGTCGTGGCAATCAATGGACCAACTACAATTCAACCTCCATTTCGATTCATTGGAGCTTTCGCGGGGCTGGTTCACGCCGATGATAGCGCCTTCGATCCAATGACCGATGAAGAGCTGGTCGAAAATGGATTCGATTGTATGCTCGATGGAGAGTTGGTTGCACAGAATGAAAGCAGATGAGATACCTGCTCGATACTCACATCCTGCTTTGGACGTTGGAATCTCCTCGCAAGCTCTCCAACTCAGCCCGAAGAATTGTTGAAGACCCTGCATCGAAATTGCTTCTGTCGATAGCGACGCCTTGGGAACTGGCAATCAAGACGAATTCCGGAAAACTGGATGCCGCAAAGATTCTTGAAAAGTTTGAATTGTTTATTTCTTCCGGAAGTTATGAGCTACTGCAAGCCAGTGTCTCTCAGGCGATTCGCGCCGGCTTTTTGCCTCCGCATCACCGCGATCCCTTTGACCGGCTGCTGGCGGCGCAGGCCCTGGATTTGAATGTCCCTCTCATCAGCCGTGACGATATCTTCGATTTATATGGTGTAAAACGAATCTGGGATTGAGTTATACCGTTGTGCCCGCCTGAACAGCGATTGGAGTTTGTCTTGTCGAAGTATCATAAGTCGGTTGTGCCAACCAAGTCGCGCGCGGGCGCGGTGCCGCTGGTAGCCATTGTTGGCCGCCCCAACGTGGGCAAGTCCACGCTCTTCAACCGGCTGACCAAGAGCCGCCGCTCCATTGTTGGCGACGAGCCGGGCATTACTCGCGACCGCATCTACGGCGAATACGAGTGGATGGGCCGCGACTTCCGCCTGGTCGACACGGGCGGCATGGTGCCCGATGACGCCGAGCTGATCCCCTCCGAGATTTACGCTCAGGCGCAGATGGCGCTGGAAGAGGCCGACGCCATCATCATGGTTGTCGATGCCCGCACCGAGCTGGCCAGCCCGGATTACGACCTGAAGCAGAGCCTGATTCGCGGCGGCAAGCCGCTCTTTCTGGCCGTGAACAAGGTCGAGGGCGAGGCGATGGCGCTCGCCGCGGAGAACTTCCGCCAATTAGGCATCCGCAAGATTTTTCCCATCAGCTCCGAGCATGGTCAGGGCATCGGCGATCTGCTGGAAGCGATCTGCGAGGCACTGCCCGCGTTGCCAGAGGCCGCAGTGGCCGAAGAAGTGAACGAACCAGACGATGAAGCTGAAACAACCAACGAGACTAATGAAGACTCGCCGGATGCGGAGACTCTCCACAGGACTCACGGCGAATTCGAGCAGCACGAAACCTCCATCGCCATCATCGGCCGCCCCAACGTCGGCAAATCCACGCTGCTCAATGCGCTGACCGGAACCAGTCGCGCCATCGTCTCGCCCATCGCCGGAACCACCCGCGACGCCGTCGATGAGGTGGTTGACTTCGAGGGTCAGCAACTCCGCTTTGTAGACACCGCCGGCATCCGCCGCAAGAGCAAGACCCACCTGATGGCCGAAAAGCTCAGCGTGGTGATGGCCCGCCGCCACCTGGAAGCCGCCGACGTCGCCCTGCTGGTGATCGACGCGGTGGATGGCGTAACGGCCGCCGACGCCACCATTGGCGGCTACGCCCACGAAAGCGGCCGCAGCGTCATCATCGTCGTCAACAAATGGGACCTATTAACCACGGGCCGAACTGACGGAAAGCCCCCCGCCGACCGCGAAATCTTCGAGCAGCAGTTGCGCACCGTGCTTAAATACCTGAGCTATGCGCCGGTCGTCTTTCTCTCCGCTCTGGAAGGCACAGAGTCCGGCGGGCAGAAGATGCTGCGCGTGCTGCATGAGGTGGTCGCCGTGGCCGCCGAGCGCCGCAAGCGCGTCTCCACCGGCCAGATGAACCGCTTCCTGGAGAAGATCGACTTCCAGCGCGCCCCGGTGCCGATGTCCAAGCGCGTGCGCATCTTTTATATGACCCAGGCCGCCGTCGCCCCGCCCACCTTTGTCCTCTTCACCGACCGCGACATCCAGCTGCATTTCAGCTTTGTGCGCTTTCTGGAGAATCAAATCCGCGAGACCTTCGGCTTCAAAGGCACCCCTATCTGGTTCAAGGTCCGCGCGCGCAATGCGGAGAAGAAGGAGTAGTTTTCAGTCCCTCTTCGACGTTGCCGACCCACCAGCGTATGAAACCTCTGATCGCCAATGCTGCCGCTAACTCGCTAACTCGCCATGTCCGCGAAGCGGACGCTAACTCGCTAAATAGATTCCCAAAAACCCGCGCCGTGCCGCAACCATTTAGACATCGGTCTTACAGCATTTTTATTTCTTCAAAGGAGACATCTCCGCGCCAAGTGTTAGGCTTTTGGCTTACTATGGCTTGGAGGACTTCTCCGCGATGACATCCGCTTTCCCGTTGCGCTTCGTTCGTTGTGCCTGCTTGAGCCTGTTTGTCTTCGCAGCACTCACAACCGACCGCGCCACCGCGCAGAACGCCGCCGAAGCTGCCAAGATCACCGCTACGCTGCCCACTGACGCCCGCGCGGTCATTGACCGGCTGACCACGCTGCGTGAGCTGCCAGACGGGGCATGGAAGATGCACGCAGGCAATCTGGCGCATGGCGAGGCCGTCGATCTGGACGAGAGCGACTGGCAGCCGGTCGCGCTGAAGAGCAAGATGGCCAACGACGCCCTCTGGTTTCGCCAGAGCTATCTGGTTCCCGCCACGCTCGGCGGCTACGACCTTACCGGCGCGCGCATCTGGTTTCAATTCCACGCCTCCGCTAACGGGCCGATGCCGGAGATCCTCTACTTCAACGGCCGCCGCGTGGCGATGGGCGACGACTTGGAGCCGGTGCCGCTCTTCGAGAGCGCCAAGCCCGGCGACACGGTGACGGTGGCCGTCAAGCTATTGCATACAGTGGACGTGAAGACCTTTCTGGGCGCAACGCTGAAGATCGACTTCCCGGCAGGCCGCCCCAACCCCGAAGACCTTCGTCAGGAGTTTCTCTCCGCCGCGCTGCTGGTTCCCGCGCTTGCGCCGAATGATCCCGCGCAGATGGCCACTCTCAGCGACGCCATCCGCGCGGTGGATCTGGCGGCGCTGGACGCGAATGACCAAAAGAAGTTCGACGCCAGTCTCGGCGCGGCGCGGGATAAGTTCGCCGCCCTCAAGCCGCTCTTGCAGCAGGCCACCTTTCAACTGAGCGGTAACTCGCACATCGACGCGGCGTGGCTCTGGCCGTGGACTGAGACGGTGGACGTGGTCAAGCGCACCTTCGGCACCGCTCTGCAACTGATGTATGAGTACCCCAACTATACTTACACGCAGTCGGGCGCGGCCTTCAATGAGTGGATGGCCGACAAGTACCCGGCGATGAATGCCGAGATCGCCCAGCGCATCCAGCAAGGCCGCTGGGAGATCGTCGGCGGCATGTGGGTCGAGCCGGACCTGAATATGCCCGACGGCGAGTCGCTGGTGCGTCAGTTACTCGTCGGCAAGCGCTGGTTCAAGCAGGCTTATGGCGTTGACACGCGCATCGGCTGGAACCCGGATAGCTTCGGTTACACTTGGCAGTTGCCGCAGATCTACAAGAAGAGCGGCATTGATTATTTTGTCACTCAAAAGATGGCCTGGAATGACACCAATCAGATGCCTTTCAAGTTTTTCTGGTGGGAGTCGCCCGATGGGTCAAAGGTACTGAGTTACTTTCCGCATGACTACGGCAACGATAACCTGAATCCAGTGCGGCTGGCGCGCGACTTTGTGATTGCGCAGAAGCAGGCTCCTGGCTTGTCGAGCATCCTGGACTTATATGGCATTGGCGACCACGGCGGCGGACCGACGCGCGCCATTCTCGACGAGGGCTATTACTGGGTAATGCCTTCGCTGCCCGATCACATCATCCCCAAGATGCAATTCGGAACGGCGCAGAGTTACTTCACGGCGCTGGAAAAAAAGATCGCGCCGGAGAGTCCGGTTTGGGATTATCAATCCATCGCCAAGGGTTACACGCCGCCGCCGCCGGTTGCGGGCAAGGTGAGCATTCCCACCTGGAAGAGCGAGCTGTACTTCGAGTATCATCGCGGCGTGATGACTACCCAGGCCAACCACAAAAAGAATATGCGCGAGGCCGAGGAGCGGATGCTCGATGCGGAAAAGTGGGCCTCGCTGGCGTGGGTCCTTGCCGGACGGGCGTACCCTTCCTCGGATTTAACGGAAGATTGGAAGAAGGTGCTCTTCAACCAATTCCACGACACCGCCGCAGGCTCCGGCATTGGCGTGATCTACAAGGACGCACAGAAGGATTACCATGTTGTGCGCTGGTCAACCAATGAGATCAATGCCGGGGCGCTGGAAGCGGTGGCGGAGAGGATCGACACCAAGAAAAACGGAGGCCAGCTCCGGCTATTTCCTGTCTTAGTTTTCAACCCGCTCGGTTGGAAGCGTTCCGGGAGCGTTACAACCAAGGTGCAGATGGATCCCCGCGATTACCAGCCTTTCTATATGATAGAGGGCCAAGGCGACGGATCTTCTGTCGAAAATGAGTCAGCAGAGGCAGTAGCGCACGACCCTGAAACGGGCATTGTTACGTTGAGAATTCCAGCAATCGATGTGCCAGCTCTTGGCTATAAGCTTTTATGGGTGAGCTCCGCAACGATGGCGATGGATTTATCCGACGAAAGGATCAGGAACGAAGCATCCTCTTTTGTAATCGAGAACGGGACGCTACACATTGCCGTGGACAAGACCACAGGTTGCATCATCAGCATTTTTGATAAGCAAATGAAGTACGAATCCTTAGCCTCCGGCGCTTGCGGAAATCAACTTCAGGCATTCAAGGATACGCCGAAGGATTACGACGCTTGGAACATTGATCCCGGCACTCTCGACCAGAACCTCGCCCTATTGACAGAGGCAGACAGAGTAGAACTTATAAGAGAACGCTCATTTGGCCCTGCCATCCGCGTAACTCGGCACTGGCAGAATTCAAAATTCGTCCAAACGATCAGCTTGGGGAATTGGAATTCCGACCAGATCGACATCGACAACGAGATTGACTGGCATGAAAGCCATGTTTTGCTGAAGGCGGCCTTTCCGCTGGCGACTTCGGGGCCGTTTGCTACTTACGAGATTCCCTACGGAACCATCGACCGCCCCACCACGCGCAATAACTCCTGGGAGAAGGCGCAGTTTGAAGTGACCGCGCTGCGCTGGGCCGATCTCTCCGGTCCCGGCCCTGACGGCAAGGTCCACGGCCTGAGCATCCTCAACCAGAACAAGTACGGGTACGACGCCGTGGGCAACACGCTGCGGCTGACGCTGCTGCGCTCGCCCAAGTGGCCTGATCCTGACGCCGATATGGGCCATCATCATTTCCATTACGCGCTCTATCCCCACGCCGGGACGTGGAAGGAGGCGCTGACCGTGCGCCACGGCTACGAGTACAACTACCCGCTGACGGCGGTGGTGACGACGGCGCATCCCGGTTCCCTGCCCCCGTCGCACTCCTTCGCGTCGGTCTCGCCGGAGAATGTGGTCCTGACCGCCGTCAAGAAAGCCGAGGACGCGCAAGGCCTGATCTTCCGCGTCTATGAGTGGGCGGGCAAGGAGACGACCGCCGAGTTTCATGTGCCGCCGGGAGCTACCGGGGCGACGGTGACCAACCTGATGGAGACGGCAGAGACTTTGGAAGGCGCGCCGCTGGCGGTTACCGGCGACGTGGTTAAAGTGCCGATTCATCCTTACGAAATTCTGACGATTCGCGTGGATTATCCGAATGGGGGGCCGAAGCAATAGTTTCTGGAGAAATGCGGCGTGGACCGGGAGGTCCACGCCACAGCCGGCCAAGAGGCCGGCGCAACATTTCCAAATGCTACATTTTCATTCGGTCAGAAACCTAGCTGCTTGCAGGTCTGCATAACTCCATGATTTCCTGCCAGTTTTGCGCACAGTTTCAATGGATAGGTACTAATCCCTGTTCCCGGCTTTTACGGCACAAACACCTTCAGTCGCACGTGCCACTCAGTCGTCTCGCCCGGCTTCAGCGTCACCATCTCGGTATTCATTCCGCCCCACACCTTGCTGAACGGATCGGCAAAGTTGTACTGGTGCTCGATGGCCACAAAAGGAGCCATGGGCGGAGCGTACATCTGGATGGTCTTGATCTCCGGCGAAAGGCCCTCGATCTTCAGCCCGTACTTGGCCGCCGGATCAACGATCTGCACCGTCACCGCGCCGTCTTTCCAAGCGAGTTGGCTCCAGTTGTCGTCATAGTAGTTCTTGGCCAGCGCCGCGCCGCCCGCAGCGCTCAGGTCGTAGCGCGTTCCCGCCACCGGCAGCAGCTTGCCCGTCGGATAGACGTTCTTGTAGTTGTCCAGCTCGGCGGTCGTCGCGCCGGGAATCTCGATCTTAGCCTGCGTCCGGTCGCCTGAGGGCAGGTTGAAGTACGGATGCCATGCCAGCGCAAAAGGCTCGGCCTCGCCACCCACGTTTTTGGCCACGATGGTAGCGTCCACCGAATCGGCAGTCAGCGTAACGGTAATGGCCAGATCGGTTTTGGAGAGCCAGTGGCCGCCAAAGTCGCCGCAGTGCAGGATGCCCACCACCTGCTGGCCGCCCTTCACCTGCTTCACGCTCACATCATCGGTCTTCGCCTTCAGAATCAGCCCGTGCATGGCGTGAACGTCGCCTCCGGGCTGGCGTCCATTGTTGGCCGGCAGGGTCAGCGTGTGGCCCTCCCACCCAGTGGTCAGCGTCTGCTTGTCCTCCGAGAGCTTGCCGCGAATCCGGTTCGGATACGGCGCCAAAAAGGCCGCGCCCAGCCGGTAAGCCAGGTTGCCGAAGGCGTCGTCGTGCTCATCCAGCATCTTCTTGGCTTCCTCCGGTGTTTTGGGCATCAGCACATCCACGCTGCCCTTGCCGGGGAAGTTGGCCGTAATCTGGATGATCTCCATCGCGCGTCCGGGCGCGAGGGTGATGCTGGTGAACTCCGGCTTAGTCTTGCTGACGGCGGCGCGGGTCAGCGTAATGACCTTCTGGCCGCCAATTTCGGTTATATTCTGAGCCAGGCCAACGAGGGATCCGCCCGCCACCACGCCCAGCATGGATACTGCGCAAAGAAAGAGATTCATCTCAAACCATCCCTGAAAGTGCAAGATTTTTCCGCAATCCGCTCCGTGCCAAGGTGATTTTCCCGGCGCCGGTAAACGTATCCCGGAGACAGCACAATTCTACGCCATGTTCCCTGCCTCCGGCACGGAAGAGCCGCACTTCGGATGCGCGACATAAAAGGGAGCATCTTGCGAACCCCTTATATTCCGAGGAAACGCCGAGCAGTTCCCGCAGCTTCCTGATGGTTTTCACCTCCGCTTCGAAATACGCTTTGGCGTAAGCCCGCACGAAGTCGCCGACCGGAAACCCGCCCAATTTTTGGTGTAAACCTTCGTAGATGGACGGAATCTTTTCCTCGGCCAAAAAAGCACCTTACACCTGACTTCATTCGATCCGAGCGCAACAATCTACAATGGAACACGTGATGAACTGGAAAGAATTAACAGCGGAAGTGACGGCGGTGGGCGCGGGTGGCGACTCTACGGAGGCGATTACCGGCGTGGAGTATGACTCGCGGCGGGTGCGGCCTGGCTCGGTCTTTGTGGCGATGAAGGGCGGCTCGACGGACGGCAATCGGTACATTGATAAGGCGCGCGCGGCGGGGGCGCTGGGCGTGATAACCGATTCGGCGCAGAGCTTTGACCATCTGCTGGTCTTTCAGCCGGAGTTGGCGCTGCTGGAGGTGGAGCATGGGCGGCGGGCGCTGGCAGAAGCCGCGGCGGCCTTCTTCGGCCATCCTGAGCGGCGGCTGGCGGCTACCGGAATCACCGGGACCAACGGCAAGACGACTACGGCTTACTTGATTGAGGCGCTGTTGAACGCCGCGGCGCGCAAGACGGTGCTGGTGGGGACAATTGAATATCATGTGGCGGGCGAGGTGCGGCCCTCGGTGCATACGACGCCGGAGTCGCGGGACCTGTATGAGCTGATGGCTGAGGGCGTGGCGAAGGGCGCAACCGAGCTGGTGACGGAGGTTTCCAGCCACGCGCTGGATCAGGGCCGCGCCGCAGGGGTTGGCTTTGATGTGGCTGTCTTCACCAATCTGACACGCGACCATCTGGACTATCACCAGACGATGGAGAAGTACTTTGCGGCCAAGCGGCTGCTCTTTGACGGCACGCGTTATCCTGCGCCGAGGGTGGCGGTGATCAACGCGCAGGATCCGAAGGCGGAGGAACTGGGCGCGGCAGCCGCGAAGGCCGGCGCGGAGGTGCGGACGTATGGGATTGGCGAGGGCGATTGGCGGGTGGTGAAGTCGATGCTGACGCCGAGCGGCGCGGCGCTGGAGCTGGAAACTCCGGCGGGAGCGGCGACGGTGGTTTCGCGGCTGGCCGGCGAGGTGAACATTCTCAACCTGCTGGCAGCGCTGGCGGCGGCGCACGCGCGCGGCGTTCCGTTTGCGGATCTGGTCGAGTTCATCCCCCGGCTGCGGCCGGTTCCGGGGCGCTTCCAATCCGTGGACGCGGGGCAGCCCTTCACGGTGATTGTGGATTACGCACACACCGACGACGCGCTGCTGAACCTGACGGCGCTGGCGCGGCAGATGACGGTGCGGACGGGCGGGCGAGTGCTGACGCTCTTCGGCTGCGGCGGCGACCGCGACCGCACCAAGCGACCGAAGATGGGGCTGGCCGCAGGCAAGGGCAGCGACTTCGTCGTGGCCACCAGCGACAATCCGCGCAGCGAAGAGCCGCTGGCGATTCTGGCCGAGATTGAACCGGGGCTGAAAGCGAGCGGCGTGCGCTACACCGTTGAGGCGGACCGCGCCGCAGCGATTCGCCTCGCCGTCAAGGAAGCCAAAAAAGGCGACGTGGTTTTGATCGCCGGCAAGGGCCACGAGAAGGAGCAGATTCTCAGCGGTAGGACGATTCCCTTCGACGATGTGGAGATTGCCCTGGCCGCACTGGGTGAAATGGGCTATCTGTCTGAGGCAAAAGCCTAGTGCGCGGAACGAACATCCCTCAGGGGCTTAAGCCCGCGTTTATTATCAGATGTTTATGGCGCGACTAAAGTCGTGCCCTTTCAAAGCCTGACTTTCCTACAAGCAGTTTTTTCTACAAGCAATTATGGAGTACGGATATGGAACTTACACTTGCGGAAGCAGCCATCAGCGCGGGGGCAGTGCTGGAAGCGCCCTCAAGCGCGCCGAACGCCGGGGCGCTGGTTGCCGCCGGCTACTCGATTGACTCGCGCACCGTAGCCGAGGGCGAACTTTTCTTTGCGGTGCGCGGCGAGCGGCTGGATGGGCACGACTACATCGTCGCGGCCATTGAGCGCGGAGCCGTAGCCGCAGTGGTTTCGCGCGCGCGGGTGGCCACGCTGCCGGACGCGGCGCTCTCTGTTCCGCTGCTGATTACCGAAGACCCGCTGATCGCGCTGCAAGCCTTGGCTACGCATATGCGCCGCCGCTGGGGACGGCGCGTGGTGGCCGTGGCTGGCTCGGCGGGCAAGACGACGACCAAGGAAGCGATTGCTGCGGCTCTGGGCGCGCGCTTCAACGTACTCAAGTCGCAGGGCAATCTAAACAACAGCTTCGGCCTGCCGCTGCAACTGCTGCGCTTGAGGCCGGAGCACGAAATTGCGGTCATCGAGATGGGCATGAACCACCCCGGCGAGATCGCCGCGCTGGCCCGCATCGCCGCGCCGGATTGGGGCGTCATTACCAACGTAGGCACGGCGCACATTGAGAACTTTGCCGACGGACAGGCTGGCATCGCCCGCGCGAAATTTGAATTGGTGGATGCGCTGCCTACAAACGGCACTGTTTTTCTGAACTGTGACGATCGCTATGTCTCGCAGTTTGGCCGCGACTTTCATGGCCGCGCTGTGTACTTCGGCTCAGGGCCGTGCGCCGACCCGCGACTGCTCGCAGCTACCGAAGACCTGGCGGGATTGCACGTCCGCTACCGGGCCGGAGAGCGCGAAGGCGAGCTGACGCTGCAATTGCTGGGCGCGCATAACGCACTGAACGCGCTGGCGGGGCTAGCCGTTGCGCTGGAGGCGGGCGTGGACGTGGCGGCTGCGGCGGCTGCGCTGGAGACTCTGACCGCGGGCGACAAGCGCGGCGAGGTGATCTCCATCAAAGGCGCCACAATTTTGAACGACTGCTACAACTCGAATCCCGAGGCGCTGCGCTCGATGATCCGCACGCTGGCTGTGCGTCCGGCCAAGCGGCGGATTCTGGTGGCCGGGGAGATGCTGGAGATGGGCGAGCAGGGATCGGCGTTGCACGCGGCCTGCGGACGCGCCGCTGCCGAAGCGGGCATCGACCTGGTGGTCGGCGTCGGTGGAAATGCCGAGCACTTGGCCGCCGCCGCTTGCAAGGGCGGAGTCGCGGCGCTGTTTCTGCCGGACGCGGAAGCTGCTGGCCGCTGGCTCAAGGCGAATCTGCGCAAGGGCGACGTAGCGCTGGTCAAAGGCTCGCGCGGCGTGCATCTGGAGCGGGCGATCGAGGCGGTCAAGGGCAAGGATAAGCATATATGACAAAGGGGTGAATCTTCGTTGCGGAAGATTCACCCCTTTGTCTCGTTGAAAAATCTTCGATCAGATCGCTCTACGCGGTGGCTAGAACCTGCTCGGAGGACTCTTCCGCCGCGCGCTCCGGGCTGAGGCTCAACAACTCACGAACTACATCGGCGGCGCTGTAACTGGTGCGACCGGGGGCCAGGAACTGGGCGACAGTGTTCAGATCGTCGCCGATGGTGACCAGTGGCGGCTCCAGCGATCCGTCCTTGCGCGTCTGCTGGTAGCCGATGTTGGCCATCAGCGCGTTGCACAGGCACTTGCGCCCCACCGTCTCTTCGATCTTACCGCCCTTGGCGACGAAGTTGGCCACTGGCTCAGCCGAGCAGCGGTAGCCGATATTCCCGTTCGGCTGGACGTACGACTCCCGCAGCAGGCCAATGTCGCAGACCCGCGTCCGCGCCTCGGCCACCGCCGGATCGGAGTACGAGCCTTGCAGAACCGCCACCTTGAAGGGGAAGCCGGTGGGCGAGGCCAACGGGTCCGTGAAGACCACTCCAGAGCCTGAGACGGCCTGAGCCAGCAGTTCATTCTTCAGATCGTCCCGGAGGCCGGACTCTTCCGTGAAAGCGAAGGCCGTACCCACCTGTACGCCCGCCGCGCCCTGGTCGAGGGCATACCGCACACTGCGCGCATTGCCGTAGCCGCCAGCCATCCAGAAAGGCACGCCCAGCGCGCGCAGCCCCGCAATGTCCACCTGATCGCGCTCGCCGTAGATAGGTTCGCCGTTGGCGTTCAGCATCAGCTTGCCGCGCGGGGGCGCATTGTGTCCGCCGGCGATGGGCGTTTCGATAATCAGGCCATCGACGCGGCCCGTAGCGCGGCGCAGCATGGTGGTGGCCAGGGTGTTCGAACTGACGATGGCCAGAAACTTTGGCCGATCAAGCTCAGGCAGCGCTCCCTGCACATAATCGGCGGGATCGAAGTGCATCGCCGTGTCCGTATCCTGCACGGCGCCGGTGACGGCCAGGTTGTAATGGGCGGGGCGCAGGCCAGCCAGAGCGTCCAGCACGCCGGGGATGTGCAGCGGAATGCCCGCGCCCATCAGCACATAGCCGACGCCAGCCAGCATGGCGCCGAAGATGGACGCCAGATGCGGCATCTGCACCTTCTCCAGGAAGTTGATGCCCACCGGATTCCAGTGCCCCTCGCGGGCCAGATAAACCTCGACGAAGTTGCTCACGATGCACAGTTCGACGACCTTGCGCATATCGCGCTTCTGGTGCATCGGCGGCAGCGCGTAGGGCACGGTGGCGGCCTTGCCACCGGGAATGTAGTACTCGTCCCAGACGCGCTGAGCCATCTCCGGGAAGGGGAAGGCGTCCAGGCCGCGGCGCACATTGCCGCCGGGATCTCCCTCATTCAGCCGGCGGACAAAGAGTGAATCGAGCGCCGTGCCGGAGACAACGCCCAGTTGACCGAGTTTGGAAACCGCATTGGCCAGGCGCCAGTTCGAGACGCCCACGCCCATGCCACCCTGAATGATTTTGGGAAACTTCATCATGATTGGATTCTTTCACAGATTTCGCTTCTTGCCGATCATTTCTTTCAGCGTAGGGCCAAGAAAGGAATCGGATGTGAGCAATACGGCACAGAATGAGAGGTTTATTGTGCGAAATTGGGATTATAATCCGGGGGCTGCCGGCCATCGCGTTTTCGCTGAGGCTGATCCTTGGATGTGTGGGTCTGCTTCTCGAATTGGCTTTGCCGGAGTTTCGGTGTCATAAATTTCAGTTTGGCGCCGAAACAAGCATTCAGCCATACGTAGAGCGGCCAAGCCGCGCTCCTGCCGAAGGAATGAAGGCTAACTCCTTGCCCTCCGCACCCTACGCGAGAGAACGGTCACCCCCAGCCCAACCAAAAAAATTGTTCCCGGTTCCGGAACTGGGCTGCTCTCGCCGATGTCTATGAATCCCTCAATGACGCCCGTACCGGTCACATAGCTTATCCCTATTCCATCCGCATTGTACCCCGTGGTCGTTGCGGTCAAGTTCTCATTCGACCAGTTAAGTTGGTTTGCCTCTGTGGCCGGGTCGTTGATGGTAATGCCCTGGGAGTTCCATCCGGTCATATCCACAACATGACTTGTGGTTGTGCCATTCCAAACGATCACTGGTATGACAACCTGCCCTGCCATCAAATCAAGCTCCATGTCCTCCAGCAGGTTGGACCCTCCGCCTGCTTGAGCCGCAGATGTCAGCGATACGCTGTAAGCCTTACCACCGCCGTATGTGCTCAAATAAGTATCAAGGCCCGTAACCATACCAGCGGCTGATGTCCCATTATTTGGATCTGTCCCCATGTCGGCGCCAAGCTCGCTGATAATCGTGCTTGCGCCAATACTATTGCCTGAAGAATACCCCTGCAAGAGACCCGGGTTACCTTGCTCGCTCAACCAGTAGATGCCGTCCGCGGCGGCTGCTGGAGCATCCCGACCACTACCCCATTGAGAAAGATACTCCTGCCCAAAGTCTGGCGTTAAACCAGACGACGTCCAAGAGATTGGTTGGGCTTGGGCGGAGAGCAGAGTGACAAGGGTTATCATTGCCAACAGGCTGAGTCTCTTCATGTTGCACCTTTTCTTCCAGGATTTCCATCCTTTGCAATTTTGAGCCAATTAAAATTGCATATGCAAACCTCGGTTTGAAGCCAGACTTAACTTCATTACTATCTAAGGAGCCTCATCGTAGGCCTTGGCGACATCAGGCATCAGCGCGAAGTAGCCCAAGATCAGCAAATTCCAGGCCACCACGGGAAGGAGGTAGGCCAGCGCCGCGGGGGAGACCAAGCGAGGGCCTCCAGCAACAACATAATCGGCGGAGATGACAATCAATGTTTTGGCAACAATGTAACCGGAGTTGCACATCATGCTCCAGCGGATCATGAAGTACGTCGTTTCATCCCGGTCATACAGTTTCCAGCCCATCAGAGCATAGAGGATGCCAAGGATCAGGAAGATCACCGGAAGCCCTGGAAGCACGCGATTGATGGTCACCCCATCCATGGCCATGGCGCTCGCGGAAGGTTGAACCATCTTGGGCAGGAGGCCGAAGACCAGATTCGGATGCGCGATGAGGGTGGCGGCCAGATCGGAATCCGGGTCGCTCCACGGAACCAGGGCCAGGAGCAGGTAAAAGCCGGAATGGACGAAGTTATTCAGGATGAAAAGGGTGACCAGCCAGGGACGCTTTTTCTCGCGCCATTTTGATTCTGGCAGCCGGTCCTTGGGTATCTCGTATGGCATGGGCGTAATGCCGTGCATGCGCGGCTTGGGTGTTTTGGGCTCCTCGGGCATTCTTCCTCCCCGGTTTCAAATTCAGATGCGGCCAAGCCGCGTGCCGGCAAAGCTCTCGCGGGACAAGATTCACGGCGCGAGGATAGCCTCTCCTTGGCTTTGCGGCAGTGTAGCACAGAGGATGGTCCGCTGGCTCTTAGAGTTTGTCCCGCAGGAAACTGATCACGTGGTCGGCCTGGACGACGCCCACCATGCGGCCCTGGGCATCGACCACGGCCAGGGCGTGCAGGTTGTACTTGTCAAAGTACTCGGCCAACTCATTCTGATGCAGGCCGACGGGGCAGGAGAGGACGCGCGCCTCGGCCAGCACCGCGAGACGCGTCTCCGGCTGGGCCACCAACAGCCGCGCCAGCGCAATCGAGCCGCGCAGCGCGCGCTTCTCGTCGAGCAGGTAAATCTCGGTGACGCTCTCCGGGTCGCCGTCAAAGCCGCGCAGCGCCTCGACGGCCTGCGCCACGGTGGCGTCCTTGCCCACGGCGACGAAGTCGGTGGTCATGCAGCCGGCGGCGGAGTTCTCGTCGAACTCCAGCAACTCCTCGACATCCTGCCGCTCCTCCGGCTCCATCTCGTCCAGAATGGCGTCGGATTGCTCCTCGGAGAGTTCGGCCAGCAGGTCGGCGGCGGCGGCTGGATCCATCTCTTCGACAATGTCGGCGATCTTCTCTTCGTCGAGCTTTTCGAGGAGCGCCTTTTGCAACTTGGGTTCGACCTCTTCCAGCGTCTCGGCAGCTACCTCTTCATCCAGTGAGGAGAAGACGGCCTCGCGCTCGGCGGGGGCCAGATCTTCCAGAATGTCGGCCAGGTCCGAGGGGTGCATCCCGGCCAGGCGCTCGTACTCGATGCGCAGCTTGACGCGGCGCGCCGGGTCGACCTCGATCACATCGACAAACTCCCAGGGAATGCCGCGGAATGCGAATTTGCGACTGAGCTTCTCCAGCGCGGCGCGCGGCAGCAGCCCCTTGAAGACCCGGCGAAAGGCTCCGCGCAACCCCACCTCAACCTCGACGACGCGCAACAGATGCGCCGCGCCCTGGCCCATCCACTCCAGATCCACGTCGTTGACGCGCACCACCTTGCGTCCGTGAATGTCGATGATCTGGCGGTCGATCAGATCCTGTTGCAGGTAGAGGTAGTTGCTCTGATCGTCCAGCGGGGCGAGGGCTTTGACGCTGCGCAGCTCGAGCGTGCCGGCGGGGGTTTCCATCACCTCCGACGAGGGCACAATGCGCAGTCCGGCCTTGGTCTTCAGCACCAGGCCAGCCACCTTGCCGGCATCCGCGCCAGTGGCCACGGCAATGTCCTTCAGCCGCCCGCGCAGATGCCCCTGCGCATCGGTCACCGGAGTGCCAAGCAGAGCGGTCAGGCTGACGCGGGCTGTGGTGCGGGTAGGCATGAAGAGAGTGTATCGCTTTGGGGGCGGGGTTTGCTCATTAGCCTATGGTGTAAATCGAGGCTATAGGCTGATGATAAAGCAAATGTTCATTTTTGAAAGATTGACTACAAAATAATCAAGGTATTTATCCCCGCACGTCAAGTAGGGGTTACGATGGGATATGCCTCCGCGCAAGAAAATCCTAGATTTGCTAGTCAAAGTCGACAGGGCCAATAAGCACCTCGTCGATCTTCAGCTCGCGTCCGCTCGTTTCTTTCGCCCACCCAATCCCTACGAAACCATCCACGAGGACAACGCGCAGACCGGAGAGAGAACATTTTATCTGCGGATTCATAAAGAAATACCGAGCGAGTTTCCAGCGCTGATTGGCGACATCGCTCATAACCTGAGAAGTACTCTTGACCATTTGGCCTGGCATTTGGTACAAATCAGCCCCGTCTTCCCCAAGGCTAATGACAGAAATATTTTCTTTCCCATTTTCGAGGATGCCAGCGAATACGGGAAGGGAAAGATGCGAAAGATACAAGGCATGAGCGATGCTGCAATACAAGCCATCGATGACATCAAACCGTACGGAAGGTTGGACAAGAGCAATCCGATGGCTGGAATCGGAAACCTTGCTTTGTATTGGCTGAACGCTATCGATATCCAAGATAAGCATCGCCTGCTCATTCCCGCTTGGGTCGCCGCTCCGGGCCACTCTCTCACGAAGAGTAAGCGAGCGGAGGTCGCAAATGTTTTGCGGGCTGCATTTGGCAGTGAAGACGCCCCTGTTATGGGTCCATCTCTCATCCCTAGCAATCAGCCTCTCGAAGATGGTTGCAAACTTTGCACCCTACCGATCTCTGAGGTGGACGATAATATGAAGTTTAGATTTCAAATAGCCTTCGGAGAGCCAGCGTCTATGCGCGGGAAAGAGATTCTCTCCACGTTGAATAATATGCACAGAATCGTTAAAGAAATCATGTTCGACTTCGATTCCAAGGGCATGTTGTGACACACACCCTTCATTTCTTCCATCGTGCCGGGTGCCCCATCCATTCCGCGCTCTTTGCGGAATGGGTGGGAGACAACGAACCCAGAGCGAGCGAAGAGCGAGCAGTTGGCCGCACCGCAGGTGCCTTGCAGATAATTATCTTCCGGTGGCGCACAATAGAAAAATGAACAAAGGCCAAAGCTGCGGATCGTTACTAACTACGGCCCACTGATCGCCGCCCACGAAGGGTACCCCCTCCCCCCCCCTACGATATTTATTTTTCCACAGAAAACCTTGCTTATAATTTTAACTTGAACGGAATCAATGCTTTCCGAATAAATATCCGCAAAAACGTATATTTTGGCGTTTGCTGATAATTATCGCCCTTTATGTGCCGAAATTTCGATAATTCCTTCGACGCGGTTCCGCTCCGTTAGGATGACAGATTGATTAAGATGGAAGCATTTCTTTTCGCTTAATCATCGAGAGCTCATATTCGATCCGCTAATGGCCTTTGAATCAGCCCAACCAAGAAAAGTCCTTGGTTATCTCTGCCGGTAATCTGCGAAAATTCACCCGGCTTTAGTAAACTCAACGGCAGAATGAACTTTTTCTTCCAGCATCTTCGCCGCTCTCGTTTTGTTCTCCGCATCTCCGCGCTGGTTGTGGCCGCGCTGGCCGCGGCCGCGCCGCTCGCGCACGCCCAGGGCACGCACCTGTGGACGCAGTCGCGCCTGGAGGAATTTGAAAAAGGCACGCCGCAAGGGGTCGCAATCACTAGCGACGGCACTCTGACCGTGGGGCCGAGCCTGAGCAACGAGCGGACCACGCCTTCGACCTACGTCTGGTCGGTGGCCGCCGGCAAGGACGGCGCGGCTTTCGTGGGAACCGCCTCTCCGGCCACCGTGCTGCGCATTGGAGTGGACGGAAAGCCTTTCACGCTCTTCGAGAGCAAGGATGTGGCTGTGCAGGTGGTGCGGCTGGGGCCGGATGGCGCGCTCTACGCGGCTACTCTGCCCAGCGGCAAGGTCTATCGCCTGAACGCCGACGCCACCGCCAAGCAGGACGAGAGCAGCGCGACAGTAGTCTTTGACGCGGCGACTTTTGACGGAAGCGATTCCAAAGACAAAGCCGACAAGACCGATAAAAAGTCGCATTACATCTGGGAGATGACCTTCGACAAGGCTGGGCGGCTGTACATCGCCACCGGCGGGCCGGGCGTGATCTATCGCATTGATCCCAGCAAAAAAGATCAAACGCCGGAGGCCTTTTTCAAGAGCGATGAAGAACATATTCGTTCGCTGGCCTGGGATGCGATGGGCAACTTGATCGCCGGCTCGGACGGCAGTGGTCTGGTTTATCGCATCAGCCCCGACGGCAAGGGATATGTGCTTTTTGAAGCGCCGCGGCGGGAGATTACCTCGCTGGCCGTCGCTGAAAATGGGATGATCTACGCGGCCAGCGTCGGCGATAAAAGCCGCAATCCGCTGCCCCCGCTACCGGTGCAAGGCGCTGCGTCAATGACCATGATGATTGTGCAGCCGGGTTCGATGCAGGCGGCCAACACCAGCGTCTCGGTGCCCGAAGGCAGTGAGATTTATGCGCTCGCGGAGGGCAAGGCGCCGCGTAAGCTGTGGAGCGGCAAGGATGAGATTGTCTACGCGCTGGCGATATGGAATGAGAGCGTGCTGGCGCTTACCGGCAATCGTGGGCGCGTCTTCCGCATTAACGATGATGGCAGCTTTGCCGACATCGCGCACCTCAGCGCGCAGCAGGGGCTGAGTCTGGCGCGGATTCCCCACCCGGAGAATATGAGCGGATTCCTCATCGGCACGGGCAACACCGGCAAGCTGGTTACGCTCATGCCCAGGACCGGCAAGCACGAGTATGCCAGCGATGTGCTGGACACGGGCGCGATGGCGCGCTTTGGCCGCATCGAGGTTGAGCCTGGTTCGGCGAATTATGAACTGCTGACGCGCAGCGGCAACGTCGAGCAGCCGGTGCGCGGATGGACTGATTGGCAGCCGCTCAAGGACGGTGCCGTGGCCTCGCCCGCCGGACGCTACCTGCAATGGAAGGCCGTGCTCGGCGATAACGGAAAGCTGGGCGGCGTGGGCGTCAATTATCTGCCGGTGAACGCCGCGCCGGTGGTGGACGATCTGATGGTGGTGACCGGCGCGCGCTGGAATCCGCAGATCATTGCTCCGCAGCCGCCCATGGTCAACATTGCCTTTCCATCCGCCGGTCAAAACGCTGGCATCAGCTTCGACGGCGGAGCGGCCGCGCCGTTGCAGGCAGCCAAGGATCGCACCGCAATCACCGTCCGCTGGGCGGCGCACGACGACAACGGCGACGATTTGAGTTATAGCATTTATCTGCGAGGCGACGGCGAAACGGTCTGGCGGCTGCTCAAAGCTGACGTCACTGACAAGGCTTACAGCTTCGACGCGGCGCTGATTCCCGACGGCGGCTATCAGGTCAAGGTCGTCGCCTCCGACGCGCCTTCGCACACCCCCGCCGACGCGCTTAGCGGCGACAAGGTGAGCGAGCGCTTCGAGGTGGACACTACGCCGCCGGTGATCACTGGCCTTGAAGCAAAATTCCACCCTGTTGTCATCTGCGCCGGGTTGTGCTTCCCGTCAATCGAGGTAACCTTCGACGCCGAAGACGCTTTCTCTCCCATTGCGCACGCCGAGTATTCACTGGACGCAGGCCCTTGGAAGTTCATCGAGCCTGTCGGCGGGCTTTCAGACGCGAAGCGTGAGCATTATACAGTGAATTTCGATTTGAATGCACCCTCAGGCAAAGCCGCCGAGCATCTGATCGCCGTTCGCGTTTACGACCGCTACGACAACGCCGGCGTGGCCAAAATGGTGATTCCCGCGCAAGAAACAGGACAAGAGAAGCCGTCGCGCAAGTAAGATAGAAAGAATGCGATTCGAGCTTTACATTGCGGCGCGGTACTTGAGGGCCAAGCGGCGGCAGGCGGTGGTGGGCGTGGTCACGGCCATCTCCATCGCTGGGGTCGCGGCGGGCGTGGCGGCGCTGATTATTGCGCTGGCCATCACCAACGGCATGAGGCGCGACTTGCAGGACCGGCTGCTGGGAGCCAGCGCTCATATTGACCTGATGCGTATGCAAGCGGACGGCATCCACGACTGGCGGCCTCTCGTCGAGCGTCTGCGCCAGGTTCCGCACGTCACCGCCGCCGCGCCGGGCATCTACGGGCAAGTGCTGGTCTCGCGCGGCCCGCGTGCCGGCTTTGCGCTGATCAAAGGCATCCTTCCCTCCGAAGAGCGCACGGTGAGCAGCCTGCTCGGCACCATCACTGCTGGCTCGGCCAGCGACCTTGAACCCGAATCCGCCAGCCAAAATCCCGGCCAAACCGGGATTAACGCGCCCTATCCGCCGCTGGTGCTGGGCAATGACATTGCCGAGACCATCGGCGCACAGGTGGGCGACACCATCCTCGTCACCAGCCCGCAAGGCGAGCTGACGCCGCTCGGCCTTGCGCCCAAGTACCAACGCTTCCGCGTCGCGGCCATCTTTCATTCAGGCTTCTATCAGTACGACGCGGCCATGGCCTTCATGCGCCTCAGCGACGCGCAGCAGCTCTTCAGCGAGCCGGATCTGCTCTCGGTCATCAGCTTCAAGGTGGACGACCTCTACCGCGCGCCGCAGATTGGCAAGGCTATTGAGCAGGCCGCCGGCAAGGGCTTCATGACCACCAACTGGATGGAGGTGAACCGCGAACTCTTCCGCGCGCTCAAACTCGAACAGGTGGTCACCTTCATCGTCATTGCGCTGATTGTCATCGTCGCCGCGCTCAACATTCTCATCGCGCTCACCATGATGGTGATGGAAAAAACGCGGGACATCGCCGTGATGATGAGCTTTGGCGTGCAACCCGCGCAGGTGCGTCGCATCTTCCTGCTGCAAGGACTGCTCATTAGCGTGATTGGCACCGCGCTCGGCCTCGTCCTCGGCTACATCGCCGCGTGGGCCGGTGGGCATTATCACTTCATCCACCTCTCCGCCGAGGTTTATTCCATCGACACGCTGCCCTTTGCGCCGCGCCTAGTTGACGGTCTCATTGTTTCCATCGTTTCCATCGGAATCTCACTGCTGGCCACGCTCTATCCGTCGTCAGCCGCCGCGCGGATTCTGCCGGCTGAGGCGCTGCGCTATGAGTAGGCTGGTTTTCGTAGCTCAAATCTCGTTATGACAACTTTTGGTGATAATTATGTTTTGAAAGGGCACGGCTTTAGCCGTGCCGTAAATGGATGATAGAAGCGACGGGCTTTAGCCCCTGAGGGATGGTTTTCAGCTTCACCACAGACCATAAAAGGAAATATGCGCGACAAACGAGAAATCGAAATGCACGATCCGGGCGGAAAGGTCCGGCTGGCGCTCTCCAGCGATGTGGTGAGCTGGGCCGAGTTTGGCGGGGAGAATCACGAGTATCGCTATGCTTTGCGGCGCGTGTGGGATGAGTCGCGCGGCTCGGTTCTCTTCATCATGATGAATCCCAGCACCGCTGATCCATACGTGGATGATCCGACGGTGGCCAAGTGCCAGCGCTATGCGCGCGCCTGGGGCTATGGCACGCTGTGGGTGGGCAACACCTTTGCCTATCGCGCGACGGCTCAAAAGGAATTATTGCATGTGGCTGATCCTGTTGGGCCGCGCAACGATGAGTGGCTGCTCCAGATGGCCCTGCAGGCGGGAATGATTGTGCTGGCCTACGGCAAACCGCATAAGCCACTCTGCCAGCGCGGATGCGATGTGGCTGCGCTGCTGCGCCGCGCAGGGCATGAGCTTCATGCCTTGAAGCTCTGCAACGACGGCACGCCTTCGCACCCGCTTTATTTGAAGGGCACGCTCAGGCCGATCCTCTATATGGCCGGTGAATAGGAATTACGTTTGTTGAAGAGATGCAGCCTCCATCGGCATCTGCTAATCTGACTGCAATCATGAATGCTCAGCACGATACTCCCGGCCCAATTCTCTGTGCTTACCTGCTGCGCGCGGTGGATGAAAAACTGATTGAGCTATTGCGATCACTCAGTGCTGAAGAGTGGGAGTTGCAGACTGTCGCTCCGTTGTGGAAGGTGCGGGATGTGGCTGCGCATCTGCTTGATACGGTGCTACGCAAGCTATCGTTGGTGCGCGATGGCTCTCTGATGGAGGCTGTTGAGGTCCGCTCGTCGAAGGATCTGACCGAGCTGATCAACCGGCTCAATCGCGAAGGGGTGGCCGTCTACCGGCGGTTGAGCCCGAAGGCGCTGATCAGTATGTTAGAGATGGTATGCGGGCAAAGCGCAGACTTCCATGAATCGCTCGACCCATTCGCTCCGGCCGCGTTTGGCGTTAGTTGGGCGGGTGAAGAACGGTTGGCGAATTGGTTTGATACGGCGCGCGAGCTGACAGAACGCTGGCATCATCAGCAACAGATTCGGCTGGTTACGAATCGTCCAGGCATTCTGACCCGCGAGTTCTACTATCCGGTGCTCGATTGCTTTCTGCGTGCGCTGCCCTATCATTATCGCAATTTCGACGCGCCGGATGCGACGGCCTTGATAGTGGAAGTATCGGGCGAATGCGGTGGGTGCTGGAATTTGGTTCGAGAGCGGGATCAGTGGCGGCTGTTGGTGGAATCCACGGCTGCCTGCGCGGCGCGCGTGACGATTCCGCAGGAGCTGGCCTGGCGCCTCTTTACCAAAGGGATCAGCCCTGATGCGGCACGGGAAGCAATTCGGATCGAAGGCAATCAGGCTTTGGGCGGGAACATTCTACAATTGACCGCCATTGTCGGATAGTTGCGGTCTACGGAAGCTGTTGCTGTTGGGCAAATTTGACAATGCGCCACAAAATGTGACACATTGTATCCATGCCCAGCGTAAACATCCGCCAACTCCGCGACACCCGCCAACTGCTCACATGGCTTGACGCCGGTGAAGTTGTTGAACTCAAGAAACGCGATCGCGTTGTGGCGCGCATCGTTCCCGAATCGCCTAGAATCCAGCCTGTCGAGTGGCCGGACTTCGCCGCGCGCCGCCGCGCGATCTTCGGCGACCGCGTCTTTCCCATCGTGGAAGATCTGATTAGAGATAGGGAGGACCGCTTTTGACGATCTATGTGGATTCGAGCGTCCTTGTCTCCAACTACGCCGGTGACGCGCATTCTGCCGAGGCTGATCGCCGTATGAGCGCCGCTCCCACCGTTTGGCTGACTCCGTTGAATCGGGCCGAATTTGCAAATGCACTGTATCAGCAGGTCTTTAGATGTCGATTCTCGGCGGCTGAAGCCAAGCGAGCCTGGAATAGTTTTCAGCAGGATTGTGTGCGCGGTATCTGGATTCCGGTCAATCTGCCGGAGAAAATATGGGATACGAGCATTCTCCTGGCCGAACGGCACGGCCCCACTCTCGGTGTCCGCACGCTGGATTCGCTGCACGTGGCCTGCGCGCTGGAGTTGAAGGCGGAGCGGTTCTGGACCTTTGATGACCGGCAGGCTCGGCTGGCCGAAGCGGTTGGGCTCGATACGAGCGCCTGAACCTGCAACGGATTGTCTAAATTTCACTGCGGAGTGAAGCCGCCCAGCGCGCGTCGGCGGCTGAGCACGCCTTTTCCTGCCCCGGCCCTGTCGCGCCTAACCCCTGCGCTGGTACACTTCCCTGTCAGAGGATTTCTGTAAAAACCTTCGGAGGCTCACCTTGTCCGACTTTCAACCTTTTGTTCCCGCCGGCGACAATCGCCCGGAGTTCACCGCCCGCGCCGTGCTTCTCGGCTCGTTTTTCGGCATCATCTTTGGCGCCGTCACCGTGTATGTCGGCCTGAGAGCCGGACTGACGGTCGCCGCCTCGATCCCCATCGCGGTGCTGTCGATTAGTATTTTGAGGGCCTTTGGCCGAGCCTCGATTCTGGAAAACATCATTGTCCAAACGGCGGGTAATGCCGGCCAGTCCATCGCCGCGGGGGTTATCTTCACGCTGCCGGCGCTGATTTTTTTGGGCTTCGACCTGGAGTACGCGCGCATCTTTATGTTAGCGTTGATCGGCGGCTTTCTCGGCGTCCTCTTCATGGTGCCGCTGCGCAAGCAGTTGATTGTGGACGAGCATGAGAGCCTCAAGTTCCCTGAAGGCACGGCCTGCGCCGACGTGCTCAAAGCGGGCGAACAAGGCGGCTCGATGGCCAGCCGCGTCTTCTTCGGCCTGGGCTTGGGCGCGCTTTACACCTTCTTCCAGAACGAGAACCTCTTCGGCGCATGGCCGGGAACGCCGGAGTTCCGACCTGACTTTGGCCCCCAGCATGTGCTGAAAGGCGCGTCCATCAAGGCCGACGCCACCAGCGAGTACATGGGCGTGGGCTACATCATCGGATTGCGCACCTCGGGCGTGATGCTGGCCGGCGGCGTGCTCAGTTGGCTGGTGCTGATGCCGCTCATCTACTTCTTCGGCAAGGCGCTGCCCGGCAAGGTCTACCCCGGCACGGTGCCCATCGCGCAGATGGGTCCCAGCGATCTCTGGATCACCTACATTCGCCCCATGGGTGCGGGCGCGGTGGCCGCCGCCGGGCTGATCACCCTCCTCAAGACGCTGCCCACCATCTTCAGCGCGCTCGCCTCGGGCTTCAAGATGATGCGCAAGGGCAAGGACGCCGCCGCCGCCAAGCCGCTGCGCACCGAGGATGATTTTTCCATGGGCACAGCGCTGCTTGGCTCCGCGCTGCTGGTGGTGCTGATGTTCTTCTTCCTCTACTTCAAGCCTGTTCCGGGAACGCATCTGGGACCGATTGAGAACCTGGCCGCGTCCTTGCTGATCGTCTTCTTCGGATTTCTCTTTGTCACCGTCAGCTCGCGCATCGTGGGCCTGATCGGCTCCTCGGCCAACCCCATCAGCGGTATGACCATCGCCACGCTGATGGCCACTTCGGCGATCTTCCTGGTCGCAGGCTGGACGGCTCCGGCCTTTGGGGCGCTGGCCATCACCATCGGCGGCGTGGTCTGCATCGCCTCGGCCGAGGCCGGCGACACCTCGCAAGATCTGAAGACCGGCTTCCTGATCGGCGCCACGCCATACAAACAGCGCTGGGCCTTCCTCATCGGCATCGTGGTTTCCACCTTCATGATCGGTTGGACCCTGCAGAAGATGAACACCGTGCTCACGGAGTTCCATGCCGCGCCGATGGTCTGGGATATCGCGCTCCCGCATGATGGCGTCACCGTGCTGCCCAATCCCGACGGCCTGAACAGCCAGATTCCGGTCATCGGCGCGGACAAGAAGATCATTATGCACCCCCGCGGCGAATACGTTGTGCTGAACGCGATCGGCTCCTCGGAACTGGCCGATGGAAGATACCTCTACTCGCCCGCCAGCAAGCAAATCGAGGTGCAGTGGATTCCCGGCATCGGCGGCGAAAAGGCCCCCGCGCCGCAGGCCCGACTGATGGCCACGGTCATCAGCGGCATCCTCAACCGCAAGCTGCCCTGGGGCTTGGTGCTGCTGGGCGTTTCCATTGTGTTTACGGTTGAGCTGCTGGGCATTCGCTCGCTGGCCTTCGCCGTCGGCGCATATCTCTCCATCGGCACCACGCTGGCCATCTTTACGGGCGGCGTCATGCGCTGGCTGGTGGACGCGGCAGTGAAGAAGGCCGGCGGCAACCCCGACGCCGAGGGCGACGTCTCTCCCGGCTCACTTTTCGCCTCTGGACTGATTGCGGCAGGCGGCATCGCCGGACTGCTCGGCGTGGCCTTCAAAGGCTGGGCGGCCACGGTTCACCCCGAAAATCCGATCAGCCCCATCCACTTCCACATCACCGACAACCCGCTGGTCTCGGTGCTGGCCTACGCCATGCTGGCCGGCTCGCTGTATTACTTTGCCCGCAAGCCGCTGAAGAAGTGAGTGATTTCACGTTCATGAGGGTTAAGGAGTGATCCCGATTTCGACATCCATAGCCATCTTGCAGTTTGTGGTAAAGTAAAGGCGCGCGGTTGAGCATGAGGCCCAAAAAGAACATTCACCGTCCTGATTGAGCGAGACGAAGAAGGCTATCTGGTGGCCACCGTTCCAGCCCTTCGCGGCTGCCATAGGCAGGCGAAAAGCCTCGATACCCTGATGAAGCGCGTGCGCGCGGTCATCGGCTTGTGCCTCGAAGAGAAAAGGATCTACCCGAAGCGCTGGAATTGGTCGGCATTCACCAAGTCAGCGTTTGACGCGCCTTCCACGGCTTACCCCAAGTTTGCCACATGGCCCTGCACGGTATAATGGAATGAGCAACCTACGCCGTCATCGCAAGCGAGATGGCACTACATCTTCGTCTTTGGGGTGGTTTTCAGCGGCGGGATCAGGGAACGCAGACCGCCAGAATTATTTCCAACTGAGACGTGAGGACAAAATGCCGCGGAAAGTGTGGCATAATGTCCTTATGAGCCAAGTTGCCGCCAATCCCGCCGTTTCTCCGCCTCCCTTCACCTTCGATTGGCGTGAGATTGAGCGCGGCCTGCCGCTCTCCACGCTGGAGGAGTTCTCGGCCTACTCCGGCATCGCCGTCAAGGATCTGCTGGAGGTGGTGATTCCCGCGCGGACGCTGAAGCACCGGCGGCAGCGGCAGGAGCCTTTGAATTTGGAGGAATCCGACCGTTTAGCGCGGGTGACACGGCTTTATGAGTTGGGTGTTCGTGTCTTCGGCAACCCAGACAAGGCGCGGCGATGGCTGACCAAACCCAAGATTCGCTTCGAGGAACGGACTCCGTTGACCATGATGCATACGGATTTTGGTGGCCGCCAAGTGGAAGAGATGCTTATTCAGATTGATGAGGGGATGTTTGCCTGATCACGACTGGTGTTGTGGTAAGTGTCTGTTCAGATTTGAATTGTTGCGCTAGGGTTGATTCAGGCTTCGGATTTAGAGAAACCTGGAAAGGCAGAGATAGATGAGCGGTCCTCTCTGGCGCATAAGCGATTACATTGATCTGAGCGGCGAAGGTGGCCGCAAAGCCAGTGCCCGTTGGCATACGGCAGGCTCCCGGATCGTATATTTAGCAGAATCGCCGATGGTGGCTCTCGTTGAAACGCTCGTGCATCTTGAAGTGGATATCGAAGAAACCCCGGACTTCTACACCCTGCTAAAAATTGCTGTTCCCGATGATCTCGCCATTCTTCCGCTTGAAATGCCTACCGGGAGCGAATGGAAGCACAATCTGGAGTTGACCCGCCGCATAGGCGACGTCTGGCTCGCCTCCTTGGAAACCCCATTGGCACGTGTTCCTTCTGTCCTGGCCCCGCAAACCTGGAATTATCTGCTGAACCCCGAGCATCCAGACGCCAAGAAGATCGAAATCGCCGAAGTCATCAAAGAGCGCTTTGACAACCGGCTCTTCCGTTTTGGGACGCGGTGAGCACGAGCGCGGGCGAGGACGCCCGCGCTACAGCCGACCGGGAGGTCGGCGCTACGGTTCTCGGGCGCTGGAAGAATGACGCGGGGCGCTCATTCGTGTTAATCTCTCAGTAGACACTGAAGAGTGGACCTGAGAAGACAAGAGGAGTAACACACGCCGTGCTGGCGACTGCTAAGAAAACAACCCTGATTGAAAGCTTCCGCACTCATGATACGGACACCGGCTCGCCGGAGGTCCAGATTGCGATTCTGAGTGCGCGCATTAGCGAACTGACCGAACACTTCAAGACGCACAAGAAGGACCACGCTTCCCGGCGCGGCCTTTTGCAGTTGGTCAGCAAGCGCCGCCGCCTTCTGGATTACCTGAAGACGCACGATACCGATCGCTATCGCGATGTTATCGGCAAACTCGGGATTCGCAAGTAGCCGCGGGCTACCCAGAAAGCCTACCTTGAACCAAGTATTGCCTCGGAAGCGCCCAGACCGATCAATGGTCACGGCCCCCGTTCCCGACAGGATCAGGGGCCGTGGTGTACCTGGCGAAGACGACCCACAGCCAGGGATGGCGCGCAGCTATGCGCTGGAGTGCCGATCTCCCTACTGGAACGTAGGCGTCCTGGTTTCCCAGGTCTCAGAATCGAGACCTGGGGCACCCGCCTTTCTGGCCGGGCCAGCTGCCAGCATTGCCGCGCCAATCGGCGCATTCTCCCCACACGTTTCCCAAGCGAAAACAATGAAAAGAGGATTTCTATGTCCAAACAAGAAGTAGCCGTCGAGCTTGCCGGTGGCAAGCGATTGGTCTTTGAGACCGGGCGCATGGCCAAGCAGGCCTCCGGCGCCGCACTGGTGACCACGGGCGAGACCGTGGTTCTGGCCACTGCCGTGGCCTCAACCGAAGCCCGCGAAGGCATCGACTTTTTCCCCCTCACGGTGGATTATCGCGAGTACACCTACGCCGGCGGACGCATTCCCGGCGGCTTCATCAAGCGCGAAGGCCGTCCCAGCGAAAAAGAGATTCTGACCTGCCGCCAGATCGACCGCCCGCTGCGTCCGTTGTTTCCCGACGGCTTCCGCAATGAGACGCAGTTGATCGCGCTGGTCTTCAGCGCCGACAAGGAGAACGATCCGGACGTGGTGGGCATCAACGCCGCCGCCGCCGCCGTGGCTCTCTCCGATATTCCCTTCAGCGCCACGGTGGGCGCGGTGCGCGTGGGCCGGGTGAATGGCGAGTTCGTCATCAATCCGACCTACGTTGAGCGCGCGGAGACCACGGTGAACATCATGGTCGTCGGCCACAAGGACGGCATCGTGATGATCGAGTCGGGCGCCAAGGAAGAGTCGGAAGAGACGATTCTGGCCGCCATCGAGTTCGGCCACGCCGAGATCAAGAAGATTTGCGCCGGCATTGACGAGCTGGTGAAGCTGGCCGGCAAGCCCAAGCGGGCCTTTGTCGCGCCGGAGTTCGATCAGCCTTACTTTGATGAGCTGAGCGCCAAGGTCAGCGACCGCCTCAAGGAAGCGCTGGACACCAAGGTGCATGAGAAGCTGGAGAGCCAGGAGCTGGTCAAGGCAATCAAGGACGAGTTGGCCGCCGCCTTGCCCGCCGACGAGCCGAACGCCAAGAAGAAGCTGGCCCATTATTACGAAAAGCTGCGCGAGAAGATCTTCCGCGAGCAGGTGACCAAGGACCGCATCCGTCCCGACCGCCGCGCCTTCGACGAGATTCGCCAGATCACCATCGAAACCAGCGTTCTGCCCCGCGTGCATGGTTCGGCCCTGTTTACCCGCGGCGAGACACAGGCTCTGGTCACGGCCACGCTGGGTACGGCCGACGAAGGCCAGCGCATGGAAAACTATGAAGGCGACAAGAAGAAGCCCTTCATGCTGCACTACAATTTCCCGCCCTTCTGCGTGGGCGAGACGGGCCGCATGGGTGGCACGGGCCGCCGCGAAGTGGGCCACGGAGCCTTGGCCGAGCGCGCCATCAGCGCGGTTCTGCCCAGCATCGAAGAGTCGCCCTACGCGATTCGCATTGTCAGTGACATTCTGGAATCCAACGGCTCTTCGTCGATGGCTACGGTCTGCGGCGCGAGTTTGGCTCTGTTTGACTCCGGCATTGCGCTGAAGGGCGCGGTGGCTGGCGTGGCCATGGGCTTGGTCAAGGAGGGCGACGACTACGCCATCCTGACCGACATTGCCGGCGCGGAAGATCACTACGGCGACATGGACTTCAAGGTGGCCGGCACGCGCAAGGGCATCACCGCGCTGCAGATGGACATCAAGATCGGCGGGCTGACCCACCAGATTCTTTCGCAAGCCATGGAGCAGGCCAAGCGCGGCCGGCTCTTCCTGCTCGACAAGATGGACGCCGTGCTGGACGGACCGCGCAAGGAGCGCTCGGCTTATGCGCCGCGCATTGAAACCGTGATGATTCCCACCGACAAGATTCGCGATCTGATCGGCAAGGGCGGTGCCACCATCCGTGGCATCGTCGAGTCGACCGGTGCCAAGATCGATGTGGACGACACCGGCCGGGTCAACGTTTCTTCCTGCGACGCCGAGGGCCTGAAGAAGGCGCTGGAGATCATCGGCAACCTCACCGCCGTGCCGGAGATCGGCAAGGTTTACTTGGGCAAAGTGGTTCGCCTGGCGGAGTTCGGCGCGTTTGTCGAGCTTTTCCCTGGCACCGACGGCCTGCTGCACATCTCCGAGATCGCCGAGCATCGCGTCAAGGAAGTGAAGGACGAGCTGAGCGAGGGCGATCAGATCATGGTCAAGGTTCTGGCCATCGAGGGCAACCGCATCAAGCTGAGCCGCAAGGCGCTGATCCGCGAGCAGAAGGCCAAGCTGGCTCAGTCGGCTCCGGCCGCCGCAGAAGGCGAAGAGGCGGAGATTTCGGCCTCCGAAGCTCCTGCTCCGGCCTATACCGCCCCTGCCAAGCCGCGCCATGAGTTCGACGAGCGTCAGCCCAAATCCAACCAGAGCACCATCCTGATCGAAGGCGGAGATGACTTTGACGAGGTGGAAGGCGAGGAGATTGACGAAGAGAACGAGCCGAACTTCAATCGCGTCGAGGGCGCGCCGGTTCCGGTTGCTGGACAGCCGGCAGGTGCGGGCCGTCCCAAGCCCGACAACAAGAATCGCCGCCGTCGCCGCCGTCCCGGTGGTGGGGGTGGTGGACGCGGATAAGCATGGCTTTTGGCTATCAGCTATCAGCCATCAGCTCAATCAAGAGAACAGAAAAGGCCCGGATGCTCTCCGGGCCTTTTCTTGTGCGATCTTCACAGTTATTGATCCGGCCCTGATGATTTGCATCCTAGACTCCCACCCTTTCGCAGAGACGCGAAAGGGATGGTGTACGGTGTATTCAACCTTTTGGAACGGATCAGCAGTTAGCAGCCAAGCTGAAACTAAGCGGTATAAGTCGAGGAGGAGGTCTTTCCTCCGCGGCCTGTCCAGTTGGTGTGGAAGAACTCGCCGCGCGGCTTGTCGGTGCGCTCGTAAGTGTGCGCGCCGAAGTAATCGCGCTGCGCTTGCAGCAGATTGGCGGGCAGGCGGCCGGTGCGGTAGCCGTCAAAGAAGGCCAGAGCCGTCGAAAATGCTGGCGTGGGAATGCCGGCCTCGACCGCATGAACCTGCGCCTTGCGCCACGACGCTTGATGCTGGTTCAGAGCGCTGAAGAAGAAGCTGTCGAGCAGGAGGTTTTCAAGCGCGGGATTCTTGTCGAAGGCCTCTTTGATCTTGCCCAGGAAGCGCGAGCGAATGATGCATCCGCCGCGCCACATCAGCGCGATGCCGCCCATATTCAGATTCCAGCCATTCTCTTTGGCGGCGGCGCTGAGCAGCATATAACCCTGCGCGTAGGAGATGATCTTGGAGCAATAAAGCGCGCAGCGCACATTCTCGATGAACTCGGTGCGGTCGCCGGCAGCGGCCTTCGTTGCCGGTCCCTGCAAAATCTTCGATGCTTCCACGCGCTCATTCTTGAGCGCCGAGAGGCAGCGCGCAAAGACCGACTCGCCGATCAGAGTGACCGGTTGGCCCAGATCAAGCGCGCTGATGACGGCCCACTTGCCGGTGCCTTTTTGGCCAGCCGTGTCCAGAATCTTGTCCACGAGCGGTTTGCCATCCTCGTCTTTCGTGGCGAAGATGTCGCGTGAAATCTCGATCAGGTAACTGTCCAGCTCGCCTTTGTTCCATTCGGCAAAGACATCGTGCAACTCATCGGCGGTAAGTCCAAGGCCGCGCTGCATCAGGTCGTAGGCTTCGCAGATCAACTGCATATCGCCGTATTCGATGCCGTTATGCACCATTTTGACGTAGTGACCAGCGCCGTTCTCGCCCACCCAATCGCAACAGGGTGTTCCATCCTCGACTTTGGCGGAGATCGCCTGGAAAATCTCCTTCACGTGCGGCCATGCGGCGGGGTTGCCTCCAGGCATGATCGATGGACCGCGGCGCGCGCCCTCTTCGCCGCCGCTGACGCCGGTGCCGATGAAGAGAATGCCTTTGGCGGCCAGGTCTTTGGTGCGGCGATTCGAGTCGGTAAACAGCGAGTTTCCGCCGTCGATGATAATGTCGCCCGCTTCCAGATACGGCAGCAGATGCTCGATAGTCTGGTCAACGGAATCGCCGGCCTTGACCATCAGCATGACGCGCCGCGGACGCTTCAGCAAGGCCGCCAACTCTTCAAAGGAATGAGCGCCCACCACCTGCGTTCCCTTGGCCTCGTTGGCCACAAAATCGTCCACTTTGGAGACGGTGCGGTTGAAGACGGCAACCTTGAAGCCGTGGTCATTCATGTTGAGGACAAGGTTCTGTCCCATGACAGCGAGGCCGATCAGGCCAATATCACACGATGCATCAGGCATACAATCTCCATGATCTTCAAGCATGATCTCTGCAATCAGCAGATCTTCTTAGATTGTAGAGCAGAGGAGAAGGTGATTGCCAAGCCGGTTTTTGAATAGGTCAAGGAGCGGCGAGGATGCAGGCGTTTCAGTCCGTGCGGCCTGACCAATAGCCTGCCACAGGGGTTCTTGCAATATTATCTTCAGAACCACCTGCAACCGGACTCCTTCATGCTCCTGCAGGCAAGCGATGAGGCCGGATCACAACTCGAAGAGCTTTTCAAAATCCCGTTTGCCATGAACCACTCGGAGGATAAATACGTCTTCGCCTTCGACGCAATAGATAATGACATATTCGCCGACGGGAAAGCTGCGCGTTCCGGCACCGAAATCCTGGTCACGGGAGCGGCCTGCGTGAGGAAATTTGGCCAGAAAACAGAATCGATCAGTGATGGAGTCCACCAAGTGTGTGGCGACATCCATGCTGCCGCTTTCTCTGGTGACATAGAGCCAGATGTTGTCCAGATCGGCTTCGGCTCGTGGAGCGACAAGGTGTGCCATCAGCTTGCGTGAGATAATTCTGCGATCAGCCTTGTCCGCCCGCGCTCTTTGACTTCGGCGGATAGCTTGCGCATGGATTCCGGCGTGATCACGCGTCCTTCGCCGCGTGTGAGCGATGCGCGGGCGTCATCGATGGTGGCGCGAAATTCGATCCGGCGGCGTTCGCGTTCTTCCCACAAGGCAAGGGCTTCCTCAATCACATCGTCTTCGCTGCACAGCCTTCCCATTTCCACGGCGTGCCGCGCGAAGGCTCGTTGATCGGACGTGAGTTCAACTTCCATGGCCGCAACTCCTGCTCTCAGGATACGCCGAATTGTGAAGGAAAACTACTGTTCTTTGCCGGACTATCCAGTGCTGACCACTGACCACTGAACTCAATGCATCGCCGTCGATTCCGTTCCCGCGCCGGGCTTGTTTTTGCTGAGCAGGAAGGCCAGCGCCACCAAGCCCACGGACATCCACGACAACTGCATATAAACATCCTGATAGGCCTGCATCTGTGCCTGACGGTTGAGCTGGTCGTAGATGTTGGCCAGCGCCATGGTGCCGCCGTTGGGTCCGCCAAAATTGCCGCCGAAGAAGCCGGTGAGCGTCTGCAGTTGGTTCCGGTATTCCGGATTGGCCGAGTTCATGTTGTTCTGCAAAAGCTGCTGATGCCAGGTAGCGCGGCTGGTCACCTGGGCGTTGGTGATGGCGATCAGGATGCTGCCGCCGATGTTGCGCACAAAGTTGATGAGTCCGGCCACCTGGTTGCTCTGTTCCTTGGGCATGCCCACGTAAGCCGCCGTGGTGATGGAAATGAAGCAGAAGGGAATGGGCATCATCTGAATCACACGCAGCCATGAAGCGGCGCTGAAGGTCATGTCCAGCGTGGTGACGTTGGCGGCATAGCGGAAGGTGAGCACGAAGAGCGTAAAGCCGGTCATCGCCAGATAGCGCGCCGCGACCTTGCCGGTGGCGTAGCCGGCGATAGGCATGACCACCAGCAGGATGAGGCCGCCGGCGGTGAGCGCCATGCCGGCGATGGTGGCGTTCCAGCCCAGCAACTGCTGCATGAACTGCGGCTGCAGGACGGTGTTGGCGTTCAGCACGCCGCCCACCAGCGCCATCAGGAAGCAGCAGATGGCGAAGTTCTTGTAGCGGAAGAGCCGCAGGTTGATGATGGGATTCTTGTGGCGCAGCTCCCACCAGATGAGCGCGATCATGCCGCCAATGAATAGAAACGCATAGAAGCGGATATAGCCGGAGGAGAACCAGTCGTTCTCCTCGCCCTTGTCGAGCATGATCTGCAACCCGCCCATGGCGAGGGCCAGAAAGGCCAGGCCGAGGTAGTCCATCTTCCAGAGGCGGGAGCGGTCGGCTTTGATCCAGGGCGGATCTTCGACCAGTCGGCTGACCAGGTAGAAGGCCAACAGGCCGACGGGAATGTTGATGAAGAAGATCCAGCGCCAACTGAAGTTATCGGTAATCCAGCCGCCCATTGTAGGCCCAATCGACGGCGCGAGGACGGCCACCAGGCCATAGAGGGCAAAGGCCTGACCACGCTTCTGCGGCTCAAAGCTGTCGGCCATGATGGCCTGCGCCATGGGCTGCATTCCGCCGCCGCCCGCGCCTTGCAGCACGCGGCAGATGAGCAGAATCGGCAATGTGGGAGCCGCGCCGCACAGAAAGCTGGAGACCGTGAAGATGACCACGCACAAAAGAAAGAAGTTGCGCCGGCCCATCACGCTGGAGGCCCAGGCACCGATGGGCAGCACAATGGCGTTCGAGACCAGGTAGCTGGTCAGCACCCAGGTGCCCTGATTGATGCTTGCGCCCAGCGATCCAGCGATGTGCGGCAGGGCGACGTTGGCGATGGAGGTGTCCAGCACCTCCATGAAGGCGGCCAGCGCCACGGTCATGGCGATCAGCCAAGGGTTGACGCGGGGCTTCCATTGCGCAGACGGATTCGGCTGCATCGTGGCCGGCGCGGGCAACGGCTTTTCCTGCTGGGCGGGGAAGTCCATAGATCAGCTATTTGATGCGCCTGCTGCATCAAAAGCGTCTAATTGCATATCAGGGCAATCGCATGAATCGATTTGCAGATTATTATTCAGAAGTTTGCTACTCTCAAACTACCTGTTCTGAAAGTTAACTCGTTCCTTGGAAAGGATGGTTTGAAACGAGGAAAAGGCACCCCCCCGGGGGGGGCGGTTCTCCGTTTCTTCGCTTTTTACGGTTACTGGGAAGGCAGGAGGATTGATTCTCATTTCATGCGATTGCCCTTGATTGTATCTTCTACTTTTCCGCCTTCTCCTCGTGATATTCCATCTCGGTGTTGATCGCCCAGATATTGTCCTTGGTCGTGACGCCGTTGATGATATTTTCGACGGCGGTCATCGCGGTCAGCATCGAGTGGTCCTGATTGTTGTATTTATGCATTCCGTTGCGGCCCACCAGAAATAGATTCTCAAAGCCGTCCAGATACTTGCGAATCACATCGAAGCGGTCATAACTCCCGAAGTACGCCGGATAAGTTTTGGGCACATGAACCACGTGCGAATCTTCCACATCCGCGGCCTTGAGAATGCCGATGCGAGAGATTTCTTCAATGGCAAACTTCGCCATCTCCTCATCGGAGAGCTTCCACAGCGGATCGGTGTCGTTGCAGAAGTACTCCAGGCCGATCCAGACTTTATCATTGCCGCTTACTAGCCAGGGACTCCAGTTATTGAAGATTTGCAGCCGCCCGACCATCACATCCGGCTCCTGAATATAAATCCAGTTATCCTTGAGCGGCGATCCATCCTTCTCCTTGACGCTAAGTTTGTTGGCGAGCAGGCCCACGGTGATGAAGTCGCGATACATCAGGCCTTCGCTCACCTCGGTAACATCGGCGGGAACCGGCGCGGAGACAGCGCGCACCAGATCGCGCACCGGCATCGACGAGAAGAAGTAATCTCCAGCATAAGTAACTCTAACTCCAGCTTCATTCACTCCCTCGACCGACACGATCTTATTGCTTTCCACGTTGATGCGGTCGATCTGAATGCCGAGATGAATCTCACCTCCGCCCTGCTTAACCAGTTCAGCCGCATATTCCCATAGCTGCCCAGGGCCTAACTTCGGATAGAGGAACTTCTCGATCAGCGAGGTCTCGGTCTTCTTTTGCGCGATATTGCTGGTGTCTTTCGGGCCAAAAGTCTTTTTGAGGAAATGAGTCACCACGCCTTTGAGGGAAAGCCCCTTGATGCGCTGCGCTCCCCATTCGGCGCTGATCTCATGGCAAGGCACGCCCCAGACCTTTTCCGTATAGGACTTGAAAAAAGTGAGATAAAGCTGCTTGCCGAAACGGTTGATAATGAAATCCTCCAGGGATTTCTCTTCGCGTTGCGGCAGCAGCGCCGAGCGCATATAACTGAGGCCGCAGAGAACGGTGCGCGTCAGGCCCATGTTGCGGAAGGTGGCCGCGGTCAGGCTGATGGGATAGTCAAAGAAGCGGCGCAAAAAATAGATGCGGCTCTTGCGCTGGCGGATCAGCATGACCAGATCCTCGGTCCGCGGATCGTGCGCCGCGCCAGCATCGGGCAGATTGCGCTGCTGTCCCTGGTAGCGCAGCTCACCCTCTGGGGCGGAACCGGCCTCCACCGGCATTAAATCCAGCCACCACTGCATGACGCGGTCCGACTTAGAAAAGAAGCGGTGGCCGCCAATATCCATGCGGTTGCCTTTATAGCGAACCGTCCGCGAGATACCGCCGATCTCCTGGCTGGTTTCAATCAGAATGGGCTTGACGCCAGAGCGCCGCTGAAGTTCGATGGCCGCGGTAAGTCCCGCCGGGCCTGCTCCGATGATGATCGCAATCTTATCAGCCATTGGAACTCAGCGTTTGATGTCAGCAAAGACTACCGGATTCACCGGGAATTTCCAAATAGGGAACCCAATCGATAGTAATCCATTGGCGCAATCGCCCCGGCGCCACCTCTGGGCAATTGCGGTCCATCTCTATGGCGAGATCGTCTTTACGCGCGGCCAGCCGGCGGCGGCCAGAATGCAGATGATGGGCATGACCGGCAGCCGTAAACGCGCAACTGCACCCAATCCCCCCATCATCGCAGAGACGGAGAAGATGTAAAGCGATATTCCCAGCAACAGCCATAAATATGCGCTGTGCATATCACTGCGGAAAACTCCCCGCGCCGCAAACAGATAGAGTCCCAGCAGCGCGACCGCAAAAGCAGCCTTCTCAGCCGCAATCCCAGGATATTCTTTGGCGAGCGTGATCCCCCAACTAATTGGACCCTCGTCTCCGCCGGCGAAGGAGACAGGACGGAAGGCTTCCGGAAATAACAAGAGATCGTAATCTCCCGAGCCGGGGTTGAACGCCGTCTTAAGAAAGCCCTGGAAAAACGAGCGCAAGTACCACCCAAAATGCGCGCGAATGGCGTCGAAAGCCGCGGAGTGCATGAAGGCAATGCGCTGACCCTGGTTCCATCCGGCCTGCTCAGGATGCAACGCGAGGTAAGGTTCATAGAGATAAAATTGGCCGCCGCGATAGCTATACGGCGTATAGCCTAAATCCTTTCTCGCATCGACATAGTGCCCGGTTTTCGCGCGGGATTCCACTTCAGGTTTAATCATAGTGTAGAAATATACGTCCGTATTGCTCGTGAAGCCGCCATAACCGGTCTCAATCTTATTTCGTATCTGCCAAGCGGCCAGCCAAGGCAGCACGCTGATCAGCAGCACGGCGGGTGCCTTCCAGCGCAAACCGGGCACGCGCGCCAAGACAAGAAATAAACCCAACGCCAGGGCAATCGGCAGGTAATAAGTGACTGGACGGACAAAGGTAGCCGCGGCAAGCCACAGTCCAGCCGTGGCAAGCACGAGAAGACGACGCCCCCGTAAAAACTCGACCAGCCGCTCCATGCTGAGCAGGAAGAGCGCAAGAAACAGAGTCTCCGACAGCAAGAAGACGGAATAAATAACCGAAATCGGCTCAAACGCAAAGATCCAGGCTGCAACCAGCGCAATGCGGCTATCGTCAAAGACCGCCCGCCCCAGCCTCCAGACAAGAACGACCGAAAAGACCGAGAGGATCACGTTTGCAACAGCCGCGGCAGGCAGACCGGCGAGGCTGAAGAGGGCAAGAAAGAGAGAATACCCCGGCAAGCGCACCAGGTCCGGCACGCCGTCCGCAAAAAAGCGGCCGTGCAGCAGCAGGTTGCGCCCCGGTATGAGATAACTGGTTGTATCGGCCTGAATGAGAGAACTGGCGCCCGATCGCGCAAGTCCGGCAGCCAGCAGCGCCAGACGAACTACGGCAGCGGCGATGAGCGGCCCCGCGAGCCGCGGCGTCCACCACTCAGTTTTAGGGCCTGGATTTGCAGATGCGCCGCTCGATTCGAAGCTCATGACGGTTAGATTACCATAATATACCTCACCTTATGGCGATTTCTCCGGATTCTGCCGGAGTATCATAACCGAACGGGCCGCGGCGGCGGACGAGTGTCTTGTCTTCGGAACCTGAGATAATTCCGCGTCTGCTCTGTTCCAATCTGCCCAGATGCGATAAACTCAAGCGGGTACGTATCTTCAATCACCGATCTTCAAACCACGAGGAGGACACATAGGAATTGGGAAAAAGCATGGTCCCGAAGAAGCTGTTTTTCACCAAGGGCGTAGGCAGACACAAGGAGCGTTTGACCTCCTTTGAGCTGGCGCTTCGGGATGCGGGGATCGCCTCGCAGAACTTGGTGCGCGTTTCATCCATCTTTCCGCCGCGTTGCAAGATGCTCACTCGCAAGGAAGGCCTCACCTACCTTAGCCCTGGAGAGGTGGTCTTCTCGGTAATCGCCGAGAATTCAACCCGCGAGCCGCACCGCCTTTTGGTGTCCAGCATCGGCGTCGCCATCCCCGCGGACAAGAACACCTACGGCTACCTGAGCGAGCACCACAGCTTCGGCGAAACCGAGGAGCAGGCCGGCGAGTACGCCGAGGAACTGGCCGCCGAGATGCTGGCCACTACGCTTGATGTCGAGTTCGATCCGGACAAGAGCTGGGATGAAAAGAAAGAGATTTATCGCATCTCCAACAAGATCGTCCGCACCAGCAACATCACGCAATCGGCGATGGGCGACAAGCGCGGTTTGTGGACCACCACCATTGCCGCCGCCGTGCTGATTCTGGAAGAGTAGGGATTGCATCCAGCGGAGCTTTGAGGCCAATTCCGCTTGTTGGAGTTGGCCTTGCCGCATTGCAAGATTGGTTTACCCATTGAATTTCCGTGCCCCATCCATTTCACGTTTTTTGTGAAATGGGTGGGATGCTTGGGTGTCCCACCCTCGCCGCGCTCTTGTTTTTGCGGCTAGGGTGGGAACCCACGAACCTCAACCAGACTGATTGATGAAAAGGTTTGAAACTAACCCATGGCCAACTCGCGCAAATTCAACGTAGGCCTGGTGCAGATGCGCATGGGCGCCGATCCGGAGGCCAACTTCGCCGCCGCGCTTGAGTACATCCGCTCAGCGGCGCGACTGGGCGCAAACATCGTCTGCTTGCCGGAGCTCTTCCGCACGCAATACTTCTGCCAGCGCGAGGATCTGCGCCTCTTTGATTTGGCCGAGCCGATTCCGGGGCCTTCGACTGCACGTCTCTCTGATGTCGCCCGCGAAGCGCACGTTGCCGTCATCGCCTCGCTCTTTGAACGCCGCGCGCCGGGGCTTTATCACAACACGGCAGTCACGCTGAACGCCGACGGCGCCATCTCCAGCGTCTATCGCAAGATGCACATTCCCGACGATCCTCTCTACTACGAAAAGTATTACTTTGCTCCCGGCGATCTGGGATTTCATGCCGTCAATACTTCTTTTGGCCGCATCGGCACGCTGGTTTGCTGGGATCAGTGGTATCCCGAAGCCGCGCGACTCACCGCCCTGCAAGGCGCGGAGGCGATCTTTTATCCGACGGCGATTGGTTGGCACCCGGCGGAGAAGGCGGAGTTCGGCGCGGCGCAATATGATGCGTGGCAAACGATTCAGCGTTCCCACGCCATCGCCAACGGCGTCTATGTGGCCGGAGTGAACCGCGTCGGCATTGAGCATGGAGATATACTTGGCAATCGCGTGGAAGGGCAGGGAATTGAGTTCTGGGGCGGCAGCTTTCTGGCTGATCCCTTTGGCCGCGTGATCGCCAAGGCCAGTCACGACGCGGAAGAGATTCTGATCGGCGAGATTGATCTAGACTTGATCGAAGAGACGCGCCGCAACTGGCCGTTTCTGCGCGACCGCCGCATCGACGCCTATGCGCCCATCACCAAACGCTTTATCGATCCCGTGAATTCGTGGAGCGCCGACGGAGATTCCAAATAGCCTGAGTACGGATGAGCGCATCCTTCAGCAGACTGTCATCCTGAGCGGAGCGTAGCGGAGTCGAAGAACCGGCGGTTGCTTTCAGCCGCAAGAAGATTTGAGTTTTTCTATGCAGAATAAGACGCCATGCGAACTCGGTTACCGAATGCCCGCCGAATGGGAGCGCCACGAAGCCACTTGGCTGGCGTGGCCGCACAATCCCGAAGACTGGCCGGGCAAATTTCAGGCTATCCCGTGGCTCTATGCGGAGATTGTGCGCCTGCTCGCCGCGCACGAAGACGTGCATATTCTCGTCGAGGATGCCAAGGCCGAATTGCGCGTCTGCGGCATCCTGGAGCGTGCCGGAGCGAATCTCGACCGCGTCAGCCTGCACACTTGGCCCACCAATCGCAGTTGGACGCGCGACTCCGGACCGATCTTCGTGCGCAATCATGAGGGTAAGGTCGGCATCACCAACTGGCGCTTCAATGCCTGGGCCAAGTACGATGACTGGAAGTTAGACGACGAGGTCCCAGGCCGTGTAAGTGAGTTACTAACTCTGCCCGAATGGCAGCCGTCGGTTGAGTTATCTGATAGCTTGAAGCAACGGCTGGTCCTCGAAGGCGGCTCCATCGACGTGAATGGCGCGGGCCTTCTGCTCACTACCGAGGAGTGCCTGTTGAGCGACGCGCAGCAGCGCAACCCCGGCGTCAGTCGCGCGCAACTGGAGCAGGCCTTTCACGACTATCTCGGCATCGATCAGGTTCTATGGCTCAATCGCGGCATCGTTGGCGATGACACGCACGGCCACGTGGATGACATCAGCCGCTTCGTCGGTCCAGCAACGATCATCACCGCCGTCGAGCCCAACAAGAGCGACCCGAACCACGCGCGGCTGGCTGAAAATCTTGCGCGGCTCAAGGCTGCGCGCAACCTAGACGGAAAGCAGTTTGAGTTAGTCGAGCTTCCAATGCCGCGGCCTGTTATCTTTCGCGGCCAGCGTCTTCCGGCGAGTTATGCTAACTTCTATATCGCCAATGATCTTGTGTTAGTTCCCACCTTCCACGATCCCAACGACCGCATAGCATTGAACACGCTGGCCGAGGTCTTCCCCAGCCGCGAAGTTATCGGCATTCACTGCGTGGATCTGGTCTGGGGCCTGGGCACGCTGCACTGCATGACCCAACAGCAGCCTGCGGCGGGCGCACCGTTTGGGGTATAATGCGAATCACGGAGGTTTGAATATGCTCGCCCCCAAAGAAGCGATCATGAAGGCTCGGACGTATTTAGGCGAGATTCTTCCTGATTTCGCGAAGCTGGATCCCAAGGTTGAAGAGATGCGACTGGTAAACGACCAGTGCTGGAAGATCACCTTTTGCGTAATTCAGGGCGATGAAGCGAAAGCAGATAGTCTTGCTGACCTTTTACGCAGGCACCGAATTTGGAAAGTCGTTTCAGTCACGTCGGATGATGGTTCGTTGATTGCTGTCGAGAATTCGCCTTTCTGAGGAAGATATGCTCCGAGAAGAACTACTTTTCACTCGTTTCAAAGGCAAGAGTGTTCTTCTTGATTCCAATTTGTTGCTTGTCTTCCTTACCGGTTCTCTTGGTCCGCGCGTTTTTGAACGGTTTAAGCGGATCAGCAGCTATTCGATGGATGATTATGATCTATTGGTGAGTTTTGTCGCTTGTTTCTCGACTTTACTGACGACTCCCCATATTCTTACCGAGGTCAGCAATCTGGCCAATAGTTTGCCGAGTTGGTATAAGCCCGAATGGTACGAAAGATTAGCCGCCTTGATCAGATGCCAAAATGTTGACCTTCAAGTTCATGAAAAATGGATTCCAGCGTTTGAACTTGCTTGCTTGCCTGAATTTGCCGAGTTTGGCATTACCGATTCCGCCGTGACAAAATTGTGTTGCGAGTCGCTCGTGGTGACAGAAGACTATCGGTTGTCTGGAGTTTTGCAAAGTCGCAATATTCCTGTTGTCAATTTCTGCGATCTCCGAAGTTTTTACCGTCATGACTAAGGTTTGTCCGTGAGTATCGATCAGGAATTCATGCAAGCCGCGCTCGATGAAGCCCGCCAAGCTGCGGAGGCGGGCGAGGTGCCGATTGGCGCGGTCATTGTGCGCGAGGGAGAGATCGTCGCGCGGGGGCAGAATCGCGTGCTGCGCTCGCTGGACCCCACGGCTCACGCGGAGATTGTGGCGATGCGCGCGGCGGCGGCTTTTATCGGTAACTATCGGCTGCTCGGCTGCACGATCTATGTAACTCTGGAGCCGTGCGCGATGTGCGCCGGAGCGATGATTCATGCGCGGCTGGAGCGGCTGGTCTTTGCTGCCGCTGATCCCAAGGCGGGCGCGGCTGGATCGGTGCTCGCCGTGCTCAATCATCCGCAGCTCAACCATCAGATGCAGGTGGAGCAAGGCGTTCTGGCCGAAGAATCCGCCGAATTACTGCGCTGTTTCTTTCGCGAGCGGCGGTAGTTTTAGCCCCGCGTCAGCACTTTAATTCGCTCAGCTTCTTGCGGCCATTTCGCGGCTAACTCGGCATAACTTGCGCTCTTGTAATCGGCAAAATCAAAGCCGGGTGTTACCGTGCAGCCGAGCAACGCAACCTTGCCGCCTCCAACCAGCCGCGCTCCTTGCCAGACTCCGGCGGGGACGATGAGTTGCACCTGCTGCCCCGCCTGTAAATCCGGCCCAAGAATGAAAACAGCGGAACTGCCGTCGGGGAACAACTGCAGCATTTCCACTGGATCGCCGAGATAAAAGTGGTAGATTTCGTCCGATTCCAGCCGGTGCATCGCGGAAAATGTTCCCGGCTCCAGGAGGTAATAGATCGCGGAGTTCAGAGGCCGCGTTCCGCGCGGAAGCTCAACGGTGCTTGCCGAGGTGTAGGTGCGCCGGTAAAAGCCGCCCTCGACGGCGAGCGGCTCCAGCTTCAGCAGCGATTTGATCTCTTCAGCGATCATCTCCCTGATGGTAGCAGCGCGGAGGCGGTAGAATGTCCCCATGAAGGTGCAAATGTATGGCGTCACCTGGTGCGGGGACTGCCGCGCCGCGCGCAGGTTCCTCACCAGCCACGGCGTCACGTTCACGGAGATCGACATCGACAAGGACCGCGAGGCGGCGGCTGAGCTGGTGCGCCGCATGGGCAAGCGGGCCGTGCCGCAACTGGTGATTGACGGCGAGTGGTTCCAGCCCTACAAGCCGGGGCGCGGGCTCCTGGAGGATGAACTCTTCGAGCGGTTGAAGATTCCTCGCTCCTGAGCCAGTTTGGGTTCATGGATTTCCACCCATTCGCATAGAACGCGAATGGATGGGGCACGGAGCATTTCTCGCGCGGACGTTTTTTCGGTTGAAGGCCTTTCCCTCGTACAATAAAGAGTTGGAGCAGGGCCGCGGAATGCGGCTCTATGAAGGAGCAATGCTTTGATCGACCGCTATACACGCCCTGCGATGGGCCGCATCTGGACCGAAGAGAACAAGTACCGCTGCTGGCTGCAAGTGGAGTCGGCGGCCAGCAGCGTTCTGGCCGAGGACGACGTGATTCCCGTGGCGGCCGCCGATGCTATCGCCACCAAGGCCGGCTTTACCGTCGCCCGCATTCAGGAGATCGAGGCCGAGGTCAAGCACGACGTGATCGCCTTCACCACTGCCGTGGCCGAGACGCTCAAGGCGCAGGGCCTGGACGCCGAGTCCCGCTGGCTGCACTACGGGCTGACCTCGAATGACATTGTGGACACCGCGCAGGCGCTGCAGATCAAGGAAGCCTCCGCGCTGCTCCGCACTGGCTTGACCGGCTTTATGGAGGTGCTCAAGCGGCGCGCGCTGGAGTTCAAGCACACGCCGACGATTGGCCGCACGCACGGCATCCACGCCGAGCCGACCACCTTCGGGCTCAAGCTGCTCAACTGGTTCGCCGAGATGGAGCGCAACCTGATCCGCTTTGACGCGGCCGCCGAGGAGATGCGCGTCGGCAAACTCAGCGGCGCCGTGGGAACCTTTGGCCACCTGAAGCCGGAGCACGAGGAAAAAATCTGCGCGCACCTCGGCCTCAAGCCAGCGCCGGTGGCCACGCAAGTGATCCAGCGCGACCGGCACGCGGCGTATATTTCCACGCTGGCGATTATTGGCAGCACGCTGGACAAGATCGCCCTCGAAGTCCGCCACCTGCAACGCACCGAAGTGCGCGAGGCGCAGGAGTACTTCAGCGAAAAGCAAAAAGGCTCCTCGGCGATGCCGCACAAGAAGAACCCCATCACCAGCGAGCAAATCTGCGGACTGGCGCGTGTGCTGCGGGGCAATGCGCAGGCAGCCTTCGAGGACATTGCGCTGTGGCATGAGCGCGACATTTCGCACTCGTCGGTGGAGCGCGTCATCTTCCCCGACTCGACGATCCTGGTGGATTATCTGCTGGCCAAGACGACGGACCTGATCGACCGCCTGCTGGTCTATCCGAAGCGCATGAAGAAGAACCTGGAATCGACCGGCGGATTGATCTTCAGCGGGCAGTTGCTGCTGGACTTGGCCGAAGCGGGCATGATGCGCGAGGACGCTTACCGGCTGGTGCAGTCGTACGCCATGCGCGCCTGGAAGGAAGAGCTTGTCTTCCGCGATGAAGTGGCGCGGGACGCGGCGATTACCGCGCTGCTGACTCCGGATAAGTTAGATAAAACCTTCGACTACACGCGTCAGTTGGGCAATGTGGACGCGATCTTCCGGCGGGTTTTAGGCGAGTAGCAGCGATGAGCGAGAGAGCAGAAGAGGAAAATCCGCGGGTGGTTGAGGTCATCCGCGCGGCATTGGATGCGGAGGCGGAGGGCGACGCGGGCTTTGCGGAGTTGCTTTTGACGGCGCTGGTCGAGCAGTTTCCCCGGACGGCACTGGCGCACGGCTATCTGGCGTGGAATTTGTCGCATCGGGAAAAGCATCGCGAGGCTATCGAGCATGGGCGCGTGGCGATTCAGTTGGCGCCCGCGTCGGAGCGGGTTTCGATGCTCTTCTTTCGCGTGCTGTGGGGCGCGGGGGAACGCAATGATGCGCTCAATGAGGTGAAGCGCTTCACGGCCATCGGCCACTCGGACGAATACTCCAGAATGCTGGAGGAATGGGCGCGGATTGCCGATTAGAAAGCTCGCGCAATGGAATTGCAAGCGGGGCTAATAACAGTTGCGCATATGGTGCGGGGCGACTGGCTGCTTTAATGCTTGCGGGATTGCAGCCGATACTCTGTTCAGTATCCTGAGGGATCTTGAGCGCCGCTGTGGGCTGGTAGGGATAGATATGGCGGCAGAGGAATGACGCGGCAATGCATACTTCTGCGGAAGCCAATCTGCTGGCGTTGATTGATAGCACCGAAGATATGTGGGGTTCAGTGGACCTGGACTACCGCATGGTTGTCTTCAACCAGAACTTCGCGCGCTACATTCAAAGCTGCTTTGGCATTACGGTCACCGAAGGAATGAACCCGGCCGAGCTTCTGCCGCCGGAGCGCGCCGCCGCATGGCTGATGTTCTATCAGCGTGCCTTGACGAATGGCTCCATCCATACCGAGCATACGCTGCAAAACGGACGCGTCTTCGAAATCTCTGTCCGCACCATTCTCGCGGATGGGCGCGCCGCGGGAATCTCCGTTTATGGCCGCGACATCACCGCCCGCAAGCAGGTCGAAAGGCAACTGCGGGACAGTGAGGAGCGCTTCCGCTCCACCTTCGAGCAGGCCGCCATCGGCATTGTGCATACCTCCTTTGAAGGGCGCTGGCTGCGCTGCAACTGGAAATTCACTCAGATCACCGGCTACACCCAGGATGAGATCGAAGGCGTTTATTTTCTGCAATTTACGCACCCAGACGATCGCGCCGAGAACACCCGCGCGATACAGGAGCTGGCCAGTGGCCAAGTGGAAACAACCAGCTTCGAGAAGCGCTACCAGCACAAGGACGGCCATTGGATCTGGGTGAATCTGACGATCTCAACGCAGCGCGACGGTCAGGGCGCGCCGCTGCATTTCATCAGCTTTGTCGAGGACATCACGCAGCGCAAGGAGTCGGAAATGGCTCTGGAGTCGATGACCCAAGCACTGCAATCCAGCGAGCGGCGCTATCGGATGGCCTTCCTGACCTGCCTGGATTGCTTTTCCATCCTCACGGTTGATGGAGGCGTCTATATCGACATCAATCAGGCCTTCACGGAGACCTTTGGTTTCGAGCGAGAGGAGGCAATCGGGCGCAGCACGCGGGAGTTGAATATCTGGGTCGATCTGGAGGAGCGGGAACAGATGCTGGCCCTGCTGCGCCGCGATTTCGCCTGCAAGAACTTCGAGGCTCGATTCAGAAAGAAGAACGGGCAAACTTTTTTTGGCCGGAACTCGAATTCAATGATTGAACTCGATGGGAAGCTCTGCTATCTGTCCGTCATCCGAGATGTATCGGAGTCCAAGGCGGCCGAGGAATGCATGATCGCCGCCAGCGAGGCGTTGCGGCTTACCGAGGAGCGCTACCGTGTAGCCTTCGAAACCAGCCTGGACCCTATTTGCATCATCCGCCTCGGCGATAGCACGTTTGTGGATGTGAACAGCGCCTTTCTGGATTGCTTGCTCTATCAGCGCGAAGAGGTCATCAGCCGGAGCACGGCGGAACTAGGCATCTGGGTGGATCAGAACGACCGGCAGAAATTGCGGGAGTGTCTGCGCCTTGAAGCAAGATGCAAAGGCATGGAGATGCAGTTCCGGAAAAAGACGGGCGAACTCTTCTGGGGTCAGTTGTCCGCCTCGTTGATTGAGATCAATCGCGTTTCATGCGTCTTGGCCATTGCGCGCGATGTGACAGCCGACAAAGCCGCCGAGGAGCTGATGGCGGCAGCCACTGAAGCCATGCGCCTGAGCGAGGAACGCTACCGCACTGTCTTCCATACCAGTATGGACGGCATCGCGATCAGCCGCATGAGCGATGGGTGCTACATTGACGTCAACAATTCATTCCTGAGTTTGCTTGGCTATCAGCGCAAAGAGATCATCGGGCGGACCTCGTTGGAGGTTGGCTTTTGGGCGGACGCGGCAGACCGTGCGCGGCTGATCGAAGAGATCCGCAAGAGCGGGAGTTTCCGTGACATCAGCATTCGGCTCAAAAAGAAAAACGGTGAGATTCTCTGGAGCCTGACCTCTTCTTCGACGATTGAGATCGAGGGCGTTCCCTGCCTGCTCAGCCTGGTGCGGGATGTTTCCGAGGCCAAGGCCGCCCGGGAGAAGATTGAAGACCTGGCCAACTTCGATCCCTTGACCCACCTGCCCAACCGCCAACTGTTGCTGGACCGGCTGCGCACGGCATTAGCCGGCACGGCACACAGCGGCCGCAAATGCGCGCTTTTACTGATCGATCTGGACAGCGTGAAGACGCTGAATGAAACCCTGGGCCATCACGTTGGCGACCTGCTCTTGCAGGAGGTGGCGCGGCGGCTGACCGGCGGGGTCCGCGAGGCTGATCTGGTGGCTCGATTCGGCGGAGATGAGTTTGTCATAATGCTGGAAGATTTGAACGAGTCGCCGCAGCACGCCGCCGATCAGGCCCGGACGGTGGGTGAAAAACTCATTGCCCTGCTCGCCCAGCCCTATCATCTCGACGGCCGCGAATGCCTCAGCTCCTGCTGCATGGGGATCACCATTCTGGGCGAAGGCCAGGAGAATGCCAGTGAAGCCATGCAGCAGGCCGATATTGCCATGGATCAGGCCAAGACAGCCGGACGGAATATGCTCTGCTTCTTCACCCCGGCTCTACAGGCCGCCGTTTCCGCCCGCGCAACTCTGGAGGAAGAACTGCGCCGTGCGATCCGCGAAAAGCAGTTCGTGCTCTACTATCAGCCGCAGGTCAACCGCGGCCAAGTCGTGGGCGCGGAGGCCCTGATCCGCTGGATGCATCCGCAGCGCGGCATTCTGGCGCCCGGCGTTTTCATCGGCCTGGCCGAAGAGACCGGAATGATCCTCGATATGGGAAGCTGGGTGCTGGAAGAGGCATGCGAACAGATCGCCCGCTGGGCCAGAAATCCAGAGACAGCTCAACTAGCCGTCGCCGTGAATATCAGCGCCCTGCAGTTCCGCCAGCCGGAGTTCGAGCAGCAAGTGCTGTACGCGCTTCTGCGCACCGGCGCCGACCCCAGAAACCTCAAACTGGAACTCACCGAGAGCATGCTGGTGGATAACATCGAGGAAGTCATCCATAAGATGACCAGCCTGCGCTCCCACGAGATCAGCTTTTCCCTGGATGATTTTGGCACCGGCTACTCCTCGCTCACCTACCTGAAGCGGCTGCCGATCGATCAGTTGAAGATCGACCGCTCCTTCATCCGGGATATTCTGACCGATACCTCCAGCGGAGCCATCGCGGAGGCCATCATCTCGCTGGGCAAGGCGATGGGTTTGCCGGTGATCGCCGAAGGCGTGGAGACGGAAGAGCAGCGCGTCTATCTGGCACGGCTGGGCTGCCATGCCTTCCAGGGCTACCTCACCAGCCGCCCGCTGCCGGTCGAGGAGTTTGAAAAGCTCTTGGACGCGCTCAATAAAATCACTGTCCACTATGAGGAGTAAAAGAGTGGAGCGCTAAAAACTGATAGCCAATAGCTGATAGCTTCTAACTAATTGCCAGAAGTTGTCTCCGGCTCCTCATCCATCACCAAGCTGGACTGGTGGCGCAGATCAGCGCCGCGAACCCAGAAGATCACGTCGGTGGCGATATTCGTCGCGTGGTCGGCGATCCGCTCCAGATTCTTGGCCACCAGAAGCGCGCGCATCGCCTGCTGCGTGTAACGCGGCTGCTCGGCGATGAACTTGAGCAGGTCATCGTGGGCGCGATGGTTCATGCGGTCGATCTCGTCGTCCATCTCACGCACCTGCTCGGCCAGTTGCACATCGCCGTCCAGCATGGACTGCACCGCGGAGCGGATCATGTGGCCGGCAAACTCGCCCATTGCGGCAAAATCCACCGGCAGATCCACTGCCTCCAGCTTCATCATCTCCTTGGTGCGCCGGGCAATGCCCATCGCCTGATCGCCGATCCGCTCCAGATCGCTGCTGATCTTGATGGCCGCCAGCGTGAAGCGCAGATCGCCGGCCAGCGGCTGCTCCTTGGCCATCAGGTCATAAGCCATCTCGTCCAGATCGCGCTGCGCGCTGTTGATGGCCCGCTCATTCTGTTTCACGTACTTGCACAGCCTCTTGTCGCGCTGCAGGTAAGCATCGACCGCTGAATCAACCGATAGCTTGGAAAGGGCCGCCATGGCCAGCAGCTTGTCTTTGAGTTCGGCCAGTTGGATCTGAAAGTGAATACGCGGCAAGACAGTTCTCCCTCTATCGATTGTGCATCATCGAATGTTAACAGAAGAAGAATTTGCTCGCCGCGCAGTGTGATCCGTCTCATGATCCGCAATAAAAGAGCGAACACAGTTTTCCTATCGGAACATGGCCTTTGACGAGGTAAACAAATATGTATACTATAGATAGATGAACAGCGCCGAGTTCCAGAGGTGGTTGAAGAGCAAGGGCGCCAAGTTTGATCGTTCGCGGGGCAAGGGTTCCCATATGTACGTCACTCTGAACGGCAAAACCACCGTGCTCCCCACGCACGTCAAAGATTTGCACACCGGCACGGTTGAGGGCGTCAAGCGCCAACTCGGCCTGAAGGGAGAAAAGTGATGTTGTACTATGCGGCAATGTTGAGTCCTGCCCTTCCGGAAGAAGGTGGATATAACGTAACCTTCCGTGATGTTCCCGAAGCGATTACCGAGGGCGATACGCTGGAAGACGCTCTCAAGTACGCGGCCGAGGCATTGGAACTGGCGCTGGAGCATTATCTCGACGAGCGCCGCATGAGTCCCGCTCCCACGCTGAAACAAGAGGGAGAATACCTCATCGCCTTGCCCGCGAGCCTCTCGCTCAAGTGCGCCCTGCTCAATGAGATGATTCGCCAGGATGTGCGTCCGGCGGAGTTGGCCCGACGGCTAAAGACGAGCAAGCAGGAGGTCAACCGCCTGACCACGCTGACTCATGCCACCAAGGTGGACCGCATCGCCGAAGCCTTTCATGCGCTGGGAAAGGAACTCATCATTTCGGTTGCTTAGCTAATCGTTCCCATGTCTGAAAATCCAGATGTGGTCCACCCAATCTTTTTGGGTTAGTCAGACCTGGGCCACCCGCCAAAGGCTGCGTATATGAAACAAAAGCGGCAAGTTAGCTTCCGCTTCGCGGAAATAGCGAGTTAGCGGGTTAGCGGCAGAATAACCCTGTTTTAACTTGCAGCGGTGAACCAGGCTGTTTTAGCTGCCGTTTTTAGGATTATTCACTTGACACGGATGCCTCAGCCGCTGCTATGCTCACAGAACATTGCAAGCAAATCCCCACAAGGAGAACTCCCCATGAACGACACCAAGCTGAACTTAGGACATGGCGCGGAAGAAGCATTTTCCGGCGCCGAGGCAAGCGTCGACTCAGATTCTCCGGCTTTAGAGGAGGCCGGCGCGGAAGTTCAAGCCGAAACGGCCAACGAATCTGGCGCGACCGGCTAAGCAAGTGTGATTTGCTCGTCAGTTGGCTCATCC